>Ga0265327_10004247_pt1 | contig 12846 bp, 9 predicted proteins | sample 41621metaG_FD_202089 | JGI IMG/M metagenome (GOLD analysis project Ga0265327, IMG submission 202089) | Rhizosphere microbial communities from Carex aquatilis grown in University of Washington, Seatle, WA, United States - 4-16-21 metaG | ecosystem: Host-associated > Plants > Roots > Rhizosphere >...
CATGTTGTAGTTCACCATATAGGCGGGATACGGCACACGGTCTATGGTGAGCCGCAACGGGCCGGTTTCATTTGCCTTGGCTGCTTGTGAGCGATTTTCCTGTGGGGAGTCCGCTGCAACTGCGGATGCATTTTCTGACGAAGCTTGAGGCATGCTGGCTCCTTCGTTTTTTGATCCTTGATTGTGTTGTCTTGGCGTGGCATTTAACTGCTGAGCGATGTCAGCCATCGCCATGCCCTGTTTCTTCAGTGCCTTGATACGTACGATGCGTAATATGGTGTCTTCTGGAAAATAACCTATTTGCCGGGCGCTGGTGCCGGCATTTGCTTCCGGGCTCGCCACCTGAGGACGGGGCAGTAAACCCAAATTAATATAGTTGTTCAGGGTGGCACGCGAGATGCCCGTCCTTTCAATCACCTCAATGCTGGATAGCTTCATATAGCAGACCGAATTAATTGTACAGTTCAAGTTAATTCAATTGTACTGTATAAGTCAAGCGTTTTCTCAGCTGCTTTAAAAATAAATATATCGTTGTGGTAAATTGGCAACGTAATTTATCTAAGAGGCATTCCAGCTGGTGATCCTGTCATTTATACTGTCCAATAGATTGCTATCTAGACAGTCCAATATCTCGCTATCACCCATCCCGCGCAGCCATGTCATCTGGCGCTTGGCCAACTGTCTGGTAGCGATGACCCCCTTCTCTCTCAGAGTGGCGAGGTCGAATTTACCTTCCAGGTGCTCCCAGGTCTGGCGATAACCCACGCAACGCATGGAGGGCGTGCTGCCGGTCAATTCGGGATATTGCGCTCTGAGCTGTTGCACCTCCCCTACCAGCCCCTGCTCTAGCATGTCGTCAAAGCGCCGGGCGATGCGTTGATGTAGCACGGCGCGATCCGAAGGCATCAATGCGAGTTTTAGCAACTGATAATGGAAGGCGTTGTGGTTATCCTGCTCCAGCAGCGCGGACATGGGCTGGCCGCTGATCGCGTATATCTCCAGCGCCCGCTCGATACGTTGCGCATCGTTTGGTTGCAGGCGTCGCGCTGTGGCGGGGTCTATCTTTGCCAATTCGGCGTGCATGGCAGGCCATCCCAGTCTTTCTGCGCGTTCGACCAGTGCTTTTCTGACTTCGGCATCCGCCTCTGGCAAAGCATTCATACCATGCTGTAAGGTATTGAAATATAACATCGTTCCTCCGACAAAAAACGGAATTCTGTTTCTTGCATGGATGTCATTGATCAGTTTCAGGCTATCGTCTCTGAACTGTGCAGCGGAATAAGACGCTGTGGGCGGAATCAGGTCGATCAGATGATGCGGCGCCCTTTTCAGCGTGGCCGCATCCGGTTTGGCAGTGCCGATATCCATGTCCTTGTAGACCAGAGCGGAATCCACACTGATCAGTTCAATTGGAAATTGCTGGGCCAGTGCTGCTGCCAGCCCTGTTTTGCCGCTGGCGGTAGGGCCCATCAGAAAAATCACTTTGGTATTGGGCATACTGCTTTCTATGAGCGCTCTGATTGAGCGAATAAGTTGATAAATATAAGGAATTATAGCTATACTCGCCTCACGATTAAGAATCTGCTTTAACTCTCGACATTTATGTAAGAAAAATACTTGCAGAATGGTCGTTTAAAACTATTGTTTGGGGTGCTGTCATGCTAAATCTTGCGAATGTCTCAGTTAAGAACCAGCTTAGATTACTTACCGGTGTATTGTTGCTTTTAATGCTGATTATGGGTGCCTACGCACTTTATAACATCAAAAAGTCCAGCAACTTTGTCCAGCACCTGTATGAAAACAGGATAGGTGCGCTTGAGGAACTCAAGATCGTATCCGACGCTATCAATGTCGGCCTGGTGCAAAACACCAGCAAAGTCCGTAATCATCAGCTGCAATGGAGTGATGGCATTAAGGCCATCGAAGACAGCAAGACCAGGCTGCATGAGCAATGGGACAAGTACAGGGCTGAGAAGATGGATGCACAGGAAAAAGCCTTCTCCGATGATATAGACGCTAGCCTAAAGCAGGCAGATGGTGCGTTTGCCCAGGTCGTTGCCTTGATGCGGGCGCAAGACGAGACTGGTCTTGGCGATTATATGGGCCATAGCTTTTTCCCAACCGTTGACCCCATCATCCGTAACCTTGACCAATTGCAACAATTGCAGGCAACCAAGGCGCAAGGCGTCTACCAGACTGTGGTGATGGGCGGTGACAACACCCTGCTGCTGACTGTGGTAATGATCGCCGCTGCGCTGATCCTGGGCATCTGGTTAGGTCAAACCATCACTTCCGGCATCAATAAACCGCTGATCTTCATCAATCAGGCGCTGGCGCGCATCGCGGATGGTGATCTGACGGGGTCGGTAGAGGTACGGGGCAGCAATGAGATCGGGCAGATTTTGAAGTCCACCAACGCCATGAAGCAAAAGCTCGCCTCACTGGTACAAGAGATCAACAGCGGTGTGAGTGGCGTATTTGAGGCCTCCACCCAGCTGGCATCTGCTTCGCAGCGTGTTGCAGCCAGCTCGACTACGCAGACCGAGGCGACCTCTTCCGTCGCTGCAGCAGTGGAGCAGTTGACCACCAGTATCGAACAATCCGCAAGTAATGCGACTGAGGCGGAAAGGCGCGCCAAACAGTCTCAGGAGATGTCTGCCAAAGGTGAGATAGAGGTGCAGCAAGCGGCTGCGGAAATGACGCAGATCGCCGAGTCTGTCAGTCAAACAGCCAGCCAGATGGCGGTGTTGGGCGAAGAAGCGCAAAAGATCGGCAGTATTGTCGACGCCATCAAGGATGTAGCGGATCAAACCAACCTACTGGCGCTAAACGCTGCCATCGAAGCTGCGCGCGCCGGTGAACAGGGGCGTGGTTTTGCCGTGGTGGCAGATGAAGTGCGCAAACTTGCCGAGCGCACGGGCAAGTCCGCGCAGGAGATCACGCGCATGGTCAATACCATACAGGAATACACCGCCAAAGCCTCTTCCAGTATGGAGCAAGGCAGCGAGCGCGTTACCGAAGGCGTTGCCCGCGCCAACACGGCTGGCGTGTCCATGCATGACATCAATAACAGTTCTGTGGTGGTGCTGGATGCTGTGGGCGATATTTCTTCTGCACTGTCCGAGCAGAAGAGCGCCAGTATCGATATCGCCAAGAATGTCGAACGTATCGCGCAGATCACTGAAGAAAATAGTCTGGCCGTATCCAACGTATCTTCCGCCGCTACCCATCTGGAGGTGCTGGCGAATGGTCTGCGGCAGAGCGCATCGAGGTTCAAGCTCTAACTACGCTGTCCCAAGCTACATAAAAATGGCGCCACTGGCGCCATTTTTATGCCATCAACGAATCGTGATGGGTTTCGCGCATCAGCATCACTGCCAGCAAGCTGATGACTGCTGCCACTGAGATATAGCCGCCTACCCAGCTCAAACCACCCTGCGCTACCAGCCGTTGTGCGATATAAGGGGCGAATGAGGCGCCCAGTATCCCGCCAAGGTTGTACGCGGCACCGGCACCGCTATAGCGCACCGGCGTAGGAAACAGTTCCGGCAGTAATGCGCCCATGGGTGCGAATGTCGCACCCATAAGCAACAGTTCCAGCGCCAGGAACATGGTAATGAGCACCACCGAGCCACTGCTAAGTGCCGGAGCCAACAAGAATCCGGAAAGCACTGTGGCGCTACTCGCCAGCATCAATACCGGACGACGTCCGTAGCGATCTCCTGCCCAGGCGGCTACCGGCGTGGCAGCTGCCATGAACACCACCGCAACGCATAGCATCAACAGGAATTGCTGGCGTGGTATATGCAGCGCGGTTGTGCCATAGCTTAGTGAGAATACGGTACAGATATAAAACAGCGCGTAGCAAACCACCATTGCCATTGCACCTAACAGCATGGGCTTGAGGTGATGGCGTAGCAGATTGGCCAAAGGCAACGCAACACGCTGTTGTGCCGCCTGTGTAAACACCGGGGTTTCCGTGAGTGCCAGCCTGACGTATAGACCGACCATGACCAATAGCGCGCTGGCAAGAAATGGTATGCGCCAGCCCCAAACGCGGAACTGTGCATCGTCAAGGTAATGTGAGAGCAGCAGGAAGCTTGCTGTGGCGCACAGGAAGCCCGCAGGCGGTCCGAGTTGGGGAAACATGCCAAACCAGCCATGTTTGCCCTGTGGCGCGTTTTCTGTGGCCAATAGCGCTGCACCGCCCCATTCTCCGCCCAACCCCATGCCCTGGCCGAAACGCAGTAGACACAGCAATGCGGGTGCAGCCCAACCCAGAGTGGCATAACCGGGGAGCAAGCCTATCAGCAGGGTTGATATGCCCATCACCAGTAGCGATGCGACCAGCGTAGTCTTGCGCCCTACTCTGTCGCCGTAATGCCCGAACAATAGTGCACCCAGCGGGCGTGCCATAAAAGCGACGCTGAAGGTGAGGAAGGCGTTGAGTGCCTGTGCTGCCGCATCGCTGTGCGGAAAGAATAACGGGCCTATGACAAGCGCTGCGGCCATGCCGTAGATATAGAAATCGTAGAACTCGATGGCGGTACCGATGAAACTGGCAAATGCGATGCGGCTGGTGGATTGCGCAGTTGTCATGCTGTTTTTATGCTCTTATCAATTCCCGCGCATGAACATCTTGTCGAGTTCGGTCATGGTCACCTGGAACCAGGTAGGCCGGCCATGGTTGCATTGCTCGGAGCGCTCGGTGGCTTCCATGTCGCGCAGCAACGCGTTCATTTCGGTGATGGTCAGCATGCGGTTGGCGCGCACGGCTGCATGACAGGCCATGGTGGCCAGCAATTCGTTACGGCGTTCGGTGAGCGCACGGCTGCCGCCGTATTCACGTACATCGCGCAGCACGGCACGTGCCAGCGCCACTGCATCGGAATCTGCCAGCATGGCGGGAATGGCGCGTACAGCCAGCGTAGTAGGCGATAATACAGCCAGTTCGAAACCCAGATCCTGCAGCACCGTGCCCTGTTCTTCTACCACTGCGATCTCCAGGCGGTCGGCATTGAAGCTGATAGGGAGCAACAACGGTTGCATGGCGATGATGTTGGCATCCAGCGCGTTTTTCAACTTTTCATACATGATGCGCTCGTGCGCGGCATGCATATCCACCACCACCAGGCCCTGCTGGTTCTGCGCCAGTACATAAACGCCATGTACTTGTGCCAGCGCGAAGCCCAGAGGATTCTGCTGCTGTTCGGCATTCATTTCAAAACTGTTTGCAAAACCATTGCCTAACCCATTAGGGTTGTTTTCAAAGACGTTTCCACTGGTGGCTGCCTGTTCTGGGGTACGGTTGCCGAACAAGGTTTGGTAGAAACTCGCATCCTGATCCACTCTCAGCGGGATCTGCGGCTGGTACGGCACAGCATATCGACCCTGTGCGGTCTGCTGCAGGCTGCTGAAGGATTGTTCAGGCGACGTTCCCGCTGGCGCTGCCAGTGCCCGGTGTAGCGCATGAAATACGAACCGGTGTATCGCCTGACTGTCCCTGAACCTGACCTCGGTCTTGGTGGGATGCACATTCACGTCCACGCCTGACGGCTCCAGTTCCAGGAACAGCACGAATGCCGGGTGGCGTTCATGGTGCAACACATCCTGGTAGGCCTGACGTATGGCGTGCGACAGTAATTTGTCGCGTACAAAACGGCCGTTGACGAAGCAATACTGGGCATCGCGCGCGGTGCGTGAAAAATTGGGTTTGGCCGCCATACCCCATAGCCTGAGCGGGCCGCCTTCATCAATGACAAAGGCGTTGTCGGCGAATTCATCTCCCAATATCTCGGCGATGCGCTTGTTAGGGGTGGTTTTGGTCAAGCGCCACTGTGCCCGTCCGTTGTGCATCAGTGCAAACGCGACATCGGCACGGGATAAGGCCACGCGTTTGAACGCTTCTTCGCAATGACCGAATTCGGTACTCTCGGTTTTCAGGAATTTGCGCCGCGCGGGGGTGTTGAAATACAGGTCGGATACTTCCAGTGCCGTCCCTGCATCGAGCGCTGCGGGTTGCAGTTCCGTAAGTGCGCCGCCATCAGCCTCGATACGCCATGCGTGTTTATCTGCGGGGCTGCGGCTGGTCAGCGATAGCCTCGATACGGAGGCGATACTGGCCAGCGCCTCACCACGAAAACCCAGGCTGCGTACCTGTTCCAGGTCGTCCATGCTGGCGATCTTGCTGGTTGCATGCCGTGCCAATGCCAGTTTCAGATCATCCCTGGTGATGCCTCCTCCGTTATCGGTGACTTTGAGCTGTTTCACCCCGCCGTTGGTCAATGTCACGCTGATGTCGCTGGCACCTGCATCCAGGCTGTTTTCCAATAACTCCTTGAGTGCCGATGCCGGACGCTCGACGACCTCACCCGCCGCGATCTGGCTGATGAGTATGTCGGGGAGCAGGTGTATGGAATCCAAGCTATTCTTTGGCTACTTTGGATTTCGCAAGCGGCGGATTGGTAGCGAAATAACGCTTGATACCGGCTAATACGGCATTTGCCATCTTGGTGCGGTATTCCTCGGTATTCAGCCTGCGCTCTTCGTCGGGATTGCTGATGAATGCGGTCTCTACCAGAATGGAGGGGATATCCGGGGATTTCAGCACGGCAAAACCTGCTTGTTCAACTGAGCCCTTGTGCAGATCATTGACTACGCCGATGCGACCCAACACGGCCTTGCCCAGTTTCAAGCTGTCGCTGATGGTGGCGGTTTGTGACAGGTCGAGCAGCGTCTTGGCGAGGTTGGGATCCTTGTCGTCCAGGCTCACGCCGCCTATCAAGTCAGATTCATTTTCCGTTTTAGCCAGATAACGCGCCATGGCGCTGGTGGCGCCGCGTTCGGAAAGTGCGAATACCGAAGAGCCGCGCGCATCAGGACTGGTAAAAGCATCGGCATGGATGGAGACGAACAGGTCGGCCTGCATCTTGCGCGCTTTCACCACCCGGCCGTGCAGGGGGATGAAGTAATCGCCATCGCGCGTTAACGCTCCACGCATGTTGGGGGTGGCATCTACCAGTGTTTTCAGTTTTTTTGCGATGAGGAGAGTAATGTCTTTTTCGTTGGTGCCGTTCTTGCCGTGAGCACCCGGGTCTTCGCCTCCGTGCCCGGCATCTATGGCGATGATGACCAGGCGGTCTATCTTGGGCGTAGGCGTATTATCGTCGGAGGTTTCATCGGAAGGCTCTGCAGATGTCTCAGTGGATGCTTCCCCGGATTGATCCGGGGTCTTTTCGCCAGCTTTCTCTTCAGGCGCCTTTTCTTGAGGCGCTATGGTGATGACTGGCGGCGTATGCTCCACCGGCTTTTCTGCTTTTTTCTCAGGTTTTGGTTTGGTGACCTGCTCTCCGGGCGACCAGCCACCGGGTGCTTCCGGTGGCGATACCGGCACGGTAGGTGTTATTACCGGTGGTTTTGTAGTTGCAGGCGCAGGGGTAGCAGCGGCAGCAGCCGGTTCTACTAATGCCATTAATGGGTCCTGCTTGGGGTAGATATCCAGCACCAGGCGATATTTATAGGTTGCAGCGGGCTTCAACTCGAACAGCTTGGGCTTGATGGCCGTTTTCAGATCCACCACCACGCGCACCGTGCCGGGCTTGAAGATGCCGGTACGTATCTTCTTGATATATGGGTCTCCGCCCTGCACTTTGAATACCAGGCCTTGCAGAGCATTGTTGAGAGGCACGTCATTGATATCAAGCACTAATCGCTGAGGATTAGCCAGCTCGGTCATTTTATATTCGACTTCTTTGCTGGTTTCGAAAGTGATGCGTGTGTAATCGGAACCTGGCCAGACGCGGGCAGCGACTACTTCACTTGAGGGCGCCTGGGCATTGCCTGAGAGCGGCAACATCAAGGCAGTGAAAAAAATCGTTATTACGCTAATGAATCTAAACATTGTTGACCCTGTGTGGTTTGCGCCCTCAGCGTGGCATTGCGCCCTGCTCCATCAGTTTCCAGCGATACTTCGATATCTGCTTGCGGGAGTAAGTTGGGGGCTTTTTCCGGCCATTCAACCAGACACACAGAAGTCGAGTTGAAATATTCACGAAAGCCAGCCTCTTCCCATTCTTCTTCGCTCATAAATCTATATAAGTCAAAGTGATAAAACGTAATTCCAGAAATAACGTAAGATTCAACCAGGGTGTATGTCGGGCTTTTTACCTTGCCTTCGTACCCCAATCCGCGCAATAAGCCGCGCGCCAAAGTGGTTTTTCCTGCACCCAGATCGCCACGCAACCAGATCTTCAAACCACCGTGTATCACAGATGCTATTTTAGCACCCAGAGCCAGAGTCTCGGCTTCGTTTTTAAGCGTTAGTGTAATATTACTGAGATGCAATCAAACTCCCTCCAATTAGCTCAGCTGGCAACCGACATCAAAGCCTGGGGATCGGCTCTGGGCTTCCAGGCTGTCGGTATTTGCGATACCGATTTAAGCCATGCTGAACCGGGTTTTATCGACTGGTTAGCGCAAGGTTTGCACGGCGAGATGGATTATATGGCAAACCACGGCATCAAGCGCCTGCGTCCGGCGGAATTAGTTGCCGGTACGGTACGGGTGATCACCGTGCGTATGGATTACCTGCCAACCGATGTGCGCGACAGCGCTGAAGCACTGGATGACCCTGCTGCAGCATTCGTGTCGCGCTATGCCGTGGGACGCGATTATCACAAAGTGCTGCGCAACCGGTTGCAAAAGCTGTGCGACCGGATCAGCGCGCAGATCGGCGAATTCGGTTATCGCGTGTTCACCGACAGTGCACCGGTGGCAGAAGTAGAGCTGGCGCAGAAATCCGGTTTGGGCTGGCGCGGCAAGCATACCTTGCTATTGTCACGGGATGCCGGTTCCTGGTTCTTTCTGGGCGAGATATATACCGACCTGCCCCTGCCCGTGGATGAACCGCTGGAGAACCATTGCGGTACCTGTAGCGCCTGCATCGATGTTTGCCCTACCGCGGCCATTACCGCGCCTTACCAGGTGGATGCCAGGCGCTGCATCTCCTATCTCACCATAGAACTCAAAGGCAGCATTCCGCCGGAGTTACGACCACTGATGGGCAACCGCATCTACGGATGCGACGATTGCCAGTTGCATTGTCCGTGGAACCGTTTTGCAAAGTTGTCGGTAGAGCCTGACTTTCAGGCCAGGCATGGGCTGGATAGCGCCACTCTGGTGACCTTGTTCGGCTGGAGTGAAGAAGAATTCGAGCGTAATACCACTGGCAGTGCGATCAAGCGTATCGGTCATGAACGCTGGCTGCGCAATATCGCCGTTGCGCTTGGCAATGCGCCCGCTAGCGAGGAGACGATCAGAGCATTACAACAGCGTGCCGCGCACCCTTCAGCTCTGGTACGGGAGCATGTGGCCTGGGCGCTGAGTATGCATGCTAGCCTATGATAGGTCAGCCATTGTTAGGGTCGATAGGCTGATGATGGCCCACCGGAGGCCATGCCTGCTTGCCCAGGATCACCACGCGGTCACCTTTGTAAAGCTGCATATAGTCGTATGCCAGGCCATCCAGGGATACATCTGAATTGAAATAGACGACTGCTTTGCCATCGGGGTGAGCGCTGAACCATTTAGCCAGATCCCCGCCAGCGACTTCATCCGGTTCCTTGTGTAAACGCCCCAGGAATTGGTACTGCCCTGCATATTTGCCTTCATGGGCAATGGGGATGCCGTGTTCTTCCAAAGTCTTAAGCTGCTGGGCAATGGGGCGCAGGTCGTAGGCAAGGCCGGAGCCGCGCATCACGATGGAATACACCACCACGACCACCACTCCCGCACTGAACAGCGACATTTTCCACACATCATCCGCCAACTGAGGGCTGGGGGTCAGCAACAGCAAGGCGAATGCGATCAGAGCAATACCGTTCCACATCGATATATTGCTTACCCAGGGGGCAACATGGTGTAGCTGCGCGTAGAACGGCAGGTATATGACCAGCGCGCCAAGCGCTATGGTGATGGCTGCCGTGACCAGTTTATCCGAGGTGCTGATGTGTACCGATTGCGAGCCGCGCGCCAGCAGTAATGCAAAAGCAGGAAATAGCGGAAGCAGATAATGCATTTGCTTGCCGCTGACCAGGCTGAATGCGATAAATACCGGTACTGCCGTGGCCAGACAAAAGCGTATGCCAAAATCAGGGTTGGCCAAATTCGCCTTTAACCCACGCCAGGCCCCCAACCAGAATAGCCAGGGGAACAGCATGATGGGCAGTAACGGCAGATACCACCAGAAAGCGCGTCTATGGGCGAATGAGTTGACCATACGTTCCGCAGTCTGCCCCCAGAAAATCGCGTGACTGTAAGCCGGCCCGCCATGTATCGCGGCCGGGATCGCCCACAGCAATGCGATTGCGGCGCCTGTCAATATCGCCACCAGGATACCGGCATACCAGCGGCCCGGCTTGATGTTCATGCCCCTGCCCCACCATGGAGCCAGCAGCGCAAGCGGTAGCAATTGCAGCAGGATGGTTGGGCCTTTTGCCAGCAGGCCGCCGCCTATCGCCAGCCCAAGTATCATCCAGCCTTTGCGCGATTTATCCTGGCATGCGATCAGAATACCCAGCATCCCCAGCACGGTGAAGAACGCGACCATCATGTCGAACATGGTGGCGGTAGTGAATACCGTCCATAATCCGCAGCCTATCAGTATCACCGGTGCCAGCTGCGCGATCTGGCGCTGTCTGGGCCACAGCCGGTGAGCAATGGACGCAGTGAGAAACAGACTGCCGAGCGCGAACAATGAAGGCACCAGCCTGGGCCACCAGTCATTCACACCAAACAATGCCCAGCCTGCGTCCATCAGCCAGAACAGCAATGGCGGTTTATGGCTATAGGGAATGTTATTCAGATAAGGAACCAGAAAGTCCCCGCGCAGCCACATGTTCCAGGCAACGGTGACATAACGGGTCTCATCTATCGGGACATAAGAGCGGGAAAACAGCGAGATCACCACCAGTAATGCCCACAGGCCTATCAACCCCAGATATTGACGGTTCATTACGCTTCCATTTCCGACTGCATTTGATGCGCGCGGTAAACCAGCATCAGATTGCGGATATAGACCACAGTGCCAGGTAGCTGGCCGATGATAATGACCGGGTCGGCACGATGAAAACCGTAGGCAAGTACAGTGAGGCCGCCCAGCAGGCTGAAATACCAGAAACTGACAGGAATCACGCTTTTGCCCAGGCGTTCGCTATGTATCCACTGCACGATAAAGCGCATCATGAATAGCGTCTGCCCGGCCAAGCCTATGCCCAGCCACAGCATGTCGCCGGAGCTCATGCCATTGATATAGAGATGCAGACGATCCAGCAGATGCCCGAGAAAATTGATATGGAATTCCATTATTTTTCCAGTATGACTGGTCTCTTGGCGCGCCGCTGCAGCCATGCGACACCAAACAGATCGACGATACCCACCAGCAACCGATCCAGCGTACCGTAGTTGGAAACACCACGTTCGCGTGGCCTGTGGTTGACGGCAACCGACACTACCTGTCCACCACTGCGTATCACCAGGGCGGGCAGAAAGCGGTGCATGTGGTCAAAATATGGGAGATCAAGAAAGGTGTCGCGGCGTATCAATTTCAAGCCGCAGCCCGTATCCGGCGTGTGGTCGCCCAGCATGGCGGAGCGAACATTATTGGCGATGACGGAAGAAATGCGCTTGATCCAGGTATCGCGGCGTGCATGACGGCGGTTGCCGCCAACCAGAGCCACGCCCTCACCTACCGCTGCGATCAGCTTGGGGATATCGGCAGGATCATTCTGACCATCACCGTCCAGCGTGGCGATCCAATCACCCTGCGCCGCCTTCACGCCGCTGCGCACTGCAGTGCTTTGACCGCAGCTATGCTGATGGTGAATAACCTTCAGTTGCGGACAGCTCTGGGCGATCTCGGCCAAGCGCTGAGGCGTGGCATCGGTACTGCCGTCGTTCACATAAACGATCTCGTACTTGACGACAGTATCAAGCGCGGCGCGGATCTCGGAAATAAGTGGTGCGATATTGTCTTGCTCGTTACGAACCGGAACAACAACAGAAAGCAGGCGAATTTGCATGGCGGGCATGGGCTAGGCGTGAACTAAAAGTTTCGCCGCATTATAGCCGAATTGGCAACAGATTTGCCTGATGCTGAATGCGCGCATTGAAATCATTTTGTCATCTGCTCCGGTTAGCTTTGCCGCGCATTATTCAAGCGTATTTTTTTGATCAAGAATGATAGAATCGTGAGCATAAAAGCAACAAAAACAATAATAAATATAATCTGGAGAGCGGTAATGCAGTACCACAACCATATTATCGTTGGCGTATTTTTTTTGGGCTTTTTATGTCACGCCATCGCCGACGACATGCCGAACTGGAATGAAGAAACCTTGACCGGTGACTGGGGTGGATCCCGGAGCCAGCTTTATCGTCAAGGTATAGATATAGGCATCACCCATATCAGCGACCTGCTATCTGATGTGGCTGGTGGCATCAAGCGCGGCAGCGAATGGGAAGGCCACACCGAAGCTCGCATCACCCTGGATCTGGATAAGATGCTGGGATTGGATGCCACTACCATCTACATACAATACAACAGCGATCTGGGCGCCAAGTTCAATCGCGATCATGCCGGCGGTTTCATCAGTGTGGATAACAACGAAGTCGCCGAGAATACCGGTCAGTTCTTTGATGCCTGGATACAAAAAAACTTCTTCCACAACAGCCTGTCGCTGAAGGCGGGGATCTACCCGATAGATTCCGAGTTCTATGTCACTGACACCACCCATATTTTTATGCAACCGACTTACGGCATGTCGAACGAGTTCGCGCAAGCCGGTAAGA
>Ga0265327_10004248_pt1 | contig 12846 bp, 12 predicted proteins | sample 41621metaG_FD_202089 | JGI IMG/M metagenome (GOLD analysis project Ga0265327, IMG submission 202089) | Rhizosphere microbial communities from Carex aquatilis grown in University of Washington, Seatle, WA, United States - 4-16-21 metaG | ecosystem: Host-associated > Plants > Roots > Rhizosphere...
ACCGGCACCGATGGCGCCACCGGCCATGATCAAGCCACCGCCGATGAGGGCGCCCTGGATGATAGTGGCGTTCGTTGCTGCGTCGGCCATTCTCTTTTTCCTCCTTGGTAACTGGTAGCTGCGCTACCAGGGTCTTATTTGTGGTTCCTACAGGTCTTGCGGGTACTTAGTGGTGCTCGTCGAGTTCCATCGACTGGCTGAAGTACAAGATCGTCAGCAGCGCGAAGATGAACGCCTGGATCAGGCCGACGAACAGGTCGAAGGTCTTCCAGATGGCATTCGGCGCCCACTGCACGTACCAGGGGAACATCGCGATCAGCGCGACCAGGATGCCGCCGGCGAACATGTTGCCGAAGAGTCGGAGAGACAGCGAGACCGGCTTGGCGATCTCCTCGACGATGTTGATCGGAGCCAGGACCGCGACGTGGCCCTTCAGCAGCTTCTTGAAGTGGCCGAAGACGCCCCGGCGCCAGATACCCGCAGCGTGGTAGCAGAGGAACACGAACAGCGCGAGCGCCAACACGTAGTTGATGTCGGAGGCCGGCGGGGCCAGCAACTCCTTGGCGCCACCGTCTTCCCCACCGAACTGCACCGGCAGGACCGAGAGCCAGTTGGAGATCAGGATGAAGGTGAAGATCGTGACGGCCAGCGGCAGCACGAACGGAGCGACCTTCATACCGATCGCGGTCTCGATCTGCTGGCGCATCTGGATGGTGATGGCCTCGAAGAACAGCTGCACACCGCCGGGCACCCCGGTGGAGGTCACCTTCGCCCGCACGACAAAGGCCAACGCGATGACGATGACCGCGGCCACGCTCGTGGCGATGATCGTGTCGACGTTGAAGGTGTAGCCCCACAGCTCGTGCTGCTCGTGGTGGCCGACCTCAATGGCGGCCTCGGCGGTGAATTGTTGAATCACTTGGGTCGTCAGTCCTTTGCTTCTGATCCGTCGTGTGCTTCTGGTTGGTCGACGCCGCCACCGTTACGTTGGCCGGCTCGCACCTTCTTCATCACCGGCAATGCGGTGCTCATGACAAGAATCGCCTGGAACAGTGCCACCCCGAACAGCACGCCGATACCGGCCGGCTTGAAGAACCACGTGATCAACAGCGCGACCACCGAGATGACCACCAACCGCATCGCGGAGTTGGCCGCCATCTGCATCTTCAGCGGGTGGTCCTTGGCGGTGACCTTGGCAACCGCGCGACGGACCATGAGTGCGTTGGTGAGACCGAGCGCCATCCCCAGGCCGAAGAAGGCGCCGAACTTGAGATTTCCGCTCACTGCGTAGCCGCCGCCGAGCGCGACGACCGTTACGAGGAGCGAGATAGCAAACAATCGAATAGGCTGAAAAGCCACTGCCGGCAACACCAAGGGCGCGTCCTGCGCTGGTGTCGTCATGGTGTTCACCTCAATCCCGCGGTCACGAGTGCCGTCCCCATATACCTGGCAATCCTGTGTGCGTGCCCAAAGAGCGTATCGAAGGTCACATCGAGCGCGTCGGGCACACTGGAATCACCCAAGGGGAAGCTCCCTTTGTCGGTCGTCATTCGGCGCCGATCGGCTTGTGTGAACCGATGGGCCGGGCCGGCAACCCGCGAGGTTTTTCGGGTTCTGCGAGAACCGTACCACATGGTGGGCACCCGAAAACGGGCACCTACTACTTTTTGTCGTACTCGCCTTCTGGCAGGTCATCGCGTCGCCGCAGCAGCGGGATCAGGGTGAAAATGGCGGCCAGGAAGATGGCCCCGAGCATCACCGCACCGGTGTACCGGGGGTCGAAGAAAATCGTGCTGGCCGCCCCGAGAGCCACGATGCCCACCCATAGGTAGATCAACAGCACGACGCGGCGGTGCGAGTGCCCGATCTGCAGCAGCCGGTGGTGCAAATGCATCTTGTCGGGGCTGAACGGGCTCAGGCCGGCACGGGTGCGACGAACGATGGCCAGCAGCATGTCGAGGGCCGGCACGAACATCACCGCAACCACCAACAGGAACGGCGACAGCAAAGCAAACACATCGCGCGCGCCGTAGGCGTTCTGCGAGATCGGGCCGGCCGCGGTGGTCGACGCGGCAGCCAGCATCAGGCCGATGAGCATGGACCCGGAATCCCCCATGAAGATCCGGGCGGGGTGGAAATTGTGCGGCAGGAAGCCCAGGCAGGCGCCGGCAAGCACCACCGAGATGACGGCCGGCGGGTAGAACAGCACGTCACCGCCGTGGTCGCGCAGCAGCCCGACCGAGAAGATGCAGATGGCCGACGCGGTGATCAGGCCCAGGCCCGCGGCCAGGCCGTCGAGGCCGTCGACGAAGTTCATCGCATTGACGATCGAGACCGTCAGCGCCAGGGTCAGCAGGATCGACGACGCCTGGTCCAGCACGATGGTGCCGACGCCGCCGATCGGGATGTACAGCACACTCCACGCGACACCCATGGTGACCAGGACGCTGGCCGCGGTGATCTGGCCGGCGAACTTGGTCAGGGCATCCAGGCCCCAGCGGTCGTCGATCAGGCCGATGAGCATGATCAGGCCGCCCGCGACCACGACCGCCGGCATGCCGGACGAGTAGACGAAACCTCGTGTCAGCGCGGGTAATTGGGAGGCCAGCAGCACCGCGGCCACCACCCCGATGTACATGGCCAGCCCGCCCATGCGCGGGACCGGCTGGACGTGGACGTCACGCTCGCGCGGGTAGGCGACGGCACCGAACCGGAACGCCAGTGCCCGCACCCAGCCCGTGGCGAAGTAGGTGATGATCGCCGCGGTGAGACCGACCAGCACCAGCTCCCGGAGCGGTACCCCGGTGCCTCGGTCGATCTGCGCGAGCAGCCGGCCGGCGTCGGCGACTACGGTCATGCGCGATCCGCCTCCGGCTTCTCGCTGGCCGTCACGCCGGCTCGCCGGTGAGGGACTCCGCTTCGACACCGAGTACTTCGGCGATCTGCGCGGCGGAGATCGGCCCTTCCCGCAGCACTCGCGGTGCCCCGCCGGTCAGGTCGACGATCGTGGACGCGGCCTGCTTGGTCGCCGGTCCGGCATCGAGGTACACCTCGACCTTGTCGCCCAGCTGCGCCCGCGCCTCGTCGGCGTTGACCGCGGGCGGCTGCCCGGAGATGTTGGCGCTGGACACAGCCATGGGACCGACCTCGCGCAGCAGCTCGATCGCGACCGGGTGCAGCGGCATGCGGAGCATGACGCTGCCGTTGGTGTCACCGAGATCCCACGACAGCGACGGGGCCTGCCGCACGACCAGGCTCAGCGCGCCCGGCCAGAACGCTTCGATCAGGTCCCGGGCAGCGGGCGGCACGGCGTAGACGAGCCCGTCGATGGTGCGCCACGAACCGACCAGAACCGGGACGGGCATGTTGCGGCCCCTCCCCTTCGCGGCCAGCAGCGCCGCGACGGCCTCGCTGTTGAAGGCATCGGCACCCAGTCCGTAGACGGTGTCGGTGGGCAGCACGACCAGGCGACCGCCCTTGAGCGCACTGATAGCCGAGGCGATCCCGGTGGCGCGCTTGGCCGCATCACCGCAGTCGAACGTCTCCATCTATGACTCCTCACGCAAGCGTTTCGTCGGTTGCCATGACCCGTTTTACCGTCGGGTCGCGGTGACGAACCGGGGCCGCCCGGTCAGATCGCGCCGCGCGGTGATGTCACCGAACGTACCGTCGCGGTCCAGCGCGGCCACCACCTGATCGGCTGTGGTGTCGTCGTGTTCGATGCCCAACTTGCCGCCGGGACGCAGCAACCGGGCTGCCAGCGCGATGATCGGCACGATGACGGACATGCCGTCGGGCCCACCGAACAGGGCACTGGCCGGGTCGTGGTCGATGACTTCGGGATCGAGGTCGGCGCCGTCGGGGATGTACGGCGGGTTGGACACCAGCAGGTCCACTGTGCCGTCCCTGTCTGCCAGCAGGCTGGGAACGGTGACGTCCGCTTCGAGCACCTCGACTCCGCTGGCGGCGCAGTTGCGCCGGGCGTAGACGAGGGCCTCCGGGGACTTCTCGACGGCGACGACCTGCGCCTGCGGCCAGGTGTGCGCGAGCGCGAGTGCCAGGGCTCCCGATCCCGTACACAGGTCCACGATCACCGGGCTCGGCGGCAGCGCCCGGTTCATGGCCCACTCCAGTAGCGCCTCGGTCTCGGGCCGGGGAATGAACACCCCCGGACCGACCTGCACCTCAACGGGACCGAATGCGGCGGTTCCGATCAAGTGCTGCAAGGGAATTCGTTGTGCGCGGCGCTGCACCAGCGCGCGGAAGCGCGGATAGAACGCCGGGTCCGGCTCGGACCACAGCACCCGCGCGCGGTCCACCCCGGCGGCGTGGGCGGCGAGGTATTCGGCGTCGACCCGGGCGGAATCGATACCCGCGGCGGCCAGCTGCGTGGTCGCCTCAGTGATGGCCTGGCGGATCACTCTTGCGCGAGCCGGGCCTGCTTGTCGGCGGCCGCGAGGGCGTCGAGCAGCGCGTCCATGTCGCCGTCGAGCACCTGGTCGAGGTTGTGGGCCTTGAAGTTGATGCGGTGGTCGGCGATCCGGTTCTCCGGGAAGTTGTACGTCCGGATGCGCTCGCTCCGGTCGACGGTGCGGATCTGGCTGGCGCGGTCCGCGGAGGCGTCGGCCGAGGCCTGCTCCTCGGCGAGTGCCTGCAGGCGCGCGGCGAGCACCACCATGGCGCGGGCCTTGTTCTGCAGCTGCGAGCGCTCGTTCTGGCAGGTGACGACGATGCCGGTGGGCAGGTGCGTGATACGCACCGCGGAGTCGGTGGTGTTGACGCCCTGGCCGCCCTTGCCGGACGAGCGGTAGACGTCGATGCGCAGGTCCGACTCGTCGATCTGGACCTGCTCGACGTCTTCGGGCTCCGGGTACACGAGTACGCCGGCGGCCGACGTGTGCACGCGGCCCTGCGATTCGGTGACGGGCACGCGCTGCACACGGTGCACGCCGCCCTCGAATTTCATGCGCGACCACACGCCGTCGGCGGAATCGCCCTTGCTGGCGATGGTGATGGTGGCGTCCTTGTAGCCGCCGAGGTCGGACCAGGTCTCGTCGAGCACCGTGACGGTCCAGCCATGGCGCTCGGCGTACCGGATGTACATGCGCGCGAGGTCCGACGCGAACAGCGCCGACTCCTCACCGCCCTCACCGGATTTCACCTCGAGCACGACGTCGTCGGCGTCGTGCGGATCACGCGGGGCCAGCAGATCGGTCAGCTTGGCGTCGAGTTCGGCGACGCGGGCCTCCAGCTCGGGCACCTCCGCGGCGAACGCGGCGTCCTCGGCGGCCAGCTCCCGAGCGGCTTCGAGGTCGCCCTGGGCAGTCTCGAGCTTGCGGTAGGTCACCACGATCGGCGAGACCTGCGCGAACCGGCGACCGACCTTGCGGGCCGCGCCGGCGTCCGCGTGCAGGTTCGGGTCCCCCAGCTGCCGCTCGAGGTCGGCGTGCTCGGCCAGCAGCGCCTCGATGCGGGGCGCGGTATCTGTCTCTGCCACTTTCGGACTCCTGCGGTTGTTCTGGGGTGCCGGGCTCTGGATACGAAAACGGCGCCCGGACCTGACGCGAATGCGACAGATCGGGGCGCCGTAAACGAAGCTAGCTCTCGGATGCGGCCTTCGAGCCGGTGTTGCGCTTGCCGTAGCGCTTCTCGAAGCGAGCCACGCGGCCGCCGGTGTCGAGAAGCTTCTGCTTGCCCGTGTAGAACGGGTGGCACTGCGAGCACACCTCGACCACGATGTGGCCGCTTTCCTTGGTGCTACGCGTCTGGAAGCTGTTACCGCAACCGCAGACCACTGTGGTCTCGACGTATGCGGGGTGAATACCCGATTTCATTTCATGGTCCTCTGCGATCGATGGCGCCGGGTCGCCCGATTATTCGGACGTGAACCGGAACCGAGGGGGTTCGGCGGTCGATTATGCCAGGTCAGCCGCCAAGTTCCTAAACGCCGCCGGGCCGGCGACTATTCCTGGCCGGAGTGCTGTCCCAGCTCGGTCAGCCGGCGCGCCAGGAATCGTCGTTCCGGCTCGGTCGTCGCGAGCGTCAGCGCCCGTTCGAACGCGTCCCGCGCCTCGGCCGTGCGGCCCAACCGGCGCAACAATTCCGCCCGAGTCGACGGCAGGTAGCGGTAATCACCGAGGTCAAGTGCGTCGATGAGCCCCAGTGCCCGGGCGGGATCGCCGGCTTCGGCGACGGCCACCGCACGGTTGAGCGCGACGACAGGCGATCCGGTCAGCTCTTGCAGCCTCTCGTAGAGGACCACGACCTCGTGCCAGTCGATCTCGTCCTCGGCCTGCAGGGCGGCGATGGGCGCCTGCAGCACGTACGGCCCGGCGGCCGGCCGCAGGGCCAGCGCGCGGTCGAGGGCGGCCCGGCCGGCGTCGACCTTGGCCTGGTCGTAGCACGTCCGGTCCTGCTCGGCGAGTGGCACCACCTGGCCGTCGGCCACCCGGGCCGCGCGTCGCGAATCGTGCAGCAGCATCAGGGCCAGCAGCCCGTAGGCCTCGGGTTCGTCGGCCAGCAATTCGGCGAGCAGCCGGCCCAGCCGGATCGCTTCGGTGGCGAGGTCGTCGCGCTCGGTGAAGCCCTGGTTGAAGATGAGGTAGATCACCGCGAGCACCGCTGCCACGCGGTCGGGCAGCAGCCGGTCGGCCGGCAGCGCGAACGGGATGTTCGTCGCCTTGATCTTGGTCTTGGCGCGGGAGAGCCGACGCTTCATGGTGTCCTCGGAAACCAGGAAGGCGCGCCCTATTTCGGCTGTGGTCAGCCCGCCGAGCGCCCGCAGCGTGAGCGCCACCTGGGCCTCGCGCGCCAGCGCCGGATGGCAGCACATGAAGATCAGCTGCAGGCGCTCGTCGCCGATGGTGCTGTCGTCGAGGTCGATCTCGTCCATGGTGGTTGCCTGTTGATCCGCTTGGAGCAGCCGGGTTTTGGCCTGCATCGTCTGCTCGCGGCGCAACCGGTCGATCGCCGCGTTGCGACCGGTGCGCACCAACCAGGCGACGGGCGCGTCGGGCACGCCGTCGCGCGGCCAGCGCTCGGCGGCCCGGACGAACGCCTCCTGCGCGGCATCCTCGGCGAGTTCGAAGTCGCCGAGGATGCCGATGAGCGCGGCCAGGACCCGGCCCCACTCCCGCGCGAAAATGTCGTCGATCAGGGCTCGACCCATCCCGTCGCTTCGCTCGCCCTAGACCTCGCCCGGGATTTCGACCAGCGGACGCACCTCCACGGCTCCGCCCATCCGCACGGCCGGGATTCGCTGCGCCCATTCCAGAGCGACGTCGAGATTGTCGGCTTCGATGACGAAGTAGCCGCCGAACACCTCTTTGGTGTCGGCGTACGGGCCGTCGGTGATCAGTCCGTCGCCGCGCACCGTCGTGGCCGTCTCGACCGGTTGCAGGTGGCCGCCACCGACGCACTGCGGCTCCTGCCGCAGGGCCAGGTATTCGGCCGTCACCGCCATGTGCTCGTCTTCGGTGAGATCCGTGTCGTGACTGCCCGGCTTGATGTAGATCAGCGTCGCGTATTTCATCGTTGTCTCCTTCAGGGTTGATCGTCCAACACCTTTGAGACGAACGGGCGAACCGCACGGGGACACGACGGCCGAAATCAGTTTTCGACGGCCCGCGTGTACTCGGTGCCGTCGCGCTGCCAGACCACGCGGCCGGCCGGATCGGCGCCCAGGGCGACCAGTTCCCGTTTGAGAATCTTGTTGGTCGCGGTGCTGGGCAGGTCGTCGGCGAGCCAGACATACCGCGGCCAGGACTTCGCGGACAGGTCCGGCTGCGCGGCCAGGAACTCCGCGAACGACGTCGGGTCGAGGGTCTGGCCGTCACGCAGCACCATGGCGGCCATCACCTGGTCGCCGACGAACTCGTCGGGCACCGGGTACACCGCGACCCGGCTGATCACGGGGTGCCGCAACAGGATTCGCTCGATGGGCGCCGCGGTGATGTTCTCCCCGTCCACTCGCATCCAGTCGGCGGTGCGGCCGGCGAGGTAGATCCAGCCGTCGGCGTCGCGGTAGGCCAGGTCACCCGACCAGTACATGCCGTGCCGGAGGCGTTCATCCGTCGCGCCCTGGTCGTTGTGGTAGCCGCGGAACATGCCGCTGCCGTTGGTGTTCACCAGCTCGCCGGTCGCCGCCTCGGCATTGATCAGGGCGCCCGTTTCGTCGAAGCGGGCCGCCTCGCACTCGGTGACGGTTTCCGGGTCGTAGACGGCCACGCCCGGGAACCCCTGTCCGATGCTGCCTGCCGGAGTGCCCTCCGAACGGGTGATGATGATCGCGAGCTCGGTCGAGCCGAAGCCGTCCCACACGCTGCAGCCGAACCGACGGCTGAACTCGTCGATGTCGCGGTCGGCGGCTTCGTTGCCGAAGGCCACGCGCAGCGGGTTCTCATGGTCGTCGGGCTGCTCGGCGGTGGCCAGGATGTAGGCCAGCGGCTTGCCGACGTAGTTCATGTAGGTCGCGCCGTAGCGGCGGATGTCCGGCAGGAACCTCGACGCGGAGAACTGTGCCGGCGCCATCGCCGCGCCGGCACCGAGTGCGACGCCCCAGCCGGCGTAGACGCCGTTGGAGTGGAAGAGCGGCATCGCCAGGTAGCAGGTGTCCTGTTCTGTCAGTTCGTAGCGCTGCACCAGGGCGGCGGCCGAGAACAGCACGATGGAATGCGCCACCTCGACGGCCTTCGGCTCGCCGCTGGTGCCCGAGGTGAAGATCATCATGAAGGTGTCGTCGGGTCCGACTTCCCGATGCGGGGTCAGGTCGCGCTGCGGCCATTCGGTCGCGGTGACGTCGATGACGGTGACACCGGGCAGGCTGACGCCTTCGACGAGTGCGCGGCCCTGCTCGTCTACGAGGACTATCTGGCATTCGACGCGGGCGATGTCGCGGGCCAGCCCCTCACCGCGACGGGTGTTGTTGATGCCGCACAGCACGTAGCCGCCCAACGCCGCGGCGGCCAGCGCCGTCAGCATCTCGGGGGTGTTGCCGAGCAGAGTGCCCACGTGCAGCGGCCGAAGCGGGTCGGCCTGACCCACGAGGGCGGCGGCCTGCGCCTTGGCTCCGGCGACGTACTCTCGCCAGGTCCAGCTCGTGTCGCCGTACTTGACGGCGACGGTGTCCTGGTCGGCGCGTTCGCGAAGCAGCTGCTGAAGGGTCTCCGCCATTTAGGCTCCCGGTGCGGTGGGTGATCACGACAACCACCCAGAGTGAACAGATTCTGGAAAGTGTCTACCATGGCTGAGGGGTAGCGCAATAGCGTCAGCGCCCTGGCAGAATCGTCGTTCGCCCGGTTGACATGTGAGGAGACCTCCGGTGGCAAGCCCTGAATCCCCGAGAAGCGTGCGCGATCGACTGATCGACGCCGCTGAAGAGTGCATGCGCGCCAAGGGAATTCGCGCCACCACGGTATCCGAGGTCGCCGAGGCCGCGGGCGTATCCCGTGGCTGGCTCTACCGACATTTCCCGGACAAGGTGACGCTGCTCGGTGCGGCGATCGTCCGCCTGAACAACGCGTACTGGACCGACGCGCACGCCATGCTGGCGTCGATCGATGGTCTGGACAACCAGATCGTGACCGGGATCCAGCACGGCCGCACGGCATATGACGACCCCGGCGCGCTGCTGATGAAGCTGCGCGTGGAGGAGCCCGACGAGTTCGCCGCCTGCGCGGGCGCCGGCGTGCAGGGCCTGGTGCCCGACCTCGCCGATTTCTGGTCCCGCTACCTCGTCGCCGCCCGTGACAACGGCGAAATCCACCCTGACACCGACATCGACGACGCTGCCGAGTGGGTCGCGCGCGTCATCTTGTCGCTGGCCACGATGCCCGGGCAGCGGCTCGACGCCAACAATGCCGACGAACTGCTCGCGCACGTGCGTCGCTACGTGATGCCAGGCCTGAAGGCCCAACCGTAGTCCGACGACCTAACGCAAAAGCCCCCGGAATCAGTTGATTCCGGGGGCTTTTGCGTGGGCTGGGACTAGTCGTTGTCCATGTTGCCCGGAGCGGTCTTCGAGACCTGGACCAGGAACTCGTAGTTGGTCTTGGTCTTGCGCAGCTGGCTCATCAGCAGGTCGATGGCCTGGTGCGGGTCCAGACCTGACAGCACGCGGCGGAGCTTGTGCACGACCGCGAACTCGTCCGGACCGAGCAGCAGCTCGTCCTTACGGGTGCCCGACGGGTTGACGTCGACGGCCGGGAACACGCGGCGCTCGGCGATCTTGCGGTCGAGCTTGAGCTCGGCGTTACCCGTGCCCTTGAACTCCTCGAAGATGACGGTGTCACCGGTGGAGCCGGTCTCGACCATCGCGGTCGCGATGATGGTCAGCGAGCCGCCGTTCTCGATGTTGCGCGCAGCACCGAGGAAGCGCTTCGGCGGGTAGAGCGCGGTCGAGTCGACACCACCGGACAGGATGCGGCCCGACGCCGGCGACGCGTTGTTGTACGCGCGACCCAGACGGGTGATCGAGTCCAGCAGCACCACAACGTCCTTGCCCTGCTCGACCAGGCGCTTGGCCCGCTCGATCGCCAGCTCGGCAGCCTGGGTGTGGTCTGACGGCGGGCGGTCGAAGGTCGAGGCGATGACCTCACCCTTCACCGAGCGCGTCATGTCGGTGACCTCTTCCGGACGCTCGTCGACGAGCACCACCATGAGGTGGCATTCCGGGTTGTTCTGGGTGATCGCGTTGGCGATGTCCTGCATGATCGTCGTCTTACCGGCCTTCGGCGGGGACACGATCAGCGCACGCTGGCCCTTACCGATCGGCATGATCAGGTCGATCACCCGCGTGGTCAGCCGATCGGGCGTGGTCTCCAGGCGCAGCCGCTGGTTGGGGTACAGCGGGGTCAGCTTGGTGAAGTCGGGACGGTTGCGTGCCGCCTCGACCGGACCACCGTTGACGCTGTCCAGGCGCACCAGCGGATTGAACTTCTGGCGCGGGTTATTTCCGGTCTGCGCGCTGCTTTCGCCTTCGCGCGGGACCCGCACGGCACCCGTCACCGCGTCGCCGCGGCGCAGGCCGTTCTTGCGGACCATGTTCATCGAGACGTAGACGTCGTTGGAGCCGGCCAGGTAGCCCGAGGTGCGGACGAACGCGTAGTTGTCCAGCACGTCGAGGATGCCGGCGACCGGCTGCAGGACATCGTCCTCGCGGAGTTCGGTCTCGGCGTTCCCGCCCTGGTTGTCGCCACGCTCGCCGCGACGACGACGGTCACGGTCGCGGAACCGACGGCCGCGACGGCCCTGACGGCTGTCGTCGTCGTCATTGTTGTTCGAGTTGTCGTTGCCGCCCTGGTTGCGGTTACCGCCCTGGTTGTCGCCGCCACGATCGCGGTCGCGGTTGCCACCCTGGTCGCGGTTGCCACCCTGGTTGTCGCCGCCACGATCGCGGTCGCGGTTACCGCCCTGGTCGCGGTTGCCGCCTTGGTTACCTTCGGCCTTGTTGCCGCCCTGGTTGCTGTTGTCGGCGTTCCGTTCGCGGTTGCGCTCCTCGCGGGGGGCGTCGGCGTTGTCCCCGTTCTCGGTCTTGCCGGCCTTTTCGGCGGGCTTGTCACCGGCATCGCCGGCTTCACCGTCGACGGGTGCACCGGCCCGGCGCGAGGAGCCGCGGCGCTCGCGGCGCGGGGTCTGCTCAGCTGCGGGGGCGTCACCGGCGGCAGCGTCGGCGTTGCTCGCGGCCGGGGCTTCCTTGGCCTCGTTGGCGGCGTCGTTGCCGTTGACGGCCTCGGCGGCCTTGGCCTCGGTCTTGGCTTCGGCTTTCGCGGCCTTGGCTTCGGTCTTGGCGCCGTTGGCCTCGCCACGGTGTTCCCGGATGGCGGCGATCAATTCGCTCTTGCGCATGCCGGAGGTGCCTTTGACGCCGGCCTGGGCAGCGAGCGCACGCAGGTCGGGGAGCAGAAGACTGGTCAGCGATCCGGAGCGTCCGGCCGCCGGCGCTTCAGTTGCCGGGGCGTCAGTGTTGCCGTCGGCGGTGAAGAGGTCCGTATCAGTCACGGATTTCCTTTCTGTGCCCTCGCGCAGTTGATCAGGCGAGGGTTTGTTCGCAGTCGGACGGCTTCCCCGAACCGCATTCGTCAAATGCCGGGGGTCGGCTGAGGCAGTGCATCAGCCAAGCACCAGGATTTGCCGCCGTGCGGCGAACCATCAGTCCACGAGTTGAACATCTAAGAGAAGAGTGGTCGTCCTACCGTAGGCGCAGGTACTAGAGCCTGCGATTGCTGGACGGTGCGAGAATATCTCTCATCCGACAATGAAGCAAGAAACGCCACTCCGGCGTGTGCTTTCCGTTAGACGCCGGCACCGACGGTCCAGCGAACCCCTTGGCCCACCGCCATCTTTTCGACGGCGAAACCGTTGGCCGCACCGAATTCGAGGACTTCGGCCGGCAGTTCGGGCTCGGTGCTGAATGCGATAAGCGCAGGTCCAGCACCAGAAAGCACTGCTGCAACCCCAGAACGCCGGAGCATCGCCAGATATTCCGCCGAGGCCGGCATCGCCGCTGCACGCTGCGGTTGATGCATCACGTCTTCGGTGGCCGCCATCAGCAAATCCGGACGCTGCGTCAGCGCCACGACCAGGAGTGCGGCACGGCTGACGTTGAACGTGGCGTCGGCATGCGCGATCTGTGCGGGAAGCACCGCCCGAGTCTCCGCGGTCGACGAGCGCACCTGCGGAATCGCCGGGAACAGATGAATGTCGGGATGCAGCGTCAGCGGGACGGCCGCGTAGGCCGGGCCCGGTGCGGTCCAGGACACCACGGCACCGCCCAGCACGGCGGCCGAGGCGTTGTCGGGATGGCCTTCGAAGTCCGACGACAGCTGGACCAGCTGTTCGAGCGTCAGA
>Ga0265327_10004249_pt1 | contig 12845 bp, 9 predicted proteins | sample 41621metaG_FD_202089 | JGI IMG/M metagenome (GOLD analysis project Ga0265327, IMG submission 202089) | Rhizosphere microbial communities from Carex aquatilis grown in University of Washington, Seatle, WA, United States - 4-16-21 metaG | ecosystem: Host-associated > Plants > Roots > Rhizosphere >...
CACCACCGACCTCTACCTCTCGACGGTCTCCAATCGCCAGAACGAGGTCATGAAGCAGCTGGCCATCGTCGGCAGCATCTTCCTTCCCCTGTCCTTCATCACGGGCTTCTTCGGCATGAACTTCGCCTGGCTCGTCACCAAGGGGATCAACGACACCTGGACGTTCTTCGTCCTGGGCCTGGGCAGCATGATCGCCACCTGCGTGGGGATGCTGATGTTCTTCAGGCGCCGCGGCTGGATCTAGCGCGCCCAGAGGCACCTCCACGGCGCCTTCACACAATCGTTATGCCCCGCCGCGGATCGTCATGCGAGCGTAATTCGCCCGGTGGAACACTCGAAGAGTCTCATCACATTGACTCGGAGGTGAACGATGAAGACTCAACAGACCCCCCTCGCAGTGCGGCTCCGGACGTTGATGGCACAGCGCCGGCTGGACCGCCGGATCCTCGCCGGCTGCGACCCGCAGGAGAGCCCCGAGCTCGCCCTGCGGGTACGCCAGCTGACCGACCCGCACACCCGGAGAGAACTCGCCCAGAGCATCAGGCGGACAGTCCGCTACGCCGAACGCGACGCGGCGCCCAGCCCCCTGTCCGCCGTCATGGTCCAGCGCCCGGCCGTCAAGTTCGGGCGGGCCGCATTGATCGACCTGGCCGACCAGCTCGAACTTGCCGCCCGTGTCAGCCCGCGGGGAATGGTCCTTGCCAACGAGTTCGTCCGCGACGGTTTCAGCCCGCTCTATGACTCCTGGGCCCCGCGCACCGTGACCGAGGTCGCCCGCGAAGTGCAGGACGCCCTGGCCGTCTGGCAGACCGCCGAGGCGATCGCCGCCTAGAGCCGAAGCTCATTCCTCGGCACTGCGCCCGGCGATCCAGTTGGTCCCCGGCGTGTCGGTGAGGCCGTGGATCAGGATCGATGTGAAGACGGCAAGTGCCGCGATGTCGAAGATCTCGGGCCCGGCCGCGATCTGACGGGAAAGCACCAGCAGGGAGAACGCCATCGTGGCGACTCCCTTCGGGCCGAACCAGGCCATGAAGGCCTTGGCGGTCGTGGTCAGCTCGGTTCCCGTCAGGGCAACCCAGACGCCGATCGGGCGGGCCAGGAGGAACAGCCCCACGACAACCCCGACGGCGGCCCATCCTCCCGAGAACAGGCCGTGCAGGGTCAGCAGCGAGCCGAAGACCGTGAAGATCCCGAGCTTGACGATCTCGATGATCTCCTGGGCGTTGGCGGCGTACTGCTCGCGCAGGTCGGGGCGGCGAATGCCCAGCACGATCGCCGCGACGAACACCCCGATGAAGCCGTTGCCATGCGGTGGCAGGACGGTCAGGCCGTAGGTCGCGAAGGCCAGCCCCACCCCGTAGAGGGCACGCTGGTGTTCGGGGATCGAGGCGCCCCGGTCCCCAGGGAGGCCTCTCGGCAGGATCAGCGATCCGATCAGCCCCAGGACGAGGCCGAAGCCGAAGCCGAAGCCGATGTCCTGCAGGACGAAGCGCCACCAGACGAAATTCTGGGTGTTCGGGTCCAGGGCCGCCGCGAAGGCGAGGACCGCCGGGAGTGCCAGGCCGTCGTTGAGACCCGACTCGAGGTTCAGCGAGTGACGGATGACCCCGGGAACCCTCGGATCGGTGACGACCCCCGAGCTGAGAACCGGGTCGGTTGGGGACAGCAGCGCCCCCAGCAGCAGCGACTCCGTCCACGTCAGGCCGACCAGCCAGTGGGCAAGCGCGGCGACGATCACCGCGGTGATCGGCATGCCGACAGCCAGCTTGCGCAGCGGCAGGCTCCAGTGGCTCTGCAGGAGCTCGCCATCGACCTCCAGGCCGTCGCGGAAGAGGATCACGATCAGGGCCACGGTGGCCAGGTCGCGGACGAAGCCGGAGCTGGCGCTGAAGTCGAACACATCCGCCACTCCCGGGCCCAGCAGGAAGCCTGCGAGCACGAATACGGCCGCCAGAGAGAGCATGCTCCGATTGGCCAGGCCGGACAGGAGGGCGCCGAGCATAAGCAGGCCGCCGAAGACGATGGCCACGGTCTCGAAGGAGGTCACTCTTGTAGCGTCCCATACGGCTCAGAGATGACCGGCGAAAAAGGACACCTGAAGGTCTTCATCGGCATGGCCCCCGGCGTGGGGAAGACCTACCGCATGCTCCAGGAGGGACGTGCCGAAGCCGACACGGGGCGCGATGTCGTGGTCGGCTACCTCGAGACACATGGCCGGGCTGAGACCCTCGAGCAGGCCCAGGGGCTCGAGATCGTTCCCCGGCGGAGCCTCTCCTACCGCGGGACCCCCCTCGAGGAGATGGACCTGCCGGCCGTTCTGGACCGGCGGCCGGAGCTCTGCCTGATCGACGAGCTGGCTCACACCAATGCGCCCGGGGTCGAGCACGAGAAGCGCTACGAGGACGTCCGAACGGTTCTCGAAGCCGGAATCGACGTCTTCTCGACGGTCAACGTCCAGCATCTCGAGAGCCTCAACGACCAGGTCGCCCAGCTGACGGGAGCCAAGGTCCGCGAGACGATCCCCGACGAGGTTCTCTCGGCTGCCGACGAGGTCGTCCTGATCGACCTCACCCCCGAGGCCCTGATCGGCCGCCTGCGGGCCGGCAAGGTCTATCGCCCCGAGCGCGTCCAGGCGGCCCTGAGCAACTTCTTCAAGATCGAGAACCTGTCCGCCCTGCGAGAGACGGCCCTGCGCCAGGTCGCTGAGGACGTCGAGGTCAAGCGCCTCGTCCGCGAGCCCACCCCGATCGTCCGGCGCGACGAGGAGGGACACCCACTCTCGGAGGAGCCGGTCCCCCAGGCGATCGCCGAGCGGCTGCTGGCGATCGTGGAGCTGACAGACGACTCCGAGCGCGTGGTACGCCGGGCATGGCGCTCCGCGCAGCGTCTCGACGGCGAGCTGGACGTGCTCCTGGTTCGCCCGCCCGGGCGCCCGCCCAGCCCTGAGGATCGCCGCCACGTCGAGGAGCTGAGGCGGCTCGTCTCGATGCTGGGAGCCCGCCTGCGGGTCGAGGAGACCGAGGATGTGGCCTCCGCGGCTATCACCGTCGCTCGCGCAATTGGAACCACCTACATCCTGCTGGGCACGCCTCGCCGGACGGGCCGGCTGGGACGCCTGGGGCGAGGCCCGGACCTGCTATCCCGTCTGCTGGACGGGCTCCCAGGAGTCGATGTGCGGATTGTCACCGATCCGACTTTGCGTTCCGCGCCGCCCCCCGCCGAAGAGTCCTCGAAACGTGGAGGACTCGCGGGGGAGAGTGGCGAAGGTGTGCGGGCACCGGCGATCGACGCCGGATCGGCTCCGCCCGCCGGGCGCGGATCCTAAAGATCTCCTGCGAGCCGCAACCCGACCACACCAGTGTTGTTCTGAGGAGATACATGAAGCCCCCCGCACGTAGCCTCCGCCTGATCTGCCTCGCCGCCACGACCGTTGCCCTGGCCCTGCTGGCAGCGCTGCCCAGCGCCGGAGCGGTAGCGCCCCGGGCCCACGCGAGCTCCTCCTACCTGACGGGCATCGGCGACGAGCAGACGACGATGTTCTCGAACCCGCTCTACCAGCAGCTGCACACGAAGATCGCCCGCTACATCGCTCCCTATGACGCAGCGGTGCGTGGCGACATGCTGGGGAAGGCACGGGAATGGATCAGCGACGCCGAAGCTCAGCACGAGCAGGTCCTGATCGCCTTCTACCACTCCGAGCACACGCCGACGAAGATGCCAAGTGTCGCGACCTACCAGAAGGATGTGGCGGCCTTCGTCAAGGAGTTCCCCAACGTGCGCCAGTACCAGTCCTGGGACGAGTCGAACCGGGGCAACATCCCCCACGTCCTGTCCAGCCCGTCGGCCGCCGGCGCGGCCAAGTACTACCAGGCGCTGGTGCGGGTCTGCAAAGGCTGCACGGCGATCGGCCTGGACGTGCTGGATGCCGCCAACATCACTCCCACGCTGCGCTACATCTCCGAATTCAAGCGCCAGGTGCGCCGCCTGCACACGGCCATGCCGAAGATCTGGGGGCTGCACAACTACTCCGACGTGAACCGCCTGGAAAGCTGGCGGACCCGCGAGCTGATCAAGGCCTTCGGCGGCCAGGTCTGGCTGACCGAGACCGGCGGCATCGTCCAGTTCGGCCCGAACTTCAAGAACAAGCACGGATCGGGCCTGACGCGTGCAGCCAAGGTGCTCAAGTACATGTTCTCCCTTGCCGCCGCGCACTCCCAGATCAAGCGGCTCTACATCTACGACTGGAGTGGCGGAGTCGCCTCGACCCGCTTCGATGCGGGGCTGACGAACGCCAAGGATCAGCCTCGGGCGGGCTACGTCGTTGTCTGCCGCCAGTTGCACGGCTCGGCCTGCTCGGTCAAGACGGCCAGCAACTAGCCGCGAGCGTCCGGCGCGCCGGAGCGGCGCGCCCTCAGGCGGTGCCGGCGACCTGCGTGGGGTGAGCCGCCGAGCTCCGGCCCTCGCCCCGCGGCGGCGCCTCGCGGCGCAGCGCCCACATCGCCCCGAGCGCGGCCAGGCCGGCGATGACGGCGTAGATGACAAGCCGGTCCAGCGGGTAGCGGGCGCCGTCGTGGAGGGTCAGGTTGAGAGCCGTCATGTCTCCGGCGCCCCTGATGCTCAGGAGTCCCTGGTGGTCGATTCCGAGGACCGTCGGCCCGAGGGCCGCGAACAGTCCCCATGCCCCCAGGGCGAGGGCCCCGGCGCCCATCTGGCGTGACGTCAGGGCCAGGCGGGGCATCGCAGCGGCCGCCACCACCACCGCGCCGCCCACAGCGAGGACGAACGGCCAGATCGCCCCCCAGCCGCGGCCCAGCCCGAATGCCGAGGCGATCGTCGGCTGGAATTCGGCCTTGCTGAGCAGCCGTGCCCAGACGACCGTCTCGTTCTCATAGCCGACCAGCGGATGGGTGACCGTGGCGATGCAGATCGTGGTGATCGAGACGGCGGCGAGCGCGATGGTGGGCCCGGGATAGCGCTTGAGTGCGATGCCCAGGGGACAGGCCAGGAAGGGCAGCATGGTGATCATGAAGCGCGGCCCCGGCGAGCCCCCGCCGAAGGGCAGGTAGTAGCCCGAGTTGTAGATCAGGTAGATCAGCGAGATCGCCGTGATGACCAGTGCCTCGGCCCGTTTGCCGCGCCGGTAGAGCAGCCAGGTGCCGACGCCGCCGAGGAGCAGGACCGGTGAGATGGTGAACATCCCCCGCGAGTCGAACAGCAGCGTGATCAGCACCTTCGGGCGGGGGGTTGAGATGCCGAAGAAGCCCTGCTGCTGCTGCTTGATGTTTGCGTAGGCGATGTGCGTCCAGGAGCCGAAGGCCGCGTGGTTGTAGAGCAGCAGCGGGATGATCCCGATCAGGGCTCCCAGCAGCAGCACGCCCGCCCGTATGGCCATCGGGCCGGGACGCAGCGAATCGCGGCGCGAGAGCGTGTAGAGGCCCAGCACCACCGCCGCGAAGGCCAGCGGGTACTCGGAGCTCAGCGCGTAGCCGATCGCCAGGCCGGCCGCCCCGACCAGCAGCAGCCGTTGAGGCCCGGCTCGCTCGCGGAAGAGGATCGCGAAGGCCAGGAAGCCGAGCATGGCGCCGAAGACGTGCGAGAACAGGAGCGTGGAGAAGGGCAGCAGGAGCGTTCCCAGGCCGGCCGTCACCGCCGCCGCCACGCCGTAGCCCGGCTCGAACGCCTCGGCGACCCTCCAGACGAGCAGCATCAGGATCAGGCCCGGCAGGACCGCTCCCCACCACCCGATGAAGTCGATGACCTCGTCTTCGCCTCGCAGGGCCTGGGAGGAACGCGCCAGCCGGGGCGCGTCGATCGCCGTGAGACCCTCGTAGAAGGGAACCGAGAAGATCGCCAGCCCCGGCGCCCGGGCGGAATAGAAGTGGCCCTTGTATTCGGCCTTGTCTTTCGTCTGGTAGGGGCCCGCGTCGATCGTCTCGCGCCCCGCATCGAGCGCCCTGATCAGGTCGTAGTGCGAGCTCTGGTTGTCCGACCAGTTCTGGAGCATCACGGCGGCCGCCAGGCTCGCCAGGAGGATCGCCGCCAGCGCCAGACGCCCCCGCTTACCGCCGGGGATCAGGCGCCGCCGGGCGCTCTTGGGTTTCGCCGCGGCCTGCTCGGGAGGCGGCGCGTCGGCCTGCTCTTCGGGGCCGCTCATCAGTTGGTTCCGTGCAGCGCCGCCGGGCCGGGGCCGATCTCATAGATGACCGAGTTCCCGGCGACGTGGCGGGTAACGCCCAGGCCGGCGATCGGCTTGGCTGCCGCCGCGACCGGGTTCGGCGGCTCGGGAAACTCGAGGCCGTGCTCCGGCGGCAGGCCGGGGTAGGGGGTCAGGTGCAGGACGACCGTCCTGATCCCGTAGTAGCGGAGCTTCTCGATGCTGGCCTTGTCGGGGAAGCCGTTCATCCCGCCGCGCAGGTCATCGACCGCCGGGATGTCGAAGGTGCTGTTGCCGATCGGGATCTTGTAGAAGCCGTTGGTCGAGAAGTACTGCCAGACGCGGTCGTTGACCCCGTTGGTCGGAAGGTCCATCCGCGGGCCGGGCAGGCCGATTTCGGCGCTCGTCGGCCGCGGCGCGACGGGGTGGGCCAGATGTCCGGCTCCTTCGCCGAGCAGCCCGATCAGCAGACCCACGCCGACCACACCGCCGAGGGCGTTGAAGGAGTGCTGCCGGCCCCAGCGCCGTGAGCGTCCGACCAGCCACTCGGCTCCGGCTCCTGCCAGCAGCGCGTAGAAGAGCGTTCCCGTGATGAATATCCGGCCCGGCACACGTACCCCGTTCCAGCCCGGCGCGTAGTCGAACAACAGCCGGTAGGGATAGCCCTTTCCGGTCAGTCCGAGGCCCATGGCCAGGATCGAGACGGTCAGGATGCCCAGCACCAATCCGATCCGCAATCGCTTTGTGAGCGGCGAGCCGCCGATTCCGGCGACCCCCAGGATCGTCAGCACCAGGATCAGCCCGCCGGGGAAGAAGACATCCTCGTTCTTGGAGTGAACGTGGTCGCGGGCAGGGGAGGTGAGATCGCCCCAGACCCTGTTCTCGGAGGACGCCGACAGCAGCGCCGCGGGTCCCGATGAGTAGTTTTTGACTTCCTTGAGCGTCCGCTTGGCCGTCGGGTACTCCTGGGAGATCTTCAGGTATGGGCGGGCCTGGTAGACGCCGACCAGCAGCAGCAGGGCGCCGCCGGCGATCGTGGCAAGCAGGATCCGGCGTGGCAGGAACGGCCCGCGAGAGCGGATCGCCTCGGCCGGGCCGTCGGAGCGCTCCTTCCCGGCGCCTGTTGCCCCCTCGCCGGCGGGCGGGGTCTCGGCGCTCGCATCCGCGGGATCCCTTTGCTTGAACCACCAGTGCAGGACCGCGACGAGTCCCAGGATGGCCAACAGGTAACAGAACTGGAGGCCCAGGGTGAAGCCGAGGCTGAGTTGCCAGATCGCCACCAGCCAGCCCGCGATGACGAACCCCAGCGAGCTGCGGCGGTAGCCGCGCAGGAGCAGGAACAGCGCCAGCGGGATCCCGCCCGAGGAGATCACGTGAAGATGCCCCGCCTCCGTCACCCGGTAGGGGGCATAGGCGAAGGCGACACCCGCCGCGGCTCCCCCGAGGCGGCCCAGGCCGATCTCCCGTGCCAGCAGGTAGGCGCCCACGAAGGACAGCGTCCAGGCGAACAGGAACAGCAGGTTGTAACGGACGAGTGCGGCGACCGTTCCCGACCCGAAGAAGGCGGCCGGGCCATAGCCCAGCAGGGAATCCGAGAAGGCAAGGCTGAGCGGGTGGGGGTAGAAGGCGTTCGAGTCGAACAGGTGCAGCGGGTTGTGCAGCATCGCGTGCCCGACCCAGGCGATCTCCCAGGCCGTGCGGATCGGATCGCCCAGGTCGGGTGCGATCCGGCTCTGCATGTGGAGGATCAGTGGCCAGGTCGTGAGGATCGCCAGCAGGACGCCGGCGAGGATGACCAGGAGCACCTCCCGGCGGGTGAATGACGGCGATGGAGCCCAGCGGGCCGGCTCGCGCGAACTCGCGCCCTGCGCGATCGCGGGGCTCGGGATGCTGCCGGTCGTCCCGTTGACGCTCGGCTCGCCGGAGCCGGGAGCGGTGCTGGGAAGACTGGGGGGGCCGGCGCTCACGGCCTGCGGGTGTCGGGGGCCACGCGGATCGGCGCAGCATACGGTAGGCGCCTGAGACGTTGCGGCGAACGGGGGCGAGACGGTTGTGCCGTCCCGTCGCCGCGCTTTGCGTCAGACTGCGGCCAGTGAAGGTTCTGGTTGTAGGTGCAGGAGGGGTCGGCGCGGCGTTTGCCGCGATCGCTCAGCGACGCCCTGTGTTCGAGCATGTCGTCCTTGCCGACGTCGCCATCGAGCGCGCCAACGCGGCGGCCGCCCGGCTGGGGGAGCCCGACCGCTTCAGTGGCGAGCGGGTCGATGCCTCGAGCCGCTCCGAGCTGGTGGACCTGATCGAGCGGGTCAAGCCCGACGCGGTCCTCAACGCCTGCGACCCGCGCTTCAACGAGCCGATCTTCGCCGCCGCCTACGACGCCAAGGTGACCTACCTGGACATGGCCATGACCCTGTCCCACCCCCACCCGGAGAAGCCTCTGGAGCTTCCAGGGGAGATGCTGGGCGACAAGCAGCTGGCCGAGCACGAGGCATGGGAGGCGTCGGGGCTGCTGGCTCTCGTGGGCATCGGCGTCGAGCCCGGCCTGTCGGACATCTTCGCCCGCCACGCGGCCGATGAGATGTTCTCGAGCATCACCGAAGTGGGTGTCCGCGACGGAGCCGACCTGGTCGTCGAGGGCTATGACTTCGCTCCGACCTTCTCGATCTGGACGACCATCGAGGAGTGCCTCAACCCGCCCCTCATCTGGGAGCGCGAGCGTGGCTTCTACACCACGCCGCCCTTCTCCGAGCCGGAGATCTTCAACTTCCCCGAGGGGATCGGTCCCGTCGAATGCGTCAACGTCGAGCACGAGGAGGTCGTGCTGATTCCCCGCTGGGTCGAGTGCGAGCGGGTGACCTTCAAGTACGGCCTCGGGCAGGAGTTCATCGACGTGCTCTCGACCCTGCACAAACTGGGCCTCGACTCGACGGACCCGGTGATGGTCCGCGGCAACCCGGTCTCCCCGCGCGACGTCGTCGCGGCGGCCCTCCCCGATCCCGCCACGCTGGGCGAGCGGATGAGCGGGCGGACCTGCGCCGGAACATGGGTCAGGGGCACCGGCAAGGATGGGAGTCCCCGCTCGACCTACCTCTACCACGTGGTCGACAACGAGACCACCATGCGCGAGTACGGAAGCCAGGCCGTCGTCTGGCAGACCGCCGTGAACCCCGCCGTCGCCCTCGAGCTGCTCGACCGTGGCGACTGGAAGGGCGCCGGCGTCCTCGGCCCCGAGGCCTTCGCCTCCCAGCCGTTCCTCGATCTACTCGCCGAGTACGGCTCGCCTCACGGCGTCATGGAGCTCGACGCCTCCTAGTTTGCCCCGTCGGTAGTTGGTTATACTACTGGCATGAGTAAGCGGCTCCAGGTGGTGTTGGGAGACGGAGACCTGGAGCGCTATTCCCGCACTGCCCAGGCGGCCGGACTCTCCCTTTCGGAATGGGCCCGTCAGGCCCTGCGGGTCGCTGAGCGCGAAATGTCCGGTGGCGATGTGGAGGCGAAGCTGGCCGCTATCCGTCGGGCTGTCAGCCACGGAGCGTCCGGCCGTGAAGTGGACATCGAGACGATGCTCGAGGAGCGGGTTATCTCGGCGCCTTGGCCGCGAGCCCCGAGCGCCCGCACGAAGCTTGATCTTCATCGACGCCAACGTCCCGATGTATCTGATCGGCGGCACACACGCCCACAAGCACCAGGCATACACGCTCCTTGAGAAACTGGCTCTCGAACGGCGACGGCTGGTCACAAGCAGCGAGGTGTTCCAGGAGATGCTCCACCGTTACGTCTCGATCGATCGACGCGATGCAATCGAGCCCGCCTTCGAGGCCCTGGAGGGTGTGGTCGACGATGTGCTCGCGGTCGAGCGAGCCGACGCCTTCGCGGCGAAGGACCTGATCCATTCACATCCGCGGCTATCTGCCCGCGACGCGCTCCACGCTGCCGTCATGCGCCGTCACGAGATCAGCGAGGTGTTCAGCTTCGACCGCGGCTTCGATGTGCTCGCCGGCGTGAGGCGCCTTCCACTCGGACTCTGAGCATCAGGAACGGACGAAGCGCGCGCCCCTGACAGGCGCGCGCTTCGCTGGAGCTTCGGAGTGAGGACTAGAAGTCCACCTGCGGCGGGAGCGTCTCCAACGGATGATCGAGGATTCCCGGAGGAGCGACTTCACGCTTGCGCGAGAAGAACTCTTTGAAGTAGGGCCGCGAGATAACCGCCAGGATGAAGCCCAGGATCAACCCGCCGATGCCCATCCACAGCGGCAGGGTGATGCCGAGGATCGGCTTCGAGGAGACGTTTTCGGTCTTGCCGTAGTAGATCGCGCCCTTGACGCCGACGGCCCACATCAGCAGACCTCCCAGGAACGGCCCGAGGCCCAGGAGAATGAAGTTGCGCGCGCTCTTCCCAAGCTCCTTGCGGTAGTAGAAGGCGCAGGCGAAGCCGGTGAAGCCGTAGTAGAAGACGATCGGGAAGCCGATTGCCGCGACCGAGTCTTCCAGGACGCTTTCGGAGAGCAGCAGCAGGACGACCGTGAGGATGATCGACAGCGCGCCGAAGCCCAGCGTCGAGACCGTCGGCGTGAGGTAGTTTTTGTGGACGCGCTGAAGGATCCGGTGGACGGCTTTCCAGTGAGCCATCGAGAGCGTCGTTCGCGCGGTCGGCAGGATCGTCGTCTGTGTCGAGGCCGACGCCGAGGTGAGCACCGTGATCACCAAGAGCTTGTTCAGGGTGCCACCAAGCACTCCCGTGCCCAGCGCGTTGAGGACGTCTTCCTCGTTTCCTTCTGCGGTCAGGAAGCCGACGCCGTGGAAGGACTGTGCCGCCGCGGTGACGACGACGTAGATCAGCACCAGCAGGATCGTCGAGAGGACAGCGGCCTTGCCCGGTCCCTCGGTCGGATCCTCGGACTCCTCGTTGACCGCCACGCCCGAATCCCAGCCCCAGTAGATGAAGAAGGCCACAAGGACCGCCACCGCCAGATCACCCCAGCTCATCGCGAAGGGGTTGATCCAGTCGAGCGACGGCTTGATCGATCCCGCCGGAGGGTTGCTGCCGTAGACCTTCACGAACGCGACAACCGAGAACAGCCCGAGGATCCCCACCTCGATCCCCAGCAGCATCGTCTGGATTTTCGCCGAGAGCTCGATGCCGCGGTAACAAATCCAGGTCATCAGGGCGATCCAAAGGACCGCGACGATGATCACGGCGGCTTTCGATTCGCCGAGTTCGGTGAAGCCGAAGAGCTTGAAGGTGTAGATCGCCGCGATGTCCGACAGCGAGGCCATCACGATCACATCCGCAAGGAAGATCGCCCAGCCGTTGACCCAGCCCGTCATCGGCCCGAACGCTCGGGTGGTCCAGGCGAACGTCGTGCCGGCATCCGGATCCGCTTTGTTGAAGTACTTGTAGGCGGAGGCGACCAGCAGCATCGGGATGAAGGCGACGATCATGACCGCCGGCGCGTGGACGCCGACGCCCTTGACGGCGACGATGAAGCCCAGCGTGGCTGCCAGCGAGTAGGCGGGCGCGGTCGACGCGACGCCGATGACGACGTTCGAGACGTAACCCAGGGCGCCTTTTTTGAGCCCCTTGTCCATCACGCCCGATGTTCCTGATGCGGCGACGTCTCCGGCTGCCATCAAGGCTCCTCTCGTAGTTACGGGTGGGTGCTCATGCGGTTTGTTGCGAAAAGGTACGGGAAACCTATGTTCAGTGCCGGAGGGCGTGCAAGGGGCAGTTGTCCCAAAAAACCTCGCCGGTCCTGTACTTTGTGTACAAGCCGAATCGCAAGCCTTTTCCTGAGGCCCACTTGAAGCGGGTATTTGGGCGGGATAGGCTTGTCCTGAACGTCTAGGCAAGTGCGACTCGGCGCAAACAGGGAGATGAGGTAATGGCCACTCCGAATCTGAAAGATCCGTCCCACGCCGGCGGTGGCGACACCAACTCGACAGGCACGCCCTGGGCGCCGGGGCCCTCCGGGCAGGCGCTGAACGAGGATCCCGACGCGCTGCAGCAGCTCGCTCAGCGGAACCTGTGGATGCACTTCACCCGCATGGGCTCCTTCGACGAGCACCACTCGGTGCCGGTGATCGTCAGAGGCGAGGGTTGCTACGTCTACGACGAGCACGGCAACCGGTATCTGGACGGCCTCTCGGCGCTCTACTGTGTGAACGTCGGCCACGGCCGCGCCGAGCTGGGCGAGGCCATGCTCGCGCAGACCAAGGAGCTGGCCTTCTACACGAACTGGAGCTATGCCCACCCGCCCTCGATCGAACTGGCCGCCAGGATCGCCGGGCTCGCGCCGGGCAACCTGAACCGCGTCTTCTTCACCTCCGGCGGCTCCGAGGCGGTCGAGTCGGCCTGGAAGCTCGCGAAGGCCTACCACCGCGCCCGCGGCGACATGAACCGCTACAAGCTCGTCGCCCGCAACCTGGCCTACCACGGTGTCTCGATGGGGGCACTGGCCGCAACCGGCCTGCCGCCGCTGCGCGAGCCCTTCGAGCCGCTCACCCCCGGCGGGATCCATGTCCCGAACACGAACTCCTACCGCTGGAAAGAGGACCGCGACCCGCTGTGGGCCGCCGACGCGATCGAGGAGGCCATCGAATTCGAGGGCCCCGACACTGTCGCCGCGGTGATTCTCGAGCCGGTCCAGAACGGCGGCGGCTGCTTCGTGCCGCAGGACGGCTACTTCCAGCGCGT
>Ga0265327_10004250_pt1 | contig 12841 bp, 8 predicted proteins | sample 41621metaG_FD_202089 | JGI IMG/M metagenome (GOLD analysis project Ga0265327, IMG submission 202089) | Rhizosphere microbial communities from Carex aquatilis grown in University of Washington, Seatle, WA, United States - 4-16-21 metaG | ecosystem: Host-associated > Plants > Roots > Rhizosphere >...
ACTCAATTTTGTAAAAATTTTAATGAATCCGTCTTGCAAAATATCTTTTGCATCATCATATCCATTGCTATATCTTAAACAAATACCAAACATACTTTTTGAGTATTGGTCGTATAAACGTTTCTGAGCTTTACCATCTCCATTAATACACTCTTTTATTAAGTTGAGCTCAAGTTGTTTATTCACTTTTATTGTACCAATTATATATTCAGACGGAAAATAAGTATCTTAGGTTGCAATGGTATTAAAATTTCTTAAAAGTTTCTTAATGCTTGTAATCAAATGCAGTTTTAGCCTAATTTAGTGGAATATTTTTGAACTTGAAAAAGAGATTCCTTATTCGTTTGTTTTTCACCTTTCTTTTGGTATGGTCATTTTATGATAGAACAGGTGCGCAAAATTCGGAAACTAGCTTAAAAGACAAGTTTGAATTTGTCGAAAACAAAGGTCAATGGGACAATAGGTCTTTGTATTCCGTTCAGCTTTTTGGTGCAGAATTATTTATTGAAAAAAATGCTTTACAATATTTTTTCTACGACCAAAATGATATTGCAAAACTTGTTAAACATCCTCGGCCTGTTTTTGATGATTTTAAAAAATATACAGTAAAAGGCCATGCCTTAAGAATCAACTTTTTAAATAGCAATAAATCCATCAAAAACATTTCTTCTGCCCCATTTAAACATTATTATAATTTTTTCAGAGGCAAAAACTCTAATCTCTGGAAGTCGCACGTAACTCCTTTTTCAGAGGTTTCTCTTCAAGAAATATATCCCAATATCGACATAAAATTTTATACTGAAGACAAAACAAACTCTTTAAAGTATGATTTGATTTTACAACCTGGTGCTAAGCCTGATCAGATACAAATGAAATACGAAGGTGCTGAGAACATGAAAATTAAAAGTGGCGCATTGTATGTAAAAACAAGCATTCGCAAGTATATTGAGCTTAAACCATTTGCTTATCAAAACATTCATGATGAACAAAAAAAAGTTGATTGTAGATTTATCTTACAAAACAATATTGTCAGTTTTCAAGTTGGTGAATATGACCAAAATTATCCTTTGATTATTGATCCAGTAGTAGTTTTTTCTACATACTCCGGATCAACCGCTGATAATTTTGGTCATAGCGCAACCTATGATAATGATGGAAATTTTTATGCTGCAGGGTTAATTACCGGACCTTATGTAAGCTTTGACCCTAAAGGTCATTACCCAGCAACTTCTGGAGCATTTATGCAAACATATAATGGTGGAAATGGCGTTTGGCCTGAGAATTCTTTCCCTTGTGATATATCAATCAGCAAATACAATAATGATGGAAGTGCTTTAATGTATGCAACTTATCTTGGAGGGGGCGACAATGATTATCCGCATAGTTTGGTTGTTGATAAGCACAATCAATTGATTGTTTATGGCAGTACCAATTCACCCGATTTCCCGGTCACTCAAAACGCTTACGATACTACATTCAACAGTATTAATGGAGAGTCAGATATTATAGTCACAAAGTTTACTGAAGATGGAAGTTCATTAGTTGGTTCAACTTATATTGGAGGTTCATCATGGGATGGGATTCTATATGCAGATCCTTCCATTCACGTTGATACGTTAAGTGTAAATTATGCAGATGAATTTAGAGGCGAAGTTCAAGTAAATGCTTCTAATGAAATTATCATTGCAACAACCACATATTCTACAGATTTTCCGACAACTTCGGGAGTGTTTCAACCTATAAGTAAAGGTGAACAAGAAGCTTGTATTTTTAAATTCGACAGCACACTCAAACATTTAATCTGGTCAACTTTTTTAGGTGAATCAAATAATGATGTTGCCTTTTCAATGGATCTTGATTCTGTCGGAAATATTTACGTTGCCGGAGGAACTCAAAGTAGAAATTTCCCAACAACAAATGGTGTTTATCAACCAAATTATTCAGGCGGTCCGGCTGACGGATTTATTGCAAAAATTAGTGCAAACGGAAGCACCCTTTTGCAATCCATGTTATGGGGAGGAAAAGGATATGATCAAACTTATTTTATAAAACTTGACTCGAAAGGAAAGGTTAATGTTTTTGGACAAACTTTTGATTTGATGCCAGTAACTTCAAACGTTTTCAGTACACCTATAGGAAGTTTATATGTATCAAGATTCTCAAACAACTTAGATACTTTAGATTTCTCAACAATCATTGGAAATAATTTGCAAGACAATGCACTGTCACCGAGTGCTTTTATTGTTGATGCTTGCGGAAACATTTATGGCTCTTGTTGGGGTGGTAAAACAAATCAATATGGAAATGGATGGACACATCTCTATCACAATTTAAACACTGCCCTTCTTCCCCTAACAGCAAATGCTTTGCAAAGTAAAACTGACAATAGTGATTTTTATTTATTTGTATTAAAGAAAGATGCCAAGAGTTTATTTTATGGAAGCTATCTTGGTGGCAACCAATCTGATGATCATGTGGATGGAGGAACTAGTCGTTTCGACAAACGTGGAGTTATATACCAATCTGTGTGTGCAAGTTGTCATAATTATCCTCTTGTTACTTTAAGTGATTTTCCAACAACTGCCGGTTCGTATTCACCATTAAATAAAAGTCCACGTTGCAGCAATGCTGCCTATAAACTTGACTTCAGATTAAGTGATGTGGTTGTGGCTGATTTTATTATCTCACCTAGAAACAGCTGCTCAGACTCCTTGATCAATTTTACCAACAAAAGTTATAATGGTATTCAATTCTATTGGTTTATAGACAATGTATTTAAAGATACTACTCATGATTTTAATTTCTCATTTCCTAATAAAGGAATACATCAGGTTAAGCTTGTTGCAGTAGATTCAACCAGATGTATCATCATCGATAGTATTACAAAAAATGTGTCGATATCCACTTCTAGTAAAAGTGATTTTAAATATAAACGTGATTCCTGCTCATTCTTCGTTTCATTTACTAATCAAACAATTGTAGCCAATGGCGATTCGGTTCCTTATTACTGGAAGTTTGGTGATGGGGATACTTCCACTCTTAAGAATCCAAATCATACTTATTATCATGGAGGAAATTATTCTGTTACATTAATTAGCAACCCAGGAACAATATGTATGGATAGCATACAAAAAACTTTTTACCTCGACACAACTATATACATGCTTGAACCAAGATTCAATGCTGTTCCTCTTCAATCATGCTTGCCATCATCTGTTAATTTCACTAATCAATCTATTAATGGCAAAAAAAATTATTGGTATTATGATAATATTTTAAAAGATTCAGCGGTACAGTTTTCTGATTCATTTTATCTTCAAAAAAACATAGTTGTAAAATTGGTAATCATGGATTCCTTGAGTTGCAAAAAAGTTGACTCTACTACTCAAACTATTAGTACCGTTGCATCAAGTAAAACTTCATTTACAATTACTCCTGACACCTGTGGAAAGAAATATTCGTTTACAAACACATCTACTTCATATAACAATATTCCAATAAAATATTTATGGGATTTTGGAGATGGGGATACTTCTACACTTAAAAATCCTACACATAAATATTTGAATAATGGAACTTTTATTATCAAATTGATTTGTAATCCCGGAACTTCATGTGCAGATAGTTTTTATGATTTTGTTGTGTACGACAGCACCAAATATTTTGTCATCCCAAAATTTAATGCTTATCCTGCTTATGGCTGTTCTCCTCAATTTTTAACTTGCACCAACTTAACTCCAAATAACCGAAAGAAATTTTATTGGTACTCAAATGGAATACTTTTGGATTCAACTTTTAATTTATCTGACACACTTATTTTACCAAATATATACAGAATAAAGTTAGTAGTTATTGATAGTTCAACCTGTAATATTTCTGATTCCATTACACATAATGTTTTTGTAGACGTATCAAGTAAAAGTTCCTTCACTATCTATCGTGACACATGTTCATCTCTTGTTATGCTTACCAATACAAGTACTTCCGATCAGAATTATCCAGTTAATTTTATGTGGACTTTTGGCGATGGAACATCTTCTTATGATAAAGATCCCGTATCGCATAATTATTTAAAAAACGGAACTTACACCATTACCCTATATAGTGGATCAGGGCCATGTACAGACACTTCATCCATTACCTTTAATTACGATAGTACAGCCCATCTATTGAAGGCCGCGTTTACTCTTTCTGACACATTACTATGTATTCCGCAATTACTTAAGATCACCAATACCAGTATTGGAGGTCAACATTTTTATTGGTATATCAATAATGTTCTTATGAGTACAACCAAAGATTATTCCTATAATTTAACATCTATTGGATCTGTAAAAATAAAACTGATTGTTGTTGATTCATCCCGATGTAATACAATTGATTCAATTGAGACATCCGTTAATGGCATTCAAGGAGCGACAACCGATTTTGGGATATCAGGAGATCCTTGTGAACTTACTCTTTCATTTAAAAACAAAACTGGCATAAATGGTATTCCTTATAAATGGCATTTCGGAGATGGCGATTCGTCTATTGATATGAATCCGTCACATACTTATAACAAACCCGGTATTTATAAAATTCAATTGATCAGTAATCCTGGAAGCCCATGTGCTGACTCCCTCACTAAAAGTTTTACGTTTGCCGGAGATAGTATTGAATTGAATATTCCAAATGTTTTTACTCCAAATGGAGATGGCATAAATGACCTCTTTGAGATTCCAGGCGTATCGTGGCAATGCGATACTTTTCATATCATCATTTTTAACAGATGGGAAAATACATTTTTTGAATCGCATGATCCGAGAGTAATGTGGAACGGTAAGAATGATCATGGTATAGAAGCTTCTGATGATGTGTATTTTTATACTTTATACATAAAAAAACATAGTGGTAAAGAATATAAAATTCATGGTACAATTACTTTGATAACAGGTGTGGAACATTAATACATGATATTATGAAGGTTACTCATTTTCTCGAATATTCTGATTGCTGCCATTTATTTAAACCTGTTAACTTTTTTAAAATGCCCCTTTCTGATTTTAATAAGAAAGAAACTGTAAAAACTTTATGTGGTTTAAATCGTTATTTTTGAAAAGGATGAACCTAAAAGTTGAGATAGACGAAAATTCTGGATTTTGTTTTGGTGTTGTTTATGCCATTGAAATGGCTGAGACAATATTGGATGAATATGGTAAATTATTTTGTCTTGGAGACATTGTCCATAATGATGAAGAGGTATCTAGACTGGCATTAAAAGGATTGAAAATCATCAACCATGATGAGTTCAAAAATCTTAGAAATGAACGTGTGCTAATCAGGGCTCATGGAGAACCTCCGGAAACTTATAAACTTGCATTAGAAAATAATATTGAACTAGTTGATGCAAGTTGCCCGGTTGTTTTAAAATTACAAAACAGAATTCGGGAAGCTAATAACGATGATGAAAAAATTCTTATTTATGGAAAACATGGTCATGCAGAAGTGATTGGATTAGAAGGTCAAACTAATGGAGATGCAATTGTCATTGAAAAATTTGAGGAACTTGATCATATCCATTTACCAAAAAAAATTCAGTTATATAGTCAAACCACCAAAAGTGCCAAAAATCTTTATGCTTTAAGGGATTTGCTTGTAAGCAAAGGTGTGGAAGTTGACTTTAATGACACCCTTTGTAGACAGGTCTCTAATCGTGATATTCATTTAAAAAACTTTTCCTTACAATTCGATAAAATTATTTTTGTGTCAGGTAAAAAATCATCTAATGGAAAAGTACTATTTGATGCTTGCAAAGAGGTGAATCCTAACGCCTATTTTGTAAGTTCAAAAAATGAAATTCAAAAAGAATGGTTTAATGAAAATGATTCGGTTGGAATATGTGGTGCAACGTCCACACCACAATGGCAAATGGATGAAGTAAAAGAAAAAATCTTACGTTTATAATTTAAATATATATATGAAAAAAATAATGTTTCAAGCATCATTAATTGCAATTCTTGCCATATGCTTTTTAGGTTTTACAATTGAAAAGAAAACAATGTGTACTTCCAAAATAGAATTCTATGACCTTAGTATACACACCCTAGATGGAAAGTCTACTATCAATTTCAGCAGTTTTAAAGGAAAAAAAGTATTATGTGTGAACACTGCTTCAATGTGTGGATTTACTCATCAATATGATGGTTTAGAAAAGTTGTACGAAAAATATAAAAACAACCTTGTGGTCATTGGTTTTCCTTGCAATCAATTTGGGGAGCAAGAACCTTGGGATTCAAAAAAAATTGAAACCTTTTGCAAAGGTCGTTTTAACGTATCTTTTCCTATGACAGAAAAAGTTAATGTAAAAGGTGATAGTGCACATGTAGTTTATAAATGGCTAACTCAAAAGGAAACCAATGGTAAAAAAGATATTAATATCAGGTGGAATTTTGGAAAATTTTTAATCAGTGAAAATGGAAAATTTATTGAATACTTTCCTTCTGATACAGAACCAGATGATCCAAAATTGATTTCCTTGATTGAGAAAAAATAATTTATTAAAAAATAAAATGATCAAAGGCTGCAAACTTTGTCAGCCTTTTTTTATTTTGCCGAACTAAAATAAATCAAATGAAAATAGCAGTTGTTGGTGCCACCGGACTAGTTGGAACTATGATGTTAAAAGTATTAGCCGAAAGAAACTTCCCATTAACAGAGCTTATTCCTGTTGCTTCAGAAAAATCTGTTGGTAAAAAAATTACTTTCAAAGGAAAAGAATATTCTGTTTATGGTATGCAACAAGCTATTGCGGCAAAACCTGATATTGCTTTATTTTCAGCAGGTGGTAATACTTCGTTAGAATGGGCACCCAAATTTGCAGAAGTTGGAACTTATGTGATTGACAATTCATCAGCTTGGAGAATGCATGCTGAAAAAAAGTTGGTAGTTCCTGAAGTAAATGCAAATGTGCTAACAAAAAATGATCTCATCATTGCAAATCCAAATTGTTCAACTATCCAAATGGTGGTTGTGCTAAATCCATTACACAAAAAATATAAAATAAAACGTGTGGTGGTTTCAACTTATCAATCGGTTACAGGAACTGGTGTTAAAGCTGTTCAGCAATTAGAAAATGAGAGAAATAATATCAAAGGTGAAATGGCCTATAAATACCAGATTGATAAGAATTGCATTCCTCAAATTGATGTTTTTTTAGAAAATGGCTATACCAAAGAAGAAATGAAAATGGTGAATGAAACTAAAAAAATTATGCAAGATGATTCTATTCAACTTACTTCAACATGTGTGAGGGTACCAGTAATGGGCGGACATAGTGAAAGTATAAATATTGAATTTGAAAACGATTTTGATTTGGATGAAGTTCGCAAAATAGTTTCGCAAACTGAAGGTGTTATTTTAAAAGATGATGTTGCCAATTTTATTTATCCAATGCCGCTTGATGCTGATGGGAAAGATGAAATTTTTGTAGGAAGAATTAGAAGAGACGAGTCTCAACTCAACACTTTAAATTTATGGATAGTTGCTGATAATTTGCGCAAAGGTGCTGCTACCAATGCTGTTCAGATTGCTGAGTATTTGATTAAAGAAATTTTATAAAATCATCTCAGGGATTTCTCCAACAACCAATAAATGTCCTTCAGTTTTTTCTTTAATATATTCAACTGTAATTCCGGGTGCTCTTTCAATTAATTGAAATCCCTCTGGAACAATATCAAATACTCCCAATTCCGTAACAACTTTTTTTACGCAGCCTAAACCTGTAATAGGAAGTGTGCACCTTTTGAGCAATTTTGAATTCCCTTTTTTATCGACATGCTGCATCGCAACAATGATGTTTTTTGCTGCTGCAACCAGATCCATCGCTCCTCCCATTCCTTTTACCATCTTACCTGGAATTTTCCAATTGGCTATATCCCCATTTTCAGCAACTTCCATTGCACCCAAAACTGTGAGATCAACTCTTCCACTTCTTATCATTCCGAAGCTTAATGCAGAGTCAAAAAAGCTTGAACCATTAGTTGTTGTGACAGTTTGTTTTCCTGCGTTTATTAAATCGGCATCCACTTCATCTGCATATGGAAATGGCCCAATGCCAAGTAACCCATTTTCACTTTGGAGAATTACTTCAATTCCTTCAGGGACATAATTGGCAACAAGTGTGGGAATTCCAATTCCGAGATTCACATAATATCCGTCTTTTAGTTCTTTTGCGATGCGTTTTGCAATTCCAAATTTGTCTAACATATTTTTTTCGGTTAGCTATTAGCCTTTAGCTTTTAGCAGTTTTTTTACTTATAAACCATTTAACATATCAACTCTTTAAACGAGTCGTCATTTGTTCAATTCTTTTCTCATAATCTGAACCTTGAAAAATTCTGTTCACAAAAATACCAGGTGTATGAATTTGATCGGGATCAAGTTCTCCAGCTGGAACTAACTCCTCTACTTCGGCAATGGTAATTTTTCCAGCCATCGCCATCATCGGATTAAAATTACGGGCGGTTTCTCTAAAAATCAAGTTTCCATGAGTATCACCTTTCCAAGCTTTTACAATTGCAAAATCAGAATCGAAAGCATATTCCAACAAATATTGTTTACCGTTAAATTCTCTGATTTCTTTTCCATTGGCAACTTCTGTTCCAACTCCCGCGGGTGTGAAAATTGCTGGCATTCCATACCCTGAAGCCAAACATCTTGTTGCTAAAGTTCCTTGCGGAATAAGTTCAACTTCTAATTCTCCGCTTAATAACTGTCTTTCAAATTCAGCATTCTCACCAACATAGGATGAAATCATTTTTTTTACCTGACGAGTATTTAACATCAGCCCTATTCCGAAATCATCCACACCTGCATTATTTGAAATGCAAGTCAGATTTTTTACTCCACTTTTTACCAAAGCATTGATACAATTTTCAGGAATACCACAAAGACCAAACCCCCCAAGCATTATCGTTGCACCATCGGGAATATCTTTTACTGCTTCATCAGCATTTGTTACTAATTTATTTAACATATTTTAGTTGTTAGTTGCTTGTTCTTAATTGATAGAATTATCCTTCACATTTTAAAATTCAACATTCCAATTTACTCACCAATTACTGCACTCAAACCCTCATCACATAGAGCTTGGCACATAGCAGCTAATTCTCCATGCTCACCGGTTTTTACTATTGATTTTCCCTTATAATGAATGATAGTTGCCGATTGCTCAGCTTGTATAAAATCATGGTTACAAATTCTAACCAAACATTCAATCACGTGATCAAAAGTATTTACATCATCATTAAAAATAATGAGATTCACTCCTGATGAGATTCCGTCAATTGTTTCAACAACTGGCGATTCAATTACATGTTCTTTTGTTGCCATAATTTATTGAGTTCCTTTTTTTGAAAAAGTAAATTTATTTTCATTTCCTGCAATCAACCTTTTAATATTTTTCCGATGCGTATAAACTACCATTACTCCAATTGCTGCACAAAAGAAAATGAAACCATATTCTTTCCAATCATATAGAAATCCAACTACAAAAGGACTAATACATGAACCTATCATGCTTCCAACTGAAATAAATTTTGTTATTGCTACAAATAAAATAAAAAACGAAATGCAAATCAAAGCTACACGATAATCCATTGCACAAACAGCTGCGAATAATACAGCTATTCCTTTACCACCTTTAAATTGTGCAAACACCGGTAACATATGACCAACAACTGCACATACAGCAAACATCATTTGAAAATTTAGCAAATCACTTTTATCGCAAAGTGAAAACAAAACGGGAAGTTTTGTTGCAATAAAACCTTTTAAAAAATCTAAAAAGAAAACTGTGAAACCAGCTTTGTTGCCGAATGTTCGCAACATATTTGTTGCTCCTGCATTCCCACTTCCATGTTCTCTGACATCCATTCCAAAAAATAGTTTTCCATACCATACAGCCATTGGAATTGATCCGAGCAAATAAGCAATTACCAAAAAAAACACCCTTGTTAAATTCATCTTTTATTGTTTAGTTTTCATGGCTTTTACAAATTGATTCCGGGCAGAAATATTTGCCAGTCGAAGTTTATATTCATCTTTTGAAACCTTATCAATCTGGTCTTTTAAAATTTTATTAAATGATTGGTCTGAACCAATTACATACATAATTCCTTTTTGATATTTGAAGAAATACCAACTTCCTTGTGGCGATTGCAAATATAATGTAAAATCGTCACCACTTCTTCGTTTTACTAATTCCATCTTACCTCTAATCTTTCGTTCAAATTTATATTTATCAAATGAGTTTATTCCTATGTCGCCTACTGATACCAAAGAGCGAGTAACCTGATTCCATTTTACATTCATATCAGAAATGAAAATAGTTTTCTCCAAATCATTGATCAATCTGATTGAATTATTATCCTCAATTTCTTCTTTAATCTTTTTGATATTTCTTTCTTCCACTACTTCTGATAATGCTTTGGTTAAAAACACGGGATCAAATTCGGGTTGTGCCGCAGTAAGTGATTGATCAGTTAGAGAATCATACATTGCTCGAATAGCATTTGACGGGAAAGGGAAATTGAGCAGCATCACCAATTTCATATTAAAAGTGGTATCAAGATAACTATAATTTGCATTTCCAGCAGCTGAAATTTCAAATTTACTACCTTCAAAGCCAATCTTATATCGACCTTCGGTATAGAAATCCTTTTTGGATTCGTTAAACACCATCAGGTTTCCTTTGGGTGTCTGTTTAAATATTTTATTATAAGCTCCCATTTTAAACACATTGACCTTTTCATCGTAGAAAAGTGTTCCTTGCACCTTAATCAATTCATGGTCAGAAGCACTTCGCTTACGTGAAAAGAAACTCGGATATGCATGCGTTGAGTCGAGTGAAATATTCATGCCCACTGAAAGAGTTTGCCTGTTTTGATTTACCAATGATTCTTGAACATTTATATAAACTGAATCGGGATTTACAACAGCTGAATTTCTGAACCAATCTGTTTTAGGCATTGGCAATTTGTGCTCGGCAAGAAAATATCCATCATATTCCAAATTCTTAACAACACTTTTTAGCAATGCATTCCCTTTAAATAAAATATGCGGACCAACATAAAACTTAATTGAATCCGGAATAATTGATTTTGCTATAAGTTGATGTAGAGGATTTATTTCAATTGTACTTAAGAAAAATTTCTGTTTATTTTTCTTTCTATCGATGTATTCATAATCTCCTTTTCCATCAAGTTTAAATCTTCCTTCAATTTTCACAATACTATTTTCAATGCTGTGGTATTTTGTAATAGTATCTGCAGTAATATTTGCTCGATATAAAGTTTGCATATCGGCATCTTGTTTGATGGTAACTTGCTGGCTATCGGCAAATACTTTTGCATCTCCTACGCGTATGAAAGGCACCTTTTTAGCATATAAAGAAAAGTCATGCAAATCTAGTGTTGATATGCCACTAGTGAACTTGAGTGAATCCTGACCAGAACGTGTAGATACCAGATATGAAGCCGCTTCACTATTTATCATATAACTTCTGAAATCAACTTTTTTATGATCCATATACCAAATAAATTGTTCAAATGAACCTGCATATTGATTAAATGTAAAACTAGCATTCAGCCCTCCTGAATTAAACACAAAATTTCCAATCCGATCCTGTAAACTCACATTTGCTTTAACTGATGCCGAATGGAAAGAGAATTTCGAAGAGTCTTGAAGAGAGCGAATTCTAAACGTTGCATTATCTGATAAAATATTATCAGGTTGTAACCAAAAATCTTGCGATAATAGCTGTGCTTCTTCCACATTGATAATGCCTCGAGCTCGAAGATCGTTAGGTGTTAATATGAGCGTTCCATCTAATGTTGAGCGATTATCAGAGAAGGATATATATTGCTGAGTTCTCGACACGAACATGGTGTCAGCATAAGGTAACCAATGTTCATACACATTCAAACCTGTAACTGTTGGATAGATAGAGGTACGAACATTATCAAAAGTGTTACACTGTGCATTCATAGAATCCAATAAGAAAATAAATTTATCAGATACAGAAGTTGAAGCGATATATTTCAGATTCCCTTTCCCAAAAAAACCTTCATCACTTAATGACAAGTCAACAAAACCTCTTCCTTTACCTCCATACATCGGATACCCTGGCTCTGGTGATGGCAATGTAAATCCTAAAGATTTATCAGGTTGCAGATAAAGGAAATGCTTTAGATCGGGGATGATTCCACCTGAAACGAGCGTACCAGGTAACGACATATGTTCAAGATCAAGATCATTCAAACTGTCCATTGTAAAAGGATCCACACTAAAATAAAACCGATTTTTTTCGTACACTCCATTTTGTGTTGAAGGTTTGTTATAAAACACATTAGAACCAACGTCCGATTTAAATACTGGATAACCCGGAAAATGTTTTCGGCCACTTTTATTGAAAGGGTGATCGATTGCCAATGTTCCGTAGATATTGTTCAATGCACTTTTCACCGGAAGGTCTCTACCCGACTTTTCATCATGGTAAAGAAATTTCATTGAATCAACATTGTTTAATCGTACTTCAAATTTTACGTAATCAAAAGAAAAGCCATTGCCATAAAAATCAACTTTTCCTGCTCTAAGCTTTCCCGAAAAGTCCATAGCTCTATTCTTTTTGAGAGTAACTAATTGTTCCTTCGGAACAATATATACATTTTGTGAATCGCTAAAATAAAACTTCGGAACACCCTGGATCTGGAGGTCATTATTAATTAAGCTGATTGTTGCATTCGCATATCTTTTAATCACCGATTCAAAAGTGATGGCATCATAATCTGTTCTTCCATTA
>Ga0265327_10004251_pt1 | contig 12839 bp, 9 predicted proteins | sample 41621metaG_FD_202089 | JGI IMG/M metagenome (GOLD analysis project Ga0265327, IMG submission 202089) | Rhizosphere microbial communities from Carex aquatilis grown in University of Washington, Seatle, WA, United States - 4-16-21 metaG | ecosystem: Host-associated > Plants > Roots > Rhizosphere >...
TCTTCTCCTGCCGCAGGGCGGCGATGATGGCGCGCACTTCCTCGCGCGCCGCCTCCAGGCCCCGATCGGTGTGAACGACGAAATCCGCGCGCTCACGCTTCTGCGAATCGGGGAGCTGGCGCGCCAGTATCGCGCTGAATTTTTCTTCCGTCATTCCCGGCCGCGCCAGGACGCGCTCACGCTGAATTTCGGGTGAGGCCGTAACGACCACAATCTTGTCGACCGCTTTCTCGGCTCCCGTCTCATAGAGAAGAGGAACGTCGACGACGCTGATCGCAACGCCTCGCTCCCTTTCCGCCGCGAGAAATGCGCGCCGTAGCTCCTGCACGAGGGGATGCACGATCGATTCGAGACGCGCGATCTCCTCGGGGCGGCCAAGCGTCATCGCCGCGAGCCTGGCCCGATCGACCACGCCGTCGCGGGTCGAGCCTGGAAAGGCGCGCTCGATCGCCTCTGACTGAGGCCCGCGATAGATCGCGTGCACGGCGGCGTCGGAGTCATGCACCGCGACGCCTTCCTCGCGAAACATTTGCGCCGTTGTCGACTTCCCCATGCCGATCGATCCCGTGAGCCCGACGATCAGCATCGCATCCTAGCCCAGAAGCGCGCCCTCGCGGCGCAGCGTGGCGAGCAGCTCGAGCAGCGGCAGGCCGAGGATCGTCCAGTGATCGCCTGCGATCTTCTCGAAGAGATGCGCGCCGAGACCCTCAATCTGATAGGCGCCGGCGCTGCCCAGCGCAACATCGCCGACGGCGGCGAGATAGGCGTCGAGGAAGGCGTCGTCGAGCCTGCGCATCGTAAGGTCCGCATGAACCACGGCGTCGAAGCGAACCTGATCGTCCCGCGCGAGCGCAAAACCGGAATGCAGACGATGCGTGCGCCCGGAGAGCGCGGCGAGCTGCCGCTTCGCCGCAGATAAATCGGCGGGTTTTCCGAAAATCCGGCCCTCCAGGCTCCCCGCCTGATCCGCCCCGAGGACGAGCCGTCCGGGATGCGCCTGCGCGATCTTCAGCGCCTTGGCGCGAGAGAGCGCCAGGACGACCGCATCGGGGTCGCCACCCGAGCGAATCACCTGCGCTTCGATCGCGCGCTCGTCGATCTCGGCGGGAGCAATTTCGAAAGGGATATGGGCCTGGGAGAGCGCGAGCCGGCGCCCCGCGCTCTTGGAGGCGAGAAGCAGCGGCTGCGATAGGAGCCAGAAAGCCTTGCGCTTCCCGCTCTCCTCCCCAAGCTTATCCACGCGTAGAACCCCCTTGGCGAAGTCGTGGGGAAAACCTCTGCCGAAAACCGCCCGAAAAGAAAAGACGGGCACAACTCCTGCGAGTCCTCAACAGGCCTGAAGCGGTGGGCTCTCGAAGGCGATCTTGCCAAACGCAATCTCCTCGAGAGCTTTTCCACAGGAAAGGCTACGGTTGTTGAGCAGCATCACTCAGAAATTTCTCGATTTTTTGGATCCATCCTCATTCTTCGCGTCGTAGAGCCCGCCACAATCCACAAGGGAATTTTCTGTTGAGAAGGCGGGGACGTTTCGGCGTCACCGATTCGTCATCCCCTTAATAAAAATCATTAATTTTTTCTTAATATAGTTCTTTATCTTTTTCGCGATTGGCGGTTAGCTTCCGGCCGTGATGAGAGCGGCGGATAGGGACAACGTGCAGGAAAGCCAGTCGATTTCCAACGAAAAGCCATTGCTCGCCGTGCTGCGCGGCGAGACGCGTCGAGTTCCGCCGCTCTGGCTGATGCGCCAGGCCGGGCGGTTCCTCCCCGAATATCGCGAGTTGCGCGCGCGCTCGGGAAGCTTCCTCGAGTTCTGCTATGCGCCGGCCGCCGCTGCGGAAGCGACGCTGCAGCCCATAAGGCGCTTCGGCTTCGACGCGGCGATTCTCTTCAGCGATATTCTGGTCGTCCCCGACGCGCTGGGGCAAAAGGTCAAGTTCGAGACCGGGCATGGGCCGAGGCTCGCCCCGCTCGAGGCCGAAGAGGCGCCGCTCTCCAAGCTCAGCGAGACCATCGATCTCCAAAAGCTCGCGCCGGTCTTTGAGACGATCGAGCGGGTGAAAAGCGCTCTGCCGCGCGAGACCGCTTTCATAGGCTTTTGCGGCGCGCCCTGGACCGTCGCAAGCTATATGATCGCCGGTCACGGCACGCCGGATCAGGCACCGGCGCGGCTCTTCGCTTTTCGCCGGCCTGAAGTTTTCGAGGCGCTCATCGCGCGGCTCGTCGAGGCCTCGGTTTCCTATCTGACGCGCCAGATCGACGCGGGCGTCGAGGTTGTGCAGATTTTCGACAGCTGGGCGGGCGTGCTGCCGCCGACGCAATTCCAGCGCTGGGTGTTTGAACCTCTGCGCGAGATCGTCGCGCGCGTGAAACAGGCGAGGCCCGGCGCGCTCGTCATCGCCTTCCCGCGCGGCGCCGGGGCGCATCTCAAACATTGCGTCGAAGGGCTCGGCGCGGACGCGATCGGTCTCGATACTTCCGCCGATCCTTTGGGTGCCGTTCGCGATGCGCAGAACCGCGTGGCTCTGCAAGGCAATCTCGATCCGCTGGCGCTGCTCGCCGGCGGCGCCGCGCTCGAGCGGGAAGCCGCCTCGATCCTCGCGGCCCTCGAGAACCAGCGCCACATTTTCAACCTCGGTCATGGCGTGCTGCCGCAGACGCCAATTGCGCATGTCGAGGCGCTGGTGCGGCAGGTGCGCGAAGGGAGGTCCTGATGCATCTGTGGATCAAGGCGCTGCATATCATCGCCATCATCTCCTGGATGGCGGGTCTTCTGTATCTGCCGCGGCTCTTCGTCTATCACGCAGGCGTGGGCCCCGGTCCGCAGTCGGAGCTCTTCAAGACGATGGAGCGGCGCCTTCTGCGCCTCATCATGATTCCGGCGATGCTCGTCGCCTGGGCGACGGGACTTTGGCTCGCTTACGACGGCGGCTTTTTTCGCGAGGGCTGGCTGCACGGCAAGCTTTTGGCCGTGGTGCTGCTGACGGCTGTGCATTTTTACGACGGCTTTTTGCAGAAGGCTTTCGCCGAGGACCGCAACGCGCATTCCTCGAAATTCTATCGCTTCTACAACGAGCTCCCGACGCTGCTGCTGATCGCGGCGGTGATTTTTGTGGTGGTGAAGCCGTTTTGAGCGTTTTTTGCGCGCTGTCATGACATGCCACAGCGTCATTGTGAGCGCAGCGAAGCAATCGAGACGACGCAATCGAGGCCTTCGTCATTGAATCTCAGCCGGAAAATAGAACATGGCACGCCGAGGCCCCTGGATTGCTTCGCTGCGCTCGCAATGACGGGTGTCGAACGTTTTTCGAATCCTCATCCTGAGGGGCGCCCGTAGGGCGCGTCTCGAAGGATGTGGACCGCCAGATATTGTGTGACTCTCGACCATCCTTCGAGACGCCCGCTTCGCGGGCTCCTCAGGATGAGGGCGTGACTTACTTGGACGACACCGTCACGCCCGACGCCGCGAGAAACGGATAGCGCGCCCAGCCGAAATCGACGCTCTCTTGCGAAACCGCATGGATGTTTTTCAACAGCTCCTGGAAATTGCCGCTCACCATGGTTTCTTCCAGAGCGTAGCCGATTTCGCCGTCCTCGACGTAAAAGGAGTTCTTGGCGATCCCGGTGAAGTCGAGATTGCTCGTCGGATTGCCGCCCGAAAAGCGCGAGAAAACGATGCCGCGCTTCGTCTTCGCAATGATTTCGGAGAGCGGCGTCTCGCCCGGGGCGACGACGAAGCGGTTCGCCCCCGCAGTCTGCGGAACGCCGAGCTTCTTGGAAAAAAAGAAGTCGACGAGATAGTCCTTCAACAGGCCCTTCTCGATGATCTCGAGGTTTTGCGTCGGCACGCCATAGCCGTCGAAATCCGCCCCGCCCGGCGCTTCCGCATCGCGCGGGGCATTGCTCAGCGAGAAAAGCGGGCTCGCGATGGCGTGGCCGCGGCTCTCCTTATAGGGCGTGGTGCCGGCGAAAAGCGCCGCGCCAGAGAGCGCCGAGACGATTGGCCCGACCAGCGACGAAAGACATTCGGGCGTTACGATCACGTCGCCTTCGAATTTTTGCGGGACGGGCTTCTTATCGAGCGAGCGGGTCGTCTCGTGAAGAAGGCGCTCCAGCGCCGGGCAGCGAAAGGGATCGTCGAAGGGCGAGAAAGCCGAAAGGCCGAGATAGTTCATCGACGTCGTTCTCAGCCCGTCCTTCGCCATGAACAATGCTGAAAAGCCGTAGCGGCTGCGCCTTTCCCTTTGACGCAGGCCGCGCGAATTGGCGAAGGCCGCATCAAATTCGTCGAAGCTCTGCAGGCAGTCGCGGGTGCGCACGAGCGGATGTCTATCGGCGATCTGGTCGAGAAAGGCGTCGACGCCTGCGGCCATCGCCGCGCGGTCGGGCGCCTCGGGGCCGTGGCGGCTGGGCGCGAGGCTCTCCGCCGCCGCAACGTCGTTGGCGTCGTCGGCGACGCCCGCTCCCGCTGCTGCGAGCGCCGCGGCGATGGCCGCTTCGACCGCGTCGCTGGCGCGCCCGTTGAGCGTCGCTCCGCCGCGCTTGCCGTCGAGAAACACGGTCAGCGAGGAGATTTCGTTCTCGGTCGAGCGCGCGAGATTGACGCCGCGATTGTCGAACTGCATCTCGAGATGCCGCGTCGCGGTTGTTTGCGCCTGCGCCGCGCTCGCGCCGGCGTGAAGCGCCTTATGGACGAGCTCGGCTGCGAAATCCCCGATGGAGGCGTTCTCCGTCGCACTCATCCGCGGCCTCCGATCGTGACCTTGCATTTGAGCGACGGACCGCCTGTGCCGACCGCGATGGGCTGTTTCTTGCCGCAAAAGCCGCCGGGCATCGACCAGCTGAAGTCGTCGCCGACATGGGTGACGGTTTTCAACATGTCGAAGGCGACGCCCGAGATCGTCGTGTCGCGCACGGCGCGCGCGAGCTTGCCGTTGCGGATCTCATAGCCGCAGCACACGCCGAACATGAACTCGCTCGTGAGATCGGCCTGTCCGTTCGACGGGCGCTTGAGATAATAGCCGCGGTCGATGGAAGCGATCATCTCGGCGCGCTTGTCCTCGCCGGGAAGAATCGCGGTATTGCGCATGCGCACGAGCGGCTCGTCGGAGAAGGAGAAGGCGCGCGCATTGCCCGTAGGCTCCGCGTCGAGCTCGGCTGCGGTTTGCCGGCTGTGCAGGAATCCCTTCAGCACGCCTTTCTCGATGATCGTCACGTCGCGGCACTGCGTGCCTTCGTCGTCGACGTGAATAGCTATAGTTCCGCCGCCGTCGGGTCCGCGCTGCGCATAATCGCCGAGCGTGATCTTCTCAGACGCGACCGTTTCGCCGAGCCGGTCGCCCGCGACCGAGCCCGCGAGCACGAGATCGCCTTCGCATGTGTGACCGATGGCTTCATGCGCGAGGATGCCGGCGAGCTCCGAATCGAGCACGACGTCATGCGATCCGGCCTCGCATTGGCCGCCTTCCGCTTTCAGACGCAGTTCCTCGTAAAGCTCGTCGAGCCAGGGAAGCAGGCTCTCCGCATCGAAGGACTGGTCCTGAATTTCCCCAAAGCCGCCGATGGCGTCGTAAAGCTCGACGAGCCCGTCATTCGCCTCAACGGCCATCTTCACTGCGAGCACCGCGCGCGGAACATAGGAATAGGTGCGGGCGCCGTCGCTCGTGAGCAGCGCCTTCTCGCTCGCATTCGCGTTGAGGGTAAGATCGACGTTGACGAGGTTGGGGAATTTGCGGCGCAGAGCGGCGTCGAGGCTCGCGAGGATCGCGACGCGCTCGGCGGCAGAGATCGCGGGCTTGCGGCTGCGATAATCGAAAACGCCTTGGCCAGGGACGCTCGGCGCCGGCGCGATGGGCCGGCCGCGTGGCCGCGTGGTCACGCTCTCGGCGTTGTCGCGCGCCGCGGCGATGACGGCGGCGATCGTCTCGTTGTCGTCGCGCGGCGCCGACGCGAAGCCATAGACGCCATTCTCGAAGAGCCGCGCCGAAACGCCGCTGTCACGCGACTGGCCATTGGCGAGAAGCACGCCCTTTCGCATCGAAATCTGGGTCGAAACATTTGCGTGCCAGCGCAGCTCGCCTTGTGAGGCGAACCGCCCTGCGAGGGCGGAAAGACGATCGAGCAAGGAAAAGCTCCTGGAGGGAAGTGGAGGGCCTCGGCGAAATCTAGGGCGCGGTCGCGCGGGAGTCGAGGCGATGTCAGAGGCGCCCGTCAATTGCCCTGCTGCGAAGGAGCAGGGCGTGGGCTCGGCTAATTGGCGGCCTCGGGCGTAATCACTCATCCGCGCGGCGAGGCAACATTCTTGAGCCAGATCGGACCCTCTCTCACACTGTCACGGCGAGCCCTCGGATTCGAACCCGCAAGAACGAATCGACTAGTGCTGAGAGGCTGTATTTGGCTGGATAATGGCTGGTGGTGTCCATAGTAAGTCAGAATATGTCAAAAGAATAGCGATTTGACAGGGCAGACAAAAACTGTGTCATATATGCCACACCGCCAAATAAAACAATCCGCCTTGCGATTTTCGAGTTGAATTTAACCATCTTTGGAGAGCATCTTTTCTTTGAAAGCCGTCGTGGCTTTCATCTCCCACGGCGTCCCAATTTGAACCCTTATCTAAAAGGAGGCGAATATGAAGAGGCTAACCACTATCTCCACTATCGCGCTTGTGATGGGCATGGGCTCCGCGCTCGCGGCTGACCTTCCCTCCCGCAAGGCCCCGCCGGCGTATGTCCCGCCGCCGCCCCCGCTGAGCTGGAACGGTTTCTACGCCGGTCTGAACCTCGGCGGCGGTTGGAACGCCAACAATGGCAACAACGAAGTCTCGGCCTACTATGATCCGAACTATGCCTTCGCCAGCAGCGTGGCGGGGAACACGGGCGTCGTTCCTAACCTGTTCTTCCTGCCCAACGGCAATCAGACCGGCACGGCCGGCGGCGTCGTCGGCGGCGCGCAGATCGGCTACAACTTCCAGTTCAATCCGTCGATCGTGGTCGGCGCCGAAGCGGACTTTCAGGGCTCAAGCATCAGCGGCGACGGCCCCGGAAACGCCTACAACTTCTATGCGTCGCCCTACCCGCTCCCCGGCACGAACTCCTTCAACGGCGTCCTGGCTCCGGTCGCGGCGATCAACGGCGGCAACCTCAGCCTGAACTGGATCGGCACCGTGCGCGGCCGCGCCGGCTGGCTGTTCACCCCCACCCTGCTCGTCTACGGCACGGCGGGCTTCGCCTTCGGCGGCGTCCAGGCGTGGGCTCAGACCAACACCCGCACCGGCTGGACCGCCGGCGGCGGCCTGGAGTGGCTGTTCGCCCCCAACTGGTCGGCGAAGGTCGAATATCTCTATGCCGACCTCGACAGCGGCGGAGTCACGGGCGGCTGGGGCTGGAACTACGGCTACAACTTCCACCCGCAGGTCAACATCGTCCGCGCTGGCGTGAACTATCACTTCAACTGGGCGGCCCCCGCCCCGGTTCTCGCCAAATACTGATCGAAGCGGGAAGGAAGGACACTCGACTCTTCTCAAAGAATGCAAGCCCAGCCTTTGCTCCAAGGCTGGGCTTTTTATTCGGAACTTTTCTGGCGCATCTTGTCGATCCCGGCGCTGCTTCGCCTCTGTGCTCTTCCGCCGAAGGTCGTTCTATCTGAGGGCACTCGGATCGGCCGCTTCGGCCTCTTAGCCGAATAGGGGCATTCAAGTCGTAGCTGCGAGCATCCCCGAACGCATCTTGCCATCCGACCAAAAACCGTCTAAATCCCCGGCGTCCCACCTCCAGGCAGATCGTCGCGCCCGCGACCGCCGATTTTTCCCGGCGCCTTTGGGGCTTATCGCTCCCCCTGCCGTCTCCTTCCGAAAAAAAAGCCCATGTCCGAGACGACGACGCTCCCCATGCGGGAAATCAAACTTTCCGATCTCAAAGCCAAGACCGCGGCCGAGCTGCTGACATTCGCCGAGGAGCACGAGGTGGAGAACGCCTCGCTTTTGCGAAAGCAGGAGCTGCTCTTCGCGATCCTCAAGCAGTTCGCGGGGCGCGACGTCGAGATCGTCGGCGAGGGCGTCGTCGAGGTGCTGCAGGACGGATTCGCCTTCCTGCGCTCGCCCGACGCCAATTATCTCGCCGGCCCTGACGACATTTACGTCTCGCCCTCGCAGATCCGGAAATTCGGGCTGCGCACCGGCGACACGGTCGAGGGCATCATCCGCAGCCCCAAGGAGGGCGAGCGCTATTTCGCGCTGCTCAAGGTCAATACGATTAATTTCGAGGACCCGGAGAAGGTGCGCCACAAGGTGCCCTTCGACAATCTGACGCCGCTCTATCCGCATCAGCGCTTGAAGCTCGAGATCGACGATCCGACGCGCAAGGAACTGTCGGCCCGTGTCATCGACCTCGTCGCGCCGATCGGCAAGGGTCAGCGCGCGCTCGTCGTCGCGCCGCCGCGCACCGGCAAGACCGTGCTGCTGCAAAACATCGCGCAGTCGATCACGACCAATCATCCCGAGTGCTATCTGATCGTGCTGCTCATCGACGAGCGTCCGGAGGAAGTGACCGACATGCAGCGCTCGGTGCGCGGCGAGGTCGTGTCCTCCACCTTCGACGAGCCGGCGGTGCGCCATGTGCAGGTCGCGGAAATGGTGATCGAGAAGGCGAAGCGCCTCGTCGAGCATCGCCGCGACGTGGTGATCCTGCTCGACTCGATCACGCGTCTGGGGCGCGCTTACAATACCGTCGTCCCGTCGTCGGGCAAGGTCCTCACCGGCGGCGTGGACGCCAACGCGTTGCAGAGGCCCAAGCGCTTCTTCGGCGCCGCGCGCAACATCGAGGAAGGCGGCTCGCTCACGATCATCGCGACCGCTTTGATCGACACGGGCTCGCGCATGGACGAGGTCATCTTCGAAGAGTTCAAGGGTACCGGCAATTCGGAAATCATCCTCGACCGCAAGGTCGCGGACAAGCGCGTCTTCCCGGCGATCGACATCACGCGCTCCGGCACGCGCAAGGAAGAGCTGCTCGTCCCGCCCGACATTTTGAAGAAGACCTATGTGCTGCGCCGCATCCTCAATCCGATGGGCACGGTCGACGCGATCGAGTTCCTTCTGGGCAAGCTGCGCGAGACGCCGAAGGGCAATCAGGCCTTCTTCGATTCGATGAATACGTAAGAGGGCAGCTTGACGTTTCGGGGCTTGCCCGCCCCGGGGACGGCCTCTGGCGGCGCGTCGCGATGAATCGCAAAATGGTCACACTGCGGGAAAATTTTTCCGAGACCTTAGCTGCGTCTTGACCTCGAGACATTCCTCAATTTGAATGTAATCGGCGTTTGGTCCCGCGATTTGGGACGTTTGCGCAGCCGTATTGATAATCGACGAAATCTCAGGAGGCCGGTATGTCGTTTTCGTCCACTGTCCCTAGGAACAGCCGCAACGCCAGAGTTTTGGGCCTGACCCTCGGTGTAATGGGACTGGCTGCGTCGTCGGGCTCCGCCCTCGCGCAGACCTACCCGCAGGGCTTCACATACAGCGGCGGCGTATACACGACGCTCAACGCGCCTGGCGCCGATTTTGTCATCCCTTACGGCGTCAACGATGCGGGCACTATCGTGGGTTTCGCCGTGAGCCCGACGGTTGCCGGGCCTTTCGTGTATTCCAATGGCAGCTATAACGTCCAAAACGGCCCAGCAAACGCAAGCCAATATTATGCGGCGATCAATAACAGTTCTGCAAAGCTTCTGGTCACATATACATTTGGGACAACGACACCATTTCCTTCCTCCATCACCAGCTCCTTGGTCACAGGCAGCGGCACGACGCCAATCGTTGTGCCGGGCAGCACGAATACGGCGGCCTCCGGGGTAAATACCTCTGGCGAGATTGTCGGCGTCTATAATTTGACGTTCGATCTCTCGACAGGCACGACATCGGCCGCGAGCTTCCTTTACAATAATGGGGTCTATACAACGGTCTCTGTCCCCGGAAGCCTATCGACGTTCGTCTCCGGCATCAACGATCAGGGACAGATCGTCGGTTCCTTTACCGACAGCCACGGCGTCTACCATGGGTTCATCGATACCGCTGGAAGTTTCACGACCCTCGACGCCTCCGGCGCCCAAGGGACTTATTTGGACGGCATCAATAATGCTGGGCAGATCGTGGGAACCTATTTGCTGAACGGTCAGAGCTATGGTTTCCTCGACGTCAACGGTCAATTCACGCTAATCGATCCAGGCCCGAACTTTCAGGTTGAGGCTTTGGCGCTGAACAATGTGGGTGAGATCGTGGGATGGGGGCTCGCGCCCCCCGGGCCTATTCCCGGCGCCGGTCTTTCGGGCCTCGGCGCTATCGCTCTCGGAGGCTTGGCGGTTCGGCGCCGGCGGGCGGCCTGAGGGACGCGTGGCGCGGTCTTCCGCCGCGCCGCTCTATTTCGCCTCGCGCGGATATTTCGCCCGGCAGTCGTCGATGCAAGCGGCGAGCGGCTCCGTGCAACCCTCGAGGCAATCCTCGCTACCGCATTCCGTCGTGCAGACCGTCGCGTGGCTGCGGCATCGATCGATGCATTGATGGCGGATCCGGTGCGCCTCCGAAATGGGTCTGCTCGTGGCCGCCACGGGGAGGCTGAGCAGCAGGGCTGAGAACGAGATCGCAAAAATTCTACCGAGGCTCGTCACGGCTCTTCCTTCCCCTGCGGCGGTTAAGTAGGCCTCGTGCGGCGATCCGCCACCAGAGCCCGGCGCGAAAACCTTGCTATAGATCGAACGCGCAAAGAGGGCGGACGAAAAGCGTGTTCGACGATTTCGCCAATGTCTGGACGATGGTCGCGCTCGGCCGCGACCTCATCCCCGGCAAGCCTTTGGCCCTCATCGTCGCCGGCGAGCGGGTCGTTCTCTTTCGCGATGCCGCCGACGCGCCGGCGGCGCTCCTCGATCGCTGCCCGCATCGCGGCGTCGCGCTCTCCCTCGGGCGAGTCGAGACGGGCGAGATTCAGTGCCCTTTCCATGGCTGGAGCTTCGGCGCGGACGGACGTTGCCTCGCTACGCCCTGGAATCCGCAGGCGAAGCGCGATAACCTCTCGGCGACGGCCCTGCCCCTGCGCGAGGCCGGCGGCGTGCTGTGGCTTTTCACCGGCCCCGGTCCGGCGAGAAGCGAGCCCGTTCCGCCCGAAGCGCTCTTGCAGCCGAGGGCGCATGTTTTCGCCCAGTCCGTCGTCTGGAAGGTTCATTGGACGCGGGTGATGGAGAACATGCTCGACTCGCCGCATGTCGCCTTCGTGCACTCGGAAACTTTTGGCGGTCCCGTGGCGCGGCGGCTCAAGGCCAGCCCCGATGCGCGCTTGGAAATGCGCTTCGAACCGCATGAGCATGGCGGCCGGATCGCGGCGGTGATCGATGGCGAGGAGCGCGCCGCAGCGCTCGACTACCGCTTCCCCAATCTGATGGAGCTCACGCTCGACGCGAAGGGCCGGCTCTTCCGCATTCTCGCCGTCTGCATTCCGCTGTCCCAAAACGAGACACGGCTGATGCTCGTCACGGCGCGCGGCTTCCTGCGCTCGCGCCTGCTCGACTGGCTGTTTATGCGCGCCAATCTGCGCATCGCCGAGGAGGATCGCGCCATCGTCGAATCCTCTCTGCCGCCGATCGTCCCCTCTCCCGAGCAGGAGAAATCGCTCCCGACGGACGCGCCGACGCTGGCCTTCCGGCGCATTTATCGCCAAAAGCTTCTGGGCAGCCGGGCCTGAGGGCCGAATTGACCAACCCTGTTGCGTCCGGGAAATAGAGATCTAGGAAAGGCCCCCTCCCTGTCCCTCCCCCGCCATAAGGGCGGGAGAGGGGACCCTAACGATGAGCGTTTCGCGGTGTGGAAGCGAAGACCCGAGTCCGCTCCCTCTCCCGCGAAGCGGGGGAGGGTTGGGGAGGGGCGTGCGAGGAGTTAGTCGCTGCTATCGACCGACACGATCTTCGCTCTTGCGAGCGGCGCCGGGCGCGCCGCCGTCGCCGTGGTGCGCCTGTCAGGACCCCGGGCCAAGCATGTGCTCACGCGGCTTTCGAGTCTCGAGCCGCAGCCGCGCTTCGCCCATTACGCGCGCTTGCGCGACCCCGAAAGCGGCGAGACGCTCGATCGCGGGCTCGCGCTGTTCTTCCCCGCGCGGGCTTCCGCGACGGGCGAGGACTGCGCCGAGCTGCATCTGCATGGCGGGCCGGCGGTGGTCGGCGGCGTGCTCGCGGCGCTCGAGCGCGAGCCTGGCCTGCGTGCCGCGGAGCCCGGCGAATTCGCGCGCCGCGCCTTTCTCAACGGCAAGCTCGACCTCTCGCAGATCGAGGCGCTGGCCGATCTGATCGAGGCGCGCACTGCCTTCCAGCGCCGTCAGGCGCTGCGCCTCGCCGGCGGCGCCCTGCGGCGCGAGACCGAGGGCTGGCGCGGCGCCATCGTCGAGGCTCTCGCGCGCGTCGAAAGCGACCTCGACTTTGCCGATGAGGCGGAGGTCTCGGGCGTCTCGCGGGCCGAGCTTGAAACCCTGCTCACGCCGACCCTAGCGCAAATGGATCGAGCGCTCGCTTTGGCGCCGGCTTCCGAGCGTCTGCGCGAAGGCTTTCTGGTCGCAATCCTCGGTCCACCCAACGCGGGGAAGTCCACCCTCCTCAACAGGCTGGCGCGGCGCGAGGCTGCGATCGTCTCCGAGGAGCCGGGAACGACGCGCGATCTGATCGAGATCGACCTCGACCTCGACGGCCTGCCGATCACGCTCGTGGACACGGCGGGGCTGCGCGAGAGCGAGAGCGCCGTCGAGCGGATCGGCGTTGCGCGCGCCCGCGCCCGCGCCGGCAACGCCGATCTGATCCTCTGGCTCTCGGAA
>Ga0265327_10004253_pt1 | contig 12838 bp, 11 predicted proteins | sample 41621metaG_FD_202089 | JGI IMG/M metagenome (GOLD analysis project Ga0265327, IMG submission 202089) | Rhizosphere microbial communities from Carex aquatilis grown in University of Washington, Seatle, WA, United States - 4-16-21 metaG | ecosystem: Host-associated > Plants > Roots > Rhizosphere...
TACGAACGTAATTGAACGTCGCCGACCTGCGGCTGGACCTGCTGAAGCGCGCCGTCACCCGGGGCGGCGCCCGGATCGAGCTGCAGCCCCGGGAGTTCCAGTTGCTGGAATACCTGATGCGTCATGCGGGCCGGGTTGTGACCCGCACGATGCTGCTGGAGAGCATCTGGGATTTCCATTTCGATCCCAAGACCAACATCGTCGAGACCCATATGAGCCGGCTGCGGGGCAAGGTGGACCGCGGCCACGCCCACGAACTGATCCACACGGTGCGGGGCGCGGGCTACGTCCTGCGCGAGCCGGACTAGATGTTCCGCTCCACCAGCCAACGTCTCTCGGCGCTTTACACCGCCGCCTTCGCCCTGTCGGTGGTGGTCCTGGGGGCGATCACGGTGCTCACCACCCGCCATGCCCTCGCGGTGCAGGTCGACGCCCGGATCCGCTCGGAATCCGCCGCCCTCGCCCAGGAGTACGCCACCGAGGGCCTGGACGGCGTCGCCCAGGCGGTGAGCGAGCGGGACCGCACCCCCGGCGCCCTCGATTATGGCCTGGTGGGGCCGCACGGTGAGGCCGTGGCGGGACGCCTCGCCGCGACACGGACCACCTCAGGATGGTCGGTGCTCAAACTGCGCGAGGGTGACGGAAACCTGGAGCCGATCCGGGTCTTGAGCGTCAACCTGCCCAGCGGCCACCGCCTGCTGGTGGGGGACGACCTGGAGCATGTAGACGCTCTGGATTCCACCGTGCTGCAGGCCTTCGCCTGGGCGTTCGCCGGGGTGGTGATCCTCGGTGTGGCCGGAGGCTTCGCCCTCAGTCGCGGGGTGGGGCGCCGGCTGGCGGCAATATCCGGCACCGCCGAGGCGATCATCGATGGCGACCTGGCACGGCGGGTACCGGTGCGCGGCTCCAGCGACGATCTCGACCGCCTGGCGCTCACCATCAACCGCATGCTGGATCGCATCGCCGCGTTGATGGAGAGCCTGCGCCAGGTGTCCAACGACGTGGCGCACGACCTGCGCACCCCTCTCACCCGCCTGCGCCAGAAGCTGGAAGGCAGCCTGGCGGGAGCTGAAGGATCCGACCCCGCGATCGAAGGGGCGCTTGGCGACCTCGACGCCATTCTCGAGACCTTCGCCGCCCTGCTTCGCATCGCCCAGATCGAGGGCGGCGCCCGGCGCGCCGCCTTCCGACCCACGGATCTGGCCGCCGTAGGTCGCACGGTTGTGGAGGCCTTCGCCCCTTCCGCCGAGGACGCCGCTCAGTCCCTGAGCCTGGATGCGCCGGCCCCGGCGATTGTCGAAGGGGACCCCGAACTCCTGACCCAGATGCTGGTCAATCTGGTGGAAAACGCCCTGCGCCACGCCGGCGTCGGCGCGTCGATCCGTGTGGAGATCCGCCACACCGGCGACGAGGTTGTCCTGCTGGTTGTCGATGACGGCCCTGGTGTCCCGGACCCGGAGCGCGACAAGCTGTTCGACCGGTTCTACCGCCTGGAGCGCAGCCGCTCGACCCCCGGCAGCGGGCTGGGCCTCGCCCTGGTGGCCGCTGTGGTCCGGTTGCATCAGGCCGACATCCGCCTGATCGACGCCGACCCTGGCCTGGCGGCGCAGGTGAGATTTTCGCCGGCGGCAGGATGATTGGGATTTCGCAATCTTGCGGTCATCACGGGCCAATCCGGCGGGTGTAGGTCGGAATGGCAAACAAGGATCAGTCCATGCGCCTCGCCCCCTTCACCGCCGCCCTCCTGCTCACCACAGCCTCGGCCGTCGCGCTCGCCGCGCCGGCGAGCCCGACCTACCATGTGATCGACCGGATCTCCGGACCCGACGGCGGCTGGGACTATACCAGCTATGATGCAAAGCACGGCCGGGTGCTGGTGGCCCGCACCACCGGGGTGGACGCCTACGACCCCAAGACCCGCAAAGTGACGGCGGCCTTCGCCCCCGCCGCCTGGGGCCACGCCGCCTTCGCCGTGAATGGCGGGACCGAACTCATGATCACCAACGGCGCCAAGGCGCTGGCCACTTTCGTCAACGCCGAGACCGGGGCGCCGATCGCCTCCGTCGCCACCGGAACTGCGCCTGACGATGCGATTTTCGAACCGAAGAGCGGCCTGATCCTGGTGATGAACCACGCCGGCGGGGACATCACCCTGATCGACCCGAAGACCCACACTGCCGTGGGATCGATCCCGGTGGGCGGCACTCTGGAAGCGTCGGCTGTGGATGGTCAGGGCCACGCCTTCGTCAATATCGAGAACAAGAACCAGATCGCCGTGGTGGATGTGGCGGGCCGCAAAGTCACCGCTCGCTATGACCTCACCGGCTGCGAAGGCCCCACCGGCATCGCCTACGCCGCAGCCGACAAGCTCCTGATCTCCGCGTGCGACGGGGTCGCCGAGATCGTCCGCGCCGACACCGGCAAGGTGGTCCGTTCCATAAAGATCGGCGATGGCGCCGACGGGGTGGCTTTTGACGCCGCCCGGGGCCTGGCCTTCGTGCCGGCCGGACATGATGGAACGCTGTCGGTCATCAAGGTGGCCAAGGGCGACGCGACCCTGGTCGCCACAGTGCCGACCCAGAAGGGCGCCCGGACCATCACCCTCGACCCCGCCAGCGGCCGGGTGTTCCTGCCCGCCGCCGACTATGAGCCCGCGGTCGGCGCCGCCCGTCCCAAGGCCAAGCCCGGCACCTTCGTGCTGCTGGTGGTGGGGAAATAGCCATTCACCCCCGAGATCATGGCCGGCCGCGTCTGGCCCGCCATGATCCGGGACTTCATCCCGCCAGCGCCGGATCGCTCACCGTCTCGCCGGCCCGTCCTCCGCCCAGCAGCCGGTACAGCGCCGGCATGCCCAACAGCACCAGCGGGCCCTGGGCGATCAGGCCGGAAATGATGGCGATGGCCAGGGGCCGCTCCATGGAAGCCCCGCCCCCCAGGGCGAGGGCCAGGGGCGCCAGGGCCAGGATGGCCGCCAGGGTGGTCATGGCGATCGGCCGCAGACGGTTGACGCCGGCCTCAACCAGGGCGGTCTCCGGCGCCATGCCCTCGGCCAGCAAGGCCTCGTATTCGGTGAAGTAGAAGATCGCCACCTCGGTGGCGATGCCGAGGATCATGGTCATGCCCATCAGGGCCATGATGTTGAGTTCGACATGGGTCAGCCACAGGCCGATGGCCACAGCCGAGGCGGCGGCGAGCGGCGTCAGCAGGATGGCGAAGGCGGTGCGGAAGCTCTCATAGATCAACAGCAGCAACACGAAAACCGCCGCCACCGCCGCGGCGAACACCAGCGCCATGCCGCGGAAGGCGGACTGCTGCTCGGCATAAAGGCCGCCCATCTCGAAACTGACCCCGGCCGGCAGAACGCCCGCCTTGCTCACCGCGGCCTGCACCTCCTTGGCGGCGGAGCCGGTGTCGCGCCCGGTCACCCGCGCCGTCACGGCATCCATCCGGCGCATATTCTCCCGCGCGATCTCGGCCTGGCCGGTGACGATGCGGATGGCGGCGATCCGGGAGACCGGGAACAGATGGCCGTCCCCGGGGGACTTGAGCATCATCGCGCCCAGCTGGGACACCCGGGCGCGGGCGCCCTCTGGGGTCCAGACCCTCACGTCGGCGAGATTGGCGCCCGACTGAATCTGGGTGGCCACCACGCCGGAGAGCAGGCCCTCAAGCTGCTTGCCCGCCTCCCCGGCGTCTATGCCCTCCAGCTCAGCCAGCACCGGGTCGATATGGATCTCCAGGCCGTCCCCGGCGATCACCACCCCGGACTTCACCTCTGTGACGCCCCGGACCTTGCCCAGCACCTCGGCCACCTCCGGCGCGGTCTTCTGCAACAGGGCGACATTGTCGCTATAGAGCTTCACCTCGATGGGCTGGGGCACCGCCGTGAGGTCGCCGATCAGGTCTTCCATCAGCTGGGCCGTCTCGATCTCGACACCAGGGATCTGCCCTTGGACGCGGGTCCGGACGTCATCCATCACGGTCTCGATCGGCCGGCGGCCGTGCCGCTTCAGGCGGACGAAATAGTCCCCCTGATTGGGTTCGGTGAGGCCGCCCCCCAGCTGGAGGCCCGTGCGCCGCGAATAGGTGTCGACGTCGGGGGTATCGTGGAGGATCTCCTCCACCTGGCGCAGCAGCCGGTCGGTCTCGGTGAGCGACATCCCCGGTGGGGCGATATAGTCGAGGATGAACCCGCCCTCATCGATCTTGGGGATGAAGCCCGTGCCAACACTGGCGAAGGCCAGCACGCCCACGACGGCCAGGGCCGCCACCCAGAGCACGGCGGCGGCGGGACGGGCCACGGCTCCCTCCAGCGCCGCGCGATAGCGCCGCATGATCCGGCCGTTGGGATCGACTTCGGCCACATGGCTGCGACTGGCGATCAGCCGCTCCACCAGCACCGGCACCAGCCACCACGCCACCAGGAACGAGATGGTCAGGGCGACCGCCATGGTGATGGACAGGGCTTTGAAGAAGGCCCCGGTGACCCCCGTCAGGAAGGCCAGGGGCACGAAAATCACAATGGTCGCCGCCGAGGAGGCCAGTAGCGGCCGCAGGAACTCCGACACGGCGCGCTCGATGGTGGGCCGCCCCTTATCGAAGCCCTCCGCCAGGCGGCGTTCGATATGCTCGATCATCACGATGGCGTCGTCGATGACCAGCCCGATCGCCGCGGCCATGCCGCCGAGCGTCATGATGTTGAAGCTCTGTCCGGTGACCTTCAGCACCAGGCTGGTGGCCGCCAGCACGGCTGGCACCGCCACCACCGCCGCCAGGGTCACCTTCCAGTCCCGCAGGAAAATCAGCAGCACCAGAGCGGCGAGCACCACGCCGATGATGATGGCGTTGCGGAGCGACGACGCGGAATCCAGGATCAGGTCGCTCTGATCGTACCAGGCCTTCACCTGCATATCAGCAGGCCCCTGCCCGCTCAGCCGGTGGAACGCGGCCTGGACATCTCGGGCGATCTGCACGGTGTTGCCGCCGGGCTGCTGATAGACCTGCACCAACACCGCATCGCGGCCGTCGGCCACCATGCGGATCCACTGGGGCGCCGGGGCCGCCTTCACCTGGGCGACGTCGCGCACCCGCACCACGACCCCGTTCGCGGTCTTCACCACCACCTGCTCGATCTGGCGCGGGTCAGTGAGGCGGGAATCGGTCAGAGCCAGCAGCAGCTTTCCCTGGTCCTCGATGCGGCCCGAGGCGGCCAGCACATTGGCGCCGGAGATCGCGGTGGCCACGTCGGCGGGAGACAGGCCATAGGCCCAGAGCTTGGCGGGGTCGGTCTCGATCCGATATTCGCCAGCCGCGCCACCCTGGGCGTTGACCCGGGCGACCCCGGTGATGGTGGAGAGCGCCGGCGCCAAGGTCCGCTCGGCGAACCGCCGCAACTCCACCGGCGTCGCGCCCTTGGAAGTCAGGCTGTAGGCCGCCACCGGGAACACGGTCGGATCCATCCGGCGCACGTCGAACACCACGCCTGTGGGCAGGGTCGCCTGGGCCCGGGTCAGGGCCGCCTCCACCCGCTGCAGGGCGAGGTCCATATTCGAACCCCAGGCGAAATTTATCGACAGCTCGGCGGAGCCCCGGCTGGTGGTGGAGCGCAGGTTCTGCACGTCGGGAATGGCCCGCACCGCCTGCTCCACCGGCCGGGTGATCACGGCTTCCATCTGGTCCGGCGGACGGTCTCCGGCGTCGATCGTCACGGCGACCCTGGGGAACAACACGTTGGGGAACAGGCTCACCGGCATCAGCACGGCGCCTGCCACGCCGGCGGCGATCAGCATTCCCAGCAGGGTCAGCAGCGACCTGCGGCGGCGGGAGACGATCTGGGCGAGACTCATTTGCCGCGGACCATCACGGCCATGCCGTCCTGCAGCTCATAGGCGCCTTCCACGGCGACCTGGGCCCCGGCGGGGATCTTGCCGCTGATCTCGATGTCCTCGCCCCGGTCGAGGCCGACCGTGACGAACAACCGGTGCGCCTTGCCGCCTGCGACGGTGAAGACGTGGGGCCCGGTTTCGTCGAACACCACGGCGGCGCGCGGGACCACAAGACCGGCATGCCCCCCGGCGGCGATGTCGCCCCGGACCGCCGCGCCGATCGGAACGGCCGCGCCGTTCAGTGGTGCGATGGCGTCGAGGGTCTTGGTGGCCGGATCAGCAGCGCGGCCGACCATGACGAGGCGCGACGGGATCGGCGGCCCGCCGAACACCGGATGCAGGGTCACCGACTGGCCCACAGCTACCCGCCCGCCAGGCTCCAGGCCGAGCTTCACAACCGCCCCTTCGGTCCCGGCCAGGACCATCAACGGCGCGTCCTGAGCCACATGCTCCCCGGCGGCCGCCGAGACCGTGGTGACGACGGCCGCTTTGGGCGCGGACAGCACCTGGAGGACGCGGCCCGCGCCCTGTTTCTGTTGGGCCGTCATGCCGGCCTCGGCGTCGGCCAGGGCCTTGCGGGCGGCGTTCAGCTGATCGGACGCGGCCAGGCGTTCGTCATAGAGCCTCTGTACCCGAGCGAGGTCAGTCCGGGCGAACTCTGCGGCGTCGCTCGCCTGCTTATAGGCCAGCTCGGCGCCGGGCGCGTTGGCGAGCTCCACCAGGGACTGACCCGCGGCCACCACCTCGCCGGGCCGCACCAGCACCCGGGCGACGATGGACGCCTTGGGCGCCGCGACGGTCAGGCTGCCGGCCGGATCGGCCTGCACCACGCCGTAGGCCGTCACAAGGTCCTGCACTGGCAGGTTCTGAACCGCCGCCAGGGTGACGACGGCCGTGGGGCTGGGCTCGGCCTCGGCGTCCTCCTTCCCCTTGCGCATCAGGAACAGCGCCGCGAAGGCGAGGGCCACAGCAATTGCGATGCCGATCAGGGTCAGGTGTCTGCGGGTCATTGCGGGGCCCTTGAATCGGCAGGTGGCAGGAACAGGGCGGTCTCAAGGGCGATCTCGGCGATCCGGGCGGCGAGCGCGTGATCATCCAGGTCGGCCCGGCGGGAGAGCGCGGTCTGGGCCAGGGTGAGCCAGGTCTGGCTGTCGATATCGCCCCGCCCAAAGGCGGCCATGGCCGGCCAGACCTGGGCCTCCAGCCGCGGGACGTCGGCGCGCAGCAGGTCAGCCTGGCGGCGGGCGCTCTCCAGCTCCCGGGCGGCGTTCTTCACCGCGGCGTCGGTCTGGTCGAGCCGGGCCAGGTACTCTGCCCGAAGTTGCTCGCGGGTGGCGTCCTGGACCTTCACCTCCCCGCGTCCCCCATTGAATATCGGCAGGGCGAAGGCGGCCGACGCGCCCTGGGTCACCGACCCGGCGGTGTCCGAGGCGAAGGCCACGGCCAGGCTGGTGAGGGGGAACTGGGCCAGAATGGCCTTGCGCAGATTGGCGTCCTGGGCGCCGTAGCCGGCCTTGAGCGCCAGCAGGTCCGGACGCCGGTCCGCCAGCGAGTCCAGCGCCGCGCCGATCTGGGCCTGGTCATAGATCGCTCCGCCGGAGGTCTCCACCAGGGGCAGCCTGACAGAGGATTCCAGATCCAGCAGGGCGTTGAGGTCGCGTCGCGCTTTCTGAGTGTCGTGCTCGGCGGCCGCCAGCTGGGCCTGGGCGTCGAGCTTGATCGCCAGATCCGCGGCGGAAACCTGCAGGGCCACATCGCCGCGGCGCATGGCCCGCTCGGAGCGCGCCGCGCGGTCAGACGCCAGGTTCAGCACCTTGGCCAGGAAGGCGGCGCGCGCCTCGCCGGCCAGGGCGGTTTCCGCCAGCTCTCGGGCCTGCTGGGCTACGCCCCACTCCGCCCACAGCAGGTTGAGATCGGCTTCCTTGGCGGCGAGCTTGGCCGCGCGCCGGGTATTGGACCTGGCCAACAAGGTGGAAAGGTCGAAAGCCACCGAGGTGCTGTAGGCGGTGTTGCTGTCGGGACCGGCTACGGGGTGGTCCACTGAGGCCCCGATTTGCGGATCCGGCAGGAGGCCGGCGGCGAACACCTGCGCCGCAGGGACCTTGGCCGCCGCGCGCAGGGCCACAAGGTCCGGGTCGTTCAGCACCGCCAGCACGGCGACCTGGGTCGGGGTGAATCCCTGGGCGGGATCAATCCGGATGGCCTTCAACGGCGCGATCCGAAGCTGCGCCAGGTCCACCTTCAGCTGACGCGAATCCCCGGCGAGGGTGGGTTTGTCCGGCAAGGGATTGGGCCGATAGGTGGCGCAGGCCGAAAGCGCCAGGGCCGAAAACGCCAGGAGCGCCCAGGCGCAGGGCCGGGGGCGCAACCCCTTGCCATCAGCCTTTCGGCCGCGCCGTGAGTTCGTCCCGATGTTCACCCGCACCCTCCGTGAGGTCGGCCTGGCGCCGGCCACCCCAGGGTGATGGACGACTCGACCTCGTCGGAAGATGACCTCCACATTACCAATGCCCAACACTTGGGGTCGAGCCCCGCCGAATGGATCGGCGGGGCCCCGGGCAGTGGATGTCGGGTCTAGGCGGCGAAGGGCAGGCCCAGGGCGTCGGCCACAGCGCGGTGACGGATCGCGCCGCCAGCCACGTTGAGCCCGCGCACCAGGTGCGGCGAGGTCTCCAGGGCTCGGGCGACGCCTTCCGCCAGCGTCACTACGAACGGAAGGGTGGCGTTGTTCAGCGCCATGGTGCTGGTGCGGGCCACGGCGCCCGGCATGTTGGCCACGCAGTAGTGGATCACGCCTTCCTCCAGGAACACCGGGGCGTCGTGGGTGGTGGCGCGCGAGGTTTCGAAACAGCCGCCCTGGTCGATGGCGATGTCCACCAGCACCGAGCCGCGCTTCATGGTCTTCAGCATGTCGCGGGTGATCAGCTTGGGCGCTGCGGCTCCGGGGATCAGCACGGCGCCGATCACCAGGGGCGCCTCGGTTATGGCCGCGGCCACGGCGGCCTTGGAGGCGAAGGCGGTCTTGACCCGACCTTCAAACAGCTGATCCAGCTCCGCCAGCCGCGCCGTGGAGATGTCATAGACGGTGACGTCCGCCCGCAGGCCCAGAGCCATCTCGGCGGCATGGACGCCGGCGACGCCGCCCCCCAGGATCGCCACCTTGGCCGGCGCCACGCCGGGCACGCCGCCCAGCAACACGCCGCGGCCGCCCTGGGCCTTTTCCAGATAGTGCGCGCCCACCTGGACGCTCATCCGGCCGGCGACCTCGGACATCGGGCGCAGCAGCGGCAAGCCGCCCTTCTCGTCGGTCACGGTTTCGTAGGCGATGCAGGTGGCGCCCGAGCGCATCAGGGCCTCCGCCTGGGGCTTGTCGGCGGCCAGGTGCAGATAGGTGAACAGGGTCTGGTTCGGCTTCAGCCAGGCGCATTCATGGAGCTGCGGCTCCTTCACCTTGACGATCATGTCCGCCGACTGGAACACGCTGGGGGCATCCGCCGCGATCTCAGCCCCGGCCGCCACATAATCCGCGTCCGAGAAGTCGACACCGGCGCCGGCGCCGGTCTCCACCACGACCGAGTGGCCGCGGGCCGTCAGGTCGCCCACAGCTTCCGGCGTCAGACCGACGCGGTACTCGTGGACCTTGATCTCCTTGGGAACGCCGATGCGCATGTCTTCCTCCAGGGTGTTTTATGGGAGGAAATTACCGGCCATCGGCCGGCGCTTGCTCTCAATCTTAGGCGTCTGTTCGCCCCTGATGGGATATCATCCGAAAATCGGGGGCAGTTCCGGGAAATTCTGGATGATTGATCAGATCGACCGCAAGATCCTCGCGGCCCTTCGCCGCAACAGCGACGTGACCAGCATCCGACTGGGAGAGCGGGTAGGCCTGTCGCCCTCCGCCGCACATCGCCGCGTCAAGCTGCTGGAGGCTGCGGGCCTGATCACCGGCTACCGGGCGCGCCTGTCGCGGGCGGCGCGGGGGGATCCCACCATCGTCTTCGTTTCGGTCACCCTGAAGGACCAGGCCCAGGAGACCCTGGCCCGGTTCGAGGAGGCGGCCCGGCGTTGCGCCGACATCGAGGAAGCTCATCTGATGATCGGCGAGTCCGACTATATCCTCAAGGTCCTGGTCCGTGCTGACGACAGCTTCGAACGCGTGCACCGGGACACCCTGGCGAGCCTGCCCGGCGTGCAGCGCCTGGTGTCCCAGTTCGCCATCCGCACCCTGATCGACGCGGAGTGACGCCCAGGCGGCCGGTGGCCGCCGGACTCCGAAACCGTTCATCGCCCGACCTCAGCGCGGGGCCGCCTCGCTCAACCCACCACCGCCATGCGCAAGGATCAGCTCAGCGTCCGTGGCGACATAGCGCGCGTGGCGGTAGTCGCAGATATGGCTGATCCGGCCGTCCCGCCATTCGAGCCACATGAAGTAGCCGGGACAGGGATCGGTGCGGTGATCGAACACAGCGATCACCTCCCGGTCATCGAGCCAGGCCGGAACCAGCCACACGCCCTCCGATCTGGCGTAGATGCTGAAGAACATCCCGACATCGGTGCGCCCTGTGCGTAGCGGGTGCGTGGCCTGGTTGAGCTTCACATCGTCGGCCAAGAGCGCTCGCAGACCGTCCCAATTTCGTTGATTGAAAAGGGCGACATAGCGCGTGACGGTCCTGGAGGCCGGTCGCGATTCCGGTGTCGCGCTCGCCTGGGCGTTGATCTCCCGAAGGCGCCCCCTGCCCCGCGCCAGATGACCCTTCACGGCGTCCACCGTCAGGTCGAGAAGCGCGGCGATCTCCACCAGGGGTTCGTCGAGCACGTCCTTGAGGATGACGACGCTTCTCTGCGTCGTTGGAAGCTCCGCGAAGCGGGACACCGCCGTATTGACTGCGTCCTGGCGCATCAGGGTCTCCAACGGGTCAGCAACCACCTCGTCGGCGATGTCCATGGCGGACTCGATCGACTCGGTGCGGCGCAGCGCCCGTCCGCGCAGCAGGTCGAGGGCGCGGTTGTGGGCGATGCGGAATAGCCACGGGCGAAGCGCCGGCGTCTCGTCCAAACCCTGCAGGGCCGCCAGCGCCCGCGTCAGCGCGTCCTGCACGACGTCTTCGCCGTCAATGACCGACCCCATGAGCCGCGCGCAATAGCGATGGAGCTCTGGGCGCAGTTCGCCGGCCAGGGCGAGGAAACCTGCCCGGCGATCCTGGTCGGATGAAGTGGCTGCTGAGGTCAAGCCGTTGCACCCTCAAGAACCGTCACACCCGTGTCGCCCTTGAAGCCAAAGGCGAAGCCCTCGGCATGGCCTGGGTCTTCCAGCACCGAGACCACGTGCTCGCCAAACGTCCGAGGCGGCATCGGCGCGCCAAACCTCTCCAGGAAGACCTCGGGCCTGACGCCCATGGCGGCGGCATAGGCGTTCGCTCCGGCGTCACCGACCCCAGTCCCGCCCACCATCTGTTGCGGCACGATCGCCTGGAAGCGGATGCCGAGGTCTCTTTGCTCGGCGATCCCCCTGGCGTACCTGGCCATGAACCAGAGCATGCGCTTGGCCCCGCCATAGCCGCCCGACATCGGCGAGCCGCTCACCGCCGCGCCGCTCGACACCACCAGGACCCGGCTGCCGGGCCGGAGCGGCAGGTTGAGCGCTGCCTGCAGCCAGTAAAGCCCGGCCTTTACGTCAGTGTCCCAGGTCGCGGTGAAGTCCTCCCAACTGATCTGATCGAACCGACCCATGCGGGGCCTGGCGCCGGCGTTCAGGACCAGGATATCGGGCCGGAGGTCGGCCAGCACGCGCTGGGCGGCGGCTGCGTCTGTCACATCGGCGGAAATTGTGGCGACCCCCAACCGGTCGCGGACTGCGGTGAGCGCCTGGGGGTCGCGGGCGACCACACTCACCCTGGCCTCCTGCTCCACCAGCGCCTCCACCAGGCCGAGGCCAAGTCCACGGCTTCCGCCGGTGACGATGATTTTCTTATCCTTGAGGCTCATCAGATCTGCTCCAGTAGCTGTCTGTAGCAAGGACGTTCGAGCCCCGTGAAAAGAGTCAGACGCCTCCTCTGGCGACCGGCGCTCCAGCCTCGCCTCCGCTGAAACTCAGGCCCCCGGCGCGGCCGGTAGCCGGCCGAACAGCAGTTTCAGCCAGGGCGCGGCATGAAAGGCGCTCATCAGCGCGTACATCGGCGCCATCCCGCTCAGCGCCGATCCGCCTGGAACGGCCGAGCAGAGCATCGCCGGGGCGCTGGCGTCGAGAACACAGGTCAGCAGGGCCATGAGCGCAAAGGTGGGCGTCGCCGCGAGGCCCAGCCAGTCGGCCGCACGAAGCGCGGTCGCTTGGCGACTCTCAAGGCCTGTCGCACGGAGGTCGGGCCCATCGGGGCCTGCACGGCTCATGGCTTATCTCCTGCACATGGTATCGACGGACACTGGCCGGCGGCGCATGGGGCCTTGTTCGCCCATGCGCCATTCCGATCGATGCCTTGCGCCTAGTCCTCGAGGTTCCTGAACGCAGCCACACCGGCGTTCGACACCTCGATCCACCTCTGGTCCGGGGCGGCGTCGGCGGTGTACTCGTCGCGCCACCTCCACCATTGATAGGGCGGGGTCTGAGGATAGCCCTCGGGAGAGTCTTCCCAGGCCTCCTGGCGCCCAAGCGGCGTCGCGTCCAGATAGCTCCAGGTGGTCCCCATGGCCTCGTCGCCACGGGAATTGATGAAATAGGTGCGGAACACCTGGTCGCCATCGCGGATGAACACGTTGTGCCCATGCCACTCGTCCACGCCGAAGTCGGCGTCGAAGCTGTCGGTCAGGCTGTACCACGGCATCTTCCAGCCCTTCCGGGCCTTCAGGGCTGCGATGTCCGGCTGAGGCGCGCGGGATACATAGGCCAGGGTCGTGTCGCGCGCGTTCAGGTGGGCGAGGCCGGAGACCTGGTCGGCCCCGAACGAGCAGCCCCGGCA
>Ga0265327_10004254_pt1 | contig 12837 bp, 12 predicted proteins | sample 41621metaG_FD_202089 | JGI IMG/M metagenome (GOLD analysis project Ga0265327, IMG submission 202089) | Rhizosphere microbial communities from Carex aquatilis grown in University of Washington, Seatle, WA, United States - 4-16-21 metaG | ecosystem: Host-associated > Plants > Roots > Rhizosphere...
CCGACGGCCCGCCCACGGTGGCATCGCTGGACGAGGTGACCGGCGACCGGCCGGCCGCGCTGTGGGCGCACGACCACCACACCCTGTGGGTCAACTCGGCCGCGCTCGCCGCCGCCGGGGCTCCGTCTCGCGAGGGGCCGCTCCAGGAGTGGGAGGCGTTCCGCTTCCCGCTGCCCGAGCCATCGGGCGCAGAGCGCACGAAGGCCGTCCGCGAGGCGATGGCCGAGGCGAACGGCCGCGGCGTCGTCTCCGTGCACGACTTCCAGGCCACCGGCGGGCGAGAGGTGTGGCAGCGGCTGGACGCCGACCGCCGCCTCAACCTGCGCGTGCGGGCGTCCTTCCCGCTCAGCCTGCTCGACGCCGCGCTGGAGCTCGAGCTCCGCACCGGCTTTGGCAGCGACCTGCTCCGCGTCGGCCCCGCCAAGGCGTTCATGGACGGGACGCTGGGATCGCGGACGGCGTGGATGCTCGACGGGTCGGGCGATCAGCTGCTGAGCGAGGACGAGCTCGCCGAGGCCGTCGAGCGTGCGGCCCGCGGCGGGCTGGGGGTCGCGGTGCACGCGATCGGCGACGGGGCGAATCGGGCGGCTCTGAACGCCTTTGCCCGCACCCGGCACGTGTGGGAGGACGCGCTGGTGCGGCCCCGGATCGAGCACGCCCAGTGCGTGGCGCCGGCCGACGTCGCCCGCTTCGCCGAGCTGGGGGTGATCGCCTCGATGCAGCCGACCATGCTGCACTCCGACCGCGACGTGGCCGACGAGCGCTGGCCGGCGATCACCAGCCAGGTCTACCGCTGGCGAGATCTGCTGGACGCCGGCGCCCACGTCATCTTCGGGTCGGACGCGCCGATCGAGGAGGTGGCGCCGCTGCGGTCGATCGAGGCCGCGGTGCACCGCACCCTTGACGACCGCCCCGCCTGGCACGGCGACCAGGCGCTGTCCGTTGCCGACGCCGTGCTCGGCCACACGGCGGCCGCCGCATACGCGTGCGGCGACGAGCGTTGGCGCGGCTGTCTGCTCCCAGGCTACGCCGCCGACCTGGTCGTGCTCGACACGGACATCGTCGAGCATCCCGACAGGATCGGCAGCACTTCGGTGGTCGCAACCATGCTTGCAGGGCGCTGGGTGTATGGCCGCCCACCCTGGTGAGGAATGCTTACACGAAGCCCATGAGCCGCTGACAAAGCGGGCGTAGCTTCTCGCGCCATGGGTCGAGACCTGGCTAGCCCAGTGCTGTGGGAGGCATCCGCGGCTCGCTCGCGGCGTGGTCGTGAGGCGATCCGGCGACGCCAGCGCACCATGCGCCTGAGCGTGCCGCTCGTCCTCGCGGCTGCCACCGCAAGCGTCGGAACGCCGGCCTACGCGGCCGGCGCGAAGGAGCGGTCATCCGCCCGGGCGCGAGCCCGCGTGGCGGCCGGCCAGATCCTTCGCGCCGGCTCGACCGGCCCCGGCGTCATCCGCGTCCAGCGCCTGCTGGGGCTGCGCGTGACAGGGCGGTTCGACCGAGCCACGCTGGAGGCCGTACGCCACTTCCAGGGCGAGCACCACCTGCTGGTGGACGGCCAGGTCGGCCCGCACACGTGGGCCGCGCTGCTCGCCGAGAACCGCGGCTTCGTGGGCGAGCTTGTGCTGTCGGTCGGCAGCCGCGGCCCGGCCGTGGCGGCGATGCAGAGGGCGCTGCACGTCACCGCCGACGGCGACTTCGGGCCGATCACGCTGCACGCGGTGAAGGCGTTCCAGCGATCGCACGGACTGGTCGTCGACGGCCAGGCCGGGCAGCACACGCTGGCAGCGCTCCACCTCGACCTCAGCGGCGTGGCCGTCGCCCAGCACCCGCACACCACGCACCGGCACGTTCGCCACCGCACGCACACGGTCACCGCCGGCCTCGGCGAGCGGGCCGCCGAGCTCGCCCACCACTACCTCGGCGTTCGCTACGTCTGGGGCGGCGAGAGCACGGCCGGCTTCGACTGCTCGGGCCTCGTCCAGTACGTCTACGCCCAGCTCGGCGTTCGCATCCCCCGCACCACCTACGAGCAGTACAACGCCGGCGCCCACATCAGCAGAGCCGGCCTCCGCCCCGGCGACCTGGTCTTCTTCGACCACATCGGCCACGTCGGCATCTACATCGGCGACGGGCGCTTCATCCACGCCCCGCACACGGGCACCGTCGTCCAGGTCGGGATGCTGACCGGCTGGTACGCCGAGATGTACGACGGCGCCGTGCGCGTCTCGTAACCGCCCTGGGCTACCCCAGAGGCGTTGCCAACGGCCGAGGAGTTCCGTGGCTGACCACGTGGGCGCCCTTCGGAGCGGCGGCCGCCGGGATCAGGTAGCCGCGCACCACCACGTAGCTCCAGACGAAGCCCGCGGTATCGAAGTCGAGCTGCGTTCCCGGCGGCAGAATCGCCTCGGATCCGAGGTCATCCTGAAAGGTCTGACTCGTGGACGTCCCTGACGCCCACTCGTTGGCCCAGGTCGGCCCTCCACAGCCCGGCCCCGACGTGAGCGTCGCATAGCCGTTGGACTGGGAGCTGAACTGGAAGTTGAAGGTCGCGTTCTTCAGTACCAGGGTCTTACCCGCCGGGACCGTGTACACGGAGAAGCAGTTGTTGGCGCCGGCCTGCGTAATCACAACCGCGCTTGCCGGATCGGACTCGGCGGCCAGCAGTTGATGGGCCTTGGTGACGCTGGCGATGCGCGTTCCGTTGTCCGTAATGCGGACCAGCGACCCAACCGCGCTGAGCGCCCCCGTTGGCGCCAGCAGCACTCCCACCGCAAGCCCGACCGACAGGCAGGCAACAGCAGTTGCTCGTGACATGACCCTCTCCCCTCGTCGACCCGCCCCGCGCGGGTGCTGTTCCGCGATTCTACGACGAAGAACCGGGGTTGTTCAGCTGCGCCAACACCCCGGCGGCTGCCTTGCCATAGAACCCATTCGGGTCGTTTGCGACCACCTGCCGCCACGACCCGATCGCCATGTCGTCGAGCTTCTGCCACCACGCGACCTCGGCCAGGTAGAAGCTGATCTGCGAGTTCGTCCCCGAGGCGACGGCCTGCAGCAGGCCGGCGAGCGTGGTCGCGGTCGTATTCGGGTTCGCCTTGCGGTAGGACAGCACCGCGGCCGCGACCCTCGGAGAGACGCCCTCGGGGTCGTACTGCAGCGCGTGCTGGGCGGCGTGGACGGCCGCCTCGCGGTCGGTGCTCTCCAGGACGACGGCCAGCGCCAGCCAGAGCGCGGCGTTGTGGGGGTCGGCGCGGAGGCGCGACCGCAACGCGGGCGCGGTCCCCCTGGGGCCGCCGGGCGGCGCCACGTAGAATGGGTAGCCGGGACGCTGTCCGGGATAGAGGATGTCGTCGGCCCGGCCACCGTAGAAGCCGTAGGGGTCGAGCTGGGACGCCCGCTGCCAGAGCCGCGCGGCGGCCGAAAGGTGGCCGTCCCACGCCTCCAGCGTGGCCAGATTGAACACCACCGCCGGGTTCGACTGCGGGAGCTTCTGGAGCGCCGCGATGGTCGCCTCGCGGTGGGCGGGGTCGTACGCTGCGTAGGCGCGTGCGATTGCGATCCGCATGTCTCCGGCGGGCAGCCGCGACCGGGCGGCCGCGAGCTGGGCCGGGATCGTGCCCGCCACCTTCGTGCCCGGCAGGTCGAGCGCGAGCGTCGGGGCGCCCCTCAGCCTCGGGGTGGTCGTCGCCGCCTTGGCACGGCTGCCGCCGGTGCTCGTCGCCCAGACCGCCACCGCCGCGCCCGCGCCCGCCAGCAGCGCGACACCGACCACGATGATCAGGCGGCGACTAGCCAACGGCCGCAGGAGCGGGAATAGAACCGGTGCCGCTGTCGTTTGAAGGTAGTGCGGAGGAGGAGTTTGGATCCATACTTCGCTAAACTTGGTGCACATTTCCGGGGCCGCGCGCACGTGGTGTGGCGGCCTTCTCGAAAGGGTAGGTGAAAGCCATGGTGTCGCATCGCGATCATCTGGCTGCAGTCAAGGCGGAGATCAACGAGGTCACCGCCCAGGAGGCGGCCGAGCTGCTGTCCGAGGCCAACCCCCCGGCGCTGGTCGACGTCCGCGAACGCGACGAGTACGAGCAGGGATTCATCCCCGGCGCGGTCTTCATCCCGCGCGGGAACCTCGAGTCGCGGATCGAGGCCGCCGTCCCCGACCACGACCAGCCGGTGGTGATCTACTGCGCTTCCGGCAACCGCTCTGCGTATGCGGCCAAAACGCTGACCGAGATGGGCTACACGCACGCCGTCTCGATGAGCGGCGGCTTCTCGGGCTGGAAGCAGGCTGGGCGCGACTGGAAGGTCCCACGCACCCTGACACCGGAGCAGTACGACCGCTACAGCCGTCACGTGCTTGTGCCGGAGGTCGGCGAGGAGGGACAGCTGAAGCTGCTCGAATCGAAGGTGCTGCTGATCGGCGCCGGCGGTCTGGGATCACCGGCAGCCCTCTACCTTGCCGCGGCAGGCGTGGGGACGATCGGCATCATCGACGCCGATGTGGTCGACCGCTCCAATCTCCAGCGTCAGATCCTTCACACCGAGGATCGCATCGGCATGCCGAAGGTGGAGTCCGCCGAGCGGGCCCTGAAGGCGCTGAATCCGGACGTGAACGTGGTTGCCTATACCGAGCGGCTCGATTCCAGCAACGTGCTCGACATCATCACCGGCTACGACGTGATCGTCGACGGCACCGACAACTTCCCGACCCGCTACCTGCTGAACGACGCCAGCCTGGTCGCCGGCATCCCGGTCGTTCACGGCTCGATCTACCAGTTCGAGGGCTCGGTCACCGTCTACAAGCCCCACGAGGGCCCGTGCTACCGCTGCCAGTACCCGGAGCCTCCGCCGCCGGAGTTGGCGCCGTCGTGCGCCGAGGGCGGCGTGCTGGGCGTGCTGCCCGGCGTCGTCGGCACCCTGCAGGCGACCGAGGCCGTCAAGCTGCTGCTGGGGATCGGCGATCCGCTGATCGGGCGCCAGTTGCGCTATGACGCCTTGACGATGGAGTTCGTCGAGTTGAAGATGAAGCGGGATCCGAACTGCCCGGTCTGCAGCAAGGAACCCAGTGAGATCGAGTTCATCGACTACGAGCAGTTCTGCGCCATGCCCAGCCGGGCGCTGGCGACCCCCGTCCAGGAGGCCGTTGCGTGAGTACCGTCCGGATGCCCCCCATTCTCCGACAGGCCGTCGGCGGCGCCCGTGAGGTCGACGCCAGCGGCTCGACCGTCCGTGAGGTGCTTGTCGACCTCACCGACCGCTACCCCGGGATCAAGGGGCATCTGCTGGACGACGGCGGCGAGCTGAACCGCTTCGTCAACGTCTATGTGAACAACGAGGACGTGCGCCTCGGCGAAGGGCTCGAGACGGCGGTCACCGATGCGTCGACCGTGATCGTCCTGCCGGCCATGGCCGGAGGAGCCATCTGATGTCCTGCCTCCAGACAGAGCGCAGCGCGGCCCTCACGGCAGTCGGCAACACCCCGCTGGTCGAGCTGCCCAGGATGTCGCCCAAGCCGGGCGTACGGATCTTCGCGAAGCTCGAGGAGCAGAACCCGACCGGGTCGGTGAAGGATCGCGTCGCCCTCTCGATGGTCGAGGCCGCGGAGGAGACCGGTGAGCTGAGCCCCGGCCAGCGGATCCTCGAGCCGACCAGCGGCAATACCGGCATCGCTCTGGCCATGATCGGGAAAGTGAAGGGGTACCCGGTCTCGGTCGTCATGCCCGAGTCGGCAACGCCCGAGCGGGTCGAGCTGCTGCGGATGTACGGCGCCGAGATCATCTTCTCGCCCGGCAGCCTCGGCTCGAACGGGGCCGTGGCAATGGCGCGCTCGATAGCCGAGCGCGACCCCGGCGTCTTCATGCCGTTCCAGTACGCCAACGAGGCGAACCCCGCCGCGCACTACTGCGGTACGGCGCTCGAGATCCTCGACCAGGTGCCAGACGGGCGGGTCGACGCGTTCGTTGCCGGTCTTGGCACCGGCGGGACGCTGATGGGTACCGGCCGCCGGCTCCGCGAGTACAACCCGTACGTGCAGATCGTGGCCGCCGAGCCGCTGCAGGGCGACCCCGTGATGGGCCTCCGCAACCTGGAGGACGGCTACACGCCGCCGATCCTGAACATCGCCGAGCTCGACCGCAAGGTGCTCGTCTCCAACGGCGAGGCCGTGGTCGCGCTGCGCAAGCTGCTCGATCTCGAGGGCATCTTCGCGGGCGTGTCCGCCGGAGCGGCGCTGGCTGTCGCGCGTCGCGTCGGCGCGGAGCTGGAGGACGGCAGCAACGTGGTCGTGCTGTTCGCCGACGGCGGCTCGAAGTACATGAGCGCCGGCATCTACTCCAAGCCGACCGAGCAGCTCGAGCGCGAGATGGAGGAGCGCGTCTGGTGGTGATCCCGGCCGCGATGCGCGACGAGATCGTCGCGCATGCGCGCGCGGGCCTGCCAAACGAGGCGTGCGGCATCATCGCCGGGCGCGACGGCGCCGCGGAGCGCTTCTTCCCCGCGATGCCGGACGAGCCGAGCCCGTTCTACTACCGGATCGAGGCGCGCGACCAGATCCGGATCATGAACGAGATCGACGACGCCGGCCTCGATCTGATCGGGATCTACCACTCCCACACGTCGTCGCCGGCGTTCCCCTCGCGCACCGACGCCGAGCAGGCCTTCTGGCCCGACGCGACCTACGTCATCGTCTCGCTGGCCAACTCAGAGCCCGACGTTCGCGGCTACCGGATCGCCGACATGGACGTCACCGAAGAGCCGATCGAGATCAGCTGACCTCGGAGTCGGGCGTCGCCGGTTCAGGCGCTCGGCGTGTCCAGACCAACAGCACTCGACGACGAACCTGGATGCGGCCGGCGTGGCTCGCGTACGCCACTTGCGCCCCCGCCGCGATTCTCGTCGCCCGGCGCCCCGAACGCACGAATCGCACAGTGCAGCACGCGCGGCTTGCGCCATCTCCGCGCCTTGGTCACTTCCCAGTACGCGCCACCGACGGGCGAAGGGCGCAGCTCCGCCTGGCGTGCCCGTCCGTTCGCCTGTGCCTTCGCCTGCTCGAACGTCGTGCATGAGGAGACGACGCGGCCGTCAGCGTCTCGCACCATGAACACCAGACGTTCGTTCCTGGCCACCTCTACAGGATACGGCCTGGCCACTTGGCCGTCGCGCGGCGGCCATTTGGCCATTCATCGAAATGACCGAATGGCCGCGTCCCCCGCGGCCTTGGATCAGCTGACCTCGGAGTCGGGCGTCCCAGGCACGATCGGGCGGCCCTCGAAGATTGTCGCCAGCACGATCACGGTCTTCGTACGCTCGACGGTCGGCAGCGCCCGGATCTCCCAGATCAGGTGCTCGAGCGCGCGCGTCGTCTCGGCCCGCACCTTAAGCAGCACGCTCTCCTCGCCGGCGATGTGGTGGCACTCCTCGACCCACGGCATCCGCGAGAACGTCTCCTCGAGCTCGCCGCGCGGGCCGGCCGCCTGGAAGACCGAGATGAACGCCGTCACCCCCGCGCCAACCAGCGACGCGTCGACCCCGGCGTGATAGCCCGTGATCACGCCACGGGCCTCGAGCTTCTTGACGCGCTCGTGCACGGCGGCCGGCGACAGGCCGACCTGGGAGGCGATCTGGGCGAAAGTCGACCGGCCCTCCTGCTGGAGGATGTCGATGATGCCGCGATCGACCGCGTTCAGGGTGTCCTTCACGGAGCCAGGAACGATAGCGGTGGCGGGTCAGCCGCGAGCTACGGACGGCTGGCGAGCGCCAAGATTGAGAATGATGCATTTTCCGGAAAGGTGGGTACCGTACGGCCATGGCAGTTCTGAACGAGCAGGAGTTGAACGAGCAACTGGCCGGACTCGAGGGCTGGGAGCTCCGCGACGGAGCACTGCGAAAGCGGTACAGCTTCGACGACTTCGCCAGGGCACTGGCGTTCACAAACCGCGTCGGCGGAGCCGCCGAGGCAGCGAACCACCACCCCGACCTGGCCGTCGGCTGGGGCTATGTCGAGGTCGCCTGGGTCTCGCACGACGCGGGCGGCGTCACGGAGCGCGACACGCAGATCGCCGCGCGCTGCGACGAGCTTGCCACCTGAGATAACGGGACAACTCGGACGCCTGCGCGTTCGTCTGTAGAACCTGGTAATGATGCGGTGAACACCCCGGGTCCGGGGTGATAGCCCAGCAGCAATGGGCCGACGTCTAATCCCCCTCACGCTTGCCTGCATGACCCTGGCCGCTGTCGCATCCGGCGGCGCCAATGCGGCGACGACCCCGGTAACGGTCACGCCGGCGCCCCAGGACTTCGGATCGATCCTCGAGGGGCAGTCGTCGGGCGCGCAGACGTTCACGGTGACCAACACGGGGGCGACGTCGATCAACCTGCTCTCGCTGCTTCCCGTGGGCGGCTCGAACCCCGCTGAGTTCGGCCTGGCGAACGACACCTGTTCCGGCCAGACGTTGACCGCCGGCGGGACATGTACCTTCGACGCGCTGTTCACGCCCCAGGCCGGTGTCGGCCTGCGCGGCCCGCAGACTGCGACTGTCAGCGTGGGCGACGACGCCGGCGACACGCCGGTGGCCCTCGACCTGACCGGGACGGCGATCGCGCCCCAGCTGGCGGTTTCGCCGTCGCCGGTCGACTTCGGGGACGTGCCGGTCGGCACGTCCGCCACCCAGACGGTGACGATCAGCAACCCCGCCCAGGGGACGCTGGCCATCAGCTCCATCTCGACGACGGGCACCGGGTTCTCGGTCGAGACCGACGGCTGCACCGGCGCCCAGCTGACCACGAGCCAGAGCTGCGACGTCACCCTGCAGTACCAGTCGACCGCGACGGGCGCTGCGAGCGGCACGCTGCTGGTCGGCAACAACGATCCCGATCAGCAGACGCCTGCGCCTGTGGCGCTCAGCGCAAACGGCACGCAGCCCTCGGTGACCTTCACGGGGAACTCCGCTTTCAACGCCGACCTCGGCGCGACGTCGGCCCCCCAGACGATCACCGTCAACAACGGCGGCGACGCGCCCCTTTCGATCACCCGGGTGGCGCTGGGCGGCACCGACGCCGGATCATTCGGCATCAGCTCCGACGGCTGCACCAACGCGACCGTTCCGGCCGGCGGCTCGTGCGACGTCGGCGTGACGTTCACTGCCAGCGACCCGAATCCGAAGTCGGCCAGCCTGCTGGTGACGGACAACGCGCCCGGGTCGCCGCAGTCCAACCCGCTGACCGGCACCGTCAACGTGCCGGGCATCACGATCACGCCGGAATCCGCCTCGTTCGCGTCGCTGCAGGTCGGCCGTCAGAGCGCCGGGACGCAGATCACCGTTAAGAACTCCGGGACGGCCCTGCTCAAGATCGGCGCGATCACGATCGCCGGCAACGCGCCGAGCAGCTTCCGCAAGGGAACCGGCGCCGGTGACACGTGCAGCCACAAGACCATCGTCGTCGGGGGCACCTGCACGGTCACCGTGTACTTCACCCCCACCAACCCCGGCACCCGCGTCGCCGACCTGATGATCCCCAACAACGGCCCCAACGGCGCCGTCCCGCTGTCGGGAGCCGGCCTGTGGCCGCCCAGCCCGACCGCGCTCAGCGCTGCCCTGGGCTGCGACTCGGCAAAGGTCAGCTGGACGCTGCCCGCCGGCATGCACCTGTTCCTCGACACCGTGATCGTGCGTAACGCGGCCCATTCGCCGACCTCGCCCACCGACGGGACGGTCGTCACCCGGACTGCGAGCGGCTCGTTCGTGAACACGGGCCTGACCCACTACCACACCTACTACTACGCGGCGTACTCGGTGTTCGGGTCCTACCTTGGCGAGACCAAGCACTACTCGAAGCCGGTCAAGGTTTCCGGGCACACCGGCACCATCTGCGCCCCGCGGAATCACGGCGTGACCGTCGATCTGACGCCGCTGTCCTCCTGGCTGCCATACGGCTCCGGGGCCAAGTACTCGGTGCTGCTGCAGCATTCCGGGCGCACGATCCTGGTGCGGTTCCCGGCCGGCGCCTCGTACCAGTTCCCGTCGAGCTGGAGCTACGGCGGCCAGTCCCACGCCCTCCAGCGGGGCGGCGTCTACTTCCTGTACGTCTACGCGTATACGAGGGCAAAGCCGAAGGGGTTCCTGATCGGCCAGGCCCAGTTCGCCGAAGCTCGCTGAGACGGGGATCACCTGGAGCCCTCGGTAGGCTGTATCCAATGGGCCCGGCCGTCCGCCACACCCATTCACACAGCCACGGCACGCTCGTGCACACCCACGAGCACGTCCATCCAGCCGACCAACTGCACGACGACGCGGCCGCGCACGACCACGATCACCACGACCCCCCGCACGACCACGACCACAGTCATGATCACCACCACGATCACGGCGACGCTGGGCACGGCCACTCCCACGGCCTGGTCGACCGCTCGATCGTGCGCTCGCGCGAGGGCGTCAAGGCCGTCGCGCTCAGCTTCGGCGTGCTCGCCGCGACGGCGCTCGCCCAGGTCGCGATCTTCGCCGCATCCGGGTCGGTGGCGCTGCTCGCCGACCTGATCCACAACTTCGGCGACGCGCTCACCGCAATCCCGCTCGGGATCGCGTTCCTGCTTCGCAGCTACCGCGGCGAGAAGCTGGCCGGACTGGCCGTCGTGCTTGCTATCTTCGTGTCCGCCTGCGTCGCCGGCTACGAAGCTATCCAGCGCCTGCTGCACCCCGAACACCTCTCCCACCTGTGGGTACTGGCCGCCGCCGGCGTGATCGGCTTCGCAGGCAACGAGATCGCCGCCCAGGTACGCCTCCGCGCCGGCCGCCGGCTCAACAGCCCCGCGCTCATCGCCGACGGAAAACACGCCCGCGCCGACGGCTACGTCTCACTCAGCGTGATCGCAAGCGCCGCCCTGGTCGCCGTCGGCCTTCCACGAGCCGACCCGCTGATCGGCCTTGCCATCACACTCGTCATCCTCAAAATCACCTGGGACTCCTGGCGCATCATCTCCACCACCGAACCAGGCGAACCGACACACCAGCACTAGGAGTGCCTAACAGAATGAGTCGTGGATGGATGGCCGGTGGCGGGCCAGCTACTTGCAAGCCGCAGGCTTGCAAGGTTCAGGAGGAATCTGCGAGACGCCGCGAGGCATTCTGTTAGGCGCTCTAAGCCCGCGCGGGGCTCTCCCAGGTCTCAGGCGGCTTCGTCGCTGGGCTGACGGTCGTCCGGCACCAGCGTGACGTCGACCTCGGTGATCCGGGGGCCGTCGACGGCGCTGACCTCGAACCGGGCGCCGGGGGTTGTCACGCTGTCGCCCACCCGCGGCGCCCGCCCCAGCTCGCCGAACACCCAACCGCCCACCGAGTGGTAGTCGTCGCCATTCAACTCGGTGCCGAACCGCTCGTTGAAGTCCTCGATCGGGAACGAGCCGCCCAGGCGCACCTTGCTGCGGCCGAGTCGGCGGATCCCGCTGTTGGGAAGGTCGAACTCGTCGCCGATCTCGCCCACGATCTCCTCGAGCAGGTCCTCCAGCGTCGCCAGGCCGGCCACGGAGCCGTACTCGTCGACCACGACCGCCATGTGGGTGGAGGTGGCCTGGAACTCGGCCAGCAGCTCGTCCAGGGGCTTGGTCTCGGGCACCATGATCGCCGGCCGCAGCAGCGTCGTCACGTCCACGCGCTCGATGCCGCGGTCGTGCAGCGCACCGAATAGGTCACGCACGTGGAGAACGCCGACTATGTCGTCGAACTCGCCCTCGTAGACGGGGTAGCGCGTGTAGGGGTGGTCGAGCATCCGGGCCAGCAGCTCCGTCACCGGCAGGTCGATCGGCAGCGCCACCATGTCCGGCCGGGGCACCATCACGTCCTTGGCCCGCTTGTCGGCGAACTCGAAGACGTTGTGGAGCATCTCCTGCTCCTCCTCCTCGAGCACGCCCTCCTCGCGGCTGGCTCTGACCAGCATCTTCAGCTCCTCCTCGGAGTGCACCGCATGGCGGCGAGCCTCCGGAGGCAGCCCGATCCAGCGCAGAACGGCGTCGGAGCTCGAGACCAGCACCCAGATGAAGGGCCGGAACACCTTGTAGAAGGTGTCGATCGGCACCGCAACGGCCAGGGCCACCCGTTCCTGGGCCTGGAGCGTGTACGACTTGGGCACGATCTCCCCGAACACGACGTGGAAGTAGGACAGGATGGTGAACGCGATGATCACCGAGATGGTCGTGGCCACACCGCCCTGCCAGCTCTGGGGCAGCTGGTCGAGCGGCTTCTCGAGCAGCTTCGACACCACCGGCTCGCCGATGGCGCCCAGCGCCAGGCTGGAGAGCGTGACGCCGAGCTGGATGGCGGAGATGAATCGCGCCGGGTTCGTCTGCAGGGCCATCACCCTGCGGGCAGCGCGGCTGCCTCCGTCGACCAACTCCTGGACGCGCGTCCGGCGCACGGTGACGAGGGCGTACTCGGCCGCGACGAAGAAGCCGTTGGCCGCCACGATCAGGACGACCGCGAGCAGTTCGAGCGCTGTGGTCATCCCTGGGTGGTACTCGGAAGGTCGTCGCTCAAGCGAATGGCAGTATACCGATGGGGTCGGCGGATCCCGCTCTGTGAGCAGGAATTCGCCGGTTTTCGCAGAATCTTCAACCGACGTCGCAGCGGGTCATTGACGTTGGGGCTAACGAACCGGGCCGTACCTGCCGATATCGGAGTTCGGTGGCAAACGCTGCGACAAGTGGAGCACACGTGAGCGAATCCATTACCTGTCTAATCGTCGACGATCACGAAGTGGTACGCGAAGGCCTTCGGCTGTCGCTGTCCCGTTCGGAGGGAATCCGCGTGGTCGGTGAGGCGGGCGACGGACATGCCGCAGTCACGC
>Ga0265327_10004255_pt1 | contig 12834 bp, 11 predicted proteins | sample 41621metaG_FD_202089 | JGI IMG/M metagenome (GOLD analysis project Ga0265327, IMG submission 202089) | Rhizosphere microbial communities from Carex aquatilis grown in University of Washington, Seatle, WA, United States - 4-16-21 metaG | ecosystem: Host-associated > Plants > Roots > Rhizosphere...
CCCGGTCGTGGCCGGCGTCATCGGGCGCAAGAAATTCACCTACGACCTTTGGGGCGCGACGGTCAATTTTGCCAGCCGCCTGCAGTCGTCCGGGCTCGAGGGCCGCATCAATGTCTCCGAGGCGACCGCCCGGCTGCTGAAGGACAAATACGAATTCACCGAGCGCGACGCCGTCGTGGCCAAGGGCGGCGGCGAGGTGCGCACCTACCTGCTGGATCGCCGGAAATAGGGCGGGGAAGGCCTGACGGCCCAGAGCCTTGGCGGGCTGGGAGGTTTCGTTGCAGCCGACACCGGACGATCGTTTGGGAGAGGGCTTGGCCGTGTTTTCACCCCGCCAAAAAAACACCCGCGTGCCTTCCCTCTGAGCGGAGCGAAGAATCCCCGCGTCCGCTCGTGGTGCCAGCCTTGGCCCCGTGGATCCTTCTCCCGCCACGGCGGGATCAGGACGACAACGCAGATTGAAGGCACTCCCTTCCTCGCGGCCGGCGCCCGGGCGACGCGAGCCAGCTTGCTCTCGCCATCGGGCGATGTGACCGCGCTGCCGGTGCGCTGCGCGCGGCCGCTCCACCCGCGCATCCGCTCAGCGTTTGCCCGACTTCGCCCGCGAAGGCCGGCGCGGGCGTTGCTTGGCTGAAATTGACCTGATGACCAGCTTCCGCCGGGTGGTGCCGTCGTAGGGGACGGCGGCGGATTTCACCGCCGCGGCAATCAACGCGCGCACCCGGGGATCGTCCAACACGTCGGCCGTGGGCAGTTTGACGTGGCGGACCTGCTTGCCGCCGCCCAGGAGCAGGCCATGCGGGTCGGGCAGGCGCGCCCCTTCGAGGAAGCACAGCCCGATTCCGCGGGCATACAGGGCGATGGACAGCACCGCTTCGGAGGGCCGCTCCGTCGGGGAGAATCCCACGACGAGGAAGTTGTAGTTGTCGTACACCATCTCCACCGAGGGTGGGACCAGTTTTCGCAAGCGGGACAACACCACGCGGCCCAGCGCGGCAATCTCCGGCGTGAACTTCGCGAGGAATCCGGCCAACTGGGCGCTGGGCGTCGGGGTGGTCATGAAGCCAATGGGTCGGTGGGGATTGAAAGGTGGAACGCGGCCTCGGGCCGCGCGACCAGGTCACCGTTGGTCCGCGAAAGGAAACGGCGCAAACGTGGCGCTGCGCGGATGCTCGACCAGCAGCAGGTCGAGCGACTTGGTGCCGATTGACGCGGACAGCACGGCGGCGAGCTTCTGGTGGTAGTCCGCGAGGATCGGGTCGAGGCTGTCAAGCAGCTCGATGCCGGGCGCGTCGCCGTAGTTCTCGAACAGTTGCCGGAACTCGTGGAGCGTGACCTGGTCGAGCGGCCGCGCGGGCTGGTGACGGTAGTCGGTCGGCTCCCGGCCCTCGGCGGGCGGAAGCTGGGCAATCAGCCCGAGGTCGCAGAGCCGGTTGAGGCTTTCGTTGAGAATCTGGGCGGGGACGCGGATGTGTTCGGCCAGCTCGCTGACGGAGAACGCGGGGCCGCAGGCCTTGAAGCGACGCGCGATCAGCAGGAGCACCAGCAACGACAGGCTTTCGCGCGTGAACTCGTTGAGGCTGTGCCAGGCGACCTGGCTGCTGCGGAAATTCACGTTCTGCACGGCGTAGGTCAGTTGTCCGCCGACGATCACGAAAAACCAGAACACATACAGGCCGAGCATCAGGATTGGCAGGATGCCGACCGAGCCGTAGAGGCTCTTTTGCAGGAATACCTGGCGGAAATAGAGGAACGCGAGGTAGTTGTTGAGGAAGAGCAGGCCGGTCACCACCAGCGCGCCGAACAGCGCCGACCGCCAGTACACCCGGGTGTTCGGCACCATCCGGTAGAACAGCGTCAGCATCACGATCAGCGTGACGACGGAACCGGACGGCAGCATCCACACAAAGAGGCTCTTCAATTGCGCGCCGCCCCAGAATTTCGCCAGGAACACGTTGAGGAACGCGCCGGCGGAAAGCAGCGTCAGCGATGCGAAGAAGAGCAGGGCGCCGAGGGTGACGGCGCTCCAATAATAGACGATGCGCGCGAGCCAGCTCCGCCCGCGGCGGACGCCCCAGATGTCGTTGAAGGTGTTCTCAACCGTGGTGAAGAGCTGGATGACAATGACCAGGAGCGTGAGGACGCCGATGAGGCCGGCGGCGCCCGAGCGGGAATTGGCGATGAAGTTGGTGATGAGCTTGACCAGTTCGGGGTCGGGCTGGCCCGCCGCCGGCACAGTCCCCGGGTTGGCCACCGCCTGGTCGTGGGTTTCGGCCTTGTCGAACTGCGCGACCTGGGGCGCGATGACGCCGATGATGCGGTTCAGGCTCCGGGCGGCGAGGGCGGGGTCCTGGTTGCCGAGCGCAAAGCCCGAGATCAGCACGGCCAGGGCGACGAGCGGCCCAAGGCTGAGCAGCGAGCTGTAACTCAGTGCGGCCGCGCGGATGGCGACATGGATCTCGTGCAGGCCGGAGAACGTGATCGAGACGACGCGCAGCACCGCGTAAATGCGGCCGAGCAGGGTCTTCTTCCGCGCGGTGGCGGCCAGCCAGATGTCACGTTTCCAAAGCTGCTGAAGGCGAGCCTTCGCGTGGCTGACGATCGACATGGCCGGGGCGCGGGCCGGCGACCGCTCAGGAAATCGACATGGTGGCGAGCGCCGCCATGCCGCAAACGCCGGCCAGCAGGGCCACCGCGAGCGGGATATAGGTCAGGAAGATCGTGCAGAAATAGAGCCCGGCCGTGCCCGCCACCAACGCCATCATCCCGTTGAGGTTGTCCTGGGTCCAGAATATGAAGCCGAGGAAACCCAGTCCGAAGACCGCCCGGAAACGCACAAACGGGTAAAGCTGGATGAGCCCGAGCAGCAGCAGCACGGCGAGCAGCGCGTCGAGGACCCCGAGAATGATGAGCGGCTTGGCCAAGATCTTGGCCACATCCAGCGCCATGACCGCGTCGATGCTCGGCAACACCAGCGCGGTGGCGCTGAGGAACATCGTGATCGCCGCCCCGCGCGTGCCCCAGACCGCCGCCTGCATCATGGTGATGCTCTTGTCCTTCTTGCCCTTCGTTTCCTCGGTCTTGCCCTCGGCGGCGGCGAGGAACTGCTGGACCGTGATCGGCGGCGCGCTGTCGTTCGTCTCCTGGTTGACCGCCATGAACTCCTTCGGCTTGAAGCCCAGCTTCCGCTTTTCCGGCCAGAGGGCCGCCTTCATCTCGGCGCTGCCGCCGATGGCGAGCCATTGCTCGGACGTGGCGTCGTAATAGTACGTTTCGACTGTGACCTGGCCGGCCTCCGCCAGCGACGTCAACTGCTCGAGGGTGAAGGGACCCCGGGCCTCGGCATCATTGATGCCACGAACGTAGTATTCCTGGGCAGCCATGGGGGTCATGTTGCGGGCCGGGCCGGTCGCGGCAAGTGTGAAGTGGGCGGATTGACCGGGGGAGACACCAAATCGCGGAAATCGGCGCGGCGCCGGTGGCGTCAGTTGTCAAAGAAGCGGTAAAATTGTCGAGGCCGTGGAGGCGGGTGGATTTGGACGGGAATTGGATTGGGAAACGGGGTGCCCTCGCTCCGCGGAATGATTCGCATGGGGGAACGGTGCCTCTGGACCGGTGCAAGCGCGTCCGGAGGCCGCGCTCCACCAGGGAAGCGAAGCGGGGTGAGCGCCCGCCTCCAAGTCGCGAGGCATCGACGCAAAACACCCGCCCGCCCGCGGCCTTTGGGTCTTTCAATTTTCAACCCTCAACTTTCAACTCCGTTTCGCCTCCTCACATCCGCTCAAGCGTGCGGAGGCCGAGCAGATGCAGGCCGCACTCGAGCACGGTGAGCGACCGGTGACACAGCAACAGCCGGCGCGCCCGTACGGGCGGGTCGTCGACGATCACCTTGTCCGCGGCGTAAAACGTGCTGAAGTCGCCGGCGAGTTCGAAGAGGTAGAGGCAGAGGAAATGCGGGCGCAGTTGGGCGGTGGCCAGTTGCACGGCGTCGGCGAACTGGACGAGCTTGCGCGCCAGCGCCAGCTCCTGCGTGGTTTCGGGCTGGCTCGCGCCGCCGAGGGGCAGGGCCGCCGGATCGAGCCCGGCCTTGCGGAAGATGGACCGGATCCGCGCAACGGCATAGAGCAGGTAGGCCGCGGTGTTGCCGTCGAGGGAGATCATCTTGTCCCAGGCGAAGACGTAGTCGCTCGAGCGGTTCTGCGAGAGGTCGGCGTACTGGACCGACGCGACGCCGACGACATCGGCAATCGCGCGGCGCTCGGTCTCCGGGAAATCCGCGCTGCGCTCGGTCACCAGTTGGTAGGCGCGCTCGCGGGCCTCGTTGAGGAGATCCTTCAGGCGGATGTTGTCGCCGCTCTTCGTCTTGAGTGGCTTGTTGTTTTCGCCGAGCACAGTTCCGAAGTCGACATGCTCGAGCTTGGGCAGCTTGCGGCCGGTCTTTTCGAACCACTTCCGCACGGTCAGGAACAGCTGCTGCATGTGGTCGGCCTGGCGGAAATCGATGACGTAGGCGGCGCCGTCCACCTTGAAGTGCTCGCTGCGGTAGAGCGCGGTGGCGAGGTCACTGGAGGCGTAGTTGGCCGCGCCGTCCCGCTTGCGGATGATGAACGGCTGCGTGGCGAACCGGGGGTGTTCCCGATGGAAGACGACGAGGGCGCCCTGGCTTTCCTCCGCAAGGCCGCAGTCCGTCAGCTCGCGGTAAACCCGCTCGACCTTGTCGTTGTAGAAGCTCTCGCCGAGGGTGACGTCAAACCTGATGCCGAGCTGGTCGTAGATCAGCTGGAAGGCGGCGAGGGACACATCGTTGATTTTTTTCCAGATGGCGAGGTTTTCGGGGTCGCCGGACTGCAGCTTGACCAGCTCCTGCTGCGCCTCGGCGAGGGCGGCCGGGTCGGCCTCGGCGGCGGCGTTGCCGACCTTGTAGAGACGCTCGAATTCCTCGAGCGGGTCGGCGGCGAAGGCCGCCGGGTCCAGTTTGCGCCGGTACGCCCAGATCAACTTGCCGAATTGGGTGCCCCAGTCGCCGATGTGGTTGTCGCGAATCACCCGGGCGCCGCTGAAGGCGAGGAGACGGCAGATGGCCTCGCCGATCACGGCGGACCGGAGGTGGCCGACATGCATCTGCTTGGCCGTATTGGGGGACGAATAGTCGACTATCCACGTCTGGCCCTGGCGTTCGCTGGCGGCGCCGGACTGGAGATGGTCTTCCGAGTCGTAGGTTTGAAGCCAGGCCAGCAGGGCGCCGCGTTTGAGGCGGAAATTGATGAAGCCGGGCCCGGCCAGGGCGATGTCGAAGGCCGACTTCAGGTCGGCCGGCAGGGCGTCAACCAGTTGCTGGGCCAGCGCGCGCGGGTTCTGTTTTTCGCGCTTGGCGAAGGCCAGCGCGCCATTGGCCTGAAAGTCCCCGTGGGCGGGGTCCGCCACCCGGACCTCCGGTTCGAAGCCCCGCTCGGTCAGGCCGAGCGGTTCGGCGGCAGCCCGCAGGCTCGAATCGAGATGCTTGGCAATATGGAAGGGCAGACCCATCGGTTGATTGAGGAATTGCGCTTGGCGCTGAGCAAGAACGATTTTTGCGCCTACTTATGCTTGTCTGGGAGGCTTTTTCTAGGTATTATGGGAAAGGTCGGGAAGGGCATTATTGTCTCGACAAATTCCTCAAAACTTATTGCCTCTGCGGGCTTTGCGCCACGCGGTTCTATCCAATTTACACACACGCAAGTGAGCACCAACTCAATGAGAAAACGTCCTATCCCGACACGCCGGTTCATCAAACCGTCGTTCACGTCACTGATCGAGAAGAAACGCGACAACAACGAATTCACCCAAGAAGAAATTCGTTACATCATCGATTCCGTTCTCGACGGGGAGATGCCGCAGCACCAACAGGCGGCCCTCCTGATGGCGATTTACTTCGCCAACATGTCCGCGCAGGAGACCGCGATTCTCACGGAGGAAATGATGCTGTCCGGCGAGGTCATCGATCTTTCCCACATCACCAAGCCGAAGATCGACAAGTACTCCACCGGCGGCGTCGGCGACAAGACCGCGCTGGTCCTCGCCCCCCTGGCCATGGCCAGCGGCGTGGTGGTGCCGATGATGTGCGGGGTTGAGCAGCAATATGTCATCAACACGCTCGACAAGCTCGCCGCCATCCCGGGCTTCAAGAGCCACATGACGATTCCGCACTTCGTCGACCAGCTCGCCCGCGTTGGCGGCGCCATCGCCGAGCAGAGCAAGGAACTCGCGCCGGCCGACCAGATCTTCTACGAACTCCGCCTCGAGACCGGCACGATCCCGAGCCTCCCGCTCATCACCGGCAGCGTCCTCTCCAAGAAGCTCGCCGAGGGCGCCGAGGGCCTCGTCATCGACGTGAAGTGGGGCAACGGTTCCTTCATCAAGGACCTCGAGCAGGCCAAGCAGCTCGCGCGCTCGATGACCCGCGTCGGCCGCTCGATGAAGCGCCGCTGCGTCGCGCTCGTGACGGACATGAACCAGCCGCTCGGCGACACCGTCGGCACCGCGCTGGAGGTCAAGGAAGCCATCGCGCTCCTGCGCGGCGAGGGCCCCGAGGACATGAAGGAAGTCGTGCTCAAGCTCGGCATGGAAATTGTCCGCCTCGCCGGCGTCGCCGGCTCGACGCTCTCCGCCAAGCAGACCGTGCAGCGCCACCTGTCGGACGGCTCCGCGCTTGAGAAGTTCAAGGACATGGTCAAGGCGCAGGGCGGCGACGCGTCGTTCATCGACCACCCCGAGAAATTCCCGACCGCGCGCCACATCCGCAAGCTGCCCGCGCCGAAGCGCGGCTACGTGCACACGATCAACGCCGCGTTCATCGCGCAGGGCGTCTCGATCCTCGGCGCCGGCAAGGACAGCCACGGGCGCATCGACCACGCGGTCGGCGTTTCCGAGATCAAGAAGGTCGGCACGCAGGTCAAGCAGGGCGAGCCGCTCATGATGATCCATTATAACGACGAGGCGAAGCTCGAGCAGGCGCTCGAGTACTTCAAGACCGCCTACCGGCTCGCGCCGAAGCGGCCGATCCCGCCGCCGCTCATCGTGGAGCGCGTCGCGTAAGTATTTTCTACCCGCCATTGCTTTCGGCAAAGTAGATGAGCCGGCCGGTACGTGTGTGCCGGCCGGCTTTATTTTTGCGCCGCGCCGGGAAGATGGCACCCGGCCTCCGGACGGGCTTGGCGGCCCCCGGTCCGGACGGGGCGTGCCACTTAGGGACCAAACGGTGGCTTTCCCCTTGGAGGCGGGGGTGCCCGCGATCCAACCGGTGTCGCCCGCGTGGCGACGGCACTCCGCCTCCACCCGACCCACGACAGGATGTGATCGGCATGAATTGAAAATCGAGCCGGCACGATGCATTTGGAACCGCGGATCACACGGATATTCCAGAGTCAGGGCCAGCTGTTGAAAGCAGATTTGATCTCAAGTCTGAAAGTGCGGCTTCCCGGGTCTTGGTTTTTCTCAAATGCCTTGATCCGTGGCCATCCGTGCAATCCGTGGTTGATCTCGTCTGATTGGTCCCGGCTGAGGGCGCCGGGTTGCGAGACGCCAAATCCATGGGCGGTCGTCCGATGGCTTGTTGGCGACAGGCGTCGGTGGGGATCCCGACGCCCGTCGGCCGGCCAGTTTCCCTTTGCCCTCGGCGCCTTCGCTGCTTTGCGTTGGCGCGATGGAGAACAGCGAATCCAGGCGTGCCGAAGCGGCGGCCGACTTGCGACCGGACCCGGCCGGCGCGGCCCGTCTGCCCGTTGACCGCGCGACGTGGGCCCGTCCGTGGGCCCAGTTGAAGTTCGTCAGCTTCCAGCCGGCGATCTTCCCGCGGATGCTCGGCGACGTTTCCCGCGACGCCAAACCGGGTGACCTCGTCGCGGTATACGACAAGTTCGGAAACCGCGTGGGCACCGGCCTCTTCAACCCGCGGGCGAAGATGCCGCTGCGCGTCGTCACGCACTCGGCCGAGCCGGTCGGCGAAGAGTACTTCGAGGCGGCGCTCCGCCGCGCCGTCGCGCTGCGCCGCGACCTGTTCAAGCTCGACGCGCAGTCGGACGCCTATCGCGTCGTCAACTCCGACGGCGACGGCCTCAGCGGACTTACGATCGACCGGTACGCCGACGTGCTTTATTGCGACGTCACGAGCCTCGGCATCTTCCTGCGGCTGCCGCGCTGGCTGCCGCTGCTGCACGAGTTGCTCGGCACGCGACACGTCCGCGTGCACGTCGACCACGATCTCGGCAGCCTCGAGGGCATCAAGCCCTCGCAGATGCGCGAGATCACGGCATCGGCGCCCGCCAAGGTGCGCATCCGGGAGAACGGCCTCAAGTTCGAGGTGGATTTCGCCGAGGGGCACAAGACCGGCTTTTTCTGCGACCAGCGCGACAACCGGCGGCGCTTCGGCGCGCTGGCCGCGGGGGCGCGCGTGCTCGACCTGTGCAGCTACACCGGCGGCTTCTCGATCCAGGCGGCGCTCGGCGGCGCCCGGGAGATCACGGCGGTCGACCTCGACGAGGCGGTGATCACGCAGGGCCGCCGCAACGCGAACCTGAACCAGGTTTCGCCCAACCTGCTGAAATGGGTGCACGCCGACGCCTTCGCCTACGCGCGGCAGATGCAGAAAAACGGGGAGAGTTTCGACGCAGTGGTCTGCGATCCGCCGAAATTCGTGATGACGCGCGAGCCGGCCGGCGCGGCCGAGGGCATGCGGAAATATGCCGACCTGAACACCATCGCCGCCAGCCTGGTGAAGCCCGGCGGCTTGCTGATCACCTGTTCGTGCTCCGGCCTCGTCTCGCTCGAGACTTTTGAGGAGTGCGTGATCAAGGGCGTGCACCGGCTCAACCGCCGGCTGCAGATCTTCGACCGCACCGGCGCGGGGCCGGACCATCCGGTTTACTCAAACTGCCTCGAGAGCCGTTACCTCAAGGTGCTGTGGGCGCGGGTGATCTGAGCTGACATCAGGGTGGAGCGGCTTGTCCCCAAGACGCTTCCCCGAAGGCGCGCGAAATCTCGCGGGGCCCAGCGAGGTTCTGCTCCCGAGAACGCACTCAGGCGCGGCCGAGGTACGAGCCGTCTGCAGTGCTGACCTTGATCGTCTCGCCTTCCTTGATGAAAAGTGGCACGGACACCACCAGGCCGGTCTCGGTCTTGGCGGGTTTCTGCACGTTGCTCGCGGTGTCGCCCTTGACGCCCTCGGCGCTCTCGGTGATCTTGAGCTGCACGGAGGAGGGCAGGTCGATGGTCACCGGGTTGCCGTCGATGAAAAGCACCTCCGCCTTGACGTTGGGGACGAGGTAAAACTTTGCGTCGCCGATCATGGCCTCGGTCAGCTCGACGGTCTCGAACGACTCGGGATCCATGAACGCGAAGGTGTCGCGGTTGGCGTAGGAGAACTCGAGGTTCCGGCGGTCGGTCTGGAGCACCTCGACCGGGTCGGGGGAGTTGAAGCGCTGCTCGAGCGATTTGCCGTAGCGCAGGTTGCGCATCTTCACCTGCACGAAGGCGCGGAGATTGCCGGGCGTCCGGTGCTGCGTCTCCATGATGAGGTGGGGCTCACCGTTGAACTTGATGACTTGGCCTTTGCGAAGGTCGTTGGCTGCGGGCATGACGAAATCGAATCGAGGGTTTGTTTTGGGAAAGAGGAGAGGAATACCGAGCCGCTTTTGGCCTTGTCAACCCCGGTCTCCACTTAATTTCCGCCTGCGGACCAACGGGCCGCCCGAGCCGTGCGCCCGCGACCTCCAGTTATCTCCAAGCTTGTCATTTCCAAGAGCTTTCCGACACTGCGCTTCACCCATTCCCATGAAGCAGCGCACCCTTTTGCGCGAAGTCTCCGTCAAGGGCAGCGCCCTGCACACCGGGGACGCCGTGCACCTGACTTTCAAGCCCGCCCCGGTCAACCACGGTTACGTGTTCAAGCGCACCGACCTGCACGGCCAGCCGGAAATCAAGCCGCGGGTCGACCTCGTCACCGACCTGGTCCGCGCCACCACGATCCAGCAGGGTCATGCCAAGATTCACACGGTCGAGCACGTGCTGAGCGCCCTGAGCGGCTGCGGCATCGACAACCTCCTGATCGAGATGGACGCGGGCGAGCCGCCGATCCTCGACGGGTCCGCGCGCGAGTTCGTCAAGATGATCCAGCAGGGCGAGCCGGTTGAGCAGGACGCCGAGCGCGAGTATTTCACGCTGACGGAACCGGTCTCGGTCTCCCGCGGCAACTCGTCGGTGATCGCGCTGCCCTACGACGGACTGAAGATTTCGTGCACCAGCGCCGACGACCGCGGAATCCACACGCAGCACCTCTCGCTGACGCTCGATCCGGACGTCTATGTCACCCAGGTGGCGGCCGCGCGCACGTTCACGATCTACGAGGACATCGAGGAGCTGATCAAGCTCGGCAAGATCAAGGGCGGCAGCCTCGACTGCGCGATCGTCATCAAGGGCGACAAGATCATCTCGAAGGAGCCGCTGCGCTTTGCCGACGAATTCGTGCGGCACAAGATCCTCGACATTATTGGCGACATCACGCTGCTGGGCATGCCGCTGAAGGCGCACATCGTGGCGACGCGGCCGGGCCACGCGCTGAACGCCGAGCTGACCAAGCTGCTTTTCGAGAAGCTGGAGACCTGGAAGAAGGGCGGCAAGAAACCGGCCAAGGCGGTCGCGCCCAAGGCCGAGCTCGCCACCGAGACGATGCTCGATGTCCGGCGAATCCTCGACCTCCTCCCACACCGGTATCCCTTCGTGATGATCGACCGGGTGGTCGCGCTGGCCGCGGACGAACTCACCGCGATCAAGAACGTCACGATCAACGAGCCGTTCTTCCAGGGACATTACCCGGGCAATCCCGTCATGCCGGGCGTCCTGCAGATCGAGGCGATGGCGCAGGCGGCCGGCATCATGCTCATCCGCCGGACCAACATGGAGGGGAAGACCGCGCTTTTCATGAGTTGCGACAAGGTGAAATGGCGCCGGCCGGTCCGGCCGGGCGACCAGCTCAACATCAAGGTGAAGATGACCAAGCAGCGCGGCCCGGTCGCGTGCGCCGAGGGCGAGTGCACGGTCAACGGGCAGCTCGTCTGCTCGGCCGACCTGATGTTCACGACGGTCGACAGCTCGCAACTCGACTAGACGCATGGCGCGAAAGATTCATCCCACCGCGATCATCGAGCCGGGTGCGCAGCTCGGCGAGGATGTGCAGGCCGGGCCCTACTCGTACGTCGGACCGCGGGTCGTGATCGGCGACGGCACCGTGCTGCACCACCACGCCTCGGTCGAGGGCCGGACGTCCCTCGGGCGGCAGTGTGAGGTTTTCCCTTTCACCTGCATTGGCACGAAGACCCACGACCTCAAGTACACCGGCGGCGAACCGGGCCTCACGATCGGCGACCGCAATGTCTTCCGCGAGTACGTGAGCGTCCACGGCGCCACCAAGGAGTCGGAATACACCGTGCTCGGCAACGACAACGTCCTGCTCGCCTACAGCCACGTGGCGCACGACTGCGTCATCGGCAACCATCTTGTCATGAGCGCGCAGTCGGCCCTCGCCGGCCACGTGATCCTCGAGGATTTCGTCAACATCGGCTGGGGCACGGGGGTGCACCAGTTCTGCCGCATCGGCGCGCATGTCATGCTCGGGGGAATGTCGAAGATCGTGCAGGACGTGCCGCCTTTCATCATCGCCGATGGCTGCCCGGCGATCGCCCGCTCGATCAACAAGGTCGGGCTCGAGCGCCACGGCTTCACCCCCGAGCGGCTCGCCGCGGTCAAGCAGGCGTTCCGGATTTTCTACCGCACGGGATTGAACCGCACGCAGGCGTTCGCGCAGATGCACGCGCACCCGCTGGGATCGACCGCGGACTTCCAGCATTTCCTGTCCTTCGTCGAGAAGAGCGAGCGCGGCGTCATCGCGGGACGCTGACGGCTGCAGGGTGGGCGTCGGTTTCCATACCGACGCTGGTCGCCGGGTTGGAAATCGGCGACCACCTCAAACCGGCAGCTGGACCGAATCAGACTGAGGTGTAGCCGGGGTCGCGGACCCCGGAGCGGGGGTTTTCGGACGAGGAATATCGAGCCGGGGTCAACGACCCCGGCTACACCATTGGTCAAACTGGGCTAGCCGCGTGGCAAGTCGCCGAGTCGCCGCAACAGATCGTAGGCGTACAACCCGGTGCGATGGCCGTCGCTGAAATCGAAGCGCAACGCATAGTTGCCGATTCGTTCCCAGGTCAGAACTTCCACGCCGGCGTGACTCTTGGGGGCCTCGCCGCCATAGTGGTGGCCGAAGATATCGCGCTCGCCGCGCGTCTCCGCGCTGGGGGAGGCCGCCCGGAGGGTCGCGAAGGGAATGTAGCTCTCGCCGCCGTCATTCCAACGGATGGCGACCTCGGAGCCAATGAGCTGAACGTCGGTGGGGGAGAGCATGCGCGGGGCGGGGTGGGATCCGAAATTACAACCGGACCGGGAGCAAGGTGGAAGCCGGCTTTGGGACGCATTTCGCGCGCGCCCGGAGGTCGCGCTCCACCGCCAGGATTTCCATGAAAATTGCGACGCCGTTCGTCGAGCGCGCCATCAGTACCCGCCCTGTCCGATTTTCCCGCCGGTTTCGTCTTTCACGGAGGACGCGCCGCCGGCCGCCGCCTCGCGCCGGCGAAATTCGTCGAGCATCGCGGCCGTGGCGGTGGCGCCGCAGCGGGTGGCGCCCAGGTCGCGCACGAGGATCAAGCCATCGAGGTCGCGCACGCCGCCCGCGGCCTTCACCTGCACCCTGGGCGAGCACGCCGCGCGCATGAGTTTCAGGTCGTGCGCGGTGGCGCCCTGGTAGGA
>Ga0265327_10004256_pt1 | contig 12833 bp, 10 predicted proteins | sample 41621metaG_FD_202089 | JGI IMG/M metagenome (GOLD analysis project Ga0265327, IMG submission 202089) | Rhizosphere microbial communities from Carex aquatilis grown in University of Washington, Seatle, WA, United States - 4-16-21 metaG | ecosystem: Host-associated > Plants > Roots > Rhizosphere...
CATCCAGATCGCCACTGCCGTCCTTTTCTCCGGGACGGTAGTCCGAGCGCAGCCATTCGGTCACGAAAATCACGCTACATGCGAGCGTCTAAGAGAGATCAAGGTGACTAAGAATCACCCTTATTTGCAGGTGCAAGAATCGCCTTTACCGAGTTGTTACCCACAGGTAGGGAGTCGAGAATCATGACGGTTGCAGCGCCGCTACCAGCGGATTTCGCACCTGGACTGGAGGGCGTGACGGCCTTCGCCACCGAAATCGCCGAGCCCGATAAGGACGGCGGAGCCCTGCGCTACCGCGGTGTCGACATCGAGGATCTGGTCACCCAGCGGGTGACCTTCGGTGACGTATGGGCACTGTTGGTCGACGGTAAGTTCGGCCAGGGCCTGCCACCGGCCGAGCCCTTTCCCATCCCGGTTCACACCGGGGACGTCCGCGTGGACGTGCAGGCCGGGCTGGCCATGCTCGCTCCCATCTGGGGCTTTGAGCCGCTGCTGGACACCGAGGAATCAGTCGCGCGAAATCAGCTGGCCCGCGCCTCGGTGATGGCGCTTTCGTACGTCGCCCAGTCCGCACGAGGCAACGCCGAACCCGCCGTACCCCAACGCCTGATCGATGAATGCTCCACCGTGACAGAACGTTTCATGACTCGCTGGCAGGGCGATCCCGATCCCAAGCACGTCGAGGCAATCGACGCCTACTGGGTGTCTGCCGCCGAACACGGTATGAACGCCTCAACCTTCACCGCCCGGGTCATCGCCTCCACCGGCGCCGATGTGGCGGCCGCCCTCTCCGGTGCGGTGGGCGCGATGAGCGGTCCGCTGCACGGCGGCGCACCCGCCCGCGTACTGCCCATGATCGAGCAGGCGGAAAAGACCGGCGACGCCCGCGGCGTCATCAAGGGCATCCTGGATCGCCGCGAGAAGCTCATGGGCTTCGGTCACCGGGTGTACCGGGCCGAGGATCCGCGGGCGCGCGTGCTGCGCAGCACCGCCAAGCGCCTCGACGCCACTCGCTACGAGGTGGCCGCCGCCGTTGAGCAGGCCGCCCTCACCGAGCTGCGCGAACGTCGTCCCGACCGTGTCATCGAGACCAATGTCGAGTTCTGGGCAGCGGTCATACTCGACTTCGCGCAGGTGCCGACCCGCATGATGCCGGCGATGTTCACCTGTGCCCGCACCGCGGGCTGGAGCGCGCACATCCTGGAGCAGAAGCGTCTCGACAAGCTGGTGCGACCGGCCGCACTGTATGTCGGGCCCGGGCCGCGTCCGATCGAGTCCGTGGAAGGGTTCGGGCTGCTGCGCTCTCGGGTAGACGCATAACCTGAACTTCTGGCGTCACTACGCGGGAGGTGGTTGGGTGGGGCCTATGACCCCTCCCGACCTCCCCCCAGTAGAACCCTCCGTCTCGCCCTACATCATCGTCGAGGATTCGCGCGCGGCGATCGAGTTCTATAAGAAGGCCTTTGGTGCCGAAGAGCTCGGACTACTGGAGACTCCCGACGGCAAGGTGATGCACGCCGCCGTCAAGATCAACGGCACGACCATCATGATGAATGACGATTTTCCCGAGTACAACGACGGCAAATCCAGCACGCCCACCGCCCTCGGCGGCACCCCGGTCACCATCCACCTCACGGTGCCCAATGTCGACCACTGGTTCAGCCGTGCCGTCGACGCCGGAGCGAGCATCGAGATGCCACTCGAAGACCAGTTCTGGGGCGACCGCTTCGGCGTCATCAAGGACCCGTTCGGGCACCTGTGGTCATTGGGCCAACCGGTGAAGATCGTCAACCCCGAAGACCTCAAGAAGTACGTCGCCGGCGGCGGCGAGTAGGCCCTACCGGAGCAGCTCTTCCAACGCCGATCCGCGGATTGCCTTGCGCCACAACGGTGGTTGTGGGGCGTTCGCGGCCACGCGAAGCATTTCCGGCACCGAGACGAACTTGTCACGCGGACGGCCTTCGCCCTTGCCGCGCGCAATCTCCGCACGGTCGATCGCCAGCCAGCCATCGTGATCGACAATCGTGGGCTGGCGCCGCTGGATCAGCTTGGACAAGCCTGACAGCCGTTGCACGGGATCGGCGAGCAATCCGTTGTTGTAATCCTCTACCAGCGAGGTAACGGTCTGCTGCGAGCAGGACTTGTTGGTCCCGATGAATCCGGTCGGACCGCGCTTGATCCATCCCGCCACATAGGTTCCGGGATGCGCCTTGCCTGTGGCCGGATCCGTCACGCGCCCCTGCTCATTCGGGATCACCGCACGCTGATCGTCGAACGGCACATCAGGCATCGGCACGCCGCGGTAACCGATCGAGGTGAGCACCAGTCCCGCATCGATGGTGTCGACGGCGTCGCCGTGCTGGAACTCGATGCCCGTCACGCGCCCCTCCCCCAAGACCTTGACGGGAGTGCGGTTGTAGGCGAAACGAATGGTCTTACCGCCCGGCTCCCGCGCCTCGCGCGGGCAGGTGCTCAGCACCTCCAGCTTCTGGCGGGTCAGCGGCTCCAGATGCGTCTGCAGCGCCTCGTCGACCAGCTTGGCCGTTTCGTCGTCGATCACCACCGTCATATCGGGCAACCCCACGAGACCAAGCAGCTCAGGCAGCGTGAACGCGGAGTGTTCCGGCCCACGGCGCCCGACGATGACCACCTCACGCAGTGCGCTGCTGCGCAACGCGGTCAGTGCGGTATCCGAGATATCCGTACGTGCGAGGCGGTCGGTGCTCCCGGTGAGCACACGCGCTACGTCCAGGGCCACGTTCCCGTTACCGATCACGACGGCACGTTCGTGATCGAGATCAACCCGGAAGTCGGTGTAGTCGGGGTGGGCGTTGATCCACGCGACAACCTCGGTGGCGGTGGCGCTACCCGGCAGTGCGATCCCCGGGATATCCAGGCGCCGATCGGAGGACGCTCCAACGGAGTAGATCACCGCATGGTGATGCGCCAGCAGTTCGTCATGGCTGACGTCCTTGCCTACCTCGACGTTCAGGAAGAACTCGAAGTTGGGCTGCGCGGCCATCGTGTCGAACAGCTTGGTCACCCGCTTGGTCTGCTGGTGATCGGGGGCCACCCCGGCACGCACCAAACCGTAAGGGGCAGGCAACCTCTCGAACATGCTGACCTTCACGTTCGGCTGGGTCAACAGTTCGTCGGCGGCGTACATGGCCGCGGGGCCGGAGCCGACGATGGCCACCTTCAGTCCGCGCCCGCTGGAGCGGACGGGCGGCGCCTGAATGACCGGAGCCAAGCTGGCGCGGGGGATTTCGCGCGGATAGAACTCGGAGTTGATCCGCAGGAAGGGCAACTGCTCTTCCTTGAGCACCGAGTCCGGCTTGATGGCATCGACCGGGCACGCCGCAACGCAGGCACCGCAGTCGACGCATGCCGATGCATCGATGTGCAGCATCTCCGCCTTGAGGAAATCAGGCTCATCCGGCGTGGGATGGATGCAGTTCACCGGGCATGCGTAAACGCAGGAGCCCTCGTTACAGCACGCCTGGGTAACTACGTGCGGCATCAGGCGGGAACAGCGCTGTGTGAATCAGCCACTGCGGCTTCGGGAGCCGAGTAGTTCACCAGCGGGCCACGCTGCGGCTCACTGCGGTAGCGGGCTGCACGGCCATCGATGTGCAACACCCGCCACACCAGCTTGGCGATGGGGTTCATCATGCCAACCTCGCGGCACAGCATCCGGACGTCGGAGAAGACCTCGCTCATCGTCTGGCGCGAGGCAGGGCTCTTCCAGAAGATCTCCTTCATCACGTCCTGCGGGATGTCGAACTTCCGGGCGAAGCTGCGCGGCGGCGTCATGATGGCGCCCATCAGGACACGCATGATGATCGGGGTGCTGATGGACAGCACAAACCGGTTGAACCAGTGCATGGCCGGGACGCGCTTGTGCAGGTACTCATGCGCGAACGAGATGTGCCGGGCCTCCTCGGCGACATGGATCTCCATGACGCGGCGCATGATCGGGTGCAGATTGTCGCCCTCGCGCAGCACGTTCTTTTGGGTGTGGTCGATGGGCTCTTCCCCGGCAAGCACACCGATGAAGAAGGTCTCGGGTGCGACAGTGGAAGCCAGCGGAATGAACGGGGACAGCCAGCGCAGCAGACGCGGCATACCCGGCACGTCGACACCGAGGCGGTTCACCATCTCCTGGAACATCAGGGTGTGGTTGCACTCTTCGATGGACTCGTGGTTGAGGTAGCGGAACTCTGGGGAGCCATTGGGCACACTGAAGGCGTACTGGATCAGGCCACGGATCAGGATGCTCTCGAAGTGCAGACCCACCTTGGCGACGTTGGCCTGGCGCCACATGCCGATCTCGATCTGCTTCTCCAGCGGTTGCGCCTGGTACCAGGGGTGCCGGCCGAGCGGATCCGTGCGATGCGGGAGCACCCAGCGGGTGTCATTGGGGACGACGGCGTACTCGGGCGAGTCCCAGTCGATGTCGATAAACGGATCGAAGTTCCGGTTCGTCGATCCGTGCGACAGGGTCTCCAGCACCTGGACGTACTTAGCGTCGCCACGCACTTCCTTCTTCGCGCGCAACTTCTCGCGGAGGGACATGCCTATCTCCTTTGATTAAGTAACGGACCTGCAAACTTTTACGTTCTGGGGCTACTTGAAAGTCTACAAGCTCTGGGCGAGTGTAAACAGGGCGGGAAGGCCCAATCTAGGTTTGGGACGAAACGTCCCATGTGACGTTCTCTGCGGGCTTTGTTTTGTGTGAGGCAGGTCTCAATGGGCCACCGTTTAGGCTGGTAGCCGTGGCTGAATTGACCATCCCCGCTGACCTCCTGCCCGCCGACGGACGTTTCGGCTGCGGCCCCTCCAAAGTTCGTCCCGAACAGCTGCAATCGCTCGTGGACGCCGGAGCCGCCCTCTTTGGCACGTCGCATCGGCAAGCACCCGTCAAAAACCTCGTCGGTCGCGTCCGCGAGGGCCTCAAAGAGCTGTTCAAGGCCCCCGAGGGCTACGAGGTAATCCTCGGCAACGGCGGTTCGACGTTGTTCTGGGACGCTGCCGCGTTCGGCCTGATCCGCGAGAAGTCGCTGCACCTGACCTTCGGCGAGTTCAGCGCCAAGTTCGCCTCCTGCGTGGCCAAGAACCCGTTCGTCGGTGACCCGATCAAGGTGGTCGCCGATGCGGGCAGTGCTCCCGCTCCGGTCTCGGATCCGTCCGCTGACGTGATCGCCTGGGCACACAACGAGACCTCGACCGGTGTCATGGTTCCGGTCCAGCGTCCCGCGGGTTCCGAGAATGCGCTGGTGCTCATCGACGCCACCTCCGGCGCCGGTGGGCTGCCGGTGGATCTGTCGGAAGTAGACGCGTACTACTTCGCGCCACAGAAGAACTTCGCCGGCGACGGCGGACTGTGGCTCTCACTCATGAGCCCGGCCGCCCTGGAGCGGGTGGAGGAGATCGGTGGCAGCGGACGTTGGGTGCCCGACATCCTGTCGCTGCCGATCGCCGTGGAGAACAGCCTCAAGAACCAGACCTACAACACGCCGGCCATCGGCACGCTGCTGCTGCTGGCCGATCAGATCGACTGGCTGCTGAGCAATGGCGGTCTGGATTGGGCCACCAAGCGGACCGCCGATTCGGCATCGCGGCTGTACTCCTGGGCCGAAGCGACGTCGTTCACCACACCATTCGTGGCGGACCCGGCGCAGCGCTCACAGGTGGTGGGCACCATCGACTTCAACGACGACGTGGACGCGGCCGCCGTTGCGAAGGTGTTGCGCGCCAATGGCGTGGTGGACACCGAGCCGTATCGCAAGCTGGGCCGCAACCAACTGCGGGTGGCGATGTTCGCGGCCATCGACCCCGAGGACATCTCGCAGCTGACGCAGTGCATCGACTGGGTCGTCGAGCGTCTCTGATTCAACGCCTTACGTTCAACGCCTTACGCCCCGAGTGGGAACCTGACGAGGAAAAACACCACAAAAACCGCGTCAGGTTCCCACTCGACCGGGTGCTAGTGATCCGTGAGGTCGTAGACATCGACGTCGTCGATGGTCTGTTTGGCGAACGTGTGCTGCACCCACTCCTGGATGGCTTTCGAGGTCTCACTGCCCGGGGGGCTGAATCCCTCGCCACCATGGCCGCCGCCCTCCCCATCGATGAAGTAATGGATCTGCCCGTCGGCCACGTATTGCTGAAACTGCGCCAGCGTCGGTGACGGGTCGGTCCCGTTGAATCCACCGATGGGCATCACCGGACGGCCCGTGGCCAGCTGATAGCCCGACGCCTTGTTGGAGCCGACGGCAGCAGCCACCCAGGTGTAGCGGTCAGCGTTGGCCTCCAGCGCGGCAACAATCTTGGGGCCCGGATCACTGCCATCGAGCAGACCTCCGCCACGTTTCGGGCCGGCCTCGAATTCCGGACGATGCTCTCGCCCGGGCATATCCGGGAAGTCGGGGAATCCGCCGCCCTTGACCTCGGGCCCGGCCGAGGGAAGCGCACCACTATGTGGCGTCGCGATGGTCTGGACCGAGTATGCGACCGGACCGGCCAACGCCACGATGAGCGCGGCGGCGGCGACAGCCTTGGGATACCTGTTCAGGACCAGGCCGACGACAGCGACGAGCCCCAGGATCAGAATCACCCAGCGCAGCCAGGGCACAAACTCCGGGGAACGCCCCAGCAAGATCCAGGCCATCACCACCGTGAGCAATAGCGCGGCCACCAAAGACCAACGCACCCAAGATCGTTCACGCTCTCGCCAGGCGATGAGCGAACCCGCCCCCACAAGTGCGGCGACCGCAGGCGACAGCGCCACCGAGTAGTAGGGGTGGAAGATTCCTTGCATGTAGCTGAAGACGGTGCCGGTGGTGAGCACCCACAACCCGAAAACGATCAGCACCGCGCGGCGTGTGTCCGTTCGGGAGTCCTTGCGCAGCAAGACCAAACCCAACACCGCCAGGGCCACCGCCGTCGGGAGCAGCCAGGCGATCTGCCCGCCGAGCGCCGGTTGGAACAACCTGCCGAACCCCGGTTCGCTCCCGAAATGGCCACCGAAGCCGTACATCTCGTCACGCGGACCGGACGCGCTGCCCTTCTCGTTGCCGTTGAGCCGACCCAACCCGTTGTAGCCGAGGGTGAGCTCCAGAATCGAGTTATCGGGCGATCCGCCAATCCACGGGCGCGAGCCCGGGGGCCACAGCTCCACGGTGACAATCCACCAGCCTGCCGAAACTACCGCCGCGGCAGCCGATCCGGCAAGCTGCGCCAACCGCTTCCCCACACCCACCGGCGCGGCGATCACATACGTCAGCGCGATGGGCGGGATGACGAGCAGCACCTGCAGCTGCTTGGTGAGGAAGCCGAATCCGACCAGCGCGCCGACCAGAAGCAGCCAGCGAGTGCGGCCATCCTCGATACCGCGCATCATCGCCCATACCGCGGCGATCATCAGAAAGACCAACAGCGCGTCCGGGTTGTTGAAGCGGAACATCAGGACCGCGACCGGCGTCACCGCAAGCACCAGACCGGCCAGCAGACCCGTCCCATGGCCGAAATACCGGCGAACGGTCACGTACAACAGCCCGACCGATGCCACGCCCAAAAGCACCTGGGGCACCAGGATGCTCCAACTACTGAGCCCGAAGATGCGCGCGGACAGTTCCATGAGCCATAGCGAGGCCGGCGGTTTGTCGACAGTAATCGAGTTGGCGGCATCCGACGATCCGAAGAACGCGGCCTTCCACGAGACTGAACCCGCCTGCACCGCAGCAGAATAAAAGGAGTTGGCCCAGCCGTTGGAGCCGAGATTGACCAGATATGCCGCCGCGGTGCCGATCAGCAGGAGAGCAACGCTGATCCGCTCCCGGGACTGTTCCCGCACTAGCGGATGCTCGCGCTTCGGAACACCCACCGCAATCCGACGAACCGAACGAGGGTGGCAACGAGGTTGGCCACGGTCAGCACGATCAGCAACAGATGCTTGGAGGCGTCGGGGACAAGGTGGTGCATGGCCACCAGAGATCCGCTGGTGAGGGCCAACCCGATGCCGAAGATGACAAGCCCCTGGAACTGATGCTTGGCCGCGTCGCGCCGACCCCGCACGCCGAAGGTGAAGAACCTGTTGGCCGAGGTGTTGAGCACCGCGGTGATGAGCAGCGCCAGGAAATTGGCGGCCTGATCCCCCACCGCTCCGTGCAAGACCAGGAATAGCAAGGCATAAGCCAATGTGCTTGCCACACCGATGATTCCGAACCGGACCAACTGACCGACCATGCCGGCAGGCACGCCCTCGACGAGGGGTTCACGCCCGAGGCTGTGACGTAGCTCTTCCAGCGGCAGGGTGCCGAGCATGAGGGCCCGGCCCAGTCGCCAGATGCCCAGCAGGTCCTTGCGGACAGTGTCGACGATGTCGACACGGCTGTCCGGGTCATCCACCCAGTCGACCGGCACCTCGTGGATGCGCAGGCCAACCCGCTCGGCCAACACCAGCAGTTCGGTGTCGAAGAACCATTCCTTGTCCTCGACCAACGGGAGCAGCTGGCGCGCCACGTCGGCGCGGATCGCCTTGAATCCGCACTGGGCATCGGAGAACCGGACCTGCAGCGAGGCATGCAGAATCAGGTTGTAGGTGCGTGAGATGAATTCGCGCTTGGGCCCGCGTACCACCCGCGAATTGCGGTTGAGCCGGGACCCGTAGGCGACATCCGAGTGTCCCGAGATCAGGGGTGCGACAAGCGGCATCAGTGCGTTGAGGTCGGTGGACAGATCCACATCGCAGTACGCCACAACCTCCGCGTCCGAGGACAGCCACGCCGCGGCCAGCGCCCGTCCCCGTCCCTTCTCCTCCAGATGCAGCACGTCGACATGGTCGAGTTCGGCGGCCAGCCGGTGCGCGATCTGCAGGGTGCCATCGGTACTGGCGTTGTCGGCGATGGTGATGCGAGCCGTGTACGGAACCTCGTTGGCAAGGAACGCGTGCAGTCGGCGAACGCACCGCTCCAGGTCGTTCTCCTCGTTGTAAACGGGGATCACGATGTCGAGGGTCGACGCGAGTACTGCGGTCGGTGCCGTCGCGGTGTCGATCGGCTGCATCACACTGGTCACAAGAGTGACAATGGTGCCCCCCGCTCTAACACAACTGGGTCGCCACTGTGAGTTTCCTGTGAGGGGTTACCGTCGCGGGTGTTCGACCAATCTGGCATCCGGCGTCACAAGGTCATAGTCGGATGGGTTCGGCTCGGCTGCCAGTCGATGCCGATACGCATCGGGCGTCCATGGCCACAGTTCGGGGACGCCGTCCTTGCCCAGGTACCAGCTGGTGCAACCCGTGGCCCACACCGTGCCCGGCATGGCGGCCCGCATCTCGGCATTGAATGCCGCCGTCGCGGCAGCAGAGGGTGCCACCGCGTCGATCTGATTGTCCTGCCAGCGACGGACCCAGCGCAGAATGTGCTCGCACTGGTGCTCGGCGATCGCGGTGAGTGAATAGTTGCCGACCGGGCTATGCGGACCCATCAGCATGAAGAAATTCGGGAAACCCGGCAGGCCCACCCCCAGATGTGCCACGGGGCCGCCGGACCACAGCGCATCGATCGTAATACCCTCTTGCCCAATGAGATTCATCGGGCGCATGAAAGCATGGGCATCGAATCCGGTGGCCAGCACGATGGCATCCACCTCGTGTAGCCGCCCCCCGGCAGTCACTATCCCCTGTTGTTCGACGTGATCGATCGCCGTGTCCACCAGGGCGACGTGGGGACGCTGCATCGCACGATAAAACCCCGCGGAGATCACCAGCCTTCGGCACATCGGCTGGTAGTCCGGGGTGAGCCTGCGCCGCAGGTCCGGATCCGTCACGGTCCGAAGGTTGGCCCTGCACAGTGCCGAAATCAGGCGGCGTTGCCAGCCGGGACGAACCAACGCCGCGGCAAGGAACTCGAACACACTGCGATAGCCGTGGTAGGCCGCGGCACTGAGGATCGGCACCCTGGCACGCACCATGTCCGCCAGCTTCGTGTACGACGGGTTGGGGACGGGCACCACCCATTGGGCGCTGCGCTGAAACAATTTCAATTCGCCCACAACCGGTTCGAGGCCGCAGACGATCTGCACCCCCGTCGATCCGGTACCGATGACCGCGACGCGTTTCCCCGTGGGGTCGAAGGAGTGGTCCCAGCGTGCCGAATGCATCACCGGACCGTGGAAATCGGCGAGCCCGTCGATGGTCGGATATCGCGGTTCCCGCAAGATGCCGGTAGCCGAGATCAAAAAATCGACGACAAAGACATCGCCTTGATCGGTCCACACCCGCCACCGGCCGTCCTCGAACCGGGCCTCGGTGACCGTGGTACCGAACCGAATCCGTCGGCGAAGATCGAACTCGGTGGCGAAACGCCGGAAATACTCCCCGATTTCACCCCCTGGCGAGAAGAACCTGGTCCAGTCCGGCTTCGGCGCAAAGGTGAATTGGTAAAAACGAGAAGGGATATCACAGCTCAGGCCGGGGTAGGTGTTGTCTCGCCAGGTGCCGCCGACCTCATCCGCCTTCTCCAGAATGGTGATATCGGTAACGCCCGCCTGGTGCAGCATCGCCGCCATACACAGACCGGACATGCCTGCTCCGACGATCGCAACAGAGGGTGACCGGCGCATCATGCCGCCATCCCCGCATCTGCTTCGCGAATCGCCTTCCGCAGTCGTCTATTTCGACCGAGTAGTCCGTCCAGGTGATAGACGGCTGTCCTTAGGTCCAACAACAATGGCACCCAGCGTGGTGCGTACACCCGACGACTGCGCCGTGCGATGCCCTCGACAATGGCCGTGCCTGCGGCGCTGACGGGAGCGGCCTTGCCAACAAAATCCGGGAGGGTGGACATGATGGCCCCGAGACCGTGGTTAGCTGCTATCGAATTCCCCAGCTCGGTGTCGATCAGCCCGAAGTACGCGATGCCGACACCAACCCCACTGTCGGACAGCTCGATTCGCAATGCACGTGCCAGCGCCTCAACACCCCACTTAGCGGCCATGTAGGCGCTGAAGGTCGGACCGGGAAGCCCGGCTGCCGCAGAGGCCACCACCATCACGTATCCGCGTCGCGCCCGAACGTGCGGAATAGCGATCCGCGCGGTGTGGAACACGCCCACCAGGTTCACATCGATCACCTGCTGCCACTCCTGCGGCCGAACGCTCGCGACCGTCGCGATGGGGCCGGCAATGCCCGCGTTCGCGATCACGATGTCGATTCCACCGAATCGTTGGACAACAGCGTCCATTGCCGTGGCGATCGATTCGGGATCGGTGACATCGGCGGCGAACCCGGCCACCCCGTCCCCCAATTCAGCAGCCAATGCATCCGCCCGGGCGGCGTCCCGATCCAGCACCGCCACCGAAGCTCCCCGCCGCGATAGCTGCCGCACCACCTCGGCACCAATGCCATTGGCACCGCCGGTGATGACCGCCACCTGCCCGAACATGTGATCAGTCGTCCTTGCCATGGCCTGAACGTATTGATCGCACATCCGGCATTGAATGACTTCATCCGCCAAACACTTGATAAATTCGGACAGTGCCCGATGATGGTGGTCGCCCATTCTGGGACTATCCGCGCTCACCCACCGCGACACGGAACCTCGTCGAAGCGGCCAGAGACCGCGGTTTCGGCACAGGCCCATGCCTGGCGGAGACGGGTCTCACCGACGCCGACCTGGTAGGGCCCGACGCCGTCGTGAGCGGGGCCCAGGAACTGCAGATCGTGCGGAACTTGTTGGCGCTCACGGGAGATCCGGTGGGACTCGGGATCGAGGTGGGTACCCGTTATCAAATCGCCAGTGCCGGAATCTTGGGATTCGCCCTACTGTCCAGCCCGACCATGCGCGACGCGCTCGCGGTCGGGTTGCGTTTCAGCCAGCTCAGTTCGACATTTCACCGCTTCACGCTGACCATCGGCGACGCGGACAGTATTTTCGATCTCGACGAGAGCGAGATCCCGCCCGATGTCCGCCGGTTTCTACTGGAACGTGATCTGGCCGCGATCGCCGGCATAGTTCCCATCCTGTTCGGCGGCGCGATGCCAGTAGGAGCACGCATGCAGCTTCGGAGCGGTCCCGACACGCCGCTGCGCCTCCTGGCCGAGCTACTCACCGTCGAATTCGACTCGCCCCGAAATGCGCTGGTGTTTCCCACCGAGCTGCTGGCGGCACCGCTGCCCACCGCCGATCCGCACACGGCCGCCCTGTGCGTGCGCCAGTGCGAGGAACTGCTCGAACAACGGCGCTCCCGTGACGGTATCGCCGGTGAGGTGCGCCACCAGCTGCTTCGAGTCCCCGGGCAGGTGCCCACCATGGGCCACATCGCCGCGGGCATGCACATCGCCGAGCGCACGCTGCACCGTCGGCTGGCACGCGAGGGCACCTCCTATCGGGCACTGCTCGACGAGGTACGCGAGACCCTGGCCAAGGAACTCCTCGCCAACGACCTCACCGTGAAAGAGGTCTCCGACCGTCTGGGGTACTCCGAACCCGCGGCGTTCACACATGCCTACACGCGCTGGCACGGCGCTCCGCCGCGCGCGCATCTGACGTGATGCTCAACTCGTCCGGGCCTCGGTCTCACGCTCGGTAAGTTGGTCGGGGTGACAGAACCGCACGAAGATCACGAGATCGACTACCGCTTCACGCTGGCCAACGAGCGCACGTTCCTCTCGTGGATCCGGACCGCCCTCGGTTTACTCGCCGGTGGTGTGGCGGTACAAACCCTCGTCCAACCGTTTCACCACGCCGGGGTCCGGCATGTACTGGCGGCGTCCTGCCTGGCCCTGGCCGTGGTGGTGTCCATTGGCGCATACGTTCATTGGCGCGACG
>Ga0265327_10004257_pt1 | contig 12831 bp, 11 predicted proteins | sample 41621metaG_FD_202089 | JGI IMG/M metagenome (GOLD analysis project Ga0265327, IMG submission 202089) | Rhizosphere microbial communities from Carex aquatilis grown in University of Washington, Seatle, WA, United States - 4-16-21 metaG | ecosystem: Host-associated > Plants > Roots > Rhizosphere...
TTGCAATGTCGCTGATTGAACCGGCTGCGGAGGGATGAGGCAAGCCGCGATCAGACCTGTCACGCGAGTGGATTTGCGGCGTCCCGATTGATCGGCTAGAAGCCCCCGACCTTGCGACCGCCTTCCGGCCGGCCGCCTCCCATAGACTCCAGCATTCCGAAGGCTCCCCATGACCACCCCGACCCAAGTCAATTCGGGCGGCCAGATCACCGGCAACGTCCTGTTCTATTCCAAGCCGGAGCCGCTCTCGCCCGAGATGCACGCCGGCCTGGGCGTCAAGCGTATGGACGGTCCGTTCGCCTTCGCCCGCGAAGGCCATGCCGTGCCGCTGGCCGTGACCGAGTTCAGCCTGGCGGCCGTCACCGGCCCGATCATCTTCGTCGGCGACGAAAAGCTGCCCCTGGCGGTGATGGGCCTGAACGCCGGCGAGAATCTCTATCTGCGCGAGGACGGCCTGTTCGAGGCCGGCTGCTATATCCCGGCCTATATTCGCCGCTATCCCTTCGTGTTCGCCAATGACGCCGCCGCCAACCAGGCGATCCTGTGCATCGATCGCGACGCGGAATTCATCGTGGCCGGCGGCGACCTGCAGTTCTTCAACGCCGACAACACCCCCACCGAGTACACCAAGAACTGCATCGAGTTCTGCAACAACTACGAGATGGAGCGGGCCCGCACCCAGGGCTTCGTCCAGATGCTCAAGGATCTCGACCTGTTCGAGACCAAGACCGCCACCCACACCCCGGTCAATCCGGACGGCACGCCCGGCGAGACCCAGGTGATCGCCGAGTTCTACGGCGTGTCCGACACCAAGCTGAACGCCCTGCCGCACGACAAGCTCGCTGAGCTGCGGGACAATGGCGCCCTGATGCAGATCTATGCTCACCTGCTCAGCCTGGTGGGCTGGGACAAGCTGATCGCCCTGCAGATGTACAAATCGGCCATGGAAGGCCAGCCGGAAGCGGCGAACGCCTAGGGGAAGCAGGTCCTCCCCCGTTGGGGGAGGTGGCGCGAAGCGCCGGTGGGGGCTGAAGCCCACAGCCCTATGAGCCCCCCCAGGCCGCGTTGCGGGCAGCTCCCCCACGGGGGAGCACCCTTCCTACCGCGAGAACACGCTGCGGGTCAGGCAGGAGAAGACCAGGCGGCCAGCCTCGTCCAGCAGGTCGTGCTGGGCGATGATGATGCCCTTGCCGTCTCCCACCGGGTCCTTACCCATCACCGTCATCCGACCGCGCAGGGCCTCGCCTGCCGGCGGATTGCGCGCCCAGCGCAGGGCGTCGACCCCCAGGCGCTTGGTCTGCGGCCAGTTGAGGGTCGAGGCGGAATCCAGCCGGGTCCACATGGCATAGACCATGGCGTCCGGGGCGCCCCGCTCCGCGGGCCAGCCCGGCGCGAAGGCGGCGATGAACGCCTCCAGGGCCCGGGCGTCCACCCGCACCTCGCCCAGGGACACCACCTGGCCGATCTCGATCTCGTCGAAGGGGGCAGGCACGGGCGTCTCCTCGAAAACTGGTACGGCGGTGATTCGCAAATCATGACCTGCGAACAGGCCAAGTCGAGAACCTTCACGGGCCGCCCCCGTGGTGTAACGCGGAGGTGGGCCTTTTCGTATGACGGCAGGCGGGCCATATAGCCGCCAGTCTTCAGGGTTCAGGTAGGTCATGACCATCATCATCGCCAGGCTTCTGGGCGCCCTCGGACTGATTGTGGCCCTCGCGGCGCCCGTCGGAGCCGCCGCGGCGCCGGTCAATACCGGCCACATCCAGGCGGATCTGGTGGCCGAGGCCACCTCCATCGCGCCTGGCCAGACCGTCCATGTGGCTCTGACCCAGGACATCCAGAAGGGCTGGCACACCTACTGGCGCAATTCCGGGGATTCCGGCGAAGCGACGGTGATCAAGTGGACCCTGCCGGCCGGCTGGACCGCAGGGGATATCATCTGGGCGCCCCCGTCCAAGGAGCCCACCGGGCCTCTGATGAACTATGGCTATCATGGCCAGGTGCTGCTGCCGGTGGCCATCACCGCCCCCAAGGACGCCAGGCCCGGCCAGAGCGTCACCCTGCAGGCTGACGCTCAGTTCCTGGTTTGCGCAGACCTTTGTGTTCCGGAAGACGCTCGGCTCACTGTCACCCTGCCGGTGTCCGCCGGCCCCGGCGGTCCCGACCCGACCTGGGGCGGCCGTATCGCGCAGGCTCTCGCCGCCGCGCCCAAGGCTGACGGTCTCACGGCGGCGATCGCCAAGGACGCCAAGGTTGTCAGGATCGCCGTGATGGGTGCGCCTCTGAAGGCGCTGGACAAGGCCGACGCCTATTTCTTCCCCTTCAAGTCCAACCTCATCGACCACGCCAAGCCGCAGCTGATCGAGCAAGGTCCCGAGGGCCTGACCCTCACCATCCCCCTTTCCGCCGCGCCGCCGGCCGACAGCGACTATGCCCGGGTGGAGGGCGTGCTGGAGCTGGCCGGCAAGGCCTATGAGATCGCCGCGGTGGCCGGACCGCTTCCGGCGGGGGCCTCGGGTCTGGGGGCGCCGGCGGCCCGGCCGGCCGGAGGGGGCGGCGGCGGCGGGTTCCAGCTGGGCCTGCTGGCGGCCATGGCCTTCGCCTTCATGGGCGGGCTGATCCTCAACCTGATGCCCTGCGTGTTCCCGATCCTGGCGATGAAGGCCGCCTCTCTGGCCGGGCATGGCCATGACCATGGCGAGGCCCGGGCCCAGGGCCTGGCCTTCCTGCTGGGCTGCGTGGCGACCTTCATGGCCCTGGCCGGCCTGCTGATCGCCGTGCGCACGGCCGGCGCCGCGGTGGGCTGGGGCTTCCAGCTGCAGTCGCCGCAAGTGGTGGCGACGCTCGCCCTCCTGATGCTGGCGGTGGCGCTGAACCTGTCGGGCCTGTTCGAGATCGGCGCCTCCCTGCAGGGGGTGGGCGGCAAGGCGGCCTCTCGGGGCGGGATGGCCGGGGCGTTCTTCACCGGGGCGCTGGCCGTGGTGGTGGCCGCGCCCTGCACCGCCCCGTTCATGGGCCCGGCCCTGGGCTGGGCCCTGACCCAGCCGCCGGCGGCGGCGCTCGCGGTGTTCGCGGGCCTGGGCCTCGGCTTCGCAGCCCCCTTCACCGCCGCCACCTTCGCGCCGGGCCTCCTGTCGCGCCTGCCCAAGCCCGGGCCCTGGATGGACGGGTTCCGCAAGCTGATGAGCTTCCCGATGTACGGGACCGCCGCCTGGCTGGCCTGGGTGCTCACCGTGCAGACCGATCCCACGGGCTTGGCCCGGCTGTTCGCCGCCGCCATCGTCCTGGCGCTGGGGGTCTGGCTCCTGGGGATCGCCCAGCGCCGGCAGGCGGCCGGCTCCGGCGCGCTCGCCCCCGGCCTGGTGGGCGCCGTGCTGGCTCTCGCCGCCCTCGGGGTCGCGGTCTGGCCGCAATATGACCAGCCCGTCGCCGCCGGCCTCCCCGCCGCCGAGGGCGCCGCCATCGCCTTCGAACCCTACAGCCCCGAAAAGCTCGCCACCGCCCAGGCCGCCGGCAAGCCGGTGTTCGTCAACTACACCGCCGCCTGGTGCGTCACCTGCCAGGTGAACGAGAAGGTGGCCTTCTCCACGGCGCGCGCCGCCAAGGCCTTCGCCAGCACCGGCGCCCTTTACATGAAGGCCGACTGGACCCGACGCGACGCCGCCATCGCCGCCGACCTCGCCCGCTTCGGCCGGGCCGGCGTGCCGCTCTATCTGGTCTATCCCGCCAAGGGCGGCGACCCCCAGATCCTGCCCCAGCTGCTCACCGGCGACATCGTCGCCAAGGCCCTGGAACAGGCCCGCTCTTAGACGGGTGGGGCCGGCGGGGCGGTGATCACCTCGACATTGTCGTTGAGCAGATAGGACATTTCCTTCAGCGCGCCGTCCCGGGCCTTGCGATCCGGTGCGGCGGTGAGGGCGGCCAGCTTCAGCGGCAGGTCCTGGGAGATGCCCCGCAGGATGCATTTCAGGTCCCCATCCGTGCCCCGCTTGGCCAGCGTCAGGTGGCCCTGCATGTCGAGATCGGAGAGCTGGCCGATGGCGGCCTTGAAGGCGTCCGGGATCGGCTTGTCGCCGCCCCGCAGGGCGTCAGTCTGCTTCTTCAACGCCTTGGCCCGATGGACGATGTCGGCGAACAGCGGCTCCTGCGCCACCGCCGGCGGCGGGGCGGCGTGTGGCCCGGCGGCGAGCGGACTGGTGGAGGCCAGCCAGAAGAAGGCGAGGGAGGCGGCGGCGTCGCAGGACATGGCAAAACCTTGTGTCGGCGGAACGAGACAGGCGGACGGCCTTTTGCTAACCGCAACATGGTAAACGCCGATTTACTTTGCGCCTGAGGCCCAATGTCCGACACCCCTGACGCCTGGTCCCGCCTCGAGGCCGCCGCCGTCCCCGCCCCGCCCATCGCCCGCCTGTTCGAGGTTGAGCCGGACCGCCTGGGACGCCTGACCCGCGAGGCCGCGGGCCTGCGGCTCGACCTCTCCAAGCAACCCTGGACGGAGGCCGGCTTCCAGGCCGCCCTTGAGCTCGCCAGGGCCTCCGGGCTCGAGGCGGCCCGGGCCCGGCTGTTCGCCGGCGAGATCGTCAACGCCTCCGAGGGCCGTGCGGCCATGCACATGGCCCTGCGCGCGCCGGCAGGGGCCGCCTTCAAGGCGCAGGGGGCCCTGGTTTCCCCCGAGGTGGACGCCACCCGCGCCCTGATGGCCGCCTTCGCCCATCAGGTCAGGTCCGGTCAACGCCGGGGCGCCACGGGCAAACCGTTCCGCGCCATCGTCCACATCGGCATCGGCGGCTCCGACCTGGGCCCCCGGCTGATCTGGGAAGCCCTGCGGCCGCTGGAGCCGCAGATCGATCTGCGGTTCGCCGCCAATGTGGATCCCTCCGAACTGGCCTTCGCCCTGGCCGGCCTCGATCCCGCCGACACCCTTGTGGTGGCGGTCTCCAAGACCTTCACCACCCAGGAGACCCTCACCAATGCGCAAAGCGCCCGGGCCTGGCTACGGGCCGCCCTGGGCCCGGCCGCGGACGCCCATCTGGTGGCGGTCTCGGCGGCCCCGGACAAGGCCCAGGCCTTCGGCGTGCCGGCCGACCAGGTGTTCGCCTTCTGGGACTGGGTGGGGGGACGCTATTCGCTGTGGTCGGCGGTGGGGCTTTCCTGCGCCATCGCCCTGGGGCCAGAGGTGTTCGACGCCCTGCTGGCGGGCGGGGCGGCCATGGACGCCCATTTTCGAGACGCGGCGCTCGCCGAAAGCCTGCCGGTTCGGCTGGCCCTGGCCCATATCTACAACCGCAATATCCTGGACCGGCCGATCCGCGCGGTGATCCCATACGCCCAGCGCCTGCGGCTGTTCCCGCCCTTCCTGCAGCAGCTGGAGATGGAATCCAACGGCAAGCGGGTCACCGCTGAGGGCCGCCCCGTGCTCCACGCCACCGCCGCCAGCGTATTCGGCGACGCCGGCACCAATGGCCAGCACGCCTTCTTCCAGGCCCTTCACCAGGGGACCGACGTGGTTCCGGTGGACTTCATTGCCGTGGCCCGGGCCCGCGAAGGCGAGCCGGCCAGCCATACCAAGCTGGTGGCCAATGTGATCGCCCAGGCTGAAGCCCTGATGGTGGGCCGCGGCGCTGCGGAGGTGCGGGCCGAACTGGAGGCGAAGGGATCTTCGCCCTCTGAGATCGAGGCCCTGGTCCCGCAGCGGAGCTTCCCCGGCGACCGACCCTCGAGCTTCATCCTGATGGACCGTCTGACTCCGGAGCATCTCGGCGCCCTGATCGCGCTCTTCGAGCACAAGGTGTTCGTGGAAGGGGTGATCTGGGGGATCAACAGCTTCGACCAGTGGGGGGTGGAGCTGGGCAAGAGCCTGGCCGCCCGCGTATTGGGGGAGCTGGAAGGTGGGGCGCCGGCCGCACACGATCCGTCCACCGCCGATCTCATCGCGCGGCTCAAATCATAAGCAGGGGAAACGTCATGCAAGACCTCAAGGGCAAGACCGCCTTCATCACCGGCGGCGCCAGCGGACTGGGCCTGGCCATGGCGCACGCCTTCGGCGAGGCGGGCATGAACGTGATGCTGGCCGATATCGAGGAGGCGCCCCTGATGCAGGCGGTCGCCGGCCTTGAGGAACGCCAGATCCGCGCCAGCGGCGTGCTCTGCGATGTCGCCGTCCGGCAGGCGATCGAGGAGGCCGCGGCCAAGACCATCGAAACCTTCGGCAAGGTGCACGTGGTCTGCAACAATGCCGGCGTCGGCGCCGGCGGCCCCATCGACCAGGTGCGCCATCGCGACTGGGACTGGATTCTGGCGGTCAATCTGATGGGGGTGGTCTACGGCATGGAGACCTTCCTGCCGCTGATCCGGTCGCACGGGGAGGGCGGAACCTTCGTCAACACCGCCTCAATGGCCGGGATGATCTCGCCGCCGGGGATGGAGCCCTACAGCGCCACCAAGTTCGCGGTGGTGGCCATGTCCGAGGGTTGGGCCGGCCAGCTCGCGCCCGAGAACATCAATGTCTCGGTGCTCTGCCCCGGCTTCGTGAAGACGAAGATCAACCAGTCGGGCCGCACCCGCCAGGCGGAGTTCGGCGGCCCGGTGGTGAGCGAGATCGTGGCCAATTCGGCGGTGGAGAACGGGATCGATCCGGAGCGGGTCGGCCGCCGCGTCCTGGAGGCCGTGCGCGCCAGGGAGCGTTACATCTTCACCCACCCGGACATGCGCGGCTTCGTCCAGGCGCGGTTCGCCGGAATCATGGCCGGCTTCGACGCCGCCGACGCCAGCCCGGCCCTGGCGGGGATGGACTATTCGACGCCCGACCTCGCGCTCGGCGCGGAGTGAGGCGACCATGAGCGTCCTCGTCACCGGCGGGACCAAGGGCATCGGCCTGGCCATCGCACGGCGCCTGGCGCCGATCCACGGCCGGGTGGTCCTGGCCTATCGCTCCGATGACGCCGCCGCAGAAGCCGCCCGGGCGGAGATCGCCGCCCTCGACGCCGGGGTGACCACGGTGAAGGCCGATGTGGGAACCGTCGAGGGGGCGACGGCCCTGATGGCCGCTATCGAGGCCGAGGGGCACGGGCTCAGCCACATCGTGCATTCGGCGGCGATGATCTATCCGACATCGCTGCTGGGCGCCGACCTGGTGACGTTCCGCCAGGCGATGGAGACCAACGGGCTTTCCCTGCTCTATCTCGTCCACGCCGCCCAGGCCCTGCTGGGTCGGGGCTCAAGCGTGGTGTTCATCACCAGCATGGGGGCTCGGATCCCGTCGAAGAACTACGGCGCCCTGGGGGTCGGCAAGGCCATGGCCGAGGCGATCATCCGCTATCTGGTGGCTGAACTGGCGCCCCGGGGCATACGGATCAACGGGGTTGCGCCGGGCCTGGTCCACACCACTTCGGTGGCGGCCATGCTGGGAAGCGAAGAAGCTGCCAATGAGGCGGTGGCGCGGTCGGCCCGGGCCAATCCCTCCGGCCGGGAGAGCCGGGACGCAGACTATGCCGCCCTGGTGGAGTTCCTGCTGTCGCCGGAGGCCGAGTTCATCCAGGGCCAGGTGATCGCCGCCACGGGCGGGACGGGGGTCATCGGTTAGACGGGTTCGTCGCGGATGTGGTCGTGGCCGCCCAGGCGGCCGGGGCGCCAATAGCCCTCGGCGGTGATCTGGTCCTTGGCCAGGCCGCGGGCCAGCAGGCCATGGCGGATGATCCGCACCGTGGCGGTCTCCCCCAGCACATAGGCGTGGCCGCGGCCGGGGCGGGGGGCGAAGAGGGCGATGCGCTCGATCAGGCCCAGGCTGGCGGCGGCCGCCGGAGCCTTGCGCACCTGCCATTCCAGGTCGAGGTCGCAGTCGGCGTCCAGATATTGCCGGTCGTCGCGGTGACCCACTTCCAGGATCGCCAGGGCCCGGGCGCGCCGCGGCAGGTGCTCCAGCATGGCGAGGATGGCCGGCAGGGCCGTCTCGTCGCCGACGAACAGATGCCAGTCGGCGTCCTCCGCCAGGGTGGTGCGCCCCCGGGGACCGTGGGCCAGGATGCGGTCGCCCGGGCGGGCCAGTTCGGCCCAGCGCTCGCCGGGGCCGCCCTGGCCGTGGCGGACGATGTCGATGGAAAGCTCGGTCCCGGGCAGGTTGAGGCGACGGATGGAGTAGTGCCGGCGGGCCGGCTCGGCCTCGCCCTGGGGGAGGTCGAGGATCAGGTCCTGGCCGGGCCGCCAGGGCAGCGGGGCCTCGGTCAGCAGCTCGACGCGGCGGATGTTGGGGGTGAGGTCGTGGGCGGCGGCGACGGTGAGCCGCCAGGCGGCCAGGTCGGGGCGGGGTCGGCGGGTTTGAGGAGGGGGGAGGGTGTGGAGGTTCATGAGCGCCTCTTTCGGACTATTCTAGATATATCTAAACACACACGAGACTGTTACGCAAGTCTCGGCGACTGGCGTTCGGCCAAGTCCTCGGCTATAGGGCGCGCCGCATGACCGGCTTCGCGCACCACCACCACGGCCACCTCCATCCGACCTGCCACAGCGGGATCGGCCGAGCGCGTCTGGCCTGAAGCCAGGACACCCCGGCACGAGCCCCGCCAATCGGACGGGGCCTCTGCGCCCCGTCGAGACCCGAACCCCGGAGACCGACGATGACCGCCCTTCCTTCCAGCCCGACCCGCCGGCCGCTTGCCGTGCGCGGCCGCTTCGCTTAAGCGCGCGCCATGACCGAGCCCTCCTCCCCCGCCGAGCCCGTCCGCCCCGAGGCCCGCGCCCCGCGCGGCTTCATGGATCGTCGCGCCCGCGACCTGGCCGCGGAGCGCGAGATCCTCGCCAAGGTCTCCGCCGTCTATGAGCGCTATGGCTTTGAGGCCCTGGACACGGGGGCGCTGGAATATGCCGATGCGCTTGGCAAGTTCCTGCCGGACGCCGACCGTCCCAATGAGGGGGTCTTCGCCCTGCAGGACGATGACGAGCAGTGGATGGCCCTGCGCTATGATCTGACCGCGCCGCTCGCCCGGTTCGTGGCCCAGAACTGGGAGACCCTGCCCAAGCCGTTCCGCCGCTACGCCTTTGGCACGGTCTGGCGCAACGAGAAGCCGGGCCCAGGCCGCTATCGCGAATTCACCCAGTGCGACGCCGACACGGTGGGCTCGGCCCGCCCCGAAGCCGACGCCGAGATCATCGCCATGGCGGCGGACGGCCTGGAGGCCGCCGGCCTGCCGTTCGGCGGCTATGTGGTGAAGATCAACAATCGCAAGCTGCTCAACGGCCTGCTGGCCACGGCGGGCGTCGCCAGCGAAGGCCAGAAGCTGGCCGTGCTGCGGGCGGTGGACAAGCTGGACCGGCTCGGCCCGGAGGGGGTGCGCCTGCTGCTGGGGGAAGGCCGCAAGGACGAGTCCGGCGCCTTCACCAAGGGGGCGGGGCTTACCGCCAAGGCGGCGCTGGCCGTCCTGGAATTCACCCAGGCCGGGGTCGGTGACCGCGCCGGAACCCTGGATCGCATCGCCAATGTGATCGGTGGCTCGCCGGAGGGCGACGAGGGCCTGGCCGAGCTGGCCCGCATCGACCAGGCGCTGAACGGCCTGGGGATCGGCGCGGACCGGGCGGTGTTCGACCCCTCGGTGGTGCGCGGCCTGGAATACTATACCGGGGCGGTGTTCGAGGCGGAGCTGTTGCTGCAGACCCTGGACGACAAGGGCGAGCCCCTGCGGTTCGGCTCGGTGGGCGGCGGCGGGCGATATGACGACCTGGTGGCCCGATTCACCGGTGCGCCGGTCCCGGCCACGGGCTTCTCCTTCGGGGTGTCCCGCCTGGCTTCGGCCCTGCGCGCCACCGGGCGGGTCGCCGCGGACGCCGTGCGCGGCCCGGTGGTGGTGATCGCCTTCAGCCAGGACGATATGGGCGCCTATTTCCAGCTGGTGAGCGAACTGCGCGCCGCCGGCATCGCCGCCGAAGTCTATCTGGGGGGCTCGGGGATGAAGGCGCAGATGAAATATGCCGACCGCCGCCTGTCCCCCGCCGCCGTAATCCTGGGAGGCGATGAGATCGCCGCCGGGACCGTGACGGTGAAGGATCTCGATCTCGGCCGCGCGCTTTCGGCGGGCGTCACCGACAACGCCGCCTGGCGGGCGGAACGTCCCGGCCAGCAGACCCTCCCGCGCGCCGAACTGATCGCGGCCCTGCGCCGTATCCTGGAGGCCTGAGGCCCATGCGCGCGGAGCCCGCCGTCCCGGAAGACCAGCTCGCCGCCATCCGCGCGCCCTTTCTGGCCGCGGGCGCCGAGCGCATCGACACCCCGATCCTGCAGCCCCTGAACCTGCTGCTGGACCTGGCCGGCGAGGCGCTGCGCGCCCGCCTGTTCGTGGTCCAGGCCGAGGGCGGCGAGGAGACCTGCCTGCGGCCCGACTTCACAGTGCAGGTGGCGCGGCTGCACCTGGACCGTGGCGCGGCCTCCGGGCGCTATTTCTATGAGGGCCGGGTGTTCCGCGCCTCGGCGGATGGCGACCGGGATGAGGAGATGCTGCAGGTCGGGCTGGAGCGTTACGACCTGGGCGGCGCCTCCCCGGCCGTCGACGCCGAGATCGTGGCCCTGGCCTGGCGGGCCGTGGCGGCCGGCGGTCGCCATGACCTGACCCTGTGGCTGGGGGACATCGCCCTGTTCGCCGCCTTCGTGGACGCTCTCGACCTGGCCCCGGCCCTGGCCGCGCGGCTGAAGCGCGCCGCCGCCCGGCCCCGCCTGCTGCAGGCCGAGCTGGCCAGGGCCGGCCAGCCCCCCGCTGAGTCCGGCATGACCGCCGGCCTGGCCGACACCCTGGCGGGCCTGGCCCCGCAAGAGGCCGGCCGCATGCTGGAGGAGGTCTGGGCCCTGGCGGGAATCGAACCGGTGGGCGGCCGCGGCCCGGCCGAGATCGCCCAGCGGCTGATCCGCCGCGCCGAGGCGGCCCGCGCCCCCGCGCTCACCTCAGACCAGGCCCAGGCCATCGGCCGGTTCCTGGCCATCGAGGCCGCGCCCTCGGAGGCTTTGGCCGCCGTCGCCGCCCTGGCCGGACCCAAGGCCAAGGCCCTGAAGGCCGCCCTGGGGGACTGGACCACCCGCCTGGCGGAGCTGTCCCATGCCGGGGTGCCGGTGTCCCACGCCCGGTTCGCCACGGCCCTGGGCCACGCCTTCGACTATTATGACGGCCTGACCTTCGAGATCCGCTCCGACGCCCTGGGGGCGGATCGCCCCATCGCCGTGGGCGGACGTTATGATGGCCTGCCCGCTCGGCTGGGCGGCCCCGCCGACGCCCGCGCCGTAGGCTGCATGGTGCGGCCGCGGCGTGCGGCGATTGAGACCCCGGCCCAGGAGGCCACGGCATGAGCGAGCCCCTGATCCTGGCGATCCCCTCCAAGGGTCGGTTGAAGGAACAGGTCGAGGCCTGGCTGTCCGACTGCGGACTGAAGCTCTCCGTCAGCGGCGGGGCCCGCGGCTATCTGGCGGAGCTGAAGGGCGTCGACGGTGTCCAGGTGCGCCTGCTCTCCGCCGGCGACATCGCCCAGGCCCTGGACGCCGGCGAGGTCCATCTGGGCATCACCGGCGAGGACCTGCTGCGGGAACGGGGCGGTGAACTCGCCACCCGGGTCCAGCTGCTGCGGCCCCTGGGCTTCGGCCGCGCAGACCTCGTCGTGGCCGTGCCGCGCAGCTGGCTGGATGTGGAGACCATGGCCGACCTGGAGGAGGTGGCGCACGACGTGCTGGCGCGTTCCGGACGGCGCATGCGGGTCGCCACCAAGTACATGGTGCAGACCCGCGCCTTCTTCGCCCGGCACGGGGTGGCGGACTACCGCATCACCGAATCGGCCGGCGCCACCGAGGGCGCCCCGGCGACGGGCGCCGCCGAGCTCATTGTCGACATCACCACCACCGGGGCGACCCTCGCCGCCAACGGTCTGAAGATCCTGGCCGACGGGGTGATTCTGCGCAGCCAGGCCCAGCTGGCCGCCTCGCTCAGGGCCGGATGGTCTGACTCCCACCTGACGTCGGCGGAGCGGCTGCTGCGGATCATCGAGGCGCGCGCCGTCGCCCACGACACTGCGACCCTGGTCTGGCCGGTGGAGCCGGCGGACGAGGCGCTCACCGCCGACCTGGTGGCGGCCGGCGCTGTACGCCGGCCCAACGGTCTCCTCGCCCCGGTGGGGATGATCGCCGAGGCGGCGGCGCGGCTGGCGGCGGCGGGACGCAGCCCGGTGACGGCGGCGCGGCCGGACTTCGTCTACGACGCCGCCTGTGCGCCATTCGAAGGCCTGGCGGCCGCGGTCCGGAAAATCTGACGCCGGAGTCAAAAGGACTCGCCTTGGGGGTGTAATTGCGCCTGCTCTCGAAAAACTGATCGATTTTCACCCCTAAGCCCAATTTGGGTCCATTGACTCGGGCACAGAATTGCCGTTTCTTCGGTCCTGCGAGAGACATGAGGGCCTCTAAGACCTTCGGCCTCCGGCGTTTCGGGGAGGAAACGCCCGCTCTACAAGAGCGATAGCTCAAAAACGGCCCGCTGCGATTATCCCCCGCAGCGGGCCACTTTTTTGTCCTGAGCTATTTTTGACTCTATCGTCAAAAACAATTCACCAATACCTGCCTGTTCCACGCCAAGGGGCGAGGCTCCGACATCGGCCGGAGGCGGCGTCATTCGCTTCCCCCACCCGTGGGGGAGGTATCACGAGGCTTGCGCCAGCAAGCTGCGTGACGATGGGGGTGCGAATCTGAAGCGCAGGGGGTTGCAGACACTCACCCCCATCGACCCTCCAGCGAAGACGCTGTCGGACCACTTCCCCCATGAATGGGGGAAGCTGGGATGCAGCGGCCTTCATGCGATGAGGTGTGCTAGGGGA
>Ga0265327_10004258_pt1 | contig 12829 bp, 9 predicted proteins | sample 41621metaG_FD_202089 | JGI IMG/M metagenome (GOLD analysis project Ga0265327, IMG submission 202089) | Rhizosphere microbial communities from Carex aquatilis grown in University of Washington, Seatle, WA, United States - 4-16-21 metaG | ecosystem: Host-associated > Plants > Roots > Rhizosphere >...
CCGAAGACAAATACTCTCAGAACGGCAACCTTCGCGGCCGGCCGTCATTCGGGGGTGACCTGAAGGATCAACGAAGCTTCACCTGGTGGACAATGGCCTGGCTGTCGCATTGTCGCCGCGCCCTGAAGGAGGGAGGCTATTGCATGGTGTTCATTGACTGGCGACAGCTGCCGGCAATGACAGACGCGTTCCAGGCCGCCGATCTGACGTGGCGAGGAATCATTGCCTGGGACAAAGGCGCTGGGGCCAGAGCACCACACAAGGGATAGATCCGCCATCAGTGCGAATACCTGGTCTGGGGAACACGTGGCCCATGTCCGGCCGCGGAACATGCGGGACCGTTCCCGGGGTGCTATCAGATTCCTGTTCTCAAGCAGGACAAGTTCCATCTCACCGGAAAGCCTACCAAATTGATGCGGCAGCTGGTTCGGATCGTCCCACCTGGCGGCAGAATTCTGGACCCGTTTGCGGGTTCATGCACCACGCTGGTTGCGGCAGCGGCCGAGGGGCGAAGAGCAGTCGGCATCGAACGCGAACAGGCCTACTGCGAAATCGGCATCGAACGATTAAAGCCCACGGCGAAGACTATGGCTGCATGACCAACACTCGCCCGGGGGCCGATCATTCGGCCCTCGGCGCGTCGCGATTCGCAGTAGTCGACGAGTTGTCGACATTGAAACGGTACTCTTTCTCACCCAGAGTGAACGTGGTTTCAATGCCTCCTTCAATAAAGAGCATCGCAAGATTCGATGGTTTCTGGCAGCCCTGCGGAATCAGGCTGACGTACACATCAAGGCCGCCGTAGAACTGCAAGTGCAACAAAAACAGTCCAAGCTGATCGGGTTCAGTGAACTGGAAGTTAAACACCTCCCGGTTGCTACCCAGTCGTGGTTTTCCAGCAAGTTCCAGTGCGACTTTGTCTCTGATGAACCTTTGAAATTCGGCTGGGTTTGGCGACTCACTTGGGATGTATCCGAGAATTATCTTTGACTGACCAGAAAATTTTTGGCCAAAGTGTGCCATGTGAATTCCGCGGGTAATACGGTCGAAGCATCGCAACAGTCGATCGTAATCTGGTGTACCCCATACGACATCAATGAATTTGTTTGGTCCGAATTCGATGACGTCCCACTTCTGGTTCTTAAGCGTTTGGTTGAGCAGAGAAAACGAACTGCGGTAGATTGCACGGTTGACCTTCGAGAACTTGTGCAAATACCCAATCGAGTTGTTTCCGATGATCCCGGCCAAGCTGACCATCAGGAATTCGTCATCAGCGGCCTTGCCACTGTTGTGCTCATCACATGAGGGAACAGTTAGCAGATTTCGTCGGTAGTCCGCACCGACATCCTTCAACTCTGGAAAGATGCATTGAGGCGGAACGTGTTCTCGCGATGTGGCAGGCTTGTCGCACATGTAGCACGTCGGTATCGGCATCGCGGACTCCGTTGGCGATGAAGGAGGACGATTGTCTGCTGATATGACAATCGCGGAAACTCAACGGTTCATCGAAGGCTCTCTATGGATTGCCTCACGCCGAAACATTGTCAAGCCTCCTCCGGGTGTGAACTGGGGCTTGCACGAGGGTGGTTTTGGGGAATCGGTCAGTCACAGGTCCTTCTTTGTGACTTCCGTGCGGTGCCTGCATTCGCGGCAGCACGGCGATCGAACTGCCTTTCGTTCCGATTTTTTCCGGAAATTTTCTTGCCAAACCTCGCGACGTGAGGACTGAATATTTTGGTGTCGCCAGTTCGATCCCGGCCCTGGCCATTTTTTCCTGCGCGTCGAGGCAGGGGTTCAGAATCGGTTGGCGGTTCGCGCAACGGAGGGGATGATACGAATGCAGCGTCGTGCGACGCGACGGCTGACAGAATCCATGTCGCGGCATTCTCTTCGCGACCTGATGGTAGCCTAAACCACTCCTCAGACTGCTCGTTCTGCAAGGACTACAGATCGGGCGATCTCGTTAAGGACGATCTCGAAATGTCTGAAGGTCAAATCCAACGATGACCATTTCAACGGAGCCGGAAGATTCGGACCCACCTGCCCCATGGCGTCTCCTCGGGCAATGGTGGTTTATCGTCGTGGTTTCGCTTGGGTTGCTGGCTGCCACCCTGAATCCCATCGCAGCCGGTCTTCTTCCTTACGTCAAAGCCGGTTGGCCTGCGGCGCGAACGGCATTCTGGCTGAAATCGGAGGATCCCTGGAAGGCTCGCGGGACAGTCGGGCTGCTCTTTCATTTGTGCATGGCGTTCTTTCGAGCTGGCACCGTTGGGTTGATCTGGGTTCTTTTGGCGGTCTTCGCAGCGGCCGCATTTCACGAAGAACCGGACATGGTGCTATTCATCGTCGCGATTTTGACAATCCTGTTCGGGTGTTTGCTGTCGACGGTCTTGTGCTGGGTGGGGATCTTGATCGCACTGCGACATCACGTTCGCATTTTTGTGTTCTCCAACCTTTACAAGGTCTGTCGCGGTCACTTCTCCAGTGCAGGAACACTTGAGTCGGGGCCTCTCCGAATCAATCCCGGCAACTACATCATCGCCATCGCGACGGTGACGCCGATGCTCGCCCTCTGGTTCGTGGCGATGCTCCTGACCATGCCTGGGCCTGGAGTCCAAGAGATCGGTGTCCCATTTCAGATCGTTTTTGGCATGCTGCCCGTCCTCTGCATCGTTGCCGTCGCCGTTATCGTTTATCTGTCGAAACAGATCGCCGCGCGCTCGCCAGCCGAATGCTGGGGACAGGAGGCGCCGGAGCAGGATTCCGACGAGAATGACCGTCACTGGTACCACGACTGAACGACAGAAACGGAAATCACTGATCGAATCCCCCTCAAGTTCGATGGACAGGGTCGCCCCATTTCGCCTAGGATTCCCCATCGCAATCCCCCTGTTTTGCCGAGTCGCCTGACGCAGGCAGCGCAAGCGGTTTGCGACTCGACCACTGAAATTCCATCGATCGACGACACATTCACTTCTGTCCTGTCCACAAACTGATTGGCAAGGCCTCACCGTGACCCGATACTGGCTGCTGCTGCTCGCATGCCTGTTGATCAGTCCCTGGGGATGTTCGTCTCGCCATTCCTCCCCCAGTTCCGCCGCCAACGTGGTCGGGTTTCAACTTCCCACGCACTTGTCACGCCAGGTCCGTAAGGGACAGCACTACGACGCCGATCGGGCCACGATTGAAGGCCGACTGCAGAAGGCACTGTCGGGCAGGCTGACTTACCAGAACGATCGCGACGGATTGATCTCGCAGTACGAAAGCCGCCAGGGGAAGTTTGTTCTGCAACTGTTTGGGACTCGATCCGGCCTGGAACGAGCCACTCTGCGACTGCACCGGGTGGAGACCTTGAATGACAAGCAGAAAGAGGCTCGCGAACGGGAAATCAAACTGATTTCCGCGGTGTTGCTGCTGGGCGAAGACGGTACAAAATGGGTCAGCGAAGCGGCCTGCGGTTCGGTCGCCACGGCAACTCGACAAGCCACCGAAGTCCATGAATTCGGTAAGACCACCTATGCTCTCAAGGCGTTCAAAGATGCCGACGCCGAAATCGACAACGAGTCGACCAACCCCCGGTTGTGGATCAGCATCGGCCCGCACATCGAATTCGAAAAGCCAGAACCCGTCGAACCTGAGCCTGCCAAGACCGCGGACGGGGCGAAAAAGTGACGGCGGAATGTCAGGTGAGGCAACCCCATTCTCGTCGCAACGATGTCATGCTGATCTGTGGATTCCGCAGAAGAGAAACGTCTCACCCGGATTTTGATGGGGCGCGGAATTGCACGAAGGTTTAGAATCCGATGAATCCACGCACGAGCGCTGCCGCGATACCGACGACCCCTGATACTGGCTTTAACTCTGCAGGCCGCGTGTCCGCGTTTCCACCCGAAGCCTGCAGCAGTTCGTTGGCCTCATCGGCAATGGTTCCCAGGCAGACCATCAATTGCTTGCGGGCGATCTCCACAGGAATGATGTAGCTATAGGGGAACGCCGCCTGCAGGGAGATTCGTCCCTGGCGGTCGACACCGATTGAAGGCAGCCAGCACGTATCAAACGACGCGTTCAGCAGGGCCGTGGGATTGGTCAGTTTCACTCCGAGTACTGTCGTCTGCGCAATGAGTCGACTGGCGGGAATCGCGGGACTCCCCTGGATGGTCCGTTCTGGCTGCTCTCGAACCTCGATCACGATGCCATCAACAAACGCCGTGAAACAGACGCTTCCATCGACCTCGACCGATCGCGTGAGCGGGACTTGAGTCTCGGTGAATGTCCACCCCCGCAGCGGGTCAAAGATCTGATCCAGGACAGTTGTGACAGGCGTTGTCCGCGTGGCATGTGATGCGGCAACGAAGCCTGCAATCAAGGGGACCTGCGAGGCTGGGAGCCACGAGCGCGAAGAGGGCCCGTAAACGAGTGTCGTGCGGATGATGATGCCATGTCGGGCCAGGTTGGTCACTTCGGACGAGGTCAACGGTCCTCGCTTCACCTGGCTCGCGTCGAGATAAAACCATTCCTGCACCGTCGGAGCGGCGGGACGATGACTCGGGCTGATGCCGGGTGAGGGTGATTGAGATGCATTTGGCTCCCACGGCGATTTTGGACCTCCAGAGGCATCCAGCATCTGCACGAGCGCAGCCGCGGATTGCCACTGCAGCCGATCGGTCGAGATCTGGTGCATCGTCGAGAACTGTCCGCGCTGGCGCATTCCTCGCAGTTGTGATTCTGAATGTGGGCCGGTGATTTTCGAACCGATTCGGATAAACCACATGAGTATCAGGGGTCCGGTACAGGGTTGGAGTGGTCAAATCCTGTTCGAAGTATGATCAGGTTACGCAGTTTCGATTGCGGCCGCCGCGACCAGGCCGAGTTCCTCGATCGCCTGTTCGCGCATCTTGAACTTCTGAATCTTGCCGGTCACCGTCGTGGGAAAGCTGTCCACAAATTTCACGTACTTCGGCACTTTGAAGTAGGCCAGGTGCGCCTGGCAGAACTCGCGAATTTCCCGTTCTGTGGACGTGGTCCCAGCACGCAACTTGATCCAGGCCGCGACCTCTTCACCAAACTTGCGATCGGGAACGCCAATCACCTGCACATCCTCGACATGAGGATGCCGATACAACAGTTCTTCGATTTCGCGCGGCGCGATGTTCTCACCGCCGCGGATGATCAGATCCTTGTAGCGACCGGTGATCCTGAAGTACCCGTCCGGTTGCCGCAGCGCCATGTCGCCGGTATGCAGCCAACCTTCGGGATCAATCGCCTGGGATGTTCTGTCGGGCAGGTTGTAGTATCCGATCATGACATTATGACCGCGACAGCAGAGTTCGCCTGAGGTTCCATCCGGGAGGATCGCGCCTGTCTGGGGATCGATGATCTTCACTTCAATTTCAGGGAAGGCGCGCCCAACGGTCCCGACGCGTTTCTCGATCGGGTCGTCTGTCGCGGTTTGTGTGATCAGGGGCGACGCCTCGGTCTGGCCGTACCCAATCGTGATTTCGCTCGCTCCCAGGTCCGACACAACTCGTTTCATCAATTCGACGGGACAGGGGCTGCCGGCCATGATCCCCGTCCGCAGCGATGATGTATCCCGTTCCGGGAATGTAGGATGTTCCAGTTCCGCGATGAACATGGTGGGAACTCCGTATATCGCGGTGCATCGCTCCCGTTCAATCGCCTGCAAAGTGGCAGCCGGTTGAAAGCATTCATGAGGAAAGACCATCGCAGCGCCGGTAACCACGGCACACGTCGCCCCCAGCACGCAACCAAAACAATGATACAGCGGAACGGGAATGCAGATTCGATCCATCGCATTCAGGCGCTGGAAGTGGCCGGCATAGTAACCGTTCAGCAGCAGGTTTCGATGAGTCAGCACCGCTCCCTTGGGAAACCCCGTCGTCCCCGAAGTATATTGCAGGTTGATGGGATCCGCAGGCGAAAGTTGCGACTCGGCGGCAGCGAGCGCTTCGTTCGAGACCCTGTCCGCGATGTCGAGAAACGAGTTCCAGGCTAGCATCCCGGGATGATCGGATCCACGCAGTCCAATCACCCACTTCAGCCGGGGAAACGCCGGACTTTGGATTTCCCCCGGGGGTGACGTCAGAATTTCGGGACAGACCTGCTCCAGCATGCGATAGAACTGGGATGTCTTGAAGGATTCAATCAACAACAGACCGCGGATTTCGGACTGTGCGATGGCATAGGCCAGTTCCTCGGTCCTGTAGGCGGGATTAATGGTGACCAGGACGACACCGATTCGAGCCGTGGCAAACTGCAGGATCACCCATTCGGGCCAGTTTGTCGCCCAGATACCGAAGTGATCACCGCGTTGAAAACCGAGAGCCAGCAGGCTCTTTGCGGCTTGATCCACCGCCTGATCCAGTTGTGACCACGACAATCGATACTCGAGAGAAGGAAAGACAAGTGCGTCGCGCGAACCATTTCGGCCCGCCGTCGCTCTCAGGACTTGACCGATCGTCAGATTATCGACCCAGGGAACTTCGGTAGTACTCATCGATCCATACTCCGGCGCCGGATGTGGAAGAGACGAATGTGGTTTCCAGTCATTCTATACAACGCCATGGTCCGAGAGGTAATTGTAACACGTCCCGGCGACGGATAGACTTGACCGCGGTTCTGGATTCAGACAGTGAACTTCCATTGCTTCGCGCCACTCGGTGGCGTGAGCAAGTGACCTGGCCTGGTCAATACAAGAGGATTCAAGATGGGTGTTCGGACGCGGACAATCGCTGGAATCGTGATCGCCTTCGCTGGTTCACTGGTGGCCCCCGCAGTGACCCCCGTGGTGGCCGCGGAACCGAGTGCAAGAATTGTTGAACATGGGCGTTACAAGGGAACGGTCGTCAGCCTGACTCCCGCCGATGGTGTCTCGGGCAGTGTTTCCGTTCAGTCCAGAGAGATCACTCATCTGGAGACGACCCGAAAGATTCCTTCCAAGGTCGGGGAACTGTTCGGGTTTCGAGTGGAGTTTACGGGCCTGCCCACTGACCGTCCGTACAAGATTCGGAACGAAATGCACCATCCCCCAATCAAGCAACCGGATGGCGAAACCCTCACGAAGAGCGTCACCGAAACTCAATTTGAAGTGGGAACCGTCCCGTCGGGATTTTATGCCTGGCATTTCCTGAAGGGATTCGAATACGAGTTGGTGCCGGGAAAATGGACTCGCAAGATTTTCGTCGACGACAAAGAAGTGGCGACCATGACGTTCGAAGTTTTGCAATAGCGACGTCGGTCGAAAACCTCGAGTCGGTTGGCATCGAGGGAATTCCAGTTGCTCGTGAAAAGGAGTGAATGAATGAAGATTCGATTGTTCGTGCTCGCGTCGAGTGTCGCGGTTTTGCTGAGTGGCTGTTCCAAGGTCGCTCCCGCCTTGTTCAAAGGAGCGGCACGAACGGGCGCCAAAGCGGCCGTTCCCAAGGTGATTCCCGCGGCCGCGAAAGCGGCGCCGCAGGCGATTCCCAAGGCCGCCGCCAAGTCCGGCTCAGGACACCTTTGGAATGAAGCCGCCCAGAAGGGGGTGGAGTACTCGATGCAGCAGCAGGGCTCCGATCGTCGGAAGTCACGCTGATGTCGAATGCGGAGCCTGTCGCCAGATCAGGACTTCGCGGGGCAGTTCCTCTCGCTTGCTGAAGACCTTGTGACGTTGGGAAATCCAACGTGACGTCTTTGTCACCTTGCAACGTCGAATCCTGGTCACGGCGACAGCGACTTTAGCGGCTGAATGGGTTGTAGCGCTGAATTCCTGTCACGACAGACTCATTGGATCCGGTCGCAACGGCGGTTCCGGATCTACTTGACGTGATGGATGATCCAAGTCCCATGCAGGGGGCACTCCATTCGATCCGACCCCTACAGGATGTCGGGACTGTCGTTCACGGAGGAATGCAACCCATGCGTCTGATCGTTGCTGCTGTCTTACTTTCCGGGTTCGCTGCTGCTCAAGCGGATGACGTCCCGCCATCGCCGGAATCGGGTGCGCTGTCGCTGGACGAGTGCATTGCCTGGACGATCCTGCGGCACCCTCGACTGGCCGAGGCCGGGTTCATGATTGACGAGTCGCGGGGGTTGGCGGTCCAGGCAGGATTGTATCCCAATCCACGAATTGACAGCGGCAATCCCCAGACGATTGGCCCCCAGAAAACAACCGTGCTGACGACCGGCTTGACCCAGGAAGTTGTCACGGCCGGCAAGCTGAGACTTGACCAGGCGGCGGCGACGGAGGCATCGCGGCAGACGGAATGGAATCGCGTTCGAACCCGCTTCAATGTCCTGACCCAGGTCCGGCAGGAATTCTTCACCACATTGGCGGCGCAGCGGCGACAGGATGTTCTCGGAAAACTGCTGGCTCTGGCCGAGCAATCCGAGAAGACCGGGAACAATTTGTACAAGGCCGAACAGGTGAGCGAGACCGACGTTCTGCTGTTGCGCGTTGAACGGCGTCGGGCCGAGTTGGCGTTGCAGACCAATGAAATCACCGTCGAAATGCAAAAACGGCAACTCGCTGCCACCATCGGCGTGCGGGACATGAAAATCGACGCCGTCGAAGGGAGTTTGTCGGTCCCGGTCCCGGATTTTGAATCGGACCAGGTGGTCGCCCAAGTACTCTACAGCAACCCGCTGGTGCAGATGGCTCATCTGGACATCAACCGGACGCAGTTTCTGTTGCGCCGTGCCGAGGTCGAACCGATTCCGAATCTATGGGTCCAGGGTGGCTTTCAGTATTCGTATGCGACAGACAACGCCCAGGGAATTATCGGGGTCTACCTGAATATTCCGCTCTGGAACAAGAATCAGGGAAACATTGCCGCTGCCGAAGCGGCAGTCTGCCGGGCAAACGCCAACCGCGACGTCGTTCAACTGGAATTGACGAAACAATTGACGGACGCGATGCAGCGCTATCGTGTTTCAGAACGAGCAGTGAAAAGTCTGGAGGAGGGAATTCTTCCAGACGCCATGCGGACCTTGGAACTCGTCCAAAAAGCCTATGCTCGCGGGCAATTCGATATTACCCGCCTGTTGCAGACGCAGCGATCCGTGTTCGAAGCAAACCTGGACTATATTACCGCCCTGGAAAACCGTTTGAGCGCAGCGGCAGAGATTGCCGGGTTGTTGCAGCTTGAGGAATTCCCGTGATGCATTGTCACAATTCCCAGCTGACTTCAGTGCCCGACGCCGCCCCCTTCGGGTGGCTGGCGATTGCCGTAGAAGCTGTACAAAACCGGCAGCAGGTTGATCAGCAGCAACGTCATGGACATTCCTCCCACGACGACAATGGCGAGCGGACGCTGGGTTTCTGAGCCGATTTGGGTTGAGACTGCCGCAGGCAGCAAACCGAAAATTGCCGCGAGCGCGGTCATTGTCAGCGGACGAATCAGCTTGTCGACGCCATCCACCAATGCCTCTTTCAATGGTACGTCGTGTGAACGGGCAGCATTGAAACGGGAAATCAACAGCAAGCCGTTCATGATCCCGACACCAAGGACCGAGATAAAGCCGACCCCTGCCGAAATGTTGAAGTTGACGCCCGAGAGCAACAGAGCCCATATGCCACCGATGCACATTACCAGGACGTTGGAGAGAACGACGACTGCATCCAACAGAGATCGCAGTGCCAGGTACAGCAAGACGACGATCAGAATCAGCGCGAGGCTGGATGCGATCACCAGACGGTGCACGGCCTCCTGCATTTCCTGAAACTCGCCGCTCCATTCCGCGGAATAGGTTCCTTGCAGGAACGGCGCGGTCTTCTGTTGCGCTTCGGCAACGGCACCGGCCAGATCCCGGCCGCGGACACTGAATTTCACGGCGATCAGTCGGCTCGCCTTCTCACGATAGATCGTCGATGCTCCGGAACGGACAAATGTCCCCTCGGCCTGGGATTCGCCGTCGGGAGTCAAGGGGGTAACGAGATCGCGCAGCCGGCGGCGCGGCACGCTGGCAGGATCAGTGTAGCTCATGTTTTCGCGGCTTCCCGTGGTGGCCAGATCGGAAACACGCCCACCGGCATAGTCGATCTGCCCGGAAGTGCTGCCGGATGCGCCACGCTTGTCGGCGGCCACGCGATTGCGAACAACTTCGACGGGAATATCGAGAATGGTTTCCTCGTTGTGCCGCAGTCGTTCGGGCCAGCGCAACGTGACATCGAATTTGCGCTCCCCTTCGACGACCTGCGTCAAAGACTTCCCCCCCACCGCCGTCGAAAGGACGTTCTGCACGTCTGCCACACTGACATTCCACAAGGCGCACTTGGCACGGTCGATGGCAAATTCGAGGTTGGCCTGCCCCTTGATCCGAAAGATTCCAACATTCACGATGCCGGGGACGTCTTTGCTGAGCGTCGCCTTGATCTTCTCGGCGATCTCTTCGAGCTTGTCCAGATCGGGACCGAAAATCTTGACGGCGTTTTCCCCCTTCACCCCGGACAACGTTTCCAGGACGTTGTCACGGATGTACTGGGAGAAGTTCCAGTCCACACCAGGGATCAACGCATTCAGTTCCGCGTTCATTTCGTCGATCAATTCATCCTTGGTCCGGGCGCGCATCGGACCATGAATCCAGCGTCGGAATCCGGTCTGCTTCATGACTTTTGGCCATTCGTCATGAGTCTTGAGCGGGACCGAGAACTCGCAGTTGTAGAAGCCCGTGGGGTCCGTCCCATCACCCGGGCGTCCCATCTGATTCAGAATCAGGGTTGTTTCTGGATATTTCTGCAGGATCTTGCGTGCGACGGCAGCCTTGCTCGCCACTTCGTCCAGCGACGCATTGACCGGGAACGTACCACGAACATAGACGTTGCCCTCTTCCAATTCCGGCATGAATTCCGCGCCGAGGTGGGGCAACGCCAGTCCGGTGGCGATCAACAGAGCCGCGAACAACCCAACGCTGATCCAGCGAAAGCGCAAGGCCAGCTTCAGCTGTCCGACATAGAATCCCTTCAGCATCCGCACGAGGAAGTTGTCGCGGGCGGGCTTCAGATTGGTGAACAGCAGTCGACACAACACGGGCGAGAGTGTCAGGGACAGGATCAAGGCCCCGCCAAGAGCAAAGGCGTAGGTGTCCGCCATGGGCCCGAAAATCTGGCCTTCCGGTCCCTGCATCGTAAACAGCGGCAGTAGCGCAAACACCATGATGATGGTGGAGTAGAACAGGCCCCGCTCGACATCGCCTGACGCCCGCAGAATCCGATCCTTCAATTCCAGATCGGCACGCTCACCCGCGCTCAGCGAGCGATAGATTGCTTCGACCATGATCACGGACGAGTCGACAATGATCCCAAAGTCGACTGCGCCCAACGACAGCAGATTGGCACTGAGACCCCGGAAGTACAGAACGGACATGGCGAACAACAGCGCGAGTGGAATGTTGATTGCAACGATAATGGCGCTCTGAAGATTGTTCAGGAACAGCAGCAGGATCGCGGTGACCAGGAAGATCCCCAGGACGACGTTTTCACGGACCGTATGCGTGGTCAAGTCAACCAGCCGTGTCCGGTCATAAATGGTCTCAAGCTGGACTCCAGGGAGCAGCCGGTTCGCCGTCGTATTGAGTTCCTCGATCTTGGCCTTCACATCGGTGAGGGCAGGAAGCGATTGCTCGCCCTTCCTCAAAAGCACAATTCCCTGCACCACGTCAGGGCGATCTGTCCAGATTCGGCTTCCCGTTGAATCTTCCACTTCGTGTTCGCCGACGGCCTTTGGGCGGCTGACCGCGACACGTCCCTGCGGGGGATGCGATCCAACGATGACCCCGCGCTGTCCGGCTTGAGTATCGGAAGAGTAGTTGCCGCCACTGACAATGTCCCCGATGCGAATGGGGACATTGTTGGTTGTCGCCAGGACGATGCTGCGAAGTTCACGCAATCGACGGTCTTCTCCCTTCCGCAGGTGCAGGGCGACTTCGGCGGGCGTCGCATCGGGCGGAAACGTGCGCGCCGGGTCAATTCCCAAGCCGAGCAACCCGAGTCCGCGCACGGCTTGCACAGTGGGACCTTCGATCACGAAGTCTCCGCCGACGTTGGAGTTGTTCTCGGCAACCGCCTCCTGCAATTGACTCAGACTGATTCCGTAGGCCTTGAGGCGTTCGGGGTCCGGTTGAATCTCATAACGCTTGACTTCGCCACCGAACGAGACCACATCGGCAATCCTGGGGATTCGGCGGAATTCGCGCTCCAGCACCCAATCCTGCAGCGACTTCAAATCGGCCGACGTGTAGATATCGTGCCCCAGCGCGTCTGTCGGGCCCTTCAGGACATAGCGATAGATCTCGCCAGTCGGTGTCGTATTGGCGAGGGTCGGCTGGACGCCCGGTGGAAGCCCGGCGGTATAGATTCGGTTCAAGACTTCAATGCGTGCTCGGAAGAAGTCCGTCTGATACGAAAACTGATTTCGGACGTGCGACAGGCCAAACAGCGACTTGCTGCGCATTGATTGCAGCCCAGGCATTCCGGACAAGGCAATTTCGAGTGGAATTGTGACCTCGCGCTCAATTTCTTCCGCAGACGCCCCGGGAAATTGAGTGACAACCTCGACGATGGCGGGAGCCGGATCGGGATAGGCCTCCACATTCAAGTGGACCAGTGAAAAACTTCCGACACCGATGAGCGCGATCGTCAGCAGGATGACAACCAGGCGATTTTCCAGTGCCCATTGAATCAGACGGTAAATCATGGCTGGCGACTTGTAAGAGCGATTCAGGACACGGCGGGGTCAGTCATTGATCCAAATTTGACCGGCCCCGCGAGAAAATAGTCCCTGATTCACGGACGAATGGGACTCGTAACCAAACTTCACGTCAGTTCGACGCTGTG
>Ga0265327_10004259_pt1 | contig 12826 bp, 13 predicted proteins | sample 41621metaG_FD_202089 | JGI IMG/M metagenome (GOLD analysis project Ga0265327, IMG submission 202089) | Rhizosphere microbial communities from Carex aquatilis grown in University of Washington, Seatle, WA, United States - 4-16-21 metaG | ecosystem: Host-associated > Plants > Roots > Rhizosphere...
TGATTGGCGCCTTTCTGATTGATAGCCTCCGCCGCGTACAATCACTGCAAGAATTGGCTCAAGCTGACCTTAACTATGAAGGGGAAGGTTTTGACAACCTAGCCGATGAGGATTACCTAGCGCGAGCCGCCGAGATTATCGCCATTATTGCTGGCCTTTATACGGTTCAGACCGCGGCACTGAAAGCGCTTCCAACGGTTGCCAAGCTGGCCAAAGAAGTTGAATGGCCCGTCATACCAGTTCTGGCGCGGATGGAATACGAGGGTATCCAGCTTGATACCGACTACCTGCAGAGCTTCGCAGTCGAAATAAACGACACCATTAGTGACCTTGAACAACAAATTTATGGCTACGCCGAGGCCGAGTTCAACATTGCCTCGCCCGGTCAGTTGGCCGAAGTGCTCTTTCACGACCTCGGGTTGCCTACCAAGAACATTAAGAAGGGTAAAACCGGCTACTCAACGGCGGCCAGCGAGCTCGATAAACTTCGTGGTCAGCACCCCATTATTGACCTCATTACGCAGTACCGCGAAGTCGCCAAACTCAAAAACACCTACGTTGACGCCTTGCCTAAACAGGTAGACGAACACTCGCGCGTACACACGACCTTTAATCTGACTATTGCTCAAACCGGGCGCCTTTCGAGCACTGATCCAAATCTGCAAAACATTCCCACCCGTACCGATCTAGGGCGGCGTATTCGGACCGCCTTTGTGGCGGGCAAGGGGAAGGTCTTGGTGAGTGCTGACTACTCGCAGTTTGAACTTCGATTGGCTGCCGTTTTAGCTGAGGACAAGGAACTGATCAAGATGTTTAACGAGGGGGCGGATGTGCACACTGCGACTGCTGCGCAGGTGTTCGAGGTTGCGCCAGACAAGGTCACCAAAGATCAGCGTCGTGCCGCAAAAGTGATTAACTTTGGGATCATGTATGGCATGAGCCCCCATGGCTTGAGTGTGGCTACGGGAATGACCCGCATCGAAGCAGTCGAGTTCATTGATAAATACTTTGCGCTTCGCAAGCCGTTGCTCGATTACATGCAGGTCTTAAAAGACAAGGCGCGCAATGATGGCTACGTGGAAACTATGTTCGGGCGACGTCGACCAATGCCAGATATTCACTCGACTAACTTTATTGTCCGACAGGCCGCCGAAAGGGCAGCAATTAACATGCCCATACAGGGGACAGAGGCCGATTTAATGAAACTCGCCATGGTTGCCGTTGATCAAAAACTAGTCGGTATGCAAGCCAAGCAGCTACTGCAAATTCATGACTCAATTTTAGTCGAGGCACCCGAAGCCGAAGCCGAACGAGTAGCAGATATACTCAAGCAAACGATGGAGACGATTTATCAACTGCCAGTGCATCTTAAAGTTGATGTTACGTCGGGCGAGAATTGGGGAGAGCTATGATTAAGAAATTCTACGTTGGGATTAAGGGTGTGATTGTACAAGATGGTAAGGTGTTGGTCCTGCAAAAGAATAAGCCGGACCCATTCTGGGAGATTTGCGGCGGTCGCATTGATGGGGATGAGACCATCGAACAAGCCCTACAACGCGAGTTACAAGAAGAGCTGCCGGGCATCACCAATGTAAAGGCCGAACGTTTACTTGCTGCGCACCGACTTCCTAAGGACATAGACGGCGATATTAGCCTGATGTTGGTGTACTATCAGGTCAAAGCGACGTTGCCCGATCCAATTGTTCTTTCTGACGAGCACTCCGCCTATCGCTGGGTTGCCAGTAGCACCGAGATAGTCTTGAATGGTGGCGCCCAAGAGGCGGTCAGTAGCGCCCTGGGTAATTGACCCCCGTTAACATCATTGCAAACTAAACTTAATCATGGTATGATTGCTTCGATTTATGAAGTACTTTTTGACGAGTCTTGGTGTGGTGTTACTGATCATCTTTGGTATTGTGGTTTTTGGTCGCAGCAGTACTACCACCACCCCTGGTGTGAGCGGTCATAAGACCTTGCAGCTGAGTGACTACCAAGCCAACAACAACGCCTATGTGGCCTACGAAATTGCTGGGCCAATTAATGCTGTGGAGAACCACGTTTCTCTTAAAATAACCGTTAGCCCCAACAGCCGTACGATTAACGTGTATCAGGGCTACCAAAACGCTGTCCTGACCAGTCAAACACTCGGGAATGACAGTGCTGCCTATAGCCAATTCCTTGCTGCCCTCAATAAAGCGGGCTTTACTAACGAGCGAACAATCGCTAAAGGCACGAATGCGACCTCGATCTGCCCAACGGGCACACGAAGCAACTTTAGCTTGGTGGATGGCAGTAAAGACGTTATGAATTTATGGACCGCGAGCTGTACGCTCGGTAGCTATGGCGGTAACGTGAACATGACAACACATTTGTTCGAGGCGCAGATTCCTGACTACAGCACCCTCGTCAGTAGCGTCAGTAGTTCAACCACTAACACCTCAGTCCTGCACTAGTTTTAGCCAACGCGTATCAGTAGTCGGCGCTTGCTTTCGGTGAGCTTGCTCATCTTGTAGAGGTGCGGGCGCAGGGCACCGGCTAGGGCACTGGAACGAGTCATGATAATAATCTGGTCATCGCGGATGGAGATGGACACGGATTCTTCAAAGTTGTCCTGAATGTAGGTTTTGATGGCCAGGATTTCTGGTGGCTCTGACTCAAAACGATTGGCAAACAGGTCGGATAACAGCTGTGACATATAGCTAGTATACGTCAGGTTTGCAGCACGCTTTGTGGTAATTTGCGCTATGGCCGTGCCAGTTCGCGGGTATTTTGCTTTACAATAAGTCTATGCCCGAGTTACCAGAGGTAGAAACCGTCCGTCGTGGACTAGCCAACCTGTTACTGAAACATCGCGTGACAGGCGTGGAGAGCAGTTACGATAAGTCTTTTCCGAACGCACCTGCAGATGTGCAGCGTTTTGTGATTGGCGCGCGTATAACTGCCGTTAAACGACGGGCAAAAGTATTGATGATCGAGCTCGATACAGCCTACACCTTGTTGGTACATCTTAAAATGACAGGCCAGTTGGTCTACCGGGCGGATGATGGGGAACGGTTTGGTGCTGGGCACCCCAACCACAGCCTGATTGGCGAACTGCCCGATCGGTCGACACGCGTCACCATCTTGCTCAACGGCGCCAAGCTCTTTTTTAATGACCAACGACGTTTTGGTTGGATGCGCGTGCTGCCAACCGTCGAAGTTGCCAACCTCGATTTCTTCAAAAAGGTGGGGCCCGAACCCCTGGCCGCCGACTTTACCACCAAAGATTTTGCGGCGCGCCTCCAGCGGCGTGCCAATAGCATGATAAAGGCCGTCTTACTGGACCAGACTGTCATCGCCGGGGTAGGCAACATCTACGCCGACGAGAGTTTATGGGGTGCCAAAATCCACCCGGCTACCCGAGTTAAAGATGTCTCGACGGTCAAGCTGAACCGTTTGTACCACGCGCTGCGTGACGTGCTTGAGTTGGCCATTCAAAAAGGTGGCTCCAGCGACAAAAACTACGTTGATGTGGCGGGTAAAAGGGGAAGTTACCTAACGTTTGCTAATGTTTTTCGTAGAGAGGGCCAGGCTTGCCCACGGTGTGGTGATAGTATTATCAAAACCCGGGTAGCGGGCCGGGGAACGCATACTTGCCCGCACTGCCAAAAGGAATCACGATGATTACTACACTGACCGGAACCAATGACTTTTTGTTAACTACGGAGCTGCGCCGCATTAAAAAAGATTTTATTGCCGAGCACACAGATTTTGGCTTCGAAAGCTACGACGGTCAGGAACTTGACCCCAAGCAATTGCCATCAATCTTGCAGGCGCTACCGTTTTTGTCGGCCCGTCGCATGGTCATTCTTCGGCAGCCGTCTGCCCAAAAAGTCGTACAGGACGATGTCGAAAAATTGCTCAATACCGTCAGTGACAGCACCGATGTGGTGATTGTTGAACCAAAGGTCGATAAACGAACTAGTTACTATAAAATGCTCAAAAAAGACACGGACTTTCGGGAGTATAACCCGCTTGATGAGCGGGCGCTGGCCGATTGGCTGGTAGCCCAGTCCAAAGCAGGGCAGGGGGCCTTGTCGTCTGCCGATGCACTCTACTTGGTACGCCGTGTTGGCGCCAATCAACTCCTTCTTTCTAATGAGCTGCAAAAGCTTTTAGCCTACCAGCCGAATATTACTCGTCAAACCATCGATGAAATGACCGAGCCCACACCACAAAGCAGTGTCTTTGATCTACTCGATGCCGCCCTCAACGGCAATAAACAGAAAACAGTTGCACTTTACCTCGAGCAGCGACAGCAAAAGGTTGAGCCAATGGCCATCATGGGAATGTTAGCCTGGCAGCTCCACATTCTTGCGCTGGTTAAAACGGCAGGGGAGCGCAGTCCCACGGCGATCGCGAGCGAGGCTAAAGTTAACCCGTACGTGGTGAGTAAAACACAGTCCATTGCCCGACACTGCAGCTTGGCGCAGGTAAAGACCTGGGTGCAAGACGCTGCACGGCTTGATGTCAGATTAAAAAGCGACCCCATCGATGCCGATGAGGCCGTTCTTAACTATTTCTTGCGCCTTTCGGCCTAGACTATTTTTTCTTGGCGACTGGTTTTTTGGCTGGAGTCTTTTTGACAGCAGCTTTCTTTACCGGAGCCTTCTTAGCTGGAGTCTTAGCAGCAGCCTTAGCAGCCTTTGCGAGCTGGCTCTTCTTACGAGCAGCTTTGTTCTTATGGATGACGCCCTTTTTAACGGCTTTGTCCAAAGAGCTCTGGGCCTTGCTTTGCTTCTTTTTGGTGTCTTTACCGCTGGTCAAAGAATTTTGAAAATCTTTGATGGCGCTACGGAAAGTACGCTTGGTCTTAGTGTTGCGAGCAGTGGCCTTGCTGGCTACACGTACACGCTTTTTAGCTGACTTGATAATTGGCATTTGGATCCTTCTCTTGCTAGAGGCTTATTTTTTATACAATGCCCACCACTATAACGGATGAGCCCTACAGTTGTAAAGAAAGGGTAGACAAACATAAGCGTTGGTGTTACGATTTTTACTAGAGTTACAACAAACAAAAAACCAATATGGAACAAAACGCGCGACAGCAAATCATCGATCGTCTCAAAGAGGCGAACAACGTACTGGTCACAGTTAGTGCTAATCCCTCAGTTGATCAGCTGGCTGCTTGCATCGGCTTTACGCTGTTACTGAACAAGCTCGGTAAGCACGGCACTGCTGTTTTTAGTGGTGATATTCCATCTACCATTGAATTCTTGAAACCCGAAGAAACGATCGAAAAGAACACCGATAGCCTGCGTGATTTCATCATTGCCCTTGATAAATCTAAAGCCGATAAGCTGCGTTATAAGGTTGAAGACAAGGTTGTGAAGATCTTTATTACACCTTACCGCACCAGTTTGAGCGACAAAGACCTGGATTTCAGCCAAGGCGACTTTAATGTTGATGCTGTTGTGGCGTTGGGTGTTCACGAACGCACCGATCTCGATCAAGCCATTACCGCGCACGGTAGAATCCTGCATGATGCCACCGTTATCTCTGTTAATAATAAGGAACAGGCCGAGCTGGGCGCCATTAACTGGATTGACTTGAATGCCAGCAGCTTGTCCGAAATGTTAGTCGAACTGGCGCGAGGCATGACCACCGAAGCTTTCGATGCACAGATGGCAACCGCCTTCATGACGGGTATCGTGGCTGAAACAGGTCGCTTTAGTAACCCCAAGACCACCCCTCGTACCATGTCCCTGGCCTCTGATTTGATGGCGGCGGGCGCAAACCAACAACTTATCGCCAGCAAGCTACAGTCGCAGGTACCGTCTAGTATTAGCGAAACACCACCAACCCAGACCAAGGATGGTAAAGATGCTGTAGATGGTTCTCTACAGATTTCTCACCAAGATACACCTACAAATGACGTAAAAACAGATGATGACAACAATAAAGACGACGAAGTTGCTGACATTCTTGGGCTGCCTTTGGAACCAAAAGCCGAAGATACTAGTTCACAGGTTTCTCAGGCGACAATTAGCAATGTTTCGGATCGTACGCCACAAGTTGCTGCTGCAAATTCGACCGCTACGCCAAGCAACATGGCCTTACAGCCACCAGCACTTGGTGGGCAGCTCACTGCTAACAGTCAGCCAGACGAACTACGCCCAGAGCCCTCGGCCGACCCGCTAAGCCTGCCCGCAGTTGATACGAATACCGTTCAGCCGCCTCTCTTATCACGTGATAATAATGATGCGCTTCCGTCCGCTCCAGCTGCGTCGCTTCCAACACTCAGTACACTTGAGGAAGAGGTTGACAGCCCACATGTTGCGGCAGCCACCGAAGAGTCCGCACAAGATCAGGTTGACGATGCTCGCGATGCGGTTACCCAGGCGATCGCCGCAGAACCCAGCAGTCAGCCGCTTGATCCAATTCAGGCACTCGGTGCCCAACCAGTAAACCTTGATCTTAACAATGCTGCTCCTGGTCTGACACCACCGCCGGCGTCACCTGAACCGGCCTTGCCATCCTTATCGAACCCTGTCGGACCTACCGCACCACCGCTCCCAACCCTTGATCAGACGGCACCACCCCTTGCTGCATCACCAGCTGGCGGACTACCATCCCTCGATCAGACTGTGCCCGCCCTGCCTGCGCTCGAGAATCCAACGCCACCGATGCCATCGTTCGACACGCCGTCTTTGCCGAGTTTGCCAACTGATCTGCCTCCTCCGGGTAGTGGAATGACGCTTCCTTCGCTTGAACCCCTGGCGCCCGCGCCGCCCTCACCCGTAGCATTTCCTCCAAGCATGCCAGATCCTACTGTCCCACAAATGCCTCCGTTGCCATCTGTCGGCCCAACACCTAATACATTCGGTGCGCCACCAGACATGAATGGGGTTAACCCTAACATCCCGACCAGTCTCCTGCCACCGAGTCAGCCCAACGACGCAACGGCAGCAGGCGGTAGCCCAACGGCACCTCCGCCCGTACCGCCACCCCTGATGCCGCCCACTGCCTAATGGATGGCTATCTGCTCATCGACAAACCGTCCGGCTGGACGAGCTTTGACGTGGTTAACCGAGTGCGGCACATCGTACAGGCGTCGGGGCTCAATACCACTAATAAAAAGCGCTTTCCAGTTGGTCATGCCGGTACGCTTGACCCCCTAGCGACGGGGTTAGTCATTATTATGCTCGGTAACTACACAAAACAGGCAGAGGCGTTTACAAAACTCGACAAAAGCTACGCAGTAACCGCCACGTTTGGCCACATCAGTACCACGGGTGACGAAGAAGGGGAGAAGACGTCCGTTTCTGACATGCAGCCTACCAAAGAGGAGGTTCTGTCCGCCCTTGAACAGTTTAAGGGTGAGATATCGCAAACACCCCCCGCATTCTCGGCTATTAAGATCGACGGCAAGCGTGCCTACAAACTAGCGCGCGAGGGCAAGTCGCCAGAAATCCCCTCAAGGCTCGTCAAAATCTATGCAATAACAGAGGTGGATTATGCCTACCCCCAGCTCTCGTTTACTGTGAGGGTTTCGAGCGGAACCTATATTCGGTCGTTAGTTGAAGACATCGGAAAGTCCCTCGGCACTGGCGCTTATACAACATATTTACGGCGCCTTACTATAGCCGACTACTCGGTCGAAAAAGCCATGACTGTAGACAATTTGAGTGCAGAATCGATCTACCAGAACTTACAACACAGCGGCTGAGTACAAAAAATAATCACTCAGTGCTACTTCGTGCGACTTTCGCTGCCGTACCTCTTGTATAACAGGGTCATCTCTGCTATAATAGCCGGTAACGCCATCACAAATCTCTAAATTACACGTATAAGGAAGTACATGATTTCAACCGAGAAAAAAGCAGTAATTATCAAAGACCTACAAACCAGCAAGACTGATGTTGGTTCGCCAGAAGTCCAAGTTGGCATCCTGACCGCCCGTATTGCTGAGCTAACTGGTCATCTACAGATCAACAAAAAGGATCACATGGCTCGCCGCGGACTCCTGCAGATGGTTGGCCAGCGCAAGCGCTTGCTCCGTTACTTGGCCAAAAAGGACAGTAACAAGTACCTCGAGATTACCGAAAAACTCAAAATTCGCCGCTAATTTGCGTAGACTAGCTGGTCCATCTGGGCCAGAAGCTTGTGCACATTAACAGACAGTAACATAGCGTTTTCGTTGTACCGAAACAGATATATCGCTTGGCATAATCAATTGCACAAGAGCCATTCATATATTTGCACTGTACAACGAAACACCTCTTGAAAGGGGACTTATACATGGGAAAAACCATTAACCCAGCTGGCAAGCCAATCGTCAAAGTAGAGACTGAATTTGCCGGCAAAACCTTATCACTCGAAGTTGGACGCGTGGGCTTTAGAACCACTGCCTCCGTCATGGCTACCTACGGCGACACTGTTGTCTTGGCGAGTACCATGGTTGGGGCCAAGCCCCTCCAGGGCTTTGACTACTTTCCGTTGAGCATCGACTACGAAGAGAAGATGTACGCTGCTGGCAAGATCAGTGGCTCACGCTTCATTAAAAGAGAAGGTCGCCCGAGCGACGACGCCATCTTGATTGGCCGCCTCATTGACCGACCTATCCGCCCACTGTGGCCAAAGGGTTACCGGCACGAAGTACAGGGTGTGGCCAGTGTTCTGAGCATGGATCCAAGCTTCCGACCAGACATGGTTGCCATGATTGCCTTGAGCGCCGCCTTTATGCTTACTGGTGCGCCATTTGATGGTCCTGTTGCCGGTGTTCGTGTTGCCCTCGTAGATGGTGAATTTAAAGCCTTCGCAACCCCAGAAGAACTTGATGGTGCGCTTGACCTCGTTGTGGCTGGTACCGAAGCTGGTGTGATGATGGTTGAAGCCGGTGCTTCTGAAGTTTCCGAAGATCAAGTTTCCGACGCCATTGCCTTTGCGCAAGAACTCATTCAGCCAGCCATCCAACTCCAAAAAGAGTTGGCCAAAAAGGTGGGCGTCACTGCTCAAGAATACGTTTTGAGTCTGCCTGATACGGATATCCAAGATCGTGTCGAAACCTGGTTAAGTGGCAAGCTCGGTGTTGGCTTGCGCCGTCCATACCCCGAGCGCAACGACCTGGTGCGTGAGCTCCGCGATGCCATGGAAGCGCACTTTACCGAAGAAATCGGTGAAGACGGCTACAAAGAAGCCAAGAACGACTATAACGACGCTTTCCAGATGGCCATTCACAAAGATGTCCGCCGCGGTATCGTTGAAGAAGGTGTCCGTCCTGATGGCCGTAGCCTCACTGAAGTCCGCGAGCTGAGCAGTGAAGTTGGCGTTCTGCCTCGAACCCACGGCTCTAGCATCTTTACTCGTGGCCTTACTCAAGCTCTGAACATTGTCACCGTTGCTCCGCTCAGCTTTGTGCAGCTTGTCGACACCATGGAAAGGGAAGGCGAACGCCGCTACTTCCACCACTACAATGCTCCTGGCTACACCGTGGGTGAAGTCAAGCGCCTTGGTAGTCCTGGACGCCGCGAAATCGGCCACGGCTACTTGGCTGAACGCGCCCTGGCGGCAGTTCTGCCATCCGAAGAAGAGTTTCCATACACCGTCAGAAGCGTCACCGAGATTATGAGTCAGAATGGGAGCACCAGCATGGCGGCCACTTGTTCTAGCTGTTTGGCACTCATGGACGCCGGTGTCCCTCTTAAGCGCCCAGTGAGTGGTATTGCTATGGGCTTGATGATGAACGGCGACAAGCCAATCGTTTTGAGTGACATCGCCGACGCCGAAGACTTTGCTGGTGACATGGACTTTAAGGTCACTGGAACCGAAAAAGGTATCACCGCCTTGCAGATGGACATGAAAGTCCACGGTTTGCCCGTCAGCGTCCTTAAAAAGGCCCTAGAGCAGGGTAAAGACGGTCGTAACCACATCCTCAAACACATGATTGAGACGTTGCCAGCTCCGCGTAAAGAAATGAGCCCATACGCCCCACGCGTTGAATCCATCAAGATTAATCCTGATAAGATTCGCGAAGTGATCGGTAAGGGTGGCGAGATGATTAATCGCATCGTTGCCGAAACTGGCGCGCAGATTGATATTAAGGATGATGGCCTGGTCTTTATTGCCAGCCCCGACCAAAAGTCCATCCAGGCCGCCAAAGAGTTCATCCAAAACCTGACCGCCGAACCAGAAGTTGGCAAGATCTACGTCGACGTTCCCGTAATGACCGTTATGGACTTCGGTGCCTTCGTCCAAGTTATGCCTGGTAAGGACGGCCTGGTGCATGTTTCGGAAATGAAAGAAGAGCGTGTCGAAAGTCCGCGCGACGTCGTTAAAGAAGGCGACCTCGTAACAGTTAAGTTACTGGCCATAGACGACAAGGGCCGTTTGCAGTTGAGTATGAAAGCTGCGCAAAGAGAGCTGAAGGACAAAAAATAAGATGAAGGTTCTGACGCGATTCGATAACTGGCACAAAACCCGCAAGGGTCACGCTGTCTTTGCTGTTATCGAGTTGCTGGCCTTCTATCTGGTCGGCTCTCGAGCCCTGGACACTGGTAGCTGGTGGGAGTACGGTTTCGCACTCCTGCTGGTTATTGGAAGCGTCCAGAACATTGTGCAGATCTTTAAAAAACGTCGTTGATGAAAATATTCGACCATAAAAAAGAGGTTGTCGGCGTTCGCGCCGTTAATAAGCTCCTTGGTGGTGTAGCTGGTGCAGCCCTAGTGATTGCTTTTTCTGCAAGACTACCTCTTATAGCTAAAATGATTCTCTACGGAATCGCTACTATCCTCTTCGTCATACTTATGTACCGAGGCCTGAAAGGTAAAACTGTTACAGCCTTGAGACTAAAGGAGCTGCGCGATATTAAGGCTAGCCATCAAAAGAATCAGACAGGTTTGGCCGAGTTCCTCGCCAATCCGCAAGGTAAGGACGACAAATGAGCAACAAATCGGATAAGCTCACGAAGCTAAAAGAACAGATCCTCACTGATAAGGTTTGCCCTGAACTCGCCGCTACCGCTACCCAGTTGGTATTTGGCACCGGTAACCCCGATGCCGAACTGGTATTTATCGGCGAGGCGCCCGGTAAGAATGAGGACCTGAAAGGTGAGCCGTTCGTTGGAGCCGCCGGGAAGTTCCTGAATGAGATGCTGGAGACTATCGGTCTGAAAAGGGAAGATATCTACATCACCAACATCGTTAAATATCGGCCAGCCAATAATCGTGATCCGTTGCCCCAAGAAAAAGCAGACTTTCTGCCGTACTTGCAGCAACAGATGGCGATTATACAGCCAAAAGTGATCATTACCCTTGGAAGACATAGCATGGAATGTTTCCTACCGGGCCTAAAGATCAGTGACGCTCATGGCCAGCCAAAACGAAAGAATGGACAGGTGTATCTGCCACTCTTTCATCCCGCCGCCGCCCTCTACAACGGAGGTCTGCGACAAACCTTACTCGATGATTTTGCCACTATTCCGGCACTTCTCGAGCTCTTACACGAAATTAAATAACATCTCTAATAAAAGGAGAAAATATAATGGAAACAACGAAACCAAGACCACCAAGACCAACCGGTCCCGATGAGTCTCGAAATTCCAAACCAAAAAATAACAACCGTGGCGGCAAAAAGCCCGCTGCTAATCCAGGCAATGGCCGTAGTGTCAGCCGTGGAGCTGCCATTCGTGCCCAACGCCGTTCTCAGGACGATGCTCAAAAGATTGCCAACAAGTACTTGCCCAGCGCCGGTGCCGACACGAAAGATAAACCTCGCCGCGCCCCAATGATCGATGACGGCCCTCAGGTTAAGATCATCCCATTAGGTGGCCAGGACAGTGGTGGTTCTAAGAACATGATCGTCATGGAATACCTCAACGACGCCATTATCATGGACTGTGGTAACGACCTCGGTGTTGACCTGCCCGGTATCAATTACGGCATCGCTGACACGACGTATCTAGAATCAATTCGACACAAGCTCAAGGGCTACGTCATCACCCATGGTCACTTGGACCACATTGGTGGCCTGCCACACATCTTGCCAAAGTTCCCAGCGCCCGTTTACGGTAGTCGCTTTACGATTGGCCGCGTCGAAGAAATCTTCCAAAACTTTGGTCTGCCACAGCCCGATGGCTTTGAGCTCAAAACCGTCGTCATGAATGAAGATAATCACGAGCGCCTCAAAGTAGGTGAGTTCTTTATTGAACTAGTTCGCGTAACGCACTCCATCCCCGGTTCCACTTGTATCGTCGTCGACACCCCCGTCGGCCGCGTTATTAACACCGGTGACTTCCGTCTTGATCCAAACCCGTTGGACCACGAAAAAACTGACACAGAACGGCTTATCGAACTCGGTAACGAAGGGGTCCTGGCACTGTTAAGTGAAAGTACTACTACTGAACGTCCTGGCCGCACGCCGAGCGAAAGCACCATTGAACAGAGCTTTGTCGACATCATCGAACAGGCTCCAGGTCGCATCTTTGTCGGCTTGTTCTCAACCAACATGAACCGCGTCCAAATGATCATCAACGCAGCAGTACATCACAACCGAAAAGTTGCTATGGATGGTCGCAGCATGGTGAGCACACTCGAAATGGCTGTACGCCTTGGCTTTGCCAAAATTCCAAAGGGCACCTTCGTACCAATCGCGGCTGTTAATACCATGAAGGATGAAGAAATTGTCGTCGTCTGTACCGGTTCGCAAGGTGAGCCTAACTCGGCTCTGCAACGCATGGGTAATGGTGAGCACCGCCATGTCAAACTCAAGGAACAAGACACCGTCATCCTAGCCAGCACACCAATTCCTTACTCTGGTAACGACGCGCTGGTGCGATCGATGGTTGAT
>Ga0265327_10004262_pt1 | contig 12814 bp, 5 predicted proteins | sample 41621metaG_FD_202089 | JGI IMG/M metagenome (GOLD analysis project Ga0265327, IMG submission 202089) | Rhizosphere microbial communities from Carex aquatilis grown in University of Washington, Seatle, WA, United States - 4-16-21 metaG | ecosystem: Host-associated > Plants > Roots > Rhizosphere >...
GTATTGGCGGCTCAAAGGACTGCCATGCCAACCACCTGATCGAATATGCTCTGTCGATAAATCGAATCTTCCTGCGTCACGATCACCATGTCACATTGCAGTCCTTTGAGCCGCCAATACGCATGCGCTTGAAGAATCTTTTTCGCGAACTCTGGGGCGTTTGCATCGCTTAGATAAACAAGTGCGATCGGCAGATCGCCGGAAATTCCGTAAGACCACAAACTGTTTTGCCCGCGCTTGTTTTTCAGCAGTGTCGCCGACGGCGCGCGACGGAACGGATGCGTATAGATCAACGCTGTGGCGAGCCTGCCGAAAAGTTGTGCGTCGGCTTCCGTGGAGTTGAGTTGATGCAAGACAACTTGTGAATGGGTCCAGGCCAAATCCATCACGCGATCGGACAACGTCGCGTCCCGATATTTGGAAACGATGTGCATCGCGCCGTCGCGTGTTTCGCTGATTCCAAAAATCAAATCGACTCGCGCTGATTGATCCGGCGCCAGCTTGATTACGCGCCGAATTGAAATAATCGGATCCAGCACAGGACCGTCGCTATTTGAAAGCAGGCCAGGCTGTTGCAGTGCGACTGGATTGCTAGTCGTTCGGCAGCGACCAACAAATTTACTTCGATCTGTTTCGTATGACGCTTCATCGGAGACAGCCCCGTGTGGCAACATCAAATGCACGTAAAACGGTGGAGTATCCTTTTCCGACCGTGGACGCCTTTTACAAAGGATCGCGCCGTGCTGTCGGAGAATTTCAGTTTCGACAAATAGATTGCTAAATGCGGGATGAGCCAAATCCGCGCTCTGCGGCGCCATCACCACTTCCGCGTAACTCGTCAGTTCGATCGTCTTCGGTTTCTGCGACCGATTTGTCAGGGTAACACGCCGCAGCTCAACGTCGTCTTCTGGCGACACACTCATTTCTGTATGGACATCCAACTCATCGATGCGACGACGAAACTCTGCGCGCCCTTGCGTAAAGATGGCTTCATAAACCCTGGAAGCTTTTGTGGTCGGCTGATACGCGATGGACGACACATCATTTGTTTCCAAATCACGGATGTAACAAAACGTCCCATGGTTATCCCGCGTCGCATCTTCGCGCCATCGAGTGATTGCCAACCCCTTCCACTGCGTAAATCCCGCGCCGCTCGTGGTGACCGCGGTTGTATATCGACCATTCGACAGTAGGTGTACTTCTGGAAACGGTGTGTTCGGATTCGAAAAGACGCGAATGAACTCCTCCTTCTTCGTTTCGCTTTCCGGGCGTCCCGCTGCTTCCAACTCGCCGGGATAGAGCGGCGTGACAACTTGCGGGACGCGCTCCTGCAACAGTAATTCGGTAGACTTGAAGAGTGGATACGACTGAAACCGCCGTTGCATGGGCCTGTTTCGCAACAATCCAAGAAGCCCGAGAAAGCCCATCCCTTGATGATGCGCCATGAACGATCGAACGGTCGCGCTCGTTTGACCAGGTCGTAACCGCGATGGTGTATAATCGATCGCTTCGTAAAATCCGTAGCGCCCTTCGCGACCGTCGCGTGAGAGCCGCTGCAGATTCTCGCACGCTTCCGTTGGGCACACCATCAACGCCATCATCGTCGCATACGGTGCTACGACGAGGTCCTCGGCCAGGCCTCGTTTCAAACCGAGTCCCGGAACGCCAAAGGCGCGGTATTGATAATTCAAATGCGCATCGGTCAGATAAAAGCCGGATTCAGAAAATCCCCAGGGCACACCCCGCTCGCGGCCATATTCGATTTGCCGTTGCACAGCGGCTTTGCAACTCCGGTCGAGCAATGTGTTTTCATAGCTTGGCATGACAAGCGCGGGCATCAAATACTCGAACATGGAACCGCTCCACGACACCAGGACCGGCGTGCCGCCCGGTGAAACGAGAATTCGACTGAGCGCGAACCAATGCTCTTGTTGCACCTGATATTGCGAAATTGCCAAGTAGCTCGTAAGACGCGCTTCAGATGCCAGTAAATCGTAAAAGCTGCCGTCCATCCGATGGTCTGTTGCGTTGTAGCCAATCGAAAACAACTCACGGGATTCATCGAACAAAAACTTGAAATCCATTTCTGAAACATCGCTACAGCGGTGTGTCAGCGCGGTGATCGCGTCCAAGCGATGGCGTGCATTCTGGGCGGCTTCTCGAATGCTCTCGGCAACCGAGTTCAGCCATTCTAGCGCAGCGTCACTCACCGTTTTCTGTGATGAGATTTTGTTCACGACAAGGTTTAGCAGTGGCAGCAACGTTTGGTCGAAACGCGCCGCCTCGCGCAACGCAGGCATGTGATCGAGGATTGCCAAAAATCCGGATAGTTCGTGCAGGCGACTTGCATCTGGAGCGAACACTAGTTTCGTTAGCTCTTGAGGCGTTGGTGGAAGTTCAACCCACGGCGTGAGCAACCGGAGTTCTTCCTCTTGCGCGGTACACATTTTCGCCAAGGCTTGCGCCCACCATTTGCAATCGGCATCCGCTATGTTGACTGTAGCTGCCACCAACTCAGCCGCGGCTTTCGAGATTTCATTTAGGGCTTTCCCCAGGTCTCTCGGCGTATTGCTCTTTCTATCGCGATAGCGGCTGAGGACCGAATTGAAAATTGTCGCCTGCTTTGCCACCCGCGCACCGTCCCCATTCAACGATGTGCTGGCTGCGATAGCCTCGTTCAATCCCAGGAAAGTATGTTCGAGCGCCTGGATTCCAACGCCGTTTGCGACTGCGAGATCCGGCAACTCGATCAAACCCGCCCGCAACGTGAGTGTGTGTGCGGCGAAATTACCACTATCCACGCTGGATAAATATAGCGGCAGGAGCGGCTTCAATGTTCGTGTGTCGTACCAATTGTAAAAATGCCCTCGATGACGCTCCAGCTGGTCGAGAGTGCTGAGCGTGCGCGTCAATCTCTCGAGAAGTTGTTGAGTTGTAATGTAACCAAAGTCCCACGCGCCCAGCGAGGCCAGCATACTCAGCCCAATATTCGTCGGCGAGGTGCGCGTTGCCAGAACTTCCCTCGGAGTTTCCTGAAAGTTATCTGGAGGCAGCCAGTGATCGTCATCGTTGATAAACGTTTCGAAAAAACGCCAGGTCTTTCGCGCGGTCCTTTCCAGGAATTGTAGCTGCTTTTCACTCAATGAGGGCTTGGCGGGGCGCAGCGGCAGACTGATCCACCATGCAATCAGCGGCGAAACAAACCACAGTGCGAGCAGTGCGGCACAAAACTCTATCTGCGCGCGTTGCGAATAAGTGACCGCGATCGCAATCAGAATGGCAAAGGCGGGCACGCCCCACGTCATTCGGATTACTGACCGGAAATCGGTTCGCGCTGCGCGTTCGGCGTCGGTTGAAGTTTGCCATTCGAGTAGTTTCTCATGGCTTACCAGCACTCGCCACGAGGTGCGAAAAATCGCGTCAAGACTCAGAAAAGCCTCAAATGGAAGAAACACCACCGTAAAGATGGCGGTTGCAAGTTGCTTCACGAGGGATGTTCCGACACCGCACCAATGCGCTCGCCATGGCAGTTGTTCTGATTTACGCGCTGCTTGTGCGAAAGACGAGAAGAGCCCGGGAATCACAACAATGCCGAGCACCAGCACGGTCCAAAATCCCGCGTTGCCGAATACCCCTAGCCAGCTCAACGCTAACATCGCGGTGAGTGCAATCGGAACAATACTTCGTCGCAAATTGTCGAAGATTTTCCATCGTGCAAGGAGATCAAGGTGGTTGACCGCCGATTTTTCCAATGCATCCGGAACACGCGGCCACAACCAACGCGCGATTTGCCAATCACCACGGATCCAGCGATGGCGCCGGCCGGCATCTGCTAAAAACCGCGAAGGATGTTCCTCGAAAAACTCAACATCGCTTACGAGCGCCGAGCGTGTATAACCGGACTCAATCAAGTCATGGCTGAGAATCGCATTCTCTCCAAAACGGCCCTCCAGTGATGTGACGAACGCATTTACATCGTAAATCCCTTTTCCGATGAATGACCCTTCACCGAACAAATCCTGATAAACATCTGAAATTGCTTTCGTATACGGATCAATACCTATCTCGCCTGCGAACAGACGCACAAACCACGATCTCTCCGCGCTCGGTAGGCTGACACCTACGCGTGGCTGTAAAATACCGTAACCTTGCGTCACAATTCGCGTTTTCGGATCGATCCGCGGCGCATTCAGAACGTGCGCCATATTGCCGACCAGTTTTTTAGCGGCGTCGCGTGGAAGCTGAGTGTCGGTATCGAGAGTGATCACATGCCGCATTGAAGCCAACAACTCCAAATCGCCAACAACAGCACAAAATTGTTCAGGTTTTGCGCCCTGCACAACTTCATTAAACTGCTCGAGCTTCCCGCGTTTACGTTCCCAACCCATCCACAATTGTGCTTGCGGATTCCAGCGGCGCGGACGGTGTAACAGGAAGAAAATGCTCGCACGATCGCGCGACGAATATCTGTTGTTCAACGCCACGATTCCATTGTCAACGCGACGTAGCAAAAGCTCATCGCTTGGCTGCGTCTGCTCCTTCGAATCGACGAAATCGGTCAACAGCGCGAAGTAGAGGTTGGCGTCGCGATTGGCGAGATAGTGAATCTCCAATCGTTCCAGCAACGTGTCGACCGTGCTAATGCTCGTCAGCATGGTGGGCACAACCACGATCGTCCTGTGTTCAACCGGAATTCCCTCCGCCAGATCCAATCTTGGCAAGAGCTGCGGCGGCAGCACCAGCGTGACCAGCCAATTGATTAGAGAAACAGCCACGTGACTGAAACCGATAATGATCAGCAACCCGAGCAGCGCAATTTGCCAGGCATCGGCGCCAAAGGACTGGCCGCTCGCGATGGCCCATGCCGCCATTCCCAAAGTTAAGACTGTTATCGTGCCGGTATAAAAGAGCAGGGGACGATGGCGTATTTGTCGTCGGAATTTTTCAATGACCGGCAATCGAGCTTCAACCTTCTTCTCGACCAGAGATCGGCCCGCGTCAACCAGGTAATAACCAACGTGCCCCAATCGCTTATCTTCTTCCGAAGAAGATTGGGCGGCCAGTTCAACGGCGGTCTTTGCGACGGCGCCTTCTGGACTTTTACCATGCCGTGCGATTTGTTCGACCACGTGTCGATATGAATCGCGCGTTGGGAAATCCATTTGCGGATAAATTCTGGCCGGATCGCCGCGCAAAGTTTGTTCAACGACGCTGAGCGTCTCGACAAACTCCCGCCAGTCAAACGCGCCCAAGCCGCGCAAGCTCGTGATGCAATTGCCGACGGAAACCTGGTCAGCCGCCTGCAGTTGACTCTCGAGTTGAATCAGTTCCTCAAGGTTCCGCCCTTCATCTTCGAGCCGTTGTTCAAGCCAATGGCCAGCATGCTGCAGCACCGGGCCATGTCCCTGCAGGCGTCGCGACAACTCAGCGACAAACGCGCTGGTCAATGTCGGTTTCGATTGCGCCAGTTCCGCAATCATGATGAACAGGTCGCTCGGATTACCTTCCACCACTTTAATCATCCGCTCGGCCCATGCATCAGCGAGATCCCGCTGCTCACGTCCATAGGTGAGTTGTTGGACAATCCGACGCAGATTCTCGATCAAGGCGAGTCGTAGCATGATCGGGATCGCCCATAATTCGCCCAGCGTCAGCTCCTTAATCGTCTGATACGCAGCGACGAACGCGCTCAATTGTTCCATCGTTACGCGCCCATCCACATGCGCAATCAATTCCGTGATGAGTCCGTAGACCCGCGGATAACCAGCTGCAGGTCCGTTCAACAATTTCGGAAGTTCGCGATTATAGTTCGAAGGCAGGTGTCGCCGCGTCAGAGTGATTTGTTCTTTAACTAGATAAAAATTGTCCAACAACCACTCCGACGCCGGCGTCATCGGTCGCTTCGACTCATTCCTGGCGGCATAGAGGTTGTAATCGCGTAGAATTCGTTCGTTCTCGGTTAGTCGCGGCAGCAATTCTTTCGGTGGGCTCCGTGAGGTTACCTGGTGTTGTCCGGCCAACATCCGTGCGTGCTGTTCCAACTGTTGCGTGCCGAACAACTCGCTACGCAATGGAGCGTCGCTAGCCGGTGGCGCACCAATATTGTTTGGAGTTTTTACTGCTGGCCTTCGATGTCTCCGCCGCAAAAGTTCCATGTAACAAACAATCTCAATGCTTCACCGGCGCTTTGGCATCCAGCGCGGCACGGATCGCTTTGACCAGCGCATCCTGATGATACGGCTTCTGCAAAAAGTGCACTTCACCGCGAAGGGCAAAATCCTGCTGCAAGACTTCATGGCTATAGCCGCTTGTGTAAACCACCTTCAGGTCCGGTTTCTGCGTTTGCAATGTCTCAGCCAATTCACTGCCGGTCATGCCATCCGGCATAACCATATCCGTGAACAACAGCGCGACGTCTTTGCCATGTTGCGCCCATAACCCGAGCGCTTCTTTTCCAGAACTTGACTGGATGATTTGATAACCTTGCCGACGCAATTGCCGGCTCACCAACTCGCGAAGCGCAGGTTCATCTTCTACCACTAGAATCGTTTCTCCTCCGGACACCGGCTTCTCAGTTGTCGTCGGGCGTTTGTCTGAAACAACCGGGGATGGCACCACGGGAAGATAAATTTTAAAGGTGGAACCGACGCCGACCTCGCTGCGGACTTCAACCCATCCGCGGTGTTGGCGAATGATGCCGTAGGCGCTCGACAGGCCGAGTCCAAGACCGCTTTCTTTCGTGGTAAAGAATGGTTCAAAAATCTTCTTAACAGTCTCGCGGTCCATCCCTTGTCCCGTATCCGTGATCGTCATGCAAATATATTTCCCCGGGTGCGCATCCGGATTCCGAAGTGCAACGTCCCTCCCGATATCGACCAACGCTGTGGAAATTATAAATTGGCCGCCGCGTGGCATTGCATCGCGCGCGTTCATGGCCATATTCATGACGACCTGTTCGATCATCGTTGCATCGCCGAAAAGTTGTGGGAGGTTTGACGCCAGCTTTAATTCCTGATGAACGTTCTGACCGAGCAGTCCACGGATTGTCTGGCTGATACGATTGAGCAATTCATTCAAATCGACAGTCTTCGCCTGAAACGCCTGCCTGCGGCTGAACGTCATCAATTGCCCCGTCAGGTAGGTTGCCCGTTCGGCCGCACTGGAGATTTGGCGCAACGACTCCTGCGTTTCCGACGGCAACGCAGACTGTGACAAAAGCAGGCAGGTGTAACCCTGGATAATACCAAGCACGTTGTTGAAGTCGTGCGCTACATTTGAAGCAAGATGGCCCACGGTTTCCAGTTTTCGGGCCTGTTCCATTTGCGATTCGAGTTGCAGACGCTCCGTCAGATCTGTTCCGTAACAATGGACCACGTTGCTTGTCGGCACCGGGAAAAAGGACCAATACAAATGACGATCGCCGATTACAGTTTCCTCGCGAATGCGGTTCTGCCGCGTATGCAAACATTGTATTGCAATTTCGCATGCCGATGGTGGCGCTATTTGCAATGGTGAACCGAGGCCGAGGTATTTTGTCAGATCCAACGCGGCGTCATTGAACCAGATCAACGTTCCGTCTGACGAAAATTCCAAAATCGGGTTCGGGTTAGATGTGGGGAACGCTGCAAGCCGGAGAATCTTCTCTTCAGCCTCTTTGATTTTTGTTACATCCGCGAGAGCTATCCGGAACGCCGGCTGACTGTCGCCTTGCGGAAGGCAAACCACTTGCACCTCATGCCCTGAAGGTTCAATGCGAAATTCTCCTCCAAAATGCGTCTTCTCACCTTTGCCGCAACTCCGCAGATCATCCTGGATCTTTGCCGCGTCACTTTCAGAGAGAAATTCTTTTAGAGATTTGCCAGGTAGTTGTTCAGGTGCAGTGCCGAAAAGTCGAGCGCCTGCTTTATTGACCCGTTGAATAACCGTCGTTTCGTTCATCTCGAGATAAGCGACGTTCGATCTGTCGTAGATTTTCTGGAAGGCTTCCGGAGACGATTTCGCCAGGTGCTGCCGCTGAAGCTCAAGGTTTTCTAACGCAAGATTCAGCGCCCGCTCTTGCAACTCCCGGAATGCGCCAAGCAGATCACGCGCTGCAAAATTGCCTGCCCCTTCCCAGTCCACGCCCGGTTCACTTGGCACCAAAATAGTAGCTCCTTGTTCTTTCATGCGTTCGACCCCGCCTCGCCTTGCTGCACCCTAAACGCATCTCCTGCGACGCGCAATTAGTGACGCTCGCGGGCTGGCTCCCGCGCGTTCGCCTGATCACGGGTTAAGCAATCAAGACCTGATTCTGTATTTTCTCTTTCGTGCGCGAAATGAATTCCTGATGCAACGTCTTCGCGAGGTCAGTCATTTCCGTGCGCGAAATCGTAGCGGGCTCCAAAAATATTTGCGGACGAATCCACGGTTGTTCGGGTACATCTTCGCCATGACGCAGGTAACAATGCTGCTCAATCTTGAGCAATCCCTGGCTGACCGCGCCGATGGTATGCACCCAGATTTCGGCATAATCTGGTTCAGCGTAGTGAAACCCGTTTGGCTCGAGACGATCATAGTCGCATTTCCCGATCAATGTTTCCGATTCAAAAATCAACTTCGTCATAGGGTGGGGTGTATTCAGGTCTCCCTTTGAACTGCATCAATCGGTCCGTAGTAAGGCGGGGATCGGACCGGTACCATTCAAGTGGAAATAGGGACGGTAGCTTTTGCGGGAATAAAGTGAGGAACGGCGGGGCAGAACCCTCGGTCGTCTCTTCCCAAGTCTCAAGCTGGCGAGCCATATTGTATGTGTCGTCGCGCGTGGATACGCTCCACTCACGATGTCAATAGCTCACCAAATTCCCCTATAAACCGACAAGCAGGGAGCTTCCTCGATGATTAGGCGAGGAATGGGAGAATGCCGCTATACTGGAATGTCTGACGGCTTAAGCAGCCGCGACCAAGGGCGAATTCGCATTGGCGCGTTGAGCGCGCAAATCGGACTTGCGTTGGCGCAGGCTCTTGAAGAATTCAAATCCTTCGCGGCAACGACGCACGCAGACGTCCTTGTCCTCAAGCATCGTCTTGATAATGCGCAGGATCGGCTTCGGGCGCAAATAGTAGGCGCGATAGAAACGATCCACTTCTTCGAAGATCAAATCCTTCGGCATGCCCGGATATTCGAGGGCGCTTTGTTGGAAACCGTGCTCGTGGACAATGTCAGTCTTGTCCTTCTTCGAGAACCAGCCGTTTTGGCGGGCCATTTCGAAAAGCTCGGTGCCGGGATAGGGCGCCGCGAGCGAAACCTGGATGCTGAACACGTCGAGTTCTTGCGCGAAACGGATCGTGTTTTCGATCGTTTGCGGCGTCTCGATCGGAAGACCCAAAATGAATGTGCCGTGAATGACCACGCCGGCTTTGTGGCACGACTTGGTGAAGCGGCGCATTTCGTCCATGGTCACGCCCTTCTTGATGCGCGTGAGGATGTCGTCGTTGCCCGATTCGTAACCGACAAGGAACAGGCGCAGGCCCGCATCCTTAAATTGTTTGATGGTATCGTAATCGAGATTGGCGCGGCTGTTGCAGGACCAATGCACGCCGAGCGGTGCGAGTTTCTTCGCGATTTCGCGAGCGCGCGGCAGGTTTGCGGTAAAGGTGTCGTCATCAAAGAAAAATTCCGCGACCTGCGGGAAGAGTTTCTTCGCGTAAGCCATTTCAGCGGCAACATTCTCAGGCGAGCGGACGCGATACTTGTGTCCGCCAATCGTCTGCGGCCAGAGGCAGAAGCTGCATTGAGCAGGGCAACCGCGGCCTGTGTAGAGACTGATGTATGGGTGCAGCAGGTAGCCGATGAAATACTTTTCGATCTCGAGATCGCGCTTGTAGGTATCGATCACCCACGGAAGCACGTCCATGTTCGAAATCATTTCACGCTCTTTGTTGTGAACAATTTTGCCTTCAGGCGTCTTGTAAGAAAGTCCATCAATCGATGAAAGTGGACGGCCTTCGGCAACCTCTTTGCAGGTGAAATCGAATTCCTTGCGACCAACCCAATCGATAGCCGGCGAAGCCTTCAGCGTTTCCGTCGGAAGCACCGCAGCGTGAGCGCCGACGAAACCGATCTTCGTATCCGGGCGCTGGGCCTTGATGGCTTCGGCAACCTTGCAGTCGTTCTTCAACGACGGCGTGGACGTGTTGATGATGACGTGGTCAAAGCCCTTGGCCCGTTCGAGACATTGTTTAATGTCGATGTTATGCGGCGGGCAATCGAGCAGCGTGCTATTCGGCGTGAGCGCTGCTGGTTGCGCGAGCCAAGTTGGATACCAATACGACGTCACCTCACGACGCGCCTGGTAACGCGCACCGGCGCCGCCATCAAAGCCATCAAAACTCGGGGGTGAAAGAAACAGGGTCTTGCTCATGCTTAATAAATCGGGTCTTCGTTTGTTAAACCAACGAACATTCGGAAACTCAGCGGTTACTCCGCTCTTTTATTGGCCGCAATCTTCGCCAGCAGCTCATCGCGCTGGGTCGTATCACCGGTGCCGCAGGAACCGCCTTCTTTGTGATCGTGTGGTTCTTCGCGGCGTTGGAAAACAGATTGCGCGCCATTCATGGCGGCACGAGGTGAATTAATCGCCGCCTTCGCTTCGGCCAAGTGACCTTTGCCAATCGACACTCCGTTGAACGCTTTCACGTTCGCGCCGGCGTAATAAGGTTTTGGCTTCGAACTGAAGTTGTACTTCATGTTCTTCCAATTGTCGGTTGGGTTGCTCGAGAGAGCGCCGCTGGGATCGTAGCCGCAATGGACCATGCAATTCTCGCAACGCGGGTCGCGTGCGACGCCGTCCACTACCCCGTATTTATTCCAATCCACCTTCGTGAGCATCTCCTGATAACCGGCGTAATGGCCATCGGTCATGAGGTAGCAGGGGGCTTTCCAGCCTTTGATGTTGCGAGTCGGAATGGCCCAGGCAGTGCAGGTCAATTCGCGTTTACCCGCGAGAAATTCCTGATAAACGACCGTGCCGAAAATGGTGAAGCGTTCGCCCCATTCCTGAATCTTCGCGAATTTTTCGCGGGTCATTTTGCGCGTGAGGAAAAAGTCCTCGGGCTGTTTGCCCAGGCGGGAGACCATGTCTTTTTTGGCCGCGTCGTATTCGTAGCCGGGAGAAATCGTGTGGCCGTCCACTTCGAGCGACGAGAAGAATTCAAACATCTCGCCGATCTCTTTGGCATCGGTCTCTTTGTAAACCGTTGTGTTCGTCGCGACTTGATAACCTAGAATTTTGGCCATCTTAATCGCGTCGACGCATTCCTTGAAAACGCCTTCGCGTTCGACAATCAAATCGTGCGTGTATTCCAAACCGTCAATGTGAACGTTCCAATACATCCATTTTGTCGGACGAATGACAGGGCGACCATCGTTTTTGCCTTTGCGAATGGTCTCGGCGTCTTTATCGGAAACTAGTTTTTTCTCGAGCAGTTCCGCAATCTTCGGCTCGAGCGCCGGGCTGTAAATGGCGGCCAAGTAATCGCGCATCTTTTTGCGCATGAACATTCCGTTCGTGCAGACGTAAACGATACGGCCTTGTTTGAGGATGCCGTCGATGCATTCCTCGATCTTCGGATAAATCAGAGGCTCACCGCCGCAAATGGACACCATGGGCGCGTCGCATTCCTGCGCGGCACCGAGGCAATCCTCCAGCGACATCATGTCTTTTAGGCTGGTGGAGTATTCGCGAATTCGTCCGCAACCGGTGCAGGTCAGATTGCAGGTGTGGAGCGGTTCCAACTGCAACACCATGGCAAATTTCGGTGTGCGGCGGATCTTATGTTTGACAATATGGGCGGCGATTTTCGCCGTCAACGCGAGTGGAAATCGCATATCGATTAGTTGAGTTGCACTGAATCCGTTTTATCCCCTTGTTTCTGCGTCAAAGAAGCTGTTTGGATAGCGGCTGCCGGTTGTTTTTCAGCAGGCTTTGTTTGCCCGATTCCGGGCAAAAAGAACATCAACGGATTAATTGTCTGCTGGGTGTTGATACCACTGCAACCAGTGCCAAAGAGCACGGCTGTGGCAACAAGCGCAAATGTTCTTTTAAACCATCCTAAGTTCACTTCCGCGAAGTATAGGTGCCGAGGAAAAGATAGCAATACTTTAATGCATTAGTGGATTGCATTATCGCTACCTATTGTCGTTGGCCCGACACCACACCGCAATGGGCTGAATACGGCGGCGTTCGCGCAGTCCAATTGACATGAGACTGCAATCGTTCATCGCCCTCTGCCTGATCGTCGGAATTCCCTCGATCGTTTTGTCAGCGGCGTCGACCAATTCTTCTTATTTCCCGCTTTGGCAAAAGAGCCCGCCGAATACGACCGACATGGTTCTTATATATCAAGGTGGCCGGCAACGTTCAGCCTTGTCGCCAGACGAACTTGCACCTTACGTCTCGTACGCCGACTCGCGCGACCACAAAGAAAAATGGCTTTTTGATGGCTTCCTATTCATCGAATACGTCAACGGCAAGAAACACGCGTTCGAAGAGGGGCTGCACCTCACTGAGGCAGACAAAGCCGATTGGCTCGACCTGCTCGATCGCAATTTCGAACCCGGCCACGGATTGCCCTCGCTGGAACAGGTCTGCGCCGAAACGGAAAGTCGCATTGGTCGTCCGTTGCGCCCTCGGCAAGTTGTTCTGACGTTACCTGAACCGATTGAGGGGGCGACGAATTGGGGTGAACTCGACGGGCGGTCGCTCAACTTTTCGACCAACAACGCGCAATTCGTTTCGGACCGGGTTAAGGCCAGCACGTGGTATATCGAGCGCGC
>Ga0265327_10004263_pt1 | contig 12814 bp, 8 predicted proteins | sample 41621metaG_FD_202089 | JGI IMG/M metagenome (GOLD analysis project Ga0265327, IMG submission 202089) | Rhizosphere microbial communities from Carex aquatilis grown in University of Washington, Seatle, WA, United States - 4-16-21 metaG | ecosystem: Host-associated > Plants > Roots > Rhizosphere >...
TAATTGTGTAAATGTTTTTGTACCTAAAAATACCGTGATTATACATTTACATGGAAAATCTACAGACTACAATAATGTAACGCATAATGAACCAATCGACACAATTATACCATTAGTAATTTTAACAAATAACAACACGGTTTCTGCAGGTGAAATTTTTACGGGAGCTATGCAGGACCTGGATCGTGCAGTAATTATTGGACAAAAAACATTTGGCAAGGGTTTGGTACAAGGCACACGCTTTCCCGGACAGGGTACAAGTTTATATATTACAGCTGCACGTTATTATACCCCTTCCGGCAGATGTATCCAGAAACGTGATTATTCGCATCGATATAAAGATGGTAAAGAAGAAATATTTCCGGATAGTTTGAAAAAGATTTTTTACACCAAAAACGGAAGAAAAGTGCTTGACATTGGCGGAGTGGAGCCTGATATAAAAACGGAACCACAAAAATCTATTCCTATAATGGATGCACTAAAAGCGGCCTACTTGATTTTCGACTATGCAACATATTTTCGAAACACGAAAACGAATACCCTTCCTGCCGATAAAATGCAAATTACTGACGATGATTTTTTTGACTTTATGCGTTTTGTTGGAAAAAGAAAATACGATTTTAAAATCCCTGAAGAAGACAAGTTACGGGAGTTTGAGGTGCTTGCCGAAAAAAACAATACTGCAAAATTATTTGAAGGAAAATATAAATCCTTGTACAGAGAAGTTGTAAAATCAAAAAAAGAAATGCTTTTACAAAACAAAGAGCTGATTAAAAAAGCATTGCAATATGAAATAGTAACACGGTATTATTACAACACAGGATTTTTGCAAAACAGTTTGCAAACAGATGCAGAAGTTTTAAATGCAAAAGCCATTTTAAACAATCATCAATTGTATTCAGAGACTTTGCATAAAAAATAAAATTCTGATAACGTTTATTCTTTTGTTAATTGTACTAAACGAATAGAAGCGTTTTTATTTTTCGTTTTGAGTTGCATACTATAAACTCCCGATGGTAAGCCGATATCTCCTTTGTTAAAATTAAATTCATAATGTCCTACATCCTGAACACCTTTTGAGATCGTATATATTTTTTCTCCGATCATATTATACAGTTCAAAAACCACATCCGATTTTTCCGAAATAAAATAACTGATAGTAGTTGACTCTACAAGTGGATTGGGATATATAGAATACCCCAATGCCGCAACAGCAGATGTTTCGATCCCAACAGTGTTTACTGTAATAATTTGTACCACTGTGTCATTTCCACAGTTGCTTGTAACAATTAAGGTGACAGGAAATTGCCCATTAGTAGTATAAACGTGTGATGGGTTTTCATTTGCAGATACTGAACCATCACCGAAATACCATTGATATGAATAATTAATATTGGGTGGATTATTGAATTGTATTTGGTTTCCTGAAGTGGAAGTTGTGTATGTAAATGAGGCCACCGGAGGTGGAACTTGTTGTGTTAAAGTTATTGGCGTTGCCACCCAATTGTTATTTTCATTGCTTTCAATAAAATTATTATCCGGATCAGTGATAGAAACTATATAGTAATCACCATTGCAAACACCTGTTAAATCAATGGATTGGCCATCCAGACCTTGAGTATATACATCTAAATCACCCACATAAATCCCTTGATCAACACCACATCCACTAACAATACCAAACGGGGAATTCGGAATATCTGCCTGGGTTAATATGTTCCCATAATTACCGTTTTTGCAATAGCCATTGTTGGTGGTGCAGTCGCCAAGATTAATTAAACAAAATGATATTTTGGAACCCGTTGCAATAATTGGCCAAGTAGTCGCATCAGGGTTAGATGTAGCTTTACGCAATGAGAATGCGGCCCAATTATCCACATGGATATGCCCGTGAGTGGGATGGTAGCTCATTACTCCGCTTGTTAAGTGATTGGTTGAAGTAATTACACCATGGTCTTTGTGATAAATAGTTTGAATTAATTTTTGTTTTTGATAACTTCCATCGGGACAAGGAATACTGGAACAAGGAACCGGTGTGGTACCGCAGTAGCAAGAATCGGAACCATGTATTTCCATTGGCCCCCAGCCTATATTGGGAGTTGCATTACTTAATCGTAACAAACCGGGATATTCGGTATGTTCATTTTGAATAACCAATGCAGATGCCGTCATATCAGGTAATAGGTCACAGATTTGACTACTATCAAGACACAGACAAGCCATTCCATTAGATAAACTGCAATGCCCTCCTATTATAGTATCCGCAGGAGGATTATTACCGAATGTTATCGAAAAAGAATATAAATGTCCGGAATCAGAAGGAACCTCATCTAATGCGCAGATATACCAAACACCATTGGGATCTTGCAGATTGTTCATTGTGTTGATTGACTGGAAAGGGGCAAACGTTCCTGTGAAAGGCGCAGCACCTCCATCAATAGCTCCGTTCGCTCCATTCGCTGCAAAGCAAGTGTTAGTATAATTATCTCCAGAACCACCATCATTACTGGCTAAAAGAATAATCGTTCCGTCTGGTGCCTTCAACCTGATTTTTAAATCGCTATCATAAGTATGCGTTATATTAATACAAACTTGAGTTATGCCAAAGGTTGTAGTGTTAATTTGACTTGGTAATCCGTTTACTGTTACGGGAAAACAAACTTGAGTGTTATTGTCCGGAATAGCCCCGCCAGTCGAATTATTAAAGGTCTGGGCAGAAACAAAAAAAGGGAAAAAAAGGAAAATGAAAAGTATCGCTTTTCTCATGAGTTCATTTTAAAATAATTGAATCAATACGCTCTCACATTTTCACCTTCCATATAATTGATAAAAGATTTATTCACCACCTTGTTTCCTCCAGGAGTTGGATAATTTCCGGTGAAATACCAATCACCTTTATTATCGGGGCAGGCATTGTGCAGGCCTTCTATGGATTGATAAATAACTTCTACCTCCGCATTGATATCTTTAGAATGAAGCAGCTCCGCAATTTTTTTTGAAATTTGTTCTGTAGTAAACTCTTTGTATATTTCTTTTACCACATTCGTAATTTTTTCTTTCGGAAGCCCTTCCTGTGCTTTGGCTTTTTCGTATAAATCATCCAACAGGTTTTCTTTAAAATTATCTTTCAATAATTGTACTGCGGCCTGAAAAGCAATAAAATCGCCAAGTTTAGCCATATCTATTCCGTAGCAATCAGGATAACGAATCTGTGGTGCGGATGAAACCACAACAATTTTTTTAGGCCCGAGGCGATCAAGAATTTTTAAAATACTTTGTTTTAACGTGGTTCCCCTAACGATGGAATCATCAACAATAACAAGGCTATCCACACCTTCTTTGATAACGCCATAAGTAGTATCATAAATGTGGGCAACCATTTCATCACGTTGACTATCATTGGTAATAAAGGTGCGCAGCTTGGCGTCTTTGATTGCTATTTTGTGAACGCGTGGATGAATAGCCAAAATTTCTGCCAATTCTGCTTCACTGAATTTACCTCCTAATTTTAAAATTTTGTCTTTTTTAATCGTGTTTAAATAATCATGCAAGCCCTCTATCATACCGCCAAATGCCACTTCTGCAGTATTAGGAATATAAGAAAAGACCGTGTTTCTTAAATCATGACTTACCGCTTTTAAAATGGCAGGACATAATTGATGACCTAATTTTTGCCGCTCTTTATAAATACTCGCATCACTACCTCTTGAAAAATAAATACGTTCAAAAGAACATGCTGTTTTTTCTTGTGCCTCTAATATTTCATGTGTTCCAAAAGTGCCGTCTTTCTTAATTATTAACGAATGACCCGGTTGTAACTCTTTTATTTTTCCAATAGGAACATTAAAAACCGTTTGTATAACAGGGCGTTCGGAAGTAACTACCACCACCTCATCATCGCTGTAATAAAATACAGGACGAATACCATTTGGATCACGCAACACAAAAGCATCTCCATGCCCAAATAAACCAGCCATTGCATAGCCTCCATCCCATTTTTTACTTGCATCTTTCAAGATACGCTGCACATCTAAATACTTTGCTATTAATCCTGAAATGGCTTCGTTGGAATGCCCTTCTTTTTTAAATTTTTGATATAATCGTTCGTTCTCTTCATCTAAAAAATGACCAATACGTTCCATAACTGTAACGGTGTCGGCTTTTTCTTTAGGATGTTGGCCCAACTCTACTAACTGATCGAAAAGCTCATCAACATTGGTTAAATTGAAATTACCGGCAACCACTAAATTACGTGTCATCCAATTATTCTGACGTAAAAACGGGTGACAGTTTTCAAGACCATTACCTCCAAAAGTCCCATAGCGTAAGTGTCCCAGGAACAATTCGCCAGTATAAGCAAGATTTTTTTTAAGCCAAACAGCATCTTTTAATTTGTCCGGATTTTTTGAATAGGTATCTTCGAAACGAGAAATTATTTTTCCGAATATTTCTTTTATCGCATTACTCCCAACAGCTCTTGTTCTGCTTATATAGCGGGTTCCCGGCTGTACATCAAATTTAATATTTGCAACTCCTGCACCATCTTGTCCACGATTATGTTGCTTTTCCATAAGCAAATACAGTTTATTAACACCATATAATGGAGTGCCATATTTTTTTATATAGTAGTCCAATGGCTTCAACAAACGTATCATCGCTATTCCACACTCGTGTTTTATTGCATCGCTCATGATAAACTGATTTTTAATTTTGAACTGTAAATTTACAATTTTAATTTTGCTTTTCTAAAGATCGAGTGCGGTTTTAAGCGAACAAAGAATGGGATTCGTAGAATTCATAATGAACACCTAGAAGCTGTTTAAATTTTATTACGCAAAACGTTATATCGCTTCCCACTTTCTCGACAGGCTCGAAATGACAGCTCGCAAGGTCATTTCGAGTTTATCGAGAAATAAGCGATAGGGATTATCTAATTTATTTTGTGTTTACGAACATTCTCTAAGCCATCGCAATCAATACATTCAAGACCCTGTGTAGTCATTACCCATTTGCGGTTCACCATATCACTATCCAGCGCATCGTTCACATTATCAATATCAAAAATTATTTTTTCCATACGTTTGCTTAAGAAAATTACTTTGTTAACCGGCACTTTCAAAACCAGTTTCACATCTTGTCCTCTTAATTTATCTGCATTGTCGATATCGAAATAGCTACTGAATTGTATAGTAGAATCCACTTGATTAATACTGTAATCAATCTTTTTAGCTCTATACTCCGCTTCTTTCCTATCAACTCCCTGTGCAGATTTCACAGCAACCAATTCAAAATTATCAGTAGTACTTGGCACAATATTCATAACCGGATAACCTAAGCGAAATTTGTTTTCATCTTTTGAAATCATTGTCCAGTCCCCTAAACGAATCTTATGATGATGATTGTATGTTATCTCCAAATCATCTTCCGAGCTTGGTTTCAGATCTACGTACAATGTGTTCCCTTTTGGTTGAATGATGTTCATGTTTTGTCGTACACTTGCCTCTTCTGAAAAGTCGGTACCGATTTGAATTCCAATATACACAACCAATGCAAGACCAAATAACCATAACACATTTGCTGTATATTTTACGATCCTGTTTTTTTGCTTGATGTTAAATAAAAACTTAACTCCTCTATAAATCATTGATATTAGCGGAACACCGAACAATAAAATTATTCCTATTACCACTAATGAAATGGGAACACTGTCAGGTAAGATAGCTGAACTTAGTTCATACAATGAAAAATGAATAGATGCACCCGGTGAATCGAAAACAGAAATAGTACCTCTCCCAAAAATAGTTGCCAATAAACCAATCATTAATGCAATACCAATAAAAGTAAGGAAGAAGGCAACTCCTTTGCCAAGGAACTTAATAAATGAACGCAATACCTCCCCAATAAACGCAACAATTTTTTGCATAGTTGATCGCATTCGTTCTTTGTTTTGAGGCGATTTAACATCATTACTAAAATCATTCATTCGCTTTTTAAACCCCTCAAACTCTTCGTTCACAGCTTTTCCGATATTATTTATATCCACTTTCTCCCCTCTCATTTCCAATTTCTCAGCAGTAGTTTTTGCTTCCGGAATAATTATCCATAAAATAACATACAAAAGAAATCCTGTACCAAACACAAATAAACTGATAGCAAATGCACCTCGCAACCAAATAGGATCCAGATCAAAATAGTTAGCTATTCCGGAACACACACCGCCCACTATTTTTTCGTCCGTATCCCTGAAAACACGTCTTCTTCTGCCACTCTGCGCATTTGAAGAACCATCGGAGTTTGCAGAGTTACTACTTTTGTTTTGTTGTTCCGAGCCTCCACTTTCTCCTGCAAAGTCTTCTGGTTTACCCATAACAGCGGTAACAGCTTCCACATCTGCTAACAATACCGCTTGCTTGATGTTACTCACTTTCCCTTGAAGCATCTCTGCAATGCGCGCTTCTATGTCGTGCATAATTTCATCACAGCCTTCTGACTCTTTAAAATAGCCTTTAATGGTTGATAAATATTTATTCAATCTGTCATACGCGTCTTCTTCGATATGAAAAATAATGCCGCCTAAGTTCATTGTTATGGTACGATTCATTGTTTGGATTTTTTAGTTCTATGAATTACAATTTATTGCTATACTGCTTTTATTAATTCTTTTATACATTTATTTTTGAGTTGTTTTATTCACTGCATCCACCAGCTCATTCCAGGATAGTTCCAGCTCTTTCAAAAACTGCTTGCCCAAAGGTGTGAGTTTATAATACTTTCGTGGCGGCCCTGATACCGATTCTTCCCAACGATAACTTAATAAGCCATCGTTCTTTAAGCGCATCAATAGTGGGTAAAGCGTACCTTCCACTACCAACAGTTTTGCATCTTTCATTTTACCGATAATTTCTGAAGGATAATGATCACCTGTTGAAAGTACCGACAGAATGCAAAACTCAAGCACGCCTTTTTTCATTTGCGCTTTTGTGTTTTCAATATTCATTTTTTATTGTTTAATATTTATTTTTTCGATTATTCAAAAATGAAATCTTAATTGATTTCATTTTTTCATTTGTTTCATCCTGATTGACGATGCAAATATATAAACAAAAAACAGTACCTTGTATCGCATAGTACTAAATATTTTAAAGTTTCCTTATTTAACAATGGTTATATAGGCTATTTTTTTTCACCGATTCTGATTATTTTCTCTTTTTAAATTAAACAAGACGACTTTTTCATTTCAAGTTAAAGAAAAGTCGGTCTTATTTTGAAGAAAAAACTTTACAATAACCTATGCTTTAAATTTCCTTTTTAAAAATAAAAGTCGGAGTTTACAAAACCACCGACTTTCTCTACAAGTCCGAAATGATAACGTACGGTGGTCATTCCGAACTTGCAGAGAAACAGGTAATCATTTATTTTTATAAAAAAATATCTGTAAATTGGCTCTGTATTAGTTTTAAAAAAATAAAAACTTGTGTATGAAACCTGTTGCCACTTTCCTGATCTCCTTTATTATAAGTACTTGCAGCTTATTTTCACAAAACAGAACCTCCCCAGAAAAATTATCTCAAACAACTTTTAAAACACACTATCATCTTAAAACAGGCAACTATCTTGAAAAAACAGCGATTGTAAAAATAAAACCACTGTATCGTTCTCTTTGTTCCACAGATAAAATAGATAATTCGCTTTTTAATACACTATACAATACTATTGGCGGAACAGGCTTATCAAAAAAATTCCCTCACACCAAAGCCCCCGAAAAGCTTATAAATGAACGAGGAGAACCTTTAACAGATTTAACTTTAATTTATGAATTCAGTTATACTGCCAGTATTCCATTAGAAAAAGTGATCAATGAATTTAATGCCCTACAACTGTTTGAATACATAGAACCCCATTATCTTCCACACCTCTGCTACGCTCCTAACGATACTGGATTATATAATCAGTATGCCCTTACAAATATTCAGGCAGAAGCCGCTTGGGGCGTAAACAGTACTACTGCACGTGGTGATACCAATGTAGTAATCGGGATAACGGATACAGGAACAGAACCTACCCACCTCGATTTAAAAAATAATATCAAACACAATTATGCCGATATTATTGGTGGTGGTGATACTGATGGTGATGGCTATACTGATAATTTTTCGGGCTGGGATTTAGGAGAAAATGATAATGACCCAACGTATAATGCAAACCCTCATGGTGTGCATGTTTGTGGTATAGCTGCCGCATCTGCTGATAATACAACTGGTGTAGCCGGTATCGGGTTCCATTGCAAATTTTTACCTGTTAAAATTGCTGACGCTTCAGGTGCACTAACCAAAGCATACGAAGGTATTACGTATGCAGCCGACCATGGCTGTGCAATTATTAATTGTTCCTGGGGTGATGTTGAAGGAGGCTTGTTAGGGCAAGATGTTATTAATTATGCAACTATAAATAAAAATGCCTTAGTGGTGGCTGCTGCCGGAAACAGTGCAATGGACGAGGAGTTTTATCCTGCTTCCTATAATTACGTTATTAGTGTAGCAGGTACAAGAAACGATGATAGGCCCTGGCCTTCCACTAATTACAATTATACTGTAGATGTGTGCGCTCCAGGTGAAAGTATTTATTCCACATTTCCTGTCAACTCATATTCATATCAAACAGGAACATCAATGGCATCACCCTGTGCTGCGGGTGCCGCAGCAATAATAAAATCGTTTTATCCATCTTATACTGCATTACAGGTGGGAGAACGTTTAAAAGTTACTTGTGATGATATCTATCCTTTAACTACTTCTGCATATACAAACAGGCTAGGAAAAGGGCGAATCAATTTATACAAAGCCTTAACCCAAACCGCATCACCATCTGTTGTAATGACGCAACGTACTATTACCGACAATAATGATAATACTTTTGTGGCTGGAGACACATTGCGAATATCCGCCAACTACACCAATTACCTTGCGCCAACGGTAAATTTAACAGCTACTATTTCAAGCACATGTCCCTATGTAACTATTGTTAATAGTGTATGTACGCTTGGTGCAATCAATACGTTAGGAGTAGCAAACAATAACGCAAACCCCTATACCATAAAAATTCTTGCAGGAGCACCGGCAAACCTGGTTGTTCCTTTTGAAATTACATATTCTGACCCTTCAACATCTTACGGTTCAATAGAATTTTTTAATCTCACTGTAAATGTTGATTATGTAAATATTGCTATTAACGATGTTGCAACCACCATAAACAGTGCAGGACGCATTGGATACAGCCAAGGGGGACAGACAGAAGGTTTAGGATTTAATTACAACAATACAGGAACTATTTTATACGAAGCCGGATTAATGATCGGAACAAGTGGAACGCAGGTCTCTGATGCAGTAAGGGGGGCAACTACGCAGGATGCGGATTTTCAATCGGTAACAACTGCGCATGCTATTGTACCACCCGCATTTTCCGAATTTGATGTGGACGGAACATTTAATGACAGCAATGCCTCACCACCATTACCAATTACAGTGCACCATAAAGCATTTGCATGGACTACTCCCGGGGACAAAAAATATGTGATCGTTCAATATATTATTACTAATAAAGGTATTGCCCCTTTAACTAATTTATATGCGGGTATTTTTGCAGATTGGGATATTGATGCAACTACTTTTGCATCTGACCGTGCATCTTTCGATGCGACTGATAAAATGGGATATGCCTACTACTCCGGAACCAACGGAACATATGCTGGAGTTAAATTACTTACCAACACTGCACCTGTTGTGCACTATGCCATTGATAACGTAGCTGGTGGAGCTGGTGGTGTCGATTTAACTTCGGGAGGTTATGATAAAAATGAAAAGTATATCACACTCTCAACCAGCCGTGCTAATGCCGGTGTTAATGGTAGCGGTGGAGACATCGCAGATGTGGTAAGCACTGGCCCTTATTCGATTGCTATCGGAGATTCTATTAAAATAGCATTTGCACTGATTGCTGGTGACAGTTTATCTGATATACAGACGAGTGCTGCAAATGCACAAGTTAAATATAATGGATTAGGAACTACCACAGGAATAAACAATAACTTAATAAATAATAATACACTCACTATCTACCCTAATCCAACAGCCAATCAATTAACGATTGATATAATTACTTCAGAAGAAGCAACAGTTGAACTAAAAGTATTTACAATAGAGGGTGAACAAATAAAAATTATTGTTTCTGAAAAAATGCAGGCAGGGCTACACCATTTTGTATATGATACATCATCTTTCGCAGCAGGGTTATACTATTGTCAATTGACAGTTGGAGATACAAAACAGGTACAAAAATTAATCATTATCAAATAAAAGTTTTATATATATTTGTACAAACTAAAATTTATTATGGATTTAAGCGGAATTATTTCAATAGCAGGAATGAGCGGACTTTATAAAGTGGTGGCTCAAACAAAAAATGGTTTAATTGTGGAATCACTAACCGACAAAAAACGTGTACCGGTTTATGCAACACATAAAGTAAGCACCTTAGAAGATGTACAGATTTATTCAACAGCTGATGATGTGCCTTTGAAAGTGGTATTACAAAAAATCTATGATAAAGAAAAAGGAGGAGCATGCATTGACCATAAAATGCCAGACTCAGAGCTAAAAAAATATTTTATATCGGCATTTGCTGATTATGATCAAGAAAGAGTATATGTTTCTGATATTAAAAAAGTGCTTAACTGGTATAATACACTTCAGAAACAAGGCTTGCTAGAGAAAAAAGAAGAAGAAGTAAAAGAAGAAAAAACGAAAGAAGAAAAGCCGAAACTAAAAATAGCAGGGGAAACCAAAACAGCTGCTAAAACAAAACTAAAAGAAACCAAACCTAAAGCCGTTAAAACCGCAAGCTCGAAGGTAAAAACACAAGGGGTAAGAAAAACCGGAGTTGCTTAAGCAATTTGGTGTTTAAAGTTTACTAAACACATTAATCTTAAGGTTTCAAGTTTCAGGATTCAGTTGATGAACCTAAAATTTGAAACCTTTTATTTTGAAATCTAAAATGATACGTCCACAATCATCTGAACATCCTGTTTATTTTGAGCATTACATTGAGTTGGTAAAAAGCAACGATGTACTTAATGAACTAGAAGAACAGTTAACAACTGTGAAACAGCTGTTTTCAAAAATACCATCCGATAAAGAAGATTTTAAATACGCCCCAGGCAAATGGACAATTAAAGAGGTGTTGGGCCACCTGATAGACACAGAACGAATTATGGCTTACCGCGCATTGCGTTTTGCACGAAGAGATAAAACACCATTGCAAGGTTTTGATGAAAACAACTTTGTTACTAATGCCAATTTTAATGAGCGAACACTGCACAATTTAGGAGTTGAGTTCGAACTGGTTCGCAAATCCAATTTAATGCTGTTCAAGGAGTTTAATGAAGAAGCGTTCGGTCAAATTGGAACAGCTAATGGAAAAGAATGTTCTGTAAGAGCTATATTATTTATGATTGCGGGGCATGTGTTTCATCATTTGAATGTAATTGAAACAAAGTATTTGATATGTTAATCCTCTTTAGCTATAAACATGTTCAGCCACTCACGTTTCTCCACAAGCTCGAAACGAAAGTCGCATCAGGGAATTTCAGGTATACAGAAAAATAAAAGCGAATACATTGTTCCAAAATAAATTTTAATTTAACTTGCATTATCAAAACAATAATAGAATTGTTTCCGTTATAGACCATATTAAATTAAATATCTAAAGGTAAAATTTGTGATTAATAAAAATGTGTGCTTTTTTTTCGTAGTGTTTTTAATGCTAATGTATTTGAAGGGCAACTCTCAAATCATTGGTGTTGGGGCTGATGCAATGTATAATTTCCAAACGGAGAGTGTGGGTGCTGGTGCAAGAGTAAACTTTTTTCCTAATAATAAATTGAGTTTTGTTCCCGAATTCTCTTATTATTTTGCTTTTAACAAAGTAAGCGAATACTTTCTTGGAATGGCTTTGGAATACAAGTTTATAAGAAGAGAAAAGGTCAATTTTTATGCAATCTTACATGGGGCTTATGATCAGTGGTTGAATTATGAATCGTCCCCATTAACTAATGCTCATGCAACAAACTGGGATCTGGAAGGAGGTATAGGAGTTTCTACAAATACCTGTTTAAGACCTTTCCTGGAATACAGATACAACATTCGATTTGAAGAAACCCATTTGCGTTTGGGACTATTGTATATTTTTGGCTGCAAGCATGGTGGTGGCGGTGGCAGGTATCACAAAGAAAGATGTGATGCTTATAACACGAATTAAAAAATTAATCTAATCTAAAACAAGAATACTAAACATAAAAATAAAAACATGAAAACCAAAAACGTTATTAAATACTTAGCAATAATAGCTGTTTCTGCTGTTATTTTTTCTGCTTGTAAAAAAGATAGAATTCAAGATGAAAATAAAACACTTAATAATTATTCTTCACCAAATACTTATTTGGATTCTAAAAAACAGGCAGAGCAAGAGTTTGTTATCGACTCTTCTGGTTCAGGCCCTATTGTAGGAAACCAGGGAACAACCATTTGGGGAAGCAGACAATGTTTAATGTTTCCGAATGGAGATTCTGTAGCTTTTCCGTTCACTGTAAAACTGGTGGAGTTATATACTCCCAAAGACATGATTTACTATCAGATGCCAACCATTGCTTCTGATACTATTTTAGAATCTGATGGTGAGATTCGATTAAGAGCCTTCAAAAATGGGACAGAGTTAGTGTTAAGACCGGGCTGTTCTTTCCCAATAAAGATGCCTAATCCTG
>Ga0265327_10004265_pt1 | contig 12812 bp, 9 predicted proteins | sample 41621metaG_FD_202089 | JGI IMG/M metagenome (GOLD analysis project Ga0265327, IMG submission 202089) | Rhizosphere microbial communities from Carex aquatilis grown in University of Washington, Seatle, WA, United States - 4-16-21 metaG | ecosystem: Host-associated > Plants > Roots > Rhizosphere >...
CCGGCCGTCTCCGACGTGCCGGTAGTCAGGCCGCCGGCATTCCAAAGCAAGGAGGCGTCGCTTAAAAATGTCGTCACACCATCCACCACCAGGGAAAACTGCAAATGGGCGGAGACGTATTCGCCCGCGCTAAACACATAGCCGGCGGGAATCTGAACGTAAATCTGGCCAGGTATGACGGTGGAGCTGAAAGTGCCCCCGGAAAAACCGCCGGTTACTTTGATGTTGCTCGTCGCGGCATAATCGCCATCTCCCGAGGCGCGGCTGCCGAAACTGGCGGAATTGCTGTCAGCGTAAGTATGAAGGCCGATGTTGTTCGAGCCATCGCCGGTGAATGACAAAATGTCCACACTGGTGGTGGCCGGCGGCGTCGCGGTCTGCGTCGGCAAGCCAACCGGCGCGGCCACGCCTAAAGTGTAGGAGGCGTCTGCTTGCAGGCCCGTGATCGTGGTCGCGTAGGCCGGGGTGCCGCCACAGGCGAGGGCCATGCAAAGCGGCAATAATCGGGTATGGGAAAAGACACTGTGCTTGTTCATTTTTATTCCCCCCATGAAATGGGATTGAATTATGACCCGTCCTGGAAAGAGTGCCGTAAGCCGGGCCTCGGTTGTATCGCGGCCCAACAGCTCACAGCTTACGCCCAAGCACAAAACACTGTCAACGCTTCAGCCCCAAAATAACCACGCCGACACCGACTAATGAAATACCCAGCCATTCCCGGCCGCTAGGCCGCTCGCCCAAGAAGATAACGGCGAAAATAGCGACCAAAACTAGACTGAGTTTATCAACCGGGGCGACTTTGGATGCTTCGCCGACGCTCAAGGCGCGAAAATAACACACCCAGGAAGCCCCGGTCGCCAATCCGGATAACACTAAAAACCCCAAGGTTTTAGGCGCGAGGTTCAAAGGATTCGTCCACTTTCCCATGACGCCGACCAATACACCGAGGACAAGGATAATAACGAAAGTGCGCAATAAGGTGGCAAGGTCGGAATCGACACCCGCCAAGCCGAGTTTCGCAAAAATAGCGGTCAGCGCGGCAAACACAGCGGACAGCAAAGCCCAGTAAAACCAGCCATGGTAAGAAGCGATGGATTCCAATATCGATGGCATGAGGGGAAAAACCCTTTGAGGATTAAGTTAAAAAACCAGGCGGTAGCGATTTTGAGCGCGCCTAGCGCGCAGTAGGCCGGATAGGACACATCGAAAAAACCCGCGCTTCGACATGCCCAGCATGAACGCAGCGATTAAAAGCAAATTCTTCCATCCACGCCGAGCCTGTCGCAGCAGGAGCGGAAGCGGTTTTTCCAGGCGCCCCGGAGGCGAAGCGCCTGGACAAGGCGGTCAAGAGGCTTGACCGGCCGCCGCTGTGGTCTGGCTTTTAATCAGCGGCAACAATTGCTCGCCAATCCGGTAAGCCTCTTCCAAATGCGGATTGGCGGACAACGCAAACGTACTAACACCCGCCTCGGCATACGCCTTGATACGCTCGGCCACTTCCTGGTAACTGCCGACGATGCCGACGGGCGCGCCGGGGCGGACTAGGCCGAAACCCGCCCAGAGGTTTGGCCCTTGGATCAAAGCGTCAAAATCCTCCTTGGACGGCCCTTGGGAATTGCCCGGAGCGCCGGAAATCGGCACGGTCTTCGCCGCCACCCTGTCCCAGCGCGTGCGCAAATCCTGCCAGGCGTCCGCGCTGTCGTGCCGCGCCACGACATCGGCCTGCAAGCCAAAACGCAGCGTCCGCCCAAACACCGCCGCCCGCCGGGTTAAATCTTCGATGCGCCCGCGGGTCGCCTCCAGCGAATCCAGCGGCAGGAAATGCACGTCGGCATGTTTGGCGCTGAGGGCCAAGGCTTCCTCGGTTTCGCCGGACAGGTAGATCAGCGGCAACACAGGCCCGGTCAAGGCCGGCGCAAAACCGCCGTCCACGACCTCGTAATACTTGCCTTGGTAAGTAAACGGCGGATTGTTCCAAAAGCCTTTGACGACATCGAGGAATTCATCGGTGCGGGCGATTTGCTCGGCAATGCTCCAGCGATGGCCGTGCCAGGATTTTTCGGTGTGTTCCTCGGTGATGAGGTTCCAGGCCAGCCGGCCGCCGGTCAGCCGTTGGAAACTCAACGCAATCTTCGCCGCGTACACCGCCGACAGGAACGGCGCGGGGAAGGCAGGCAGGAATTTCAAGCGCCGCGCCTCGCGGGCCAAGGCGCCGGAAACGATGATCGGCTCCTCGCCGGCCGGCGTTTGCGGAATCAACACGCCGTCGAAACCGGTGATTTCAGCGGCCCGCGCGATCTGCGCCAGATGGTCGTACCAAGTGTGGCCGCCATCGCGGCGCACATCAATACGGGCGAACACCGGACGGTCGGTGATGGGCGGGGTGTGGTCGCCGCGTGTCCACTGGTCTTTATGAAGGGAGCGGCCGTCGCCGCTTGCAGGCAGTTGCCAGAAAAATTCAATACTCATGGGGATGCCCTCTTAGCGGACTGCGGTTTTGAAGGAGGTGCTGCCACGGACTAGCGGCAGGACTTCTTCGCCGACGTGGAAAGCTTCTTCCAAGGCTGGGGTGCTGGACAAGATAAAGCCTTGCACGCCCAACTGGATGAAACTGTCAATGGTTTCGGCGGCTTGCTCGTAGCTGCCGACGAAGCCCAGCGGCGAACCTTGGCTGCCCAAAGTGCCGAAACCAGCCCACAAACCTTCAAACACCAAATCCTCGACTTTGGTGTGGCGCGTCACGTCCGTGCGCCATGAACCTACGCCGTCGCCACGCCGCTGGCCGCGCTGGGCGCGTTCGCGGGCATCCCAATCGACCTGCGCCCAAGCGCGGCGAACCACGTCCCAGGCTTCTTCCGGCGTTTGCCGGGCGATGATGTTGAAACGCACGGCGGGCTTCACAGTGCGTCCATCTTTGGAAGCCAGTTCCGCGACACGGGCAAACTTGATCTTCAAGTTTTCGCGGGGCTCCAGATGGGTCAGGTCATAATCAGCGTGCTTGCCCTGCGCAGCCAGCGCGGCGTCGGAAGATCCGACGAAATACAGCTCCGGGAAGACCTGCCCGGCCAAAGGCTCCGGCAAACCGGCGTCTTCGATTTGGAAGAACTTGCCCTGGTAGCTGAACGGCCCGCCATTCCAGACGCCTTTCAGCACATCGAGAAATTCGGTGGTGCGGGTGTAGCGGTCGTCATGGGCGATGCGGTCGCCCCACCACAATTGCTGCGGCCCGCCGCCGCCAGTGATGATATTGAACAGCAAGCGCCCGCCCGACACCCGCTGCAAACTCGCCGCCGCCTTCGCCGCGTACAGCGGGTTAAACCAGCACGGCTGGTAGGCGATCATGAAGCGCAAGGTCTTGGTGTGGCGGGCGATGGCTGAGGCGATCACCCACGGATCTTCAGAATCCGGGAAAGACGGAATCAAGGCCCCGTCGAAACCGGAAATCTCCGCCGCTTTGGCGACTTCGAGCAAATAGTCGTGATAAGGAAAACGGCCTTCCTCGCCGTCGGTCAAGGTCGCCGCCGGTTTGCCGGCGGAAACCGGCCCCCAAGTGCCGCGTGTGTAAACGGGCGAAGCAATATCGCCCTTGCAGCCGTGAATCGGAATACGCCAATGGAACTGTGTCATGATCGCCTCGTTGGGTTTGTCGCGTAAGATGGCCCAGTTCAGCAGAAACCGTACCAGCCACGGGGCTTGCCCGTATCGCGCCGCCCTCGCGCAAACAGGCCGCAGCACCCGTTATTGACGCCCGCCCGCTGCTGCCTGGGCAACACTCCATCCACACAATGCTGATCCGCCAACAGCCTCCGCCAAATTCCCACCCGCACGGGGAAAAGCGCTAAAAACCACCGCAACCACTACGCCAGCCAGTGCCTGCCGACTTCGCCGCGCCCGCCCATGCGCTGGCATAGTAACTGCTGAAAGCTGCCTTAAAGCAGTGCCAAGGCAAGCCCTGGGCATTTTATTTAATCGACCCTCCGCAAACTTTAAGGCTACGCCATGGCAGACAAATTTCAAGCGACCGCCGTCGACACCCTTTGGTATACCCGCTGCCCGGTGCCCACGCCCTTGGGCTTGGCAGCGCAACTGGGATGGTTCAACGAAGAGTTCGGCGCCGACGGCATTGCCATCAAAACCCTGCAAGAAACCACCGACGCGGCGGTGCGCGAATCCCACTACGACCACCATTTGCAAAACTCCTTCCGCCAGGGCGGCAATGTGCCGGCGATTTGGGCCAGGGCCAACGGCACCGACACCCGCGTCATCGGCCTGAACTGGATTGACGAATCGCAATTGATTTTGGCGCTGCCGGATTCCGGCATCAAAACCCCCGCCGACTTGCGCGGCCGCCGCATTGGCCTGCCGGTGCATAACAACACCATCGACCATGGCCGCGCCGGCGCGCTGCGCGGCTTTCTCGTCACGCTGGAACTCGGTGGCGTCGGCGAAAAGGAAGTCGAATGGATCGACTTGCCCGTGCAAGTGGAACGCGGCCCGGTGGCGCAGATTGGCGGCGCTCGCCGCGTCAACGGCGGCTATTCCGTCGTCATCCAAGCCTTGCTGGACAAGAAAGTCGATGCGGTTTTCGTCAAAGGCTCCCGGGGTGCGCAAGCGGCCCACGACATAGGCGCGCACATCGTCACCGACATCCGCAACCATCCCGACCCCCTAGTCCGCGCCAACAACGGCGCGCCACGCCCGGTCACGGTGGATCGCTTCATCCTCGACCGCCGCCCGGATCTGGTCGCCCGCTTCCTCGCCCGTGTCGTCGCCATCGGCGATTGGGCCGCCGCCCACCCGGCGGAAACTGTCGCCTATGTGGCGCGTGAAACCAGTTCGGACGAGTCTTGGGTGAAAAAAGCCTACGGCGAAGATTTGCACCTGCATCAATACACCGACCTCGCCGAAACCTCCATCCAAGGCCTGGAGACTTACAAGGACTTCCTGTTCCAGCGCGGGTTCTTAAAAGCCGACTTCGATGTGAAAGCCTGGATTGATCCTAGGCCGTTGGCTGCGATTGAGCGCGTCACCGCTAAGAAAGCGGCTTAAAACCGCAAAGGCGTCCACGATGCAGATTCGCAGCTTAAAGCCCTTCGAGGTAGAACCGGTGCGTCAGTTTCTGACTGCCAACGGTTGGGAGCACCGCGTGGGTACGGCGGAAAACTTCGCCAAGCTCATCGAAAACTCCCAGCGCACGGCTGTCGCGCTCGCAGAAAAGCAGGTTGTCGGGTTTGCTCGTGGCATCACAGACGGTATTTCCAACGGCTATTTATCGATGGTCGTGGTTTCCCCGGAATATCGCGGCAAAGGGATTGGCCGCGCCTTGGTCGGACATGTCATGGGCGGCAATCCAGACATTACCTGGGTTTTGCGGGCTGGGCGCGATGGCTCACTCGGTTTTTTTTCAAAACTTGGTTTTACCGCCTCCACTGTGGCCATGGAACGGCAACGCAGGCAAACAGCTTTATAAGCACTGACTCAAGCATTCATAGTCCGGCCTGCAAATGGAAAACCAGTTAAAAACTGGCTATTGCCGGAATTGTGAACGGTTTTAAAACTGCACATCAATGATGTTTTGAAAACTATGTTGTATTACCTATTCAAGCGCATACTAGCGATTATCCCGACTTTGCTCGGCGTGTTGACGCTGACCTTTGCCGTGACCCAGTTCGTGCCCGGCGGCCCGGTCGAGCATGTGCTAATGCAAATAGACGGCGAAGGCGCGCGCGGCGGCCAGGAAGGCGGCGCGGGTAGCGGCGGCTGGAGCTATAACGGCCGCAAAGGCATCGACAGCCAGCAGATCGAGCAACTCGCCTCGTTCTATGGTTTCGACAAGCCGCCGCTGGAGCGCTACGGCTTGATGCTCAAAAACTATCTGCGCTTTAATTTGGGTGAAAGCTATTTCCGCAACGACAGCGTATGGAATTTAATCAAACAAAAACTCGCCGTGTCGGTGTCGCTGGGCGTGTGGACATTCTTCCTGACCTATCTGGTCTCGGTGCCTTTGGGCGTGGCCAAGGCCATCCATGCCGGCAGCCGCTTCGATTTCATCACCAGCTTATTAGTACTGGGCGGCTACGCGGTGCCGGGCTTCGTCCTCGGGGTATTGTTAATTGTGCTGTTTGGCGGCGGCTCGTTTTGGGACATTTTCCCGTTGCGCGGGCTGACTTCAGAGAACTGGGCCGAATTAAGCTGGTTTGGCAAGATTACCGATTATCTGTGGCATATCACCTTGCCAGTCACGGCGTCAGTGGTCAGCACCTTCGCACTGAAAACCCTGTTGACCAAGAATACCTTTCTCGATGAACTCGGCCGCCAATATGTGCTGACCGCCAGGGCCAAAGGCCTGTCCGAAAAGCAAGTGCTATGGAAGCATGTGTTCCGCAATGCTTTGCTGCCATTGGTGACTGGTTTCCCCGGCACCTTCATTGCCGCTTTTTTCACCGGCAGCCTGTTGATTGAAACCTTGTTCTCGCTGGACGGGTTGGGGCTTTTATCTTTTGAATCGATCAATAGCCGTGATTACCCGGTGGTATTGGGCAACCTGTATTTATTCACTTTGCTTGGGCTATTCACCAAGCTGGTTGGCGATATCGCCTACGTGTTAGTCGATCCCCGCATTAAATTTGACGCCCAGGAAAACTGATGAGCATACCCGCCGAACCCAATTCCCTGCTGCTGGGCACAGACCTTGCGGCTGCGCAGGAACAAACAAAAACCTATGAGCACGCCTCGCCCAGCCGTAGAATATGGCTGCGCTTCAAACGCCAGCGCCTGGGCTATTGGAGCCTGATTATTTTCCTTATCGCTTACGGATTAAGCCTAGCCGGCGAGGTGATTTCCAATGACAAGCCTTTGCTTGTTTATTATCAAGGGCAATGGTATTTTCCGCTATTCAATCAATATCAAGAATCCGTGTTTGGTGGCGATTTGCCGATTTTCGCCGACTACAACGACCCTTACCTGCGCGAGCAATTCAAAAAACCGGGCAACTTCGCCCTCTACCCGCCCAACCCGTACTACTACGACACTTTAAGCTACTATTCCTCGGGCACCCATAACCCCGGCCCGCCATCGACCGACAACTGGCTAGGCACCGACACCGCCGGCTATGACATAGCCGCCCGCCTATTATACGGATTCCGCATTTCCGTCACGTTCGCGTTGGCGCTGACTTTGGTCGGCACCGCGCTAGGCATCGTCATCGGTGCCGTGCAAGGCTATTTTGGCGGCAAAGTGGATTTGATCGCCCAGCGCCTGATCGAAGTCTGGGGCTCCATGCCAGAGCTTTACCTGCTTATTATTTTCTCGGCGGTGTTCCAGCAAAGCTTCACCATGCTGTTTTTGCTATTGGTGCTATTTGGCTGGGTACACTTGTCCGATTATGTGCGCGCCGAATTCCTGCGCAACCGCCAATTGGAGTACGTCAAAGCCGCCCGGGCTTTGGGCTTGTCGCACGGCCAAATCATTTGGCGGCACATCTTGCCCAACAGCTTGACGCCGGTAATTACCTTTTTGCCATTCCGCATGAGCGCCGGCATCATGGCCTTGGCGTCCTTGGACTTCCTCGGGCTGGGCGTCGGCGGGCAATCGCCGAGCCTCGGCAAGCTGCTATTGCAAGGCAAAGAAAACCTCGACGCCTGGTGGATTTCCGTTGCCTCATTTGGCGTGCTCGTTGCGACCATTTTATTATTGACCTTCATGGGCGAGGCTTTGCGCAACGCCATGGATACCCGCAACGGCGGGCAGAGGACGGATTGATGGCAAGCCCCTTGTTAGCCCTGGAGGATGTCTCCATCGCGTTTAACGGCAAGCTGGCCGTGGACAAACTCAATCTGGACATTCACGCCGGCGAGCGCCTCGCCTTAGTCGGCGAGTCCGGCTCGGGCAAGACCGTGACCGCCTTGTCCATTCTGCGTCTGCTGGCGCAGGCGCGGATCGACGGGCAAATCCGCTTTCAAGGCGAAGATTTGCTGCAAAAGCCCGCCGACGAATTGCGCAAAATCCGCGGCGCGGATATCGCGATGATTTTCCAAGAGCCGATGACGGCGCTGAATCCGCTGTATTCCATCGGCAACCAAGTCATCGAAACCTTAATCCTGCATGAAGGCTTGAGCCCCAAACAAGCCCGCGAGAAAACGATTCACTTGTTCGAGCGCACTGGCATCCGCGAGCCGGAGCGGCGCGTGGACAGCTTTCCGCACCAACTGTCCGGCGGGCAAAGGCAGCGCGCCATGATCGCCATGGCCCTGGCCTGCCGACCCAAGCTGCTGATCGCCGACGAACCCACCACGGCCTTGGACACGACCATCCGCGCCCGCATCGTGAAACTGCTGCTGGACTTGCAGCAGGAAGAAGGCATGGCGGTGCTGCTGATTACCCACGACCTCAACCTGGTGCGCAAATTTGCGCAACGGGTGGCGGTGATGGAACACGGCAAGCTGGTCGAAACCGGCGACACCGAAACCCTCTATGAAAGCCCCAAACACCCTTACACCATCAAACTGCTGAACAGCATTCCGGTACGCCAGATCAGCGCGGTGCGCAAAGACGCGCCGACCTTGCTAGAAACGCAGCAACTGCGCGTGGAATACCCGAAGAAACATCCCGGCTGGCGGGGCATTTTCCGCAACGACCCCTTTGTCGCGCTGGCCGGAGCCGATATTTCGCTGCGCGAGGGCGAAACCATCGGCGTAGTCGGCGAATCCGGCTCCGGCAAATCCACCTTGGCCCAGGCGATCTTAAGTCTCGTGTCGGTGAAATCCGGCGGGCTGGATTTTGAAGGCGTGCCGCTGGCGCGGCGCACGAAACGGGAACGGCGCGAACTGCGCGCCAGGCTGCAAGTGGTGTTTCAAGATCCGTTCGGGGCCTTGTCGCCCAGGCAGACGGTGCAGCAGATTGTCGGCGAAGGTTTAGCCTTGCATTTTCCGCAATTGAGCCAGGCCGAGCGCCAAGCCAAGATTGTCGAGGTATTGAATGAGGTCGGTTTGCCAAGCTCGGCGTTAAGCGCCTACCCACATGAATTTTCCGGCGGGCAAAGGCAGCGCATCGCCATCGCCCGCACCTTAGTCTTGGCACCTCGGGTATTGATACTCGACGAGCCGACTTCCGCGCTGGATGTCTCCATCCAAAACCAAGTGTTGCAATTACTCGTGCGCCTGCAAAAGAAATACGGCCTCAGCTATGTGCTGATTAGCCATGATTTGAGTGTAGTCAACGCGTTGGCACATCGGCTCTATGTCATGCACGAAGGCGAAATCGTCGAAGCAGGCGACACGGAAGCGGTGATTGCCAATCCCCAGCATCCCTATACCCAGCGCTTGGTCAGTGCCTCTTTGTGATCGCCCCCATGAAACTTTCAGCAATCCTCTTGGCCCTGGGCTTGGGCTGGGCCGCTCCCGGTTGGGCCGCCCATGCCGTGGCCCAATTTGGCGAACCGAAATACCCCGCTAACTTCAGCCACTTCCAATATGTCAATCCTGACGCGCCCAAAACGGGCACGCTCAACTTGTCTAATGTCAGCCAGAACAGCAGTTACGATAAATACAACCCTTTTACCTTAAAAGGCAAAACCGCTCCGGGCCTGTTGGAACTGGTGTTTGAAACCTTGACAGTGAATAGCCTGGATGAAACCAACACGCAATATGGATTGTTAGCTGACGATATTCAACTAGCCCCTGATTTCAGTTCGGCCACGTTTCATATCAACCTGAAAGCCAAGTTTTCCAATGGTGATCCGGTGACAGCCAAGGAAGTCAAATACTCGTTTGAAACCTTGATCAGCCGCAAAGCCAGCCCAAAGTTCAAAGCGTATTTCTCGGAAATCAAGCAATTGGTCGTAGTGGACGAACACACCGTCCGCTTCGAGTTTACCCGCAAAGGCCGTGACTTGTCGTTTGTCGCCGGCAGCTTGCCGGTGTTCTCGCCCAAATGGGGCAACAAAGGGAATGGCGAGAAAACACCGTTTGAGCAATTGCGCTTGGAGCAGCCGATTGCCAGCGGTGCCTATTTACTCGAAACAGCCAGCAGCGCCCAAAACGTTATCTACCGGCGCAATCCGGACTACTGGGGTAAAGACATACCGGTACGGCGTGGCGGTTTGAATTTTGACAAGATCGTCTACAAACTCTACAAAGATGCAGATACCCAGGTGGCCGCGATGCGGGCCGGCGATTTCGATTTTTTTGCCGAAACACGGATGCGCTATTGGTGCTGCCAGTTTATCGGCAAGCGCTTCGACGACGGAGAATTGATTAAAGAACTGGTCGTCCATCACAATTTCTCCGCGATGAACGGCTATGCGTTCAATTTACGCCGCGAGCGCTTCAGCGATCCGAAAGTACGGCAAGCATTAAGCTTGGCTTATGACTGGCAATGGTTAAATTACAAGATATTTGACGACGAATTCGAGCGCCAAGACAGTTATTTTGCCCATACGCCGCTACAGGCCAGAGGTTTGCCCTCAGAGGCGGAAATCAAGCTCTTGGATCCTTACCGTGCAGAACTCGACCCGGCGGTGTTAGGCCCCGTCGTGGAACAAGTTTCAACCAAACCGCCGAATAGCTTGCGCAAGAATATGGCAAAAGCCTTGGAACTGTTCGCGCAAGCCGGATGGCATAACACCGACGGGGTATTGCGCAATAGCAAAGGCGAAGCATTTGAGATTGAAGTGCCGGGCGGACGCGGCAATATGCTGCTGGATGCGTTTTTCCTGAATCTACAAAAACTTGGCATTGTGCTAAAAACCCGCGCCACCACCGATCCTGCCGCTGACCGGGTGCGGATGAAAAACTTTGATTATGACTTTGCCACCATTTCTTTCCGCGAAGCCCGCAATCCCGCCGCCGAATTATGGCGCAATCTAAATAGCGCAGACGCGGACGTGCCCGGTTCGGAGAATATCATCGGCGTGAAATCCCGGGTAGTGGATGATCTAATCAAAAAGCTATATGAGGTCAATACCCAGGAAGAGCAGGAAACCGTAGCCCATGCCTTGGATCGAGTATTGCTGCACGGTTATTACGTATTGCCTTGGCGCTATCTGAGCCACCACTATTTGATTCACAACAAACGTTTGCAGCGGCCAAACGTCCTGCCTTTGTATTACGGCGCTTATGAATGGGTCATCAATACTTGGTGGGATGGGTCGGGTGAGAAGCAAGCCGCCAAATAGAACGCAGTGATGCTCGTGAAACGCCCAGCCGTGTTTTTAGCTGCCAGCTTGAGTCTGGCTTTGTGCGCCCCCGCGTGGGCCGCCCATGCCGTGGCCCAATTTGGCGAGCCGAAATATCCTGCCAATTTCGAGCATTTTGACTATGTCAACTCGGATGCGCCAAAAACCGGCACGCTGAACCTGTCGATCATCAGCCAAGGCAGCAGTTTTGACAAATATAATCCATTCACGCTAAAAGGCAAACTCGCGCCGGGTTTATTGGAACTGGTGTTTGAAACCTTGACTGTAAACAGCTTGGATGAACCGAATACCCAATATGGATTATTAGCTGACGATATTCAAGTCGCCCAGGATTTTGGTTCGGTCAAGTTTCATATTCATCCACTCGCTAAATTTTCCAATGGCGAGCCGGTGACAGCTAAGGAAGTCAAATACTCGTTTGACACGCTGACCGGACGCAAAGCCAGCCCGAAGTTTAAAGCCTATTTCTCAGAAATCAAGCAAGTTGTCATCATCGACGAGCGGACGGTGCTATTCGAGTTTACTCGCAAAGGCCGCGACCTGTCGTTTGTCGCAGGCAGCCTGCCGGTATTTTCCCCTGCCTGGGGAAACAAAGCCAATGGCGAAAAAACGCCGTTTGAGCAATTGCGCTTGGAACAACCGGTTGCCACGGGCGCGTATATCCTGGCCCCCTCCCCTACGGCGCAAAATGTGATCTATCGGCGCAATTCTGAGTATTGGGCAAAAGATTTACCGGTGCGCCGTGGCGTGTTCAATTTTGACAAGATAGTCTACAAATTATACAAGGATTCCGATACTCAAGTGGCGGCGATGCGCGCCGGTGATTTCGACTTTTTTGCCGAAACCCGTATGCGCTATTGGTGTTGCCAATTCATCGGCAAGCGCTTCGACAACGGAGAATTGGTCAAGGAATTGTTTGTCCATCATAACCTGTCGGCGATGAATGGCTATGTGGTGAATCTACGCCGTGAACGCTTCAAAGATGTTCGTGTGCGCAAAGCCTTGAATTACGCCTATGACTGGCAATGGTTGAATTATAAGATTCTCGACGAAGAGTTTGACCGGCAAGACAGTTATTTCGCCCACTCGCCGCTGCAAGCTAAAGGTCTGCCTTCCGAAGCGGAAATCAAGCTGCTGGAACCTTATCGCGCTGAGTTAGATCCGGCGGTGTTCGGCCCGCAAATCGAGCAGCCGACGACGAAGCCGCCGTCCAATATTCGGCAGAATTTAGCCAAGGCGTTGGAATTGTTCGCGGAAGCCGGTTGGCATAACACCGATGGAGTTTTGCGCAATGATAAGGGCGAGCCTTTTGTGATCGAATTGACCGGTGCGAGCGGCAGTCTATTGGGAGCCTATTACTATAACCTCGCCAAACTGGGCATCGTGTTGAAGCAACGGCCTGTAGACGCCGCCGCCGACCGGGCCAGAATGAAAAATTTCGATTATGATTTTGCGGCAATTGCGTTCCGCGAAGCCCGCAATCCAGCCGCTGAATTGTGGCGCAATCTAAACAGCGCGGATGCCGACGTGCCCGGCTCGGAAAATGTCATCGGTGTTAAGTCTAAGGCGGTGGACGAGTTAATCAAGAAACTGTACGAGGCCAACAGCCAGGAGGAGC
>Ga0265327_10004267_pt1 | contig 12807 bp, 12 predicted proteins | sample 41621metaG_FD_202089 | JGI IMG/M metagenome (GOLD analysis project Ga0265327, IMG submission 202089) | Rhizosphere microbial communities from Carex aquatilis grown in University of Washington, Seatle, WA, United States - 4-16-21 metaG | ecosystem: Host-associated > Plants > Roots > Rhizosphere...
GAGGAAAAACGGCACGCCAAGCAGATCGAGGAAGATCACAAGAAGAAGACGAATGAATTGCAGGATCAGTTGACGGAAGCGTTGAGCAATATACTGCTCGGCGAAAAAATCCCGCTCGACGTCGTCAACAGCGAGACCGGCGAAATCATCATCCCGGCCAACCGCAAGATCACCAAGACGCTGCTGCGCAAGCTCGCCACGGTCTATGACCGCATCGAGATTGACCCGTCGCCGATCCGTAACAAGATCAATGAAATCATCGGCCAGTTCCGCAAGAAATTCGACGACCTGCAAATGCAGTACGACGAAGAAATGGAACGCGCCGAGGCAGGCGAAGGCGTGGAAGCCGGCATCGTCAAGTCGGTCAAGGTTTACATCGCCTCCAAGCGTAAATTGTCTGTCGGTGACAAGATGGCCGGACGCCACGGTAACAAGGGTGTCGTCGCCAAGATTGTTAAAGAAGAAGACATGCCGTACCTCTCGGACGGTACGCCGGTGGAAATTGTGCTGAACCCGCTGGGCGTGCCCAGCCGTATGAACGTCGGCCAGGTTTTGGAAACGCACCTTGGCTGGGCAGCGAAGCTGCTCGGCTTGAAGTTCGCCACGCCTGTATTCGACGGCATGAAGGAAAAGGACATCCGCGGCTACTTGAAGCAGGCCGGCCTGCCCGAGCATGCCAAGACGCATCTCTATGACGGTCGTACCGGCAATCAGTTCGACCAGGAAATTGTCGTCGGCTACATCTACATGATGAAGCTGGGTCACTTGGTGGCGGACAAGATTCACGCCCGTGCCGTCGGCCCGTACTCGCTCGTCACCCAGCAACCGCTGGGCGGCAAGGCGCAATACGGCGGCCAGCGCTTCGGCGAAATGGAAGTGTGGGCCATGGAAGCCTACGGCGCGGCTTACACGTTGCAGGAACTCCTGACCGTGAAGTCCGACGACGTGCAGGGCCGTACCCGCATCTACGAAAGTATCGTCAAGGGCGACAACGCCCTCGAAGCAGGCATCCCCGAGTCGTTCAACGTGCTCGTCAAGGAAATGCAATCTCTGGGCTTGGACGTCAAAGTGGGCTACTCCAACCCGATTGAACATGCCAGCGGCGATGCCGCTGCCACTGCCGCCGCCGCCACGCTGGCGACGGTGTAACCAAACCCTTGCTGAAAGATTAATCGTATGACCAGTTCCAAAGAAAACGCACGTGAGTTGCTCGGCCTAGACAAGGTCAACCAGGTTGACTACGTCGGCATCACGCTCGCGTCGCCCGAGTCCATCCGTTCATGGAGCAAGGGCGAAGTCAAGAATCCAGAAACGATCAACTACCGCACGTTCAAACCGGAAAAGGGCGGCCTTTTCTGCGAACGCATCTTCGGTCCCGTCAAGGACTGGGAATGCTCCTGCGGCAAGTATAAACGCATCAAGCATCGCGGCATTGTCTGCGACCGCTGCGGTGTGGAAGTGACCCTCTCGCGCGTTCGTCGTGAACGCATGGGCCATATTGAACTGGCCGTGCCCACGTGCCACATCTGGTTCTTCAAGTGCATGCCCTCGCGCATCGGTCTGGCGCTGGACATGACCGCGCGCCATTTGGAACGCGTGATTTATTACGAGGATTACCTCGTGATCGATCCGGGTACCACGCCCCTCAAGGCGCATCAGTTGCTCACGGAAGTGGAATATCGCGAAGCCCTGGAAACCTACGGTGCCGAGGCCTTTGTCGCCAAGATGGGCGCCGAGGCCGTGCGCGAAGCGTTGTCCCGCGTGGACCTGCTCAAGCAGGCCGACGAACTGGCCGTGGCCATGACCGAAACCAAGAGCAAGCAGATCCGCAAGAAGCTCGCCAAGCGCATCAAGCTGTTGCAAGGCCTGGCTTCCTCGAAGAGCCGTCCGGAATGGATGATTCTCACGGTGCTGCCGGTCATTCCGCCGGACTTGCGTCCGCTGGTTCCGCTCGAAGGCGGCCGTTTCGCCACCTCCGACCTCAACGACCTTTATCGCCGCGTCATCAACCGCAACAACCGTCTCCGCACGTTGTTGCAGCTCAAGACGCCCGAAGTCATCATCCGCAACGAAAAACGCATGTTGCAGGAAGCCGTGGACGCTTTGTTCGACAACGGCCGTCACGGACGCCCGGTTACCGGCGCTGGCAACCGTTCGCTGAAGTCTTTGAGCGACATGCTCAAGGGCAAAGGCGGTCGTTTCCGCCAGAACTTGCTCGGTAAACGCGTGGATTACTCTGGCCGTTCCGTCATCGTCATCGGCCCCGAACTCAAGCTCAACCAGTGCGGTTTGCCCAAGAAGATGGCGCTCGTGCTGTTCGAGCCGTTCATCATCCGCCGCCTGAAGGAACTCGGCTATGTGCACACCGTGCGCAGCGCCAAGAAGATGATTGAACGCCAGACGAAAGAAGTCTGGGACGTGCTGGAAGAAGTGACCAAGGGTCATCCGGTGTTGCTTAACCGCGCGCCTACGCTGCACCGTTTGTCTGTGCAGGCGTTCGAACCCCAGCTCATCGAAGGCGAAGCCATTCGTATTCACCCGCTCGTTTGTACCGCTTACAACGCGGACTTCGACGGTGACCAGATGGCCGTGCACGTGCCGCTGTCAGTCGAGGCGCAGATGGAAGCGCGCTTGTTGATGATGGCCACGAACAACATCTTCTCGCCCTCATCCGGCAAGCCGATTATCACGCCCACGCAGGACATTACGCTGGGTTGCTATTACGTCACCGCTGAACCGCGCAAGCCGATGCCGGCCAACGTCAATGAACTGCCGTTGTTTGGCTCGAAGGAAGAAGTCATCTTTGCTTACAGCGATGAAGCGTTGAAGACGCACGACCGCATCCGTCTGGCCAATCCTGACCTGGGCAAGAAGACCGTTTTCGGCAATGCCGAAAAGCGCGTCATCGAGACCACGGTTGGCCGCGTGTTGTTCAGCGAAATCTGGCCCTCGGAACTCGGCTTCCACAACAAGCCGGTGAAGAAATCCGACCTCGGCGACCTCATCTGGAAGTGTTACAAGAACGCCGGCCACGACAAGACCGTGACCATGCTGGACAAGCTCAAGGAAATCGGTTTCCGCGAAGCGACCAAGTCCGGTGTGTCCATCGGTATCGACGACATGATTGTGCCCAAGGAGCGCGACGAACAAATCGACAACGCCCAGAAGCAAATCAAGGAAGTCGAAAAACAATATCGCAAGGGTATCATCACCTCCGGCGAACGTTACAACAAGATCGTCGATATCTGGACGCATTGTACTGACCAGATTTCCGGCGTGATGTTCAAGACGCTCGAAGCCAACCAGGGTAAGAAGGAGTACAACCCCGTTTACTTGATGGTGGATTCCGGCGCGCGTGGTAACAAACAGCAGGTCCGCCAGCTCGCGGGTCTCCGCGGTTTGATGGCCAAGCCCAGCGGCGAAATCATCGAGAAGCCGATTTTGGCGAACTTCCGCGAAGGTCTGTCCGTCTTGGAGTACTTCATCTCCACGCACGGTGCCCGTAAAGGTCTGGCCGATACCGCGCTCAAGACTGCCGACTCCGGTTACATGACGCGCAAGCTCGTTGACGTTTCGCAGGACGTGATCATTCAGGAGAGTGATTGCGGCACCACGAACGGCATCTGGGTTTCCGCCGTGTTCGAAGGCGAAGACGAAGTCGTCAAGATTTCCGACCGCCTCGTGGGCCGTTACGCCTGCGACGACATCGTGAATCCGACCAGCCCGAAGGAATACCTCGTTCGCGCGAATGAGGAGATCGACGAGGTCAAAGCCAAAGCCATTGACGGCGCCGGCGTTGACCGCGTGCGCATCCGCTCGGTGCTCACCTGCGAAAGCAAACACGGCATTTGCCAGCACTGCTACGGCCGCAACCTGGCCACTGGCGCGCTGGTCAAGCTCGGTGAAGCCGTGGGTATTATCGCCGCCCAATCCATCGGTGAACCTGGTACCCAGCTCACGATGCGTACGTTCCATACCGGTGGTATTGCCACCGGCCAGTTCAAACAGCCGGCCATCAAGCCCAAGCACGATGGTGTGGCCAAGTACAATGAATTGCGCGTCGTCGAACTCGAAGACGGCAGCAACATTGTGCTGAACAAGAACGGCTCCATCCAGATTCTGGATGAAACCGGTCATGAACTGGAAAATCACACCATCGTCATCGGTGCCGTTGTGTCCGTGAAGGACGGCGGCCGGGTGAAGAAGGGTGAGACGTTCGTCCAGTGGGATCCGCACAACATGCCGATTCTCTCGGAAAAAGCCGGTAAGGTGAAGTTCCACGACATCATCGAAGGTGTCACCATGAAGCAGGAAGTGGACGAAGCCACCGGTGAAGAATCCATGGTCGTCATTGACCACAAGGAAGATTTGCACCCGCAGATCATCATGTCGGATGACAAGGGCGAAATCGTGGCCAACTACCCGATTCCCTCCGGCGCGCATATCGTCGTCAACGAAGGCGAGAAGATTGTGCCCGGTACGCTCATCGCCAAGACGCCGCGTAAGCAGGCCAAAACCCGCGACATCACGGGCGGTCTCCCGCGCGTGGCCGAACTCTTCGAAGCCCGCCGTCCGAAGGACGCGTCGGAAATCTCGAAGATCGACGGCATCGTGGACTTCGGTCCGAGCGTCCGCGGCAAGCGCTGCGTGCTCATCACCGACGCCGTGACCAAGCTGCAGGAAGAGCACCTGATTCCGATCGGCAAACACGTCATCGTCTTCAAGGGCGACCTGGTCAAGAAAGGCCAGCAGCTTACCGAAGGCCCCATGGACCCGCACGAGATTCTCGAAGTTTGCGGCGCCCAGGAATTGCAGGAACACTTGGTCAGCGAAGTCCAGGAAGTCTATCGCTTGCAAGGTGTGACCATTAACGACAAGCACATCGAAATCATTGTGCGCCAGATGCTCCGCAAGGTGCGCATCACCGAAGCCGGCGATACGCAGTTCCTCTGGGGCGAACAGGTGGACAAGCTGGAATTCGAAGCCGAAAACGAGGGCGTCGAGAATAAGGGCGGCAAACCTGCCGAAGCCTCGCCGGTGCTGCTCGGCATCACCAAGGCGTCGCTCGAAACCGACAGCTTCTTGAGCGCGGCCAGCTTCCAGGACACCACCCGTGTCCTCACCGAGGCGGCCACCCGCTCCAAGATCGACAACCTGCGCGGTTTCAAGGAAAACGTCATCATGGGCCACATCATTCCTGCCGGTACCGGTTTCGACCGTCACCGCAAGGCCACCCTCAAGCCGCTGGTTGAACTGCCGGCCGAGGAAGTGGTTGAGGAAGTCCCGGTGGAAGCTGAAAATCCATTGCTGGCATAATCGCCTGAACCAGTCTTAAAACAACAAAGCCGGGATTGAAAAATCCCGGCTTTTTTATTGTTACATCACGAAATAAGGCGGCTGGTCAGGGCAAAAAAACTCAAATCCCTGCGGCAGGGAATGAGAACGCAAGGTGGCAACTGCCAAAAACTTTGGCGAGTTGAATGGCTCGCTTTCCGGTTCTGGTCGTTTTATTTTGCTGCTGACCGGTTATGCGAAACACTCGGTTTTCATCGCAAATCAGCCATATTGACCGCATGGTGAGCACCGACTTGCAAATAGAGATGGATTACACGGGTGCCGTCTGAAAGAACTGGAATTACGCCATATGAGTGACCCACTTGATAAATTTGGAGAGTTCTTCGTGCAAAATCTGCGCGACAAGATGCTTCACAATTTAGAGATGATGTTGAGCAGTGGTTGGAAAGCGCCAGACTTGCAGGAGTTACAGGTCAAGCTTTCAGGATTCACCGACGCCCAGAAACAGGTGGTTCGAGAGTTAGCCGAGAGGATTACCACGGCAGGTATGCACGATTTGCTTTTTGCCATTGCCGATTCTGGCGGTGTGGTTAGAGTTTTGGTTGATGGGCAAGAAATAGCCAACCTCTCGGATGGCTTGCACGGTGAGATTTTCGGCGATGAGGGATGGATTACACGCTTTAGCAAGTATCCGTCTGAAATCGAGATTGAGAGGTCTAAATGGGCAAAAGAGCAGATTAAGAATATGATTGGTAAGAAAGATGACAATGTAACCTAACAATCGGAGGCGCCAGCTTTTGAGAAACCCTTGCCGCAACGAAGAAACCTGTATGAATAAAGCTCATCAGAGTGGCTTGTCTTAAAGTGGCTAGTGACAGGATTATCCGTTACTTTTCCCTATCCGCCAGAGTCACGCCCCCCATTTGCCACGTTAAACTTCTGTAAATTGTTGGTTTAAGTGAATGCTGTCTTTTCTGCGTTATTTCGCATACTGCATGTTGCGCCCGCTCCATTTCTGAAAAATTATTTCCACAAAAGGAAGCAAAGCGCCGCTGTCAACGGCCAGGTCAGACCATGTGATTGGCGAACTACAAGCTTGAGCAAGAGGGCAGAAGCCTCCGACCGGCGGCTTACTTCATCTGTGCCAGAATCTGGTCGGTGATGGCTTTGACCGCCGCTTCGGCGTCGGAGTCCAGACCGATGGTCGGTTCGCCCGGTTGCGAGGACTGGCAGGTAACACCGGGACGCCAATCGCCGCTGTCGCAGAGTTCACATTCTTTCATGCCGAAACGCGGGTCCACGTAGCCGAGGGATTTCTTGATGTTGAGAATTTCCTTCATTTGCGGGCCGGTGAAGGTATTGATCGGCTTGCCCAACTGGCCGGCAACGATGATGGTGCGGCAGTAGGCTTCGATGATCTCCATGCGCCAGTACGCTTCTTCAATGCCGTTGTGGCTCCACGTCACGACGCCGTGGTTGGCCATGAGGATGGTGTTGTATTGGTCCGTCAACTCGGCGACGAGCTTGCCCATTTCGGGCGAACCTGGCGTGCGATAGGGCGCAACGCCCACGGAACAGAAAACTTCATACTCGGGCAACATGCACGTAGGCGGTGCTTCGCCCACAATCGCAAACGCCGTGGCGTAGGGCGGATGGCAATGGCAAGTGGCCACGGCCTGCGGCTGGCGTTTCATCATCTGCAAGTGCATCAAAATTTCGCTGGTGCGCTTTTTGGTGCCGAGCAACTGGTTGCCTTCAAAATCCACGAGGCACATATCCTCCGGCTTGAGCGAGCCTTTGCTGACGAGGGTAGGGGTGCAAATGGCAATGTCCTCGCCCACGCGGATGGCCATGTTGCCGCCGTTGCCGTCCACATATTCGCGCTGCCAAAGGCGTTTACCCATTTCGCAAATCTGCAATTTCAAGCTATGGGCATAGGGCGAATTGAAGAACGATTCCAGTTCCGACTTGGGCGATTTCGACGTCAGCTTTTTGGTGGGCGGCGTGAGCGCGGCATTGCTGGTTGCGCCATTGCCCGCGCCGTTGGCGGGAGCGGAACCGTTTTTGGCGACGACTGCATTCGCGCCGCCATTGGTTTCCAGTTCGTTCAAAAAGTCGCGCGCCGACGGCGTGACGAGGGCGTCGTCAGGGATGGTAACAGCCTGGCCGTTGCGGACCATTTCTTGAATGTCGCGAACACTGATAACTCGGCTCATAAATAAATTTAGTATTTAGAATCTAGAAATCACGAGCTAGAACACGGGTCTGGCTGCTAATTTCTAGTTTTTGTTTAATTCACGGCGGTCACGAACCGCCACTACAAACTTGCACAAACTCAGCCCTTCCAGGGGCTGTAAAACATTTCATCCACCAGCACGCAATTAATGGCGTCAATCGGTGTCGGTGCCGGGAATGGCTGCGACGCTTCCGCGCCTTCCTCGTAGCCGATCACATCGCCCACGCCGCCGCCGAGGTCGTCATAGACGACCAGGCTCGGGTCTTTGCCCATGCCCGCGCCGTCCGCCAGGCCTTTTGCATATTGCTCCCGGCTAAACGGGCTGACGATGAGGTAGCGTCCGCCGACCAGCGATTTTTCGCCGCGGCTCAAGGTCACACGACCAATGACGGTTCCGAGTTTCATTTCAATTCAACTAAATTCGTTTACCCGGTTCGTGTTCATCCACGATGCCGACCACCAGCCAGCGCACGGGGCTTTTGTCTACGCCCACGGCTTTGCGGGCGGCCTTGCCGTCCGACGAAATAATCACCTGCTGGTGCATGCCCGCGCCGTGCGAATCAATGGCAATGACCGGCGTGCCTTCCGGTTCACCGCTCCCGCTAATCGGCTGGCAAATCACCAGGCGCCACGCCTCGAAGCTCGGATGTTTCCGAGTTGCTACGAGATTGCCTTCGACGCGAGCGAGTTGCATAGGATAGAAGTTAGAATTTAGGAGCGAGAAGCTAGAATGGCTCTTGCGTAGCCGTTTAACAATCTTGCCACTTCATCATATAAACCGACCCGAATTTGCGAGGTCAGTCCGAACTTTTCATCCGACGGAAATTTCCGGGTCAAACGATAAATCTCCAGCACGAACTGATGCGCCTTTTGCCAGGCGATCAATTCTTTGAAGCTGCGTGCAGGAGTGTTCATGCTAGTTTCCAGCTTCTCAATAAATTCGCAAATTATCCACCATCACGCAGCGGCGAACGCGCGTAAACGTGCGGGGATTCGTGATGCCTTCGCCGGTGGGCGTGGCAATGGAGAAACTCAGGTAACCTTCACCGCCGAGCCCGAGGCCGGCAGCGGACGGTCCGTTTTTCACGAACAAGGTGGTGTCCAGCGCGCGGGCCATGGCCGTGATGTTTTCCACGTCGTGCGAGTGGATGATGGCCGTGTGCTTGTAGCCGTGCTCAGATTCGAGCGAATGGGCGATGCCTTCCTCCACGCTCTTGACGCGGACGATGGGCAGGAAGGGCATCATTTGTTCTTCCTCGACAAAGGGGTGCTTGGCATCAGTTTCGCCAAACAATAATTGCGTGCCGGACGGCAGGTTGAGGCCGGCGGCCTGGGCCAGTACCGACGGATCTTTGCCGATGAAATCTTTGTTCACGCTGGCGTGAGCGCAACCGCCGCCCTGACCTTCCTTGAAGGTGAATGCCGCTTTTGTGAGTTTTTCCAACTGCGCAGAATTCAGTTTTACCGCGCCGTTTTCGGAAAGTTTCTGCATCAATTTATCCGCGACCTGGTCGAGGACAAAAACTTGTTTCTCGCCGATGCACAGGAGGTTGTTATCAAACGCGGCACCGGAAATGATGGCCTTGGCGGCGCGGGTGGGGCAGCAGGTGTCGTCCACAAATACCGGCGGATTGCCGGGGCCGGCGCAGATGGCGCGCTTGCCAGTTTGCATGGCGGCCTTGACCACCATGGGACCACCGGTCACAAGCAAGAGACGCGTATTTTCGTTTTTGCACAAGGCATTGAAAGAATCCAGCGTGGGCTTTTCGATGACGCACGCGATGTTTTCAATGCCGGTCTCGCGATAGATTGCCTCGTTGTAGGCGCGCACGGCGGTGGCGGCGCAACGGGCAGCGCTGGGATGCGCGTTGAAAACCACGGCGTTGCCGGCGGAACATATATTAACGATGTTGCCGCTGAGCGTGGGAATGGAATGGGTGCTGGGCGTGACCGCGCCAACGACACCGAACGGCGTGTATTCTTCCAATGTGATGCCGTGATCGCCGCTCCGGGCATCCGGGCGCAACCAGTCCACACCGGGGACGAGCTTGATGATTTGCAGCTTGGCGATTTTATGGTCGAGCCGGCCGATCTTGGTTTCCTCTAATTCAATCCGTCCCCATTGCTCGGCGTTCTTCTCCGCCAGCGCCTTGACGATTTCTTCGATCTTGCGGCGGGCTGCCACGCCTTTTTTCTGCAATTGCAAAAATGCCTCCTGCGCGGCGGCACAGGCTTCTTCCGCCGTGGCAAACACGCCGAACTTTCCGCGCAACGCGACGTTGGCAGAGGAACCATTCCGGGTGCCGTAGCCGCCCGACTCGGATTTGGGCGCAGGTGCGGGAGCCGATGCGGGGTGGGCGGTGACGGTGGCCGTCGTGGGCGCGTTGCCCAGTTTACCGAGCACTTCGGCCACGATGTCACGGATCAAGGTTTCATTTACGGCGCTCATAAAATTTACCGTTTAGCTCTTTGCACTGAATATCTGTTTACCGAAAACGTCCACGCTGTCCACGATGCCGATGATGACGGCATCCACGGGTGCGTCCTTCATGCCGCCTGCCAGCCGGGCGCTGCTGCCCTGGCAGAAAAGCACCATCTCGCCCTCGCCACAGCCCACGCTGTCCACGGCCACGATGGTGTTCTGGCCCGGACGAAATTTCGTCGGGTCCTTTTCATCCACGAGCTGTGGCCGCACCAACAACAACTTGCGTCCGTTCATGGACGGGTCTTTCTTGGTGGCAACCAGCGTACCTTCGACTTTGGCGAGGAACATAAATGTCAGGGGTTGGGAATTAGGAGTTAGGAGCCGGAAGGCCGGTGCGCGTGCGCCAGGCCCACTTCCAACTGCTCGCTGCTAATTACTTCTTTTTGGGCAACACCGCTTCCACGTCGTTATGGGGACGGGCGATGACGTGGACGCTGACCAGTTCGCCTTTAATGGCTTTGATGGCCTGCGCGCCGGCATCGGTGGCGGCCTTGACGGCGGCGACATCGCCGACGACACACGCCGTAACCAGCGCGTTGCCGACCTGCGTCATCGGGCCCACGAGTTCCACGTTGGCGGCCTTGAGCATGGCGTCCGTTCCCTCGACGAGGGCAACGAGTCCGCGCGTTTCAATCATTCCAATGGCTTGAGGCATAATTTTAGTTGGTGGTTATTGGTTAATATTAATTTTTCTTGGTTTCCAAAAAGCGTCTGGCTTCGCGGGCCACCACGAGTTCTTCGTTGGTGGGAATCACAAAAATTTTCACCTGCGAATCGGCGGCGCTGATGATCGTTTCCGCCGCGCGGGCCGAATTATTTTTATCGGCGTCCAGCTTGATGCCGAGATTTTCCAGGTTGGCGCAGATGGCCGCGCGCAATTCGGCGCGGTTCTCACCGGTGCCGGCGGTGAACACAATGGCGTCCGCGCCGTTCAACTGCAAAAAGTAGCTGCCAATCCAATGCCGCGTGCTGGCCACAAACACATCGAGCGCGAGTTTGGCGTTCGCGTTGCCCTTGCCGGCGGCATCCCCGATATCGCGCACGTCATTCGAGACGCCGCTGACGCCGAGCAAGCCGGACTGTTTCGTGAGCTGCTTCTGGGCTTCTTCCACGGTGATGCCCAGCGTCTTCACGGCGTAGGGCAGGGCCTCGGCGTCGAGGTCGCCCACGCGGTTGTTTTGTGGCAGGCCGGATTGCGGGCTCATGCCCATGCTGGTGCCGATGGACGCGCCGTTCAAAATGCCGGTAACACTGGAACTGCCGCCAAGGTGGCAGGAAATCACGCGCAAGGGTCTGCCGGCAATTTGGGTTGCGCCGTTATTGACGTAAAGCTGGCGCGCGCGTTCGGCCACATCGGCACGGCAGAGCAACTCCGCCGAGCGTTCGGCAATGAACTTGTGGCTGGCGCCATGAAAACCCCAGCGGCGCACGCCGATTTGAAACCACGCGTCCGGCACCGCATAGCGCTGCGAAGCTTCCGGCGCAAACTGGTGGAACGCGGTCTCAAACAAACCAATGAGCGGCACATGCGGCACGCGTTGCGCGAATAATTTGATGCCGGTGATGTACGGCGGATTATGCGCGGGGGCGAGGCCGTTGTAATCGGTCATGGCCTGCAACACGTGTTCATCCAGCCGCACGCAGCCGGTGACGTTTTTGGCAATGACCGTCTTGAAACCGACGGCGCTCAGTTCATTTTCGCTGGCGATGGCGTTCGCCTTTTTCAGTTCAGACAGGCAATCCTCAATCGCCTTGGAATAATCGGTCACGCGCTCAAAGCCGCCCTTGTGCAACAGGCGTTCGGCGTCGTTTGCAAAATCAAACAAACGCCACTTGAGCGAGGTCGAACCAATATTGGCGACGAGAATTTTCATTCAGGAGTTAGAAATAAGGAGCTAGGAGTTGGAATCTCTACGCGAAACGTTTTGGTTCTAACTTCTATCTGCCAGTTTCTAAATTCTATTCATTCAAGCCACTTGCCCAATCCGCTCAAACCATCATGCGGACGGGGAATCACCTGGACACTGACGACCGAGCCGACCTGCGCGGCGGCGGCGGCCCCGGAATCAGTGGCGGCCTTGACGGCGGCGACATCGCCCCGGAAAAATACGGTGACGTATCCGCTGCCGACTTTTTCCCAGCCGGTGATGTGGACATTGGCGGATTTCAGGGCAGCGTCCGCGGCTTCCACCGCGGCGCAAAAACCTTTGCATTCAATCATTCCAACAGCTTGCTTTGACATAAAAGTAATGGAGGAGAGTTAGTGGTTAATGGATTATTTCTTGGTGCCGTTGCCCAGGAACGCTTCGAGCAATTCCTCGTGCGGGCGGGCGATAACGTGGGAGCTGACGAGTTCGCCGACCTTGGCGGCGGCTTTCGAACCGGCATCCACGGCGGCTTTGATGCTGCCGACGTCGCCTTTGGCCAGGACGGTGATCAATCCGCCGCCGATGGCGATGGTTTTGATCAACGTGACATTGGCCGCCTTGACCATGGCGTCGCTGGCTTCCACGCTGCCAACGTAGCCCTTGGTTTCAATCATTCCTAATGCTTCGCTCATATATATTTGATTTTTGTTGGTTAGATAGTTGTTAGAAATTTAAAATTATTTGACCAGTTCCACGGGCGTATCCGGTTGCAAATTGCAGGCGTTGCCCTCATCGGTGTCGATATGGACTTCCAGTTTGAAGCTCTTATCCACGCGGCACAGCATCTTGTCGAGGGTCAGGCCGCAGTCGCCGCCAATCTTCAGCTTCATGAATTCGCCGTGTTTCACGCCGTAAAAATCCGC
>Ga0265327_10004268_pt1 | contig 12806 bp, 14 predicted proteins | sample 41621metaG_FD_202089 | JGI IMG/M metagenome (GOLD analysis project Ga0265327, IMG submission 202089) | Rhizosphere microbial communities from Carex aquatilis grown in University of Washington, Seatle, WA, United States - 4-16-21 metaG | ecosystem: Host-associated > Plants > Roots > Rhizosphere...
GTTCCTGATCATCGACCTGGTCGTGAGCTCGACCCTGATGTCGATGGGCATGTTCATGCTGCCACCTGTGCTCGTGTCACTGCCGTTCAAGTTGTTGCTCTTCGTGATGGTCGACGGCTGGGCACTCGTCGTCAGCTCGCTCATCACGAGCTTCCACCATTAGCGCCGACCGCTGCATCCAGCCATGCCGACCACGGCGAGCACGCCGACCATCGAGGAGAACCCATCGTGAACGAAGGCTCGGTCATCAACATCGCGGTGCAGTCGATCCTGCTCGCCACCAAGCTCGCCGCGCCGATCCTCGGCGTGTCGCTCGCGATCGGCCTGTTCGTCGGGTTGATCCAGTCCGCGACCCAGATCCAGGAACAGACGCTGACGTTCGTGCCGAAGCTGGCCGGGGTCGCGATCGTGATCGTGCTCACGGGGCATTGGATGCTCGCCGAGATCATGGGCTTCACCCAGGGTTTGTTCGGGATGATCCCGCACCTGATCCAGTCGTGACGCTCAAGTTCGATCCCATACTGCTCACCGCGTTCGCGCTCGCGCTCGTGCGCGCGTCGGCGTGGCTGTTCGTCTCGCCGCCGTTCAACACGCGCATGGTTCCGGCGACGGTGAAGGTGGGCATCGCCGCTTCGCTCGCGCTCGCGGCCGCACCGCACATCGCCGGCCCCGACATCCCCCTGGCCACGGGCCCGTTCCTCGCCGCGCTCGTGACCCAGGCACTGGTCGGCATCACGCTCGGGTTGTTCACGATGATCCTCGTGAACTCGCTGCAAGCGGCCGGCGCGCTCATCGACCTCTTTGCGGGCTTCTCCCTCGCGGCGGTCTACGACCCGCTCAACCAGTCGAATGTCGCGATCTTCGGCCGGTTCTACGAGCTCGTCGCGGTCACGCTGCTCTTCACCACGAACGCGTACCTGCTCCTCGTGAACGGATGGTTCCGTTCGTTCAAGGTCGTGCCCGCGCACGGACTCGGGTTCGCCGACCTCTCGAACGTGCTGACGAAGAACCTCGGCCAGTTCCTCGTTGCCGCGATCGAGGTGGCGGGCCCGGTACTCGGCTGCCTGTTCCTCGCCGAGGTGACACTCGGCCTGCTCTCGCGCGCCGCGCCGAGCCTCAACGTGTTCGCGCTCGCGTTCCCGTTGCGCGTGATCGTCGCGCTCGTCGTCGTCGCCCTCGCGGTGCCGTTGATCTCGCCCGCGGTATCGAACCTCGTTCGCGACGCGATGGCGCCGCTCGGCGTCGGTTGACGGTGTCCACCCCGATGGGAAGCGACGGCCATGGCCGCGGGTGACAGCAGCGACAAGACCGAGAAACCAACTCCCAAGCGCCTGAAGGAGGCGCGCGAGAAGGGTCAGATCGCCAAGACCCCCGACCTCTCGACCTGGGTCGCGATGCTGGCGACGATCGAGCTGCTCCAGTTGACCTTCAAGCGTGCCGCCCGCGCACTGCCCGACATCCTCCACGAGATGGGCCTGGTCATCGCCCACCCCGACCCGGGCGCCGCGAACAAGTTCGCGGCGAGCGCGATGTGGAAGGCGATGGGCGTCGTGGCGCCGATGCTGGTCGGGATCATGATCGTCGGGTTGCTCGCCAACGTCGCGCAGGTGGGCTTCAAGCCGACGTCGAAGAAGTTGAAGCCCGACTTCAAGCGCCTCAACCCGTTCAAGGGGGTGAAGCGCATGGTCGGGATGCAGACGTGGTGGGAGCTCGGCAAGGCGCTCGCGAAGACGGCCCTGCTCGTCGCGGTCGCGTGGCCGGCCGTCACGCACGCCGTGCACACCCTCACCGCGGGAACCGACGCCAGCGCGTTCGGCATGGCGGCGTTCACCGCGAAGACCGCACTCACGATCGTGCGCAACGTCGCGTTCGCCGGTCTCGTCGTCGCCGCGGCCGACTACGCGTACCAGAAGCGGCGGGTGATGAAGCAGCTGCGCATGACCCGCCAGGAACTGCGCGAGGAGTTGAAGCAGCAAGAAGGAAACCCGCAGATGAAGCGGTCGGTCCGGTCGCGCGCCATGGCCATCAGCCGCAATCAGATGATCCGGATGGTGAGCGCGGCCGACGTCGTCGTCGTGAACCCGACGCACTACGCGGTCGCGCTGAAGTACGACGCCAAGAAGGGCGCGCCCCAAGTGGTGGCGAAGGGTGCCGGCGAGGTCGCGGCCGGGATCCGGGCGCAGGCCGAGCGCCACGGGGTGCCGATCGTCCACGAGCCCCTGCTCACCCGCACCCTCTACAAGGCCTGCGAGGTCGGCCAGCTCATCCCCGCCGACCTGTACGAGGCCGTCGCCCACCTGCTGGCCTTCGTCTTCGGCCTCCGGGCCAAGGGCCGTGCCGACGGTTACCACGAATTGCCGAAACCGGTGCTCCTCTGAGCTCTCTCCGACTCGAGAGAAACGGGCGAAATCGTCAACTCGGGGGGTGAGCCGCCGATCAGGTCGTGGACGAAGCGGCCACGGACGGCGCGCAAGCAACGCACCGGAGCACCGTGAAACCCAACCGCATCGGACAGATCGCAATCCCCGCCGCGATCGTCGGCATCGTGGTGATGATGGTCGTGCCGTTGCCGACCGCGCTCCTCGATCTGCTCCTCGTCACGAACATCGCGCTCGCACTCCTCGCGCTCCTCGCGAGCATGTTCACGACGCGCGTCCTCGACTTCTCGATCTTCCCGTCGTACCTCCTCATCGCGACACTGTTCCGGCTCGCGCTGAACGTGTCGGTCACGCGCCTCGTGTTGTTGCACGGGTACGCCGGCAAGGTCATCCAGTCGTTCGGCCACTTCGTGGTCGGCGGCTCCGTGATCGTCGGCCTCGTGATCTTCCTCATCCTCATCGTGATCCAGTTCATCGTCATCACGAATGGTGCCGGACGCGTCGCCGAGGTCGCCGCGAGGTTCACCCTCGACGCGATGCCCGGCAAGCAGATGGCGATCGACGCCGACCTCAACTCCGGTCTCATCAACGAAGCCGAAGCGAAGCGCCGGCGGCGCGAGGTCGCGGAGGAAGCCGACTTCTACGGAGCGATGGACGGTGCTTCGAAGTTCGTGAAGGGCGACGCCATCGCCGCGATCGTCATCGTCGTCATCAACCTCATCGGTGGATTCGCCGTCGGCATCCTGCAGAAGCACCTGTCGTTCGGCGACGCGATCAAGACCTACAGCCTCCTCACCGTCGGCGACGGTCTGGTCGCGCAGATACCGGCCCTGTTGATCTCCCTGTCGTCCGGCCTCATCGTCACCCGCGCCGCGACGGAGATGGACCTCGGTAGCGACCTGTTGCACCAGTTCACGCGGCACAAGCGCACGCTGCAGCTCGGAGGCGGCGCGATGTGCGCCGTCGCCATCGTGCCGGGCCTGCCGAAGATCCCGTTCCTCTTCGTCGGCGGTGTCCTCCTCGTGCTCGCGTCGCGGTTGCCGAGCGACGACGAGGTCGCGGCGCGTGCCGCGGCCGAGAAGGAAGTCGAGATCGCACCCGAAGCGATCTCCCCGGACTCGCCCGAGCACCTCGTCGGGGAGATGCGCGTCGAGCCGCTCGAGCTCGAGATCGCGTACGACCTCATCGACCTCGTCGACGCGTCGAAGGGTGGCGACCTGCTCGACCGCGTCCGCGCCCTGCGCCGCAAGCTCGCGCTCGAGCTCGGCGTCGTGATCCCCCTCGTGCGGACCCGCGACAATCTCGAGCTGCCGGCGAGCACCTACGCGGTGCGCGTGAACGGTGTCGACGTCGGGCGCGGCGAAGCGCCGGCCGGTCACGTCCTCGTTCTCGGCGACGACGCGGGCTCACTGCCCGGCATTCCGACGCGCGAACCCGTCTTCGGCCTGCCCGCGACCTGGGTGCCCACCGAGTTCCGCCACCAGGCCGAGATCACGGGCGCGACCGTCGTCGACCGTGCGTCGGTCATCACCACGCACCTCGCCGAGGTCGTCCGGCGCAATGCGGGCCGGCTCCTGAGCCGCCAGGACGTCAAGATGCTCGTCGACGTCGTGAAGCAGAGCGATCCGGTCGTGGTCGACGAGCTGAACGGCGCGAACGTGACCACCGGCGAGATCCAGCGGGTGCTGCAACTGCTGCTGGACGAGAGCGTCGGCATCCGCGATCTCGTGCGCATCTTCGAAGTGGTCTCCGAGCGCGCGCGCGTGACGAAGGATCCCGAGCAGATCGTCGAGTCGGTGCGCACCGCGCTCGGGCCCGCGATCTCGTCCTCGTACGCGAAGGACGGCAAGCTCCCGGTCATCACGCTCGACCCGCTCGTCGAGCACGCGTTGGCGGAAACCCTGCGCAGTGGCGACACCGGCACCTACCTCGCGCTCGACCCGCAGACCGCGGAACAGCTCGCCCTCGCCGTCGCGCGGGAGGCCGAAGCGGCGGAGATGAAGGGGATCGAGCCGGTGTTCGTGTGCGCGACCCAGCTGCGGCCGTCGGTTCGGCGCCTGCTGCACGCGGCCGCGCCTCGTCTTCCAGTGCTTGCGTACACGGAGCTCGGCGCGCAGCTCGAGCTCGACACGATCGGAGTGGTGAACCTTGGCCAGCCAGCTGCGGTTTGAAGGCGGCGAGCTCGAGGAGCTCCTCGAGCGCGTGCGCGCCGAAGTCGGACCGGAGGCACGCATCGTCGCCGCCAACCGGATCCGCCAGGGCGGTGTCGCGGGATTCTTCGCGCGCGAGGGCTACGAAGTCGTCGTCGACATGTCGGACGACGACGGTACGGCCAACCGGGGGAGGGCGACGCGCACCCGCCGGCGCTCGCGTCCCGACGCCGCACCCCCGTCCGCGCCGCGTCCGGAACCGGCGACGTCGACTGCGTCCGCGCACGCTTCGGTGCTCGATCTCGTCGAAGAGATCAACGACATGGAGCGGGAGCAGATCATCGATCTCTCCGAACCCGCGGTCTCGACCCTGTCCACGGAACGAACCGACTTCGGAACGATGCTCGCCAACCTGACGCGCGAGCTCGACGAGGAGGAGGCATCCATGCCCATCACCGTCAACGATCTGCCGATCACCGTCAACGACATGTCCGGCGTCGACGACGAGCCCGTCTCGCCGAGCGCGCACTACCGGCGCGTGACCGCGGAACCCGCCCCCGCCGCACCCGCGGCGAGCGCGCAGCAGCAGGTTGTTCCGACCGCCGCGCAGACGCACACCGCGTTCCCGCCCGCCGACACGCGCCTGCTCGCGCTCGGGCTCCCGCCCGAGCTCACACCGTCGACCGCGGTGAAGGGCGACCTGCGCACCGCGCTGTGCCAGCGCCTCGCGCAACTGCCGCCGCCGCCGATGCTCCCGCGCACGAGCGGCGTCGTGATCGCGATCGTCGGCATCGGAACCGCGCCGATCGCGTTGGCCCGACGCCTGGCCGACGAGCTCGACATCGATCCCGAGCACGTGTTGCTCGCGACGCCCGAGGCGATGAGCGACGTCTCGCACCCCGAAGAGGCGGAGGCCTTCCGCCGGAGCTGCCGGCGGCGCGCCGAGCCGACGATCGTCGCGTGCAGCATCGGCCCCGGCCGCGCGCAGCTCGGGTGGGCGCACCGCATCCTCGACCGGCTCGAACCGACGATCACGTGGGCCGTCGTCGACGCGTCGTGCAAGCCCGAAGACGTCGGGCACCGCATCGCGTTGCTCGGCGGCGTGGACGTCATCGCGATGACCGGCATCGCCGACACGGTCAGCCCGGCCGCAGTGCTCGGCCTGGGGATCCCGATCGGGCGCATCGGCGCCAACCCCGCGACGCCGGCGGTGTGGGCCGATCTCCTGATGGAACGCCTCGAGCGCTGAGCGCAGTCCCGTCATGAACCGTCCGAGCGTCGATCCCGCATTCACCTTCGGGGTGAGCCTCGTGATCTCGCTGGTGCTGTGGTACCCGACCCTGCGCCAGACGATGAACGGGAACATCGAGATCACCGATTCGGGGATCCGCTACTTCCTCGCGCTCGCGATCGCGTGGGCGGGCGTGTACGGCATCTCGGCCATCGTGGCGATGTACGCGAGCAAGCCGCGCGACACCGTCCCGCCCGCCTCGCCTCCCGACCCGGGCGCACGCGACGCCGCTCCGGCGCGGCGCGCCGACGACATCGTCGTTTCGGCCGAGCCGGAAAGAGACCCGTCCGAGTCCAACGCCGCCTGAAACCACGCCTCCTGAGACCACGCGCCGCGCGAGGCGGCGCCAGCTCATGCCGCCGAGCGAGCCTCGCGTGACTTGCGAGCGGCCTTCTGCCGGCGGCGGATCAGCCGGTGACGCTCGGTGGCCGTGAGGCCACCCCACACGCCGTCGCCCGGCCGGATCGCGAGCGCGTGCTCCAGGCACTCCTCGCGCACCGGGCACACCGCGCAGATTGCCTTGGCCTCGGTCGCCTGCGACTCGGACGTGGGGAAGAACACGTCGGTCCCGACGTCGTGACAGGCGGCGTCGTCGAACCAGTCGGTGCTGGTCATGTCTACGGAGTTCACGGAAAGACGAGGCATAACGGGCTGTACAACGTCATACCCCACCCCCTCATTCCCACCCCGATTCCCCCCAACAGTTGGCAGGAAAATCGGCGCCGCGCGCCGGAAATCCTGCCAACTGTTGGGGGTTTTTTGGGGGGGTCAGCCGCCGGTGGTGGCCGCCGCGGCGGAGCTGATGATCAGGGTGGTCGCGGTGTACGAGCCGTCGCTGTTCTGGGTCCCCCGGACGATCACCGTGTTGCCGGGGGCGATGTCCTTCGTCGTGGCGGGGTCGGTCTTGGTGAGCGTGGAGCTCGCGCCGGTCAGGACCTTGACGACATTGCCGCTGGTGTCGGTCACGTAGACGTTGGACCCGTCGACGAGCTTGACCGTCCCGGTCACGGCACCGCCTCCCGCGCCACCCGCGCCGCCCGCGCCGAAGCCGGCGAACCCGCCCCGCCCACCGGTGCCGGTGCCCGCACCGCCCGTCGCGGTGCCCCCGGTCGCTCCCGCGAGCGCACGCGTGCGCGCCGCAGTCGTGGTCGCGGCGGTGCTGCCGTGGTCCTCGTGCTTTTGCAACAAGACGCCCCCGTAGAAACCGGCCGCGATGAGCAGCGCGCCCCCGAGGATGAATGTCAGCGCGTGCGCGCGCCGACGCGGCCGGGGCGTGAACTCGGGCTCGTCGTCCTCGTCGTAGGGCGGCACGGGAACATTCGTCATCGTGGGTACCTCTGTCATCGCGATCGCTCCTCGATCATTCGTGCTCTATTCGTGCCGGAGGGCTTCGATGGGACGCAGCGACGCGGCGCGATTGGCCGGGTACAGCCCGAAGAACAGACCGACTCCGACCGCGACACCGAACGCGAGTCCGACCGAGTACCACGCGACCACGGGCGTGACGCCGACGATCTTGAACTTGCTGCCGATCAGGCCCAGCCCGACCCCGAGCACGCCGCCCATCAGACTGAGCAGGACCGCCTCGACCAGGAACTGCCCCAGGATGTCGGAACGCCGAGCGCCGATCGCCTTGCGGATGCCGATCTCGCGCGTGCGCTCCGTCACGGTCACCAACATGATGTTCATGACACCGATCCCGCCCACGAGAAGCGAGATGGCGGCGACCGCGCCGAGCAGCACGGTGAAGACGCTGTTGGTCGAGCTCGCGGTCGACAGCAGCGTCGCCTGGTTCAACACCTGGAAGTCCGCCTGCGTCGGATCGGTGATGTGATGGGTTCCGAGCAGGACGGTCGTCACCTCGTCGGCCGCGGCCGTCATCGCGCCGCGTGAACGCGCCTCGACCGTGATCTGGGAGAGCGGCGCGTTCGCGCCCGCGAGCGTGTCCTGCACCGCGGTGATCGGTGTGATGACGATGTCGTCCTGATCCTGCGCGCCGTTGCTTCCCTTCGGCGTCAGCACGCCCATGACGTGATAGTCGATGCCGTTGAACTGCACCGTCGCGCCGAGCGGGTTCTGCGTGCCGAACAGGTTGGTGACCACCGTCTGGCCGAGCAGCGCGACGCGGTTGCGGTCCGTCACGTCCTGGTTCGTGAAGGCGGCGCCGTCCGCGATCGTGTAGTCGCGGATGGACAGGTAATCGGCGTTGGTGCCGACGAACTGGCTCGGTGCGTACGTCGCGCCCGAGTAGGTCGCGGTGACCGACGCCTCGTTGATGACCGGCGCGACCGCTTTCAGGTCGGGAGCCTGACTCTTGTCCCCGAGCGCGGTGACGTCCTTCGTCGTGAGCTGCGAGACCGAGCTCTGCGTGCCGTTGGTGGCACGGCCCCCGCCGCCACCACCGAAACCGCCACCTCCACCGAAGCCGCCGAACCCACCACGCGTGCGCATCACGACCAACGTGTTCGTGCCCAACCCCTCGATCCGCTTCTGCACCGCGACCGAGGAGCCGTTGCCGACCGCGACGAGCACGATCACCGATCCGACTCCGATCAGGATGCCGAGCATCGTCAACGCGGATCGCAACACGTTGGCGGAGAGACCCTGGAGCGCGATGTGCGTGCTCTCGCGCAGGTTCATCGGTGGCTGCTCGGGTGCATCGCCGCGCTCGGCGTCTGGTATTCGTCGCTGACGATACGGCCGTCGGAGAGGCGGACGACGCGCGAGGCGCGCATCGCGACGTCCGGCTCGTGGGTGATCAGGATGATCGTGCGCCCGAGGCCGTGCAGATGGTCGAGGAGATCGAGCATCTCCGCGGTCGCGGTGGTGTCGAGGTTTCCGGTCGGCTCGTCGGCGAGGATGATCGCGGGATCGGTGACGATCGCCCGGGCGACCGCGACCCGCTGTTGCTGACCGCCGGACAGCTCCGACGGCTTGTGTCCCGAACGGTTCTCGAGGCCGACCATCTGCAGCGCGGCGCGCGCGCGTTCCGCCCGCTCGCGCGGCTTCACGCCCGCGTAGACGAGCGGGAGCTCGACGTTGCGCAGCGCGGACGTACGCGGGATGAGATTGAAGCTCTGGAAAACGAAGCCGATGAGTCGGTTGCGCACCGCGGCGAGGTCGGTGTCGTCGAGCAGCCGCACGTCGGTACCGGCGAGCGTGTACTTGCCGCGCGTCGGCAGATCGAGACAGCCGAGAATGTTCATCAGCGTGCTCTTGCCGCTCCCGGACGCGCCCATGATCGCGACGAACTCACCGCGGGTCACGGCGAGGTTGATCTCGCGCAGTGCGATCACCGAGATCTCGCCCGCGTCGTAGCGCTTCTCGACGTGTTGGAGCGCGAGCAGGACGGGGCGCACCGATCAGCCTCCGCCCCGGGCCGCACCCCCGCCGAGGCCGCCCCCGAGCCCGCCGCCCAAGCCCCCACCGCCGAAGCCGCGCGTGCCGGTGCCGGTGCCGAGTTGCGTCGAGACTCCGGCGACGGTGCCCGACGAGACGACGACGGTGTCACCCAGCTTGAGGCCGCTGGTGATCTCGGTCGTCGTGTCACCGCGCAGGCCCACGCCCACCGTCTTCGTCGTCTGGGTCTTGCCCGACATCACCGTGACCGTGCCCGTCGATCCGGTTCCGCGCACCGCCGCGCTCGGCAGGTTGAGCACGCCTTCGCGCCGGTCGATCGTGATCGTCGCCGACGCGGTCATCCCGGGCTTCACGCCCGCGGGAACCTTGGTCAGCGCAACCGTGGCGAAGTAGGTCACGACGTTGCTGACCAGCGTCGAGCTCAGGTCGACGCTCGTGACGACCCCCGCGGCCTCGGCGCTCGGAAGGGCACTGAACGAGACTGCCGCCGGTTGCCCTACCTTCAGCTTCGTGGCGTCGGTCTCCGCGAAACCGGCCTTCACCGAGAGCGCCGAGACGTTCGTGATCGTCATGAGCGAGCTGCTCGACCCCGACGAGGACGACGAGGACGACGACGACGAGCTGCTCGACGCGGACGACGCGGTCGTCCCGCTCGAGCTCGCGGAGACCCCGCCCCCCGACACCGTCTGCCCGACGACACCGTTCACCGCGGTGACGACACCACCTGCGGGGGCTTGGAGCGTGGTCCAGCCCAGCGTCTGCATCGCGCTCATGACCTGTTGGTGGGCCTGGTCGAGCGAAGCCTGCGCCGCATCGAGATCCGCCGGTTGCAGCTCCGCGTTGGCGTTGTTGGTCGCGATCGTCGAGCTCAGCTGCGCGTTCGCCTGCGTCACTTGGCTCTGCGCGTTCGTGATCGACTGTTGATCCTTGTTGTTCCCGTTGACCTGTGCGTTCTGCGCCTGCGTGAGCGCGCTCTCGTCCTGCGAGATGACCGTCGCGGACGCTTTCGCCGCGTTGTCGCTGTCGAGCTTCGACTGGGCGGCGGTGACCGCCGCCTGCGCCTGACTCGCGTCGATGGACGCGGTCTGCTGCGCGGCGGCGACTCCGGCGAGCGCGGAGTTGACCGAGAGTTGCGCGGACGTGAGCGACGCCGCCGCCTGCGCGCGCTGCTGCGGGGTCTCGACCGCCTCGACCTGCGCGAGGTGCGCTTGCGCGGACGTCAGCCCGGCCTGCGCCGACGTGAGGGCGGCGGTGTCCATCGTGGGGTCGAGATGGGCGAGCGTCTGACCTTTGGTGACGACATCGCCGACCTTGGCGTCGATGTCGATCACCTGTCCGCCGGTCTGGAACCCGACCGAATAGGTCTGACCCGGCTGCACGTTGCCGCTGGCCTGGACGCTGGTGAGCACGACCCCGCGCGCGACGGTCGTCGTGCGGGCGACGCCGGCGGCGGCCGCCTTGCGCGGGCCGGCGGCGAAGTACGAACCGACTCCGAGCGCGATCACCGCGACCGCGAGGCCGACGTCGAGAACGCGGTTGGGACGGGTGATGACGGCGCCGGCCATTACGCGGACGGAGCCGTCGTCGTCGTCGTTCGCCCGAAGCCGCCGGCGGGCAGCAGCGCCTGACACGTCTTCATCGCGGCCTGCACCTTCGGGTCATTCCGATTGATGTTCCCGAAGCCGCCGGTCGCAGGGAGCTTGACGCCGTGATCGGCCAGACAACTGCGGTACGCCTGGAACGCGGTGCTATTGAACGCTCCGCCGCCGCCACCACCGGTCGGCAGCTGCGACTGACACGCCGCGAACGCCGCCGCGTACTTCGTCGGGTCGACCCCGGCGGGAGCCGTCTTGAAGCGGTCGGCGAGGTTCCCGCCGCCGAAGCCGCCGAAACCGCCGCCGCCCGCGGGTCGTTGCGGGCGCGTCTCGCCGGGCGTGGTCGACGGCGGACCACCGTTGCCGTTGCCGGGCCTCGTCGGGAGCTTGATCGTCACGCCGTGACTGCTCATGCACGTCGTGAACGCCGTCAGCGAGAATCCACCTCGCCCCCGGCCCGGCACCGTTGTCGTCGTCGGCGCGGTGTTCGCGCTCGCCGCATGACTTGATCCGCCACCACACGCCGCCAGCACGAGCGCGGCCGCCAAGAGGCCGCCGAGCATCGCGAGGCGCGCTCTTCGCACGTCACCCATGCCTGCCATTGTCACAGTTTCCACCTGAGAAGGAGCTGTGACAGCGGTGCGAGTTTCGTGGGCGGGCGCCGGCTCAGCGCCACTCGACGTCGTGACGGAGGCGCCGAGCGAGGACGAACAGGAAAACCGACGCGATCCACAGCGCGCCGGCCAACGCGAGGCGAACCTCGCCGTCGACGAAGAGCGCACTGCCCAACCCGAGCGCACTCAAGATGACGCCGTTGAACACACAGAGCGTCGCGAGCACGAGTCGGGTCTGAACCGTCACCACCACCGTTGATACGCCCGGTTCGGCGGCGGCGCAAGCGGCGGGCCGCACTGCGCCGCTTCTTGGTCGGCTCTTACCTGTGCGTGCCAGGCTCGGGTCATGGCCGCCAGCCGGGACAAGAGCCGTGTCCTCGTCGTCGAAGACGACCCGCACGTGCGGGAGGCGGTCGAGCGCGCGTTGCGATTCGAGGGATACGACGTGTACACCGCGGTCGACGGCAACGACGCGCTGTTGCGCGTCGACGAGCTGGAGCCCGACGCGATCGTGCTCGACGTGCTGATGCCCGGGACCGACGGCCTGGCCGTGTGCCGCATCCTGCGCGACCGCGGCAACCACACACCCGTGCTCATGCTCACCGCGCGTCACGAGGTCTCGGACCGCGTCGCGGGCCTCGATGCCGGCGCGGACGACTACCTCGTGAAACCGTTCGCGCTCGACGAGCTCTTCGCCCGCGTACGCGCGCTGCTCCGGCGCAGCAGCATCACCGACGGCGACGCCGCCCTGACCGTCGGCGATCTCGTGCTCGACCCGAAGAGGCGCCAGGCGTGGCGCGCGGGACGCGAGCTCGAGCTGACCAAGACCGAGTTCGATCTCCTCGAGCTGCTGATGTTCAACGCCGGCATCGTCGTCACGCGCGACTCGATCTACGAACGCATCTGGGGCTACGACTTCGAGACCTCGTCGAAGTCGCTCGACGTCTACATCGGCTACCTGCGCCGCAAGACCGAGATCGACGACGCACCCCGTCTCATCCACACGATCCGCGGCATCGGGTACACGGTCCGGACGCCATGAGCCTGCGCGTCCGGTTGCTGCTCGTCGTCGCGACGACTTTCGCGGTCGTCGTCGTCGGCTGTGTGTACGCCGCGCACGTCAGCACCGAGCAGGAGCTCCGGTCCGAGACGGATCGATTCCTCGTGCAGCGCGCGCACGACCCCGGCATCACGGCGGGTTTCGGCGACCACGGACCGGGCGGTACCCGTCCGGGCGGAGCCGACGTTCCGGGCGTCAGCGGCAACGGGCAACCCGAGGCTGGTCCGCCGCTCGCCGAGCCCGACGCGATCGTGCAGCTGCTCGACGCCAAGGGCAGCGTCGTGCAGTCGATCGCGAACCAGCCGGCCATCCCCGTCGACAACCGCGACAAAGAGCTGGCCGCGAACGGCGGCCCCAA
>Ga0265327_10004269_pt1 | contig 12803 bp, 14 predicted proteins | sample 41621metaG_FD_202089 | JGI IMG/M metagenome (GOLD analysis project Ga0265327, IMG submission 202089) | Rhizosphere microbial communities from Carex aquatilis grown in University of Washington, Seatle, WA, United States - 4-16-21 metaG | ecosystem: Host-associated > Plants > Roots > Rhizosphere...
CTATTTGCCACCCTCCTGAGCGAATATAATAATCCTCGGCCATCAGAAAAATTTTCATTTCCTACCCTAGAGTATAAACATGACAGATCTATCGCACTACAGGAACATTGGCATATTTGCCCACGTGGACGCCGGCAAGACGACGACAACCGAGCGGATTTTGAAGCTTACCGGCAAAATCCATAAGATCGGTGAAGTGCATGATGGCGCGGCGACAACGGACTTCATGGAGCAGGAGCAAGAACGGGGTATTACCATCCAATCTGCGGCGACAACTTGTTTCTGGAAAGACTATCGCTTTAATATCATCGACACTCCTGGACACGTTGACTTTACTATTGAGGTCTATCGTTCCCTTAAAGTACTTGATGGAGGTATTGGCGTGTTTTGTGGCTCAGGCGGAGTCGAGCCACAATCGGAAACTAATTGGCGCTATGCCAATGATTCTAAAGTTTCCCGCGTTATCTATGTGAATAAGCTGGATCGCACCGGTGCTGATTTTTTCCGGGTGGTTAAACAGGTGAGGGAGGTGTTGGCCGCCAAGCCGCTGGTCATGACTCTGCCTATCGGACGTGAAGACGAGTTTGTCGGCGTCGTGGACTTGCTCACCCGTAAAGCTTGGATTTGGGATAGCTCTGGCGATCCGCTGAATTATGAGATCAAGGACGTTCCTGCCGATATGGCCGCAGATGTCGAGACATGGCGCGAGCAGTTGATTGAAGACGTGGTTGATCAAGACGACGAGGTTATGGAAAAGTACCTCGATGGCGAGGAGCCGGATATTGACACGATTAAGCGGTGCATACGCAAAGGCACTATCAAAATGGACTTTTTCCCGACTTATTGTGGCTCTTCCTTCAAGAACAAGGGCGTTCAGCTAGTGCTTGATGCCGTGGTGGATTATCTGCCCTCCCCAACTGAAGTCAATCCGCAGCCGGAAGTCGATCTGGAAGGCAACCCGACTGGCAGCTATGCCATTGTCGATGCCGATAGACCCTTGCGCGCATTGGCGTTCAAAATCATGGACGACCGCTTTGGCGCGTTGACTTTCTTGCGCATTTATTCCGGCAGATTGGAGAAAGGCACAAGCGTGCTGAACACCTATACCGGCAAAACGGAGCGCATTGGCCGTATTGTTGAAATGCATGCCAATTCGCGTGCGGAAATCGATTCTGCCCAGGCCGGCGATATCGTTGCGGTGCTGGGCATGAAGAATGTCCAAACCGGGCACACGCTGTGCGATCCGGATTTGCCTGCCACGTTGGAGCCGATGGTCTTCCCCGATCCGGTCATCTCGTTGGCGATTGCGCCGAAAGACAAGGGTTCAAACGAGAAGATGGGCGTTGCTTTAGGCAAGATGGTCCAGGAAGATCCGTCTTTTCATGTCGAAACCGACCAGGAAAGCGGCGAGACTATTCTCAAAGGCATGGGCGAATTGCACCTGGACATTAAGGTGGACATTCTCAAGCGGACGCATGGCGTTGAGGTGATTGTCGGCAAGCCGCAGGTGGCCTACCGCGAGACTATCACGAAGCGTGTCGAGGATGGCTACGTCCACAAAAAGCAAACCGGCGGTTCCGGGCAGTACGCTAAAATTGATTACATCATCGAGCCGGGCGAGCCGGGCAGCGGATTTGTATTTGAATCCGCCGTGACTGGCGGCAACGTGCCTAGGGAGTTTTGGCCGGCGGTCGATAAGGGTTTCAAGAGCATGCTGGACAAAGGCGTGCTGGCCGGTTTCCCCTGCTTGGATTTCAAAGTCATCCTGACGGACGGCGGTTTCCACGCAGTGGACTCTTCGGCCATCGCTTTTGAAATCGCCGCCAAGGCGGCTTTCCGCCAGTCCATTCCTAAGGCGGGGCCGCAGTTGATGGAGCCGATCATGAAGGTCGATACGTTTACTCCGGAAGCGCATGTGGGTGACGTGATTGGCGACCTTAACCGCCGCCGTGGCATGATTAAGTCGCAGGAACCAGGCCCCACAGGTGTCCGCATCAAATCGGAAGTGCCGCTGTCGGAAATGTTTGGTTACATCGGCCATCTGCGCACGATGACTTCCGGACGCGGTCAGTTCTCGATGGAATTCTCGCACTATATGCCGTGCCCGAAAAACGTGGCCGACGCGGTTATCAAAGAAGTGAACGAGCGCAACAGCGAGAAGAAGTAAGCGGGAAGCTTAAGCCGGGCGGAGATTTCCGCCCGGTTGTGTCGATAAGGCCTAGCGAATGTTTGGCCGCCTAACTGCCGGGTTGAAATATGGATGATTTGTTTGCGGAGATTCCTGCCGGGTTGCGCGAAGGTGTTTCCCGTTCGTGGGCCGGATTTGCCGACCAGGCTTCCGCATTTGAATTTGCCGATGAGTCCCAGCGGCAGGCCTTTTTTGCTTCACTGGGCAAAGTTTGGGCCTCTAGTCCTTTTGTGGTTGGTCAATGCCTGCGCAGACCCCAGGCGCTCGCCTCGATATTAGAGGATGGTCGCCTTTTCACGGCGCTTCCCCCTTCGTTTTATCGGGAGACGCTCCGCAGTTTTATTTCCTCTGTTGCCACGGAAAACCAGTTGATGGAAGGCTTGCGCCGTGTCCGGAACCTGGAAATGGTGAGAATCGCTTGGCGTGACATAGCCGGCTGGGCGGAGTTGGACGAAACCCTGACGGATCTCACTCATTTGGCGCAAGCCTGCATAGTCGAAACCCTTGAATATTTGTTCGGGCAAGCTTGCCAAGTGCGAGGCGCGCCGCTTAATCAGGCCGGCGAGCCCCAGCGTCTGATTGTTTTGGGGATGGGCAAATTAGGCGCTTGGGAATTGAATTATTCTTCGGATATCGACCTGATTTTCGCTTATGAAGACGATGGCGTTTTAGCGGATAAGAAAGCGACGACTTACGCGGAGTTTTACACCCGCTTGGCGCGCACCTTGGTGAAGGTGTTGGATTCGTCCACTGCGGACGGATTCGTGTTTCGGGTGGATACGCGCCTGCGCCCCTTTGGCGAAAGCGGCCCTCTGGTGATGAGCTTTGAGGGCATGGAGCAGTATTACCATGGCCAGGCTCGCGAATGGGAGCGCTACGCCATGGTGAAGGCGCGGGTGGTGGCCGGCGATGCCGGTGCCGGGGAGAGGTTGCAGGCCATCCTGACGCCATTCGTTTATCGGCGCTATCTGGATTTTCGCGCCTTTGGGGAGTTGCGCGAGCTTAAGGCTAAAATCACCCAGGAATTGCAGCGCAAGGATCGCCTGGACAACGTCAAGCTTGGCCCCGGCGGGATACGCGAGATTGAATTCATCGGCCAGGCGTTTCAGCTCATTCGCGGCGGCCAGGAAAAGCGCTTGCGCGAGCGTGGCATTCTCAAGATTCTCAATCTTATCGGCGAGCTGGGCTATTTGCCGGTCGAGCTCGTCGATAAGTTGCAGACCTCCTACCGGTTCCTGCGTTTGGTGGAAAATCGTATCCAGCAATATGCTGACAAGCAAACCCATGATCTGCCCACAGACCCGGCGCAGCGTTTGAGCTTGGCGTTTGCTTTGGGGTTCAGTGGATGGGACGCTTTCAAAAGCCGGCTGGACGAGGTGCGCACAGGCGTGCATGGCCTGTTCGGCCAGGTGATTGAGTCGCCGCAAACGGTTCCCGGCGCGATGCAGGCGGTCGATTGGGTCGATATAGACCCGGTCATGATGCCGGGCTTGCTGACGGCGATGGATTGGCGGGAAACTGAGGCGGTGGTGTCGATGTTGGTGGATTTCCAGGCGTCCCATGCCATAGGCCGCATCACTTCCAGAGGCGCGCATGAGCTTAACCGGATCATGCCGTTGCTACTGAAAGCCACGGCCAAGCTAGACAATGCGGCGGAGACTTTGGGGCGTATTCTCAAGCTGCTGGAGGCCGTCGCCGGGCGGAATGTCTATTTCACCTTGTTGGCGGAGCATCCGCTGGCCTTGTCGCAACTGGTCAAGCTGGCCTCGGCCAGTTCGTGGATCGTCAACTATATCGCCCGCTTTCCCCTGCTGCTGGATGAATTGCTTGATCCGCGCAGTCTTTACGCCCCCCTCAGCCGGGATCAATTGCGCGAGGAATTGGACCGTTGCTTGGCGCGGATCGATTTGGATGACATGGAGCAGTTGATGACGGCCTTGCGCCAATTCAAGCAGGCCCAGGTGCTGAAAATCGCCGCCGCCGACATCATGGGTGCGGTTCCGATCATGGTGGTCAGCGATTATCTGACTTGGCTGGCGGAAACGGTGGTCGCCGGGGTGATGGAGCAGGCTTGGCGGCTGACCGCGCAACGCCACGGGACGCCTCCGGGCGCGGCGGCGGCGGAGGTCAAAGGCTTTGGCGTCGTCGCCTACGGCAAAATGGGCGGTTTGGAGTTGAGCTACGCTTCCGACTTGGATTTGGTGTTTCTGTACGGCGGGATGGAGGATGCCAAGCTCACCGACGGCGACAGCCCAATTCCCTGTGCGCAGTTCTATGCCCGTGTCGTCAAGCGCATGATTACCCTGTTGAGCACGCAGCTTTTGGCCGGGACGCTGTACGAGATTGATCTGCGCCTGCGGCCTAGCGGCAATTCCGGGCTACTGGTCAGCAGCCTGGAAGCCTATGAGACCTACCAAATGGAAAGCGCTTGGGTCTGGGAGCTGCAGGCTCTGGTGCGGGCTCGCTTCATCGCCGGCGACCCTGCGCTGGGTGAGGCGTTTGCCGCCGTCCGCAGACGCTCTCTGGGCCGACGGCGTGAAACGGAGATATTACGTGGCGAAGTGCGGCAGATGCGCGACAAGATGCGGGAAAACCTGGAGGTCAAGCAGCCCGGCCTGTTCGATCTCAAGCAGGCGCGTGGCGGTATTGCGGATATTGAGTTTATAGTACAATTTGCTGTTTTATCCGGTGCGCACGGTCACGACAGCTTGTTGCAATGGCCCGACGTGATCCGTCTGCTGGAATCGCTGCGGGATGTCGGCTTTTTCAACGCGGAGGAAGCCGCCTTGCTGAAACAGGCATATTGCCTTTATCGCGAGCGGACGCATCGGACTGCGCTGCTTGGGCAGCCCGCGCTGGTGGCGGAAGAGGCGTTTTCAGCCATCCGTTCCAGTGTGCAGGCCATCTGGCGTGACAAGATGGAAAGTCCCGCGCCCACTTTATAATTCACACACACGAAGCGGAGAAACAACGATGACGATGCACGACCGAGACGGCGTCATCTGGCTGGACGGCGAATGGCTGCCCTGGCGCGAGGCCAAAATCCACGTACTGACCCATACCCTGCACTATGGCGGCGGCGTGTTTGAGGGCGTGCGGGCTTATCAGGCCGAAAAGGGGGCGGCGATTTTCCGCCTGCGCGAACACACCGACCGGTTGTTCCGCTCGGCGCACATCATGAACATGAAGATCCCCTTCGACAAGGAGACGCTGGACCAGGCCCAGCTCGAAGCGGTGAAGCGTAATAACCTGCCTAGCGCCTATTTGCGTCCGATGTGCTTTTACGGCTCCGAGGGCATGGGTCTGCACGCCTCCAAGCTGAAGGTGCATGCCATGGTCGCGGCTTGGGAATGGAACAGCTACTTGGGCGACGAGGGCATCAGCAAGGGCATTAAAGTGCGTACTTCATCGTTCACGCGCAACCATGTCAACAGCGTGATGTGCAAGGCGAAGGCCAACGGCAACTACGTCAATTCCATCTTGGCTGTGCAAGAGGCCGTGGCCAGCGGCTGTGACGAGGCATTGCTGCTAGACCACGAAGGCTATGTCGCGGAAGGCAGTGGCGAGAATATTTTCATTGTCCGCCGTGGCAAGATTTACACGCCCGACCTGACTTCGGTGTTGGAAGGCATCACGCGCGAAACCGTGATGACTATCGCCCGCGAGCAAGGCTATGAAGTGGCGGAAAAGCGCATCACCCGCGACGAAGTCTACGTGGCCGACGAGGCGTTCTTCACCGGCACGGCGGCGGAAGTCACCCCCATCCGCGAGCTGGACGGGCGGGTCATCGGCAACGGCGGGCGCGGCCCCGTCACCGAGAAGCTCCAGTCCTTGTATTTCGACTATGTCCATGGCCGGACGGCCGACCACGGAGACTGGTTGAGCTACGTCGGCTAAGGATTCGACAGAGGCCCGGATTTTTAGGGCCGGGCTTTAGACGATAAGCCGTTCCAGGCCGGATGCTGGAACGGCTTTTTGCCGCCTTCCTTGCAAAAGGCTTGGCGGGCGGCTTGCTTGTCAGCACGGCCTGGCGGCGCAGCCCATCCTGCGAGTGAGAACTTCCTGCGGCCATGAAAGCGTTGAATATACAACTGAACGCCCAGCACTGCCGGGCACTCGCCGAGCGCGGCCTCAAAATGGCCGAAGGCGTTTTGCTGTCGGGTGCGGTGTTGTTTGAGCCGCCTGTCCGGATTTGGGCTGCGGTGAGCTTGAGCGATTGCAAAATCGGCGCGTTTTCCTATGTGTCGCCAAAAACCAGTTTGTACAAAACGGAAATAGGGCGCTATTGCTCGATAGGCGATGGCGTAGCCGTGCTGGCCGGCCATCCGACGGCTTGGCTGACCACGTCGCCGTTAGCTTACCAGGGGCTGTTCGACCCGCCTTTTCGGCAAGACGATTATCCGCTGGTCGGACATTTCGAGCGTTTATTGCCGGTCAAAATCGGCAATGACGTGTGGATAGGCGCCGGGGTTAAAATCAAAGGCGGCGTCAGCATCGGCGACGGGGCCATTGTCGGCGCGGGGGCCGTTATAACGCGGGATGTCGAGCCTTTCACGATTGTTGGCGGCGTGCCGGCCAAGTTCATCCGCATGCGTTTTGAGCCGGGGCTGATAGCGCATATCCGCCGCGTCAACTGGTATCGGTATGACCTCTCAAACCTTTCCCTGGCCTTTGACGACCCCGGCCTAGCGCTTGAAGAGATTGCCGACAGGGTTGATGCGGGGCTCTTGGCCGCTTATTCGCCGAGCTGGGTTTCTATCAGTTAAGTGGCGGCTTACTTCGCTTCTGGAGGCTTGAGCGCGTCGATGTCGCGGACAGCCTCCTTGTTGCCACGGCTCTTGCCGAGGGTGTGACTATGGAATTCACATTCAATCGAAGGCGGCACGAAGTCATAGCGGGTTTCTTTCTGATTCGCCGATTTGAGGTCAAACAGCTTGCTGCTGTAGAACCCATACGCCGCTTTGGCATGGGCGTCTGGCGGATTTTGCGTGGCCGCCATCCGATAAAGCGCCATTTTGTTGGCGATTTCCTGGTTCCAGGCCCGCATGTAAGCGGCGCGGTAGCCATCGATATAGGCGTCCGCAGCGCAGATGTCCGGGGGCGGCTCCACGGTGACGGTTTTCATGTAGCTGCCGGGCGAGCCCAAGCTTTCTTGCGGCCCCTGCCAAGGGGCGCAAGCGCTCAATAGCAGGGCCAGGCCGGCGAAGGGCAAAGCATAGGTTTTCATCGAAAAGTCACTCGGGCGGGGATGGGCGTGGGGCCGGATGCCGGGTTGCTCGCAAAGTGTAGGAGCCCCCAAACGATAATTCAAGCCCCGCCATTCTCGCCTGCGGCGTTCCGGTTTTTGCCCTGTATCGCCAACTGGAACTGCCCCCGCGTCCCGTCGCGCAGCAACACGCGGAACCGTTCCACTTCATTGGCCGGCAAGGTGGCGGTGATATTCACGCCTTTGTCATTGTAGTCTTCGGCGCGGTTGTCGGCGGCGCATGCGTCCAAGGCGCGGTAGAGGGCGCTGATATGCTCGAAGCCGGTTTCCGCCCTGACCGCCACGCGCGGCGATTCCACTTGCCGCTCCGCCGTGCGCAGCGCTTCGGCGGCGGTGCCGCCGTAGGCGCGCATCAGCCCGCCCGCGCCTAGCTTGGTGCCGCCGAAGTAGCGGATGACGCCGACGACAACATGGTCTAAATCCTGGCCTTCGATGGCCCGCAAGATCGGCTGGCCTGCCGTGCCGCCCGGTTCGCCGCCATCGCTGAAACGGTATTGCCCGCCGATGCGGTAGGCCCAGCATAGGTGCGAGGCGTCTTGATGCCGGGCCAAAACGGCGCGGAGGAATGCAAAGGCGTCGGTTTGCGATTCGGCGCGGGAAGCGTAGGCGATAAAGACCGATTCCTTGACGACTTCCTGATGGGTGGCTGTGTCTTTGAGCGTGGTGAATGCTTTCATAGACGTGGGCGTGGTTTGCCAAGGCGGGCAGGGGAGGGGGCGGTCTGGATTTCCCGCCACTGTCCGGGGGCGAGCCCGTCCAGCGTCCAATCGCCGATGCGAAAGCGGATTAGGCGCAGGGTCGGCAAGCCCACCGCCGCCGTCATGCGGCGGACTTGGCGGTTGCGGCCTTCGCGCAGGGTCAGTTCGATCCAACTCGTCGGGATGGCGGCGCGGCGGCGGATCGGCGGGTCGCGGGGCCACAAGCTGTCCGGTTCTTCGACCAGCCGGGCTAGGGCGGGCCGGGTGGGCCCGTCGTTGAGCGCGACGCCTAGCCGCAGTTTTCCCAGCGCGGCCTCGTCGGCGATGCCTTCCACTTGCGCCCAGTAAGTCTTCGGCATTTTGTGGCGCGGGTCGGCGATGCGGGCTTGCAGCGGGCCGTCGTCGGTCAACAACAGCAAGCCTTCGCTGTCCAAGTCCAGGCGTCCTGCGACATAGACGCCCGGCAGCGGGATGAAGCCGGCCAGGGTGGGGCGGCTTTCTCCCCGGTCGGTGAACTGGGTCAGCACGCCGTAGGGTTTGTTGAACAGGATCAGCTTGGGCATTGCATTGCCTTGAGTGTTCTTGGGGCGGGCGCGTGGCTGCCGATAATTCGGCCTTGCCCCCGCGCTTTGGTTACAATATTGCGTTTCATCAGGCCATTTTACATGACTCATCCCGACAAGCCGAAACCGCGCTTTCCGCGCAGCCCGCAAACCCCGCGCCACGAAGAAGGCGCGCCGCGCCATTCCGAGCCTCCCGCCGCGCCGGGCTCAGACCCGCATGACAAGTTGGCGAAAATCGCCGGCCTGCAAGCGGTCTCAGCCTTGTTCCAGCGCGATCCAGGCCGGGTCATCCGGCTGTATTTCAACGACAAAATGAAAAAAGCCGTGGGCGAATTTTGCGCCGAAATGGCGAAGCGGCAGCGGCCTTACCGGCTGGTGGAAGACAGCGAGTTGCAGAAAATCGCGGGCACCGTGCTGCACGGCGGCGTGGTCGCGGCGGCGCTGCCGCGCGTGGCGGCGGATTTCGATGTCGGCATGGCCAAGGCATGGGCCGAGGCCGGCGAGCCGGTGGTGATTTTGGACCGCGTGGGCAATCCGCACAATTTGGGCGCCGTCGCCCGGACGCTGGCCTATTTTGGTTTGAAGTATCTGCTGATTTCCGACCATCCGGGGCAAGCCGGCCTGTCCGACGCGGCGCACCGGGTTGCCGAGGGCGGGCTGGAGCATGTCGAGGTTTACCGGGTGGCCCATCTGCCGCAGGTGCTGCGCCAGATGCGCGAGTTTTATCGGGTGGCGGGGACGACTTTGCGCGGCCATGCCTTGGATCTGGCGAGGCTGCCCGACGATCCCAGGCCTTTGGCCCTGGTGCTGGGCAATGAAGAGGACGGCTTGCCCGCCGAGACGCTGGCGGCCTGCGAGATGGCGGTGATTATTCGCGGAGCCGGGCGGGTGCAGTCGCTGAATGTGTCGGCCACAGCCGCCATTCTCATCCATCAAATGGCGCTTGAGCGGGCGTCCCCCCGCCAAAAGACGCCGCCTTCCTCCGCCGGCCAAGGTCGGCAGCGTCCGCAACGCGGCGGGGGGGCGGGCGGCAAGCCCTAGCTTTAAAGCAGTCCGGCCACTAGCGAACCGAGCACGAAGGAAAGCAGCAAGGCGATGGGTATGCCCAGCAACACAAAGGCGACGGTGGCGACAATCTTGTCGGTCAGGCTCAGGGAGTTCCACCAGTTGAAATAAGCCGTCTTCACGCTGTCGCAAACCTGCGCCCAGGCCGTGCTATAAACATTGGCGAGTTCGCTTTTCTTGGCCTGGGCCTTGTTGTAGACGGTAATGGCTTTGCGCGACAGCAGGTAGAGCGCCACCAGGAACAGCACAAATCCGGTGTAAGCCGTGGCGATGGACGCGAAGCCCGGATTCAAGCGCACCACGGTCTCAAAGAAAGTGTCCAGGGTTTTCTCGGCGACTTCCAGGGCCAATGGCACGGCCTCGGCCAGCGCCTCCCAGATGATCTCGTAATTCATCCCCAGCGTGATGAGGGCGGCGGCGATCAAGGCGACCCACAGGAGCCCCTTGAGCAGGATCAGCGCGGGATGGTTGGCCCAGGTGGGGCGGGGGAAAGCAAAATTTTCGCCTTTCGGCGCGTCGGGTGATGTGCTCATCGGTACACCATAAAGTGGGGTTGAAGCCTCCCGTCTGCGGGTGGCGTTGACATGGCAAGGCTGCGTGGGCGCGCCGTCCCTCCGGTGGCCTTTCCGGCGTGCCGGGCCGGGCGTGGCTTGCGACGCCGACTAAGCCGCGCCGGACAGCCCCCAGTTTACCAGTGCTGGCTTCGATTCAAAATAATAAACGCATGTCAGGAAACCAAGCGCAAGGCATGCTGGGCGGATCCGAGCAGGCCGGCGTCCTGGTTCAACGCAATTTTCACCGACAGCGCGCCCATCCATTCGGAAAAGCGCCCTTTGTGGCGGAACGTTTCGAGGAAATCGCCATTGCTCATCGCGGGTAGTATTTTCGCGGCGACGCCGCCGCCGATCAGCACGCCGCCATGGGCCAGCGTCTTCAATGCCCAGTTGCCCGCCTCCGCGCCGAAAACGCGGACGAAAAGCCTCAAGCTTTCACGGCACAGGGGATCGTCTTTTGCCAGCGCGAATTCGCCGACGAGCCTCCCCGGATCGATGCCGGCCAGCAGCGCCTCGTGAAATTCGCTGGATTCCGCCGCGACGCCTTCCTCGCGCAAATATTGATAGACGTTGAACAGCCCGGGGCCGGACAGGATGCGTTCGTAACTGACGTGTCCGCCGAATTTGGTGCGTAGCCAACGCAGCAAGCCTTCCTGTTCCCGCGTGTTGGGCGCGAAATCGGCATGGCCGCCTTCAGTGGCGATGGCGTGGTGGATATGGCCGTCCCAGTACAGCATTGCCTCTCCGCAGCCGGTGCCGGCGGCGATGACCGCGATATTGCCGACGCGGGGCTGGGCGTCGGGATTCAGCTCCACCAACTCGTCGGGCGGCAGCCGCGCCAGCCCCAAGGCCATGGCTTGCAGGTCGTTCAGTAAACGCACGGCGCGAATGCCGGTGCGCTCGGCCAGCGCGGCTTCCTCAATGACCCAGGGCAGGTTGGTCGTCCGGCAGCGTCCGTCGGCGACCGGGCCGGCGACGCCGAAACTGGCCGCCGCCGGCGGCGCGCTTAAGCCGGCGATGAAATCCGCCACAATCCCTTCCAGGCCGTCATAGTGTATGCTGGAATTAAGTGCCGTCGCGCACATGCAGCAGGCCTTCCCCGGTTTGCTCGTAAAGCGCCAATTTGGTTTTGGTTCCGCCGATATCTCCGGCCAGTAATAAATCTCCAGTCGCCATGGCTTAATGCCCCTTGATCTCAGTGCTTGGAATAGTCGTTGAACGTATCGGCGTTGCCTTGTTTGTCAAATAGGATGACCTGGAACTTCCCCTTCGTCCCACTCATCTCCATGCCCGGCGAATCGACCGGCATGCCCGGCGCGGCCAGCCCTGCCGCGTGGGGTTTCGTTTTGAGCAATTTTTTCACATCGGCGGCAGGCACGTGGCCTTCCACCACGAAGCCGCCCACTACGGCGGTATGGCAGGATTGCAAGGCTTGCGGAACCCCCAGTTTTTGTTTGACGGCGGGCATATCGTCGGACGGGGCGTCTTTGACCGTGAAGCCGTGTTTTTGCATATGCGCCATCCATTTTTCGCAGCAGCCGCAGGTCGGACTGCGGTAGACGGTTATTTCCTGAGGCGCCGCCAAGGTCGGCGTGGGTTTGTCCCAAACGCTGTTTTCCGCGCAAGCGGTTTGCGTCAGCGTGGACAATAGGCAAAGCAAGAGGGTTTTTTTCAAAGCGGCGATCACTATCGTGTTGTCGTTATGCGGGCTGCCGGGCTTCGCCGAACAGCGTGGCGACCACCGAACGCGGCCCGCCGCGTTCGCGGTGCTCGCCTAGGTAGATGCCTTGCCAAGTGCCCAATAAAAGCCTGCCTTCGCCGACCGGCACGGTCAGCCCCGATCCCAGCAGGGCGGATTTGACGTGGCCGGGCATGTCGTCCGGCCCCTCGTCGCGGTGGACGAAATGCGCCGCGCCGTCGGGCACCAAGTGACGCACATGCGTTTCCAGATCGACGCGCACGTCCGGGTCGGCGTTTTCGTTGATGAGCAGCGAGGCGGACGTGTGTTGGATGAAAAAATGCGCCAGGCCGACGCGCAGCGTTGCCAATTCCGGCAACTGGGCCAGCAGTTCGGCGGTGACGAGATGGAAGCCTCTAGGACGGGCTTTGAGCAAAATTCGGTGTTGAACCCACATGGCTGGAAAGTTGGACGCTAAAACTTCAGGTTGCTTACCGTACCATAAACCCCGCCCAGGCCCAAGCCAGGTGCAGCCTGCCGGGTCGTTATCATGTCGCTCCGAAACCCCGTCATTCTGCTATCCATGCCGGTTTTAGGCGCGATGGCACGGGCAAACCACTCGCAGGGCATCGTTTAGCCTGCCAAAACAGCAAACCCGGGGCAATAAAAAACGCGAAGGGGGCCTGTCGCCCGGCTTCGCGTTTATTGTGTCCGCGCCGTTGGGCGCGGGCATCAGAACCCGTGAGCTTTAGCCTTTCGCCCGCTCTTCCAAAATCGCCACGGCAGGCAAT
>Ga0265327_10004270_pt1 | contig 12802 bp, 11 predicted proteins | sample 41621metaG_FD_202089 | JGI IMG/M metagenome (GOLD analysis project Ga0265327, IMG submission 202089) | Rhizosphere microbial communities from Carex aquatilis grown in University of Washington, Seatle, WA, United States - 4-16-21 metaG | ecosystem: Host-associated > Plants > Roots > Rhizosphere...
TATCATGGCGCACTCGGTGGCGGTCTTGCGACAGACCATCGACCTGACGCAAAAGCTCGCGGATGAAATGCACAACACCGTCGTGACGATGGAGGACATGCAGCAAGTCACCAAGGACATGAACGAGAAGGTCTCGAACCTCGACGACTTCATGCGGCCGCTGCGCAACTACTTCTATTGGGAACCGCATTGTTTCGACATCCCCGTATGCCTGTCGTTCCGATCGCTGTTCGACATGCTGGACAGCATCGACAAGTTGGCCGCCGACATCAAGGATGCGGTGGGCTCCCTTGAGGTCGTCGATCAGTTGTTGCCGCAGATGGTTTCGCTGTTGAAGCTCACCGCCAACGATCAGGAAGCGCTGCAAGCCCTCATCGTCAACACCTACGGCCAGACGAATCTGCAGTCCACCGCCACGGACCAGACATTCGACGACATGATCAATGTCGGTAACGACTTCGACGCGTCCCGTAGCGACGACTTCTTCTACATACCGCACGAAGCTTTCGATAATGAGGACATCAAAACCGGTATGGCGCTGATGATGTCACCGGATGGCAAAGCGGCCCGGTTCATCGTCACGCACATGGGCAATGCCATGGGGCCGGAAGGAATTGAACACGTCAACGAGTTCCCCGATGCCATTACGACGGCGCTGAAGGAAACCTCGTTGGCGGGGTCAAAGGTCTACATCGGCGGAGCGGGGTCGAACAACAAGGACATCAAGGAGTACGCCGCATCGGATCTGCTCATCGCGGCGATCGCGGCCTTCACGCTGATCTTCTTGATCATGATGGTCATCACCCGAAGTCTGGTGGCGCCGTTCGTCATCATCGGCACGGTGGCCTTCTCGTTCGCGGGCGCGTTCGGGCTTTCGGTGCTCATTTGGCAGCATCTCGTCGGTCTGCCCTTGCACTGGTTGATCCTGCCGCTGACGTTCATCATCTTGGTGGCAGTGGGATCGGACTACAACCTGCTGCTGATCGCCCGGCTCAAAGAAGAGACCCATGCCGGATTGAACACCGGACTCATCCGTGCGCTGGGAAGTACGGGAGGCGTTGTCACCTCCGCGGGTTTGGTGTTCGCCTTCACGATGCTGGCGATGCTTTCCAGTGATTTGCGAACCATCGGCCAGGTGGGCACCACCGTGTGCATCGGGCTGCTGCTCGACACGCTGATCGTGCGCTCCTTCATCGTTCCGGCCCTCGTTCGGCTACTGGGGACGTGGTTCTGGTGGCCAACGCGGGTGCTTTCGCGTCCGCGCCGGGAGCCGGTGCGTTCCTGAGTCGCGCACGCAAGCGGGCCCGGCGCCGCCAATGCCAGGTGCTCAGGCCGGTGAGTCCGAGCAGTAGTGGAGCCATGCCGAGAACGAACCAGATCGAGCGCCAGTAGCCGTTTACGGCAAGGCCGAAATGTGCGGCGGGCCCGGACCATTCGTCGGCGATGGCGTTCGATGCGGTGGCAGGTTTGTCGCGGAGGATCTGCACGTGGCCGGCGTCGTGGGCGTCTACCCCGACAGAGCGGTTGCCGTGGTAGTTGAGGCTGTGCGCCCGCAAATCCGGTTCGCCGGGATCCAGGAGATCCACGGTGTAGAACGCATTGTCGTCATCCGGGAGCCCGATCCAGGTCACCTCGGACCCCGGGAACTGGCGCGCGGCGGCGTCCATGGCGCGTTCCACGGTGATGTTCTGGCCGCCGGGGCCTCCCGTGAACGTGCGCTCGGAGGCGTGCCCCCCGGTGAGGGAGTACCAGAGGGTGGTCAGCCCGGGGGCCTCGAATTGCATTCCGGTCAGCCCCCATACGATCAACGGTGCCGTGGCGACGATGCCGATCATGGCGTGCAGGTCGAAATCACGGGCGAACCGCCCGGAGGCCCATCGCACACGTAAGGCGTTGCGTAACTTTCGAATCGCCTTCCACCAGATGTACGGCGCGGGAACCACCAGGAGGAGCAGGATAAGGGCCGCCAGGGCGAGTAGTGCGGACCCCCAGGACATTCCGGCGAAGGCGTTGAGCTGCGCCAGCGGGGAAGGCTGAGTCAGGATGGGCAGATAGCCGCTGTAGCCCTCGCAAGTGAACCCGCAGTCGTGCATGTTGACCAGGAATCCCAGTACTCCCGCGCCGAGATCGATTCGGCCGTTGAGGAGGCCGGTGCCCGCGTCGACGAAGAATGTGTCATGTGTTCCGGAGGCGTTGAGTAGATACACACCGTCCTTGAGAGAAGCACTCGCAAGCTGGATTTCGGGGTAGTGCGATTGGACCTCGGTGATCGCCCGCGCGAATCCGACCGGTTCGGCTGCGGATGTGGTGCGGAAGATCTCGGGGTGCAGTGCCCGAACCAGCTCCGGCTGGTACACGAGTATGGCGCCGCTGGTGCTGATGATCACCACGAGGAGTCCACCGATGAGGCCGATCCAGCGGTGAGCGAGAACCAAGGCGCGCCGCAACTTCAGGGACACACGCCGGCGTCGGGGTGTGGTCACCTTCTCCTCCATAACGCGCACCGACCGCTGTCCGGGAAGTAAGGCTAGTGGTAGTGAACCAGCAATGGGGCGCTACCTTACCGGCGAGCGAACCGCATTGTGGGCTAAGCGCTTCCGATGTCCGTGATGACGCCGCTGAGCGCGTCGTAGGAACGGATCAGCAGATCGCGTAGCTCGGCGCGGTCGACGATGCTGTCGATCAGCCACGCCATGCACATGTCGACGATGTAGACGACCCAGGCGCGCGCGATCATGCGTTGGGCGGGCGTGGGCGTCCCCGAAACGATCCTGTTGAGCGTGTGTTCCGTTACCACCGCACGGTTGCTGTCCAGGATCTCCCGGACCGCCGGGTCGGTGCTGGCCAGTCCGCGGGTCATCGCGATGTACGCGTGCGGATGCTGCTCGATGTGGTCGAGGTAGGCGTCGAGCGAGGTAAGGAACTGCTCGTACGGCGGTAGTGCGGGGTCGACCGTGATCGCCCGTAGAAATGACTCGGAATCGCGGCGGACAATCTCGCCGACGAAGGTCTTCTTGTTGCCGAAGTAGTGGTAGATCAGGGCGGACGATACGCCCGCTTCTTGGGCGATGTGCTCGATCCAGACCTCGTCACAGGGGCGGGTGGCGAAGAGTACCGAGCCGACCCGCAGCAGTTCGTCGCGGCGGGCTGCCACGGAAAGACGAGTTCGGGGAGTCGTTGACATCAGTTGGGCCACAGGATAGCGGGGCCCAGGTGCTTTCCGGGATTTTGCGCCGGCCCTATGGTGCGATTCTCGGACTCGTGGTGAATCGCGGGTTGGAGCGCCGATTCGGCCCGCACATCACCGGTTAGGCCTGCGCAGGATGGTGACGGACTCATCGATCTTTTTGAATGATGCGAAGGTTTCCGTCGGTACACCGAATATCGCGGCGAGGACATCGGGCGGCAGCTTGCTGATCGACGCGCCAATGCCAATGTCATCCTTGCCTTCCGCGGTGCTGGCGTTGAACACGATCAGCAGCTTGAGGTCCTCGGTGCCCTTGTTCTCGAAATAGTGCAGCGATCCTTGAGGCGCGAAGACGACATCGCCGACGTGCGCGTCGAAGGTTTCACTGTGTCCCTCCGGGTCCAGCAACGTCCACTTCGCCACACCGCTGGTGATGACGTTGATCTCCCAGGCACTGGGATGCCAGTGGGGTTCCCGTATTCCGCCGGGTTGCAAGGTCACCATGACGATGCTGGCCTGCTGCCCGGTGAGGATAGGGAAATTGCCCTCGTGAGCCTGCCGCAGATCGCCCCCGTCGAAGGTCTGCGGCGCCAGCGCGCCAAGGTGAAACAGGTGCGGTTGTGCGGTGTTCAGCTCGGCGGGGAGGCGGGGATCGCCGAAGCGGGCGGCGTCATCGGTCACGGTCTGATCCTTTACGTCGTCACGGGAGCGGGGAGAAGACAGAGCCCGGTCGGCCCCCGCGCCGGCGACGGCTGCGACGCCCGCCACTCCGGCACCGCCGAGGACGGTGCGTCGATTGATCGGCTTCATAACGTCAAGGTAGGACCACCCGACTAATTACGAAAGGCGATAGAAGCGATTAATTCAAACGGAATTGGTGATTAATTGGGGCGCTGGGCCAAGATGGCTCCGCCGAGCCAGCGCCTGAGAAAGCTGCGCAGTTCGTCGCGGGAACGCGTGGCTTCATTGGGGGAGACGAAGAACGACAACATGATTCGTAGGGCGAACTCGACGAGTCCGCGTTTGGCATCGTCGTCGTACCCATACTGATCCCATTCGACGTCGAATCGGCCGAGCATGCGAAGACCGAACGCCTGTGCCTCGTCCGAGGTCATATCGCTGGTGTGTGAGTGTGCGTACGGTTCGGACATCATGATGGCCAAATGTGGTGTGCGAGTGACCTCTTCCAAGGTGTAGAGCACACCCTCGGTGAGTGCTTCGGCGGGATCGGTGATGCCGCGCACGACTCCCGTCAGCCGGTCCAGGAAGCTGTCCACCGACGCGATGGAGGCCGCGTGCATGAGTGCGTCAGCCGTCGGGAAGTACCGGTAGACCGTCTGCCGGATGACGCCGAGCTCAGCCGCGACGTCGGCCAGGCTTACCGCTGAACCTGTCTCGCCGATCAGCTTCACGGCTGCGGCCACTATCCGATCGGATGCCTCGACGTCGCTGTTCGGTGGTTGACCGTCCCATCCCCGTCTACGCGCCATCGTGAAGTTCCCTGGCCGCCGGCATCTACGCAGCATATCGACCGTTGACACCACCTGCTCGATCCAGTAATCATACAGAACAACAAATAAGTGTCTGATTGTATGTTCTAAGCGAGGTGCCTTTCATGACGGAACTCATCGTGCGCAAGTTGCGGTTTGCGTTCGCCGACCATCACGTTCCGTTCCTGTGGAACGAGTCCAACCCGGCCTTTTCGAGCATGGCCAACGCGGTCTCCTTCCTGGCGATCGCATTCGAGAAGATGATCGGGCAGATGATTCCCGAGGCCATGCCGCTGATTGCCGATCCGGCGATCGCCGAGGAGGCCGAGGCCTTCGTTCGGCAAGAGGGACAGCACTCCATGGGGCATCGCCAGCACGCCAAGGGTCTGATCAAGAGTTACCCGGGCCTCAAGGAGACCCTGGATGAGGTAGTCGCCGCCTTCGACGAACTGACCGCGAACAAGCCGCTGAAGTATCGGTTGGCGTACACCGCCGACCTGGAGGCGACGTTCACCCCGGTCTTCAAACTGATGCTGGATCACGACGACACCCTGTTCGCGCCGGGCGATGATCGCGTCGCCTCGCTGTTCCTGTGGCACTTCGTCGAAGAGGTGGAACATCGCAGCTCGGCGCTGATCATCTATGACGCGGTGGCCGACGATCCCTGGTACCGCATGCGCGTGGCGCCGTCGATCTTCAGGCATGTCTGGTCGGTGTTGCGCATCGCCTGCGAGGGCTTCAACAAGCATGTCCCTCTCGAGGATCGTAAGGTGGACGCGCTGTCGATGTTCGGCATGCAGGCGCGGAAGAAGTCTCTGCTGCAACGGCTTCCGTTTGTAGACGCACCGTATGACGGACCCATCGAGAACGCGTTCAGTAGCTTGCCGGTGCGTGAGGTGATGGTTGCGATGTCGGGTGCGGTGCGCAGTCAGATCCCGGGGCACAATCCAGCGCACGAGAAGTTGCCGGCCCTGGCCGACGAATGGTTCGCGCGATATGAGGCCGGTTATGAAGTCACACAGTGGTACACGGCTGATCCGGCGGCACAGGTGGGAGTCTGAACATGTCTGATCTGTGTGCCCCCACATTCGCCGATCTGGCAGCGCGCCTGGGATTCTCGTGCGACACCGCGGGAGGGATCATCGCCATCCGTAGTCCGTTCTCACTGGAGAACTGGACGCTGCCGGTCCTGGAGCTGACCGTAATCGCTGGGGCGGTGTTGGCGCTGGTCTACGCGATCATTCGGCTCCGCCGCCACAACGATCCAACAAACATCGTCGTGTGGTTCGGAGCGATCGCATACCTGCTGATCATCGAACCGCCGCTGTACTTCCCCGGGCCGTTCGGTATCAGCGAGCACGTGGACACGATGTTCGCGCACAACGTTTTTACTGTCGACTTCTTGTGGGGCCGGTTGCCCCTGTACATCATCGCCATCTACCCGATGATGGCCACCGTGGCCTTCGAGATCGTCAGGACACTGGGCGTCTTCCGCCGCTACGGCGTCCTGATCGGAGCAGCCTGCGTCGGTACGGTGCACCACGCGTTCTATGAGATCTTCGACCACCTCGGCCCGCAATTGCGCTGGTGGGAATGGACTCTGGACAATCCGCTGAACAAGCCATTCTTCGACTCGGTCCCGATGGGCAGCGTGGTCGTCTTTGCCGCGCTGTGGCCGATGTCGCTGGCGTTCTGCGCCCAGTTGTTCGTGGGTCGGCATGTGGACGCCGGACGATCCTTCACGGGCAGTCAGATCATCTGGCGCACGGTGGTTATCGGCGTGCTGGCATCGATCGGTACCGCGGTCTTACCGCTACCGGCAACCATCGCCGGTGCGGTATCGGGCAGCACCACCGTGGTGGGTGTCGTCTATGTCCTGGAGCTGATCGCCGTCGTGGCAGTGGCGGTGCCTGTGCTGATCAGACAGTGGCGCGGTGTTCGGCGCGACGGCGCGGACGGTTACACCACGCATCCGGCCATCCTGATCTATGCGGGGTTCTACCTGGTGGTGATGACGGTGCTGTGGGTGACGGCGCTGCCCGGCTACTTCGGGGCGGACCATGGCGTGACCGGCGCCGGCGATCCGATCGGCAGTCTTTGGTATGCCGCGATTTGTTTGGGCACCGCGGCGGCGAGCACAATCGCCGCCTGGACTGTCGCCGCACCTGCCCGCCGAGATGGATTGGCGCAGCGGACGCGCACAGTAGCGATTGGCGCCGGCGAATCCTAGAGCCAGTCGGGACAATTCCGCGGCGCACATTGTCCAAACTGGCTATCGCATTCCGGCGGTCAGGGGCTCCAGACTCGGTGGATGCGGATGGCATCGACGCGCCGGAATGCTTTCGGGCGGTTTGGGACACGGCCGTGACACGACCAAAGTTTCGCGGCCTGGAGCCGGGTTTGGATGAATTGGAGTGGCAGGTCAAAGCGGTCTGTCGTGGAATGTCGACGGATATCTTCTACTACGCCGAAACTCAGCGTGGAGCCTTGCGAAAGCAATACGAGGTGCAGGCGAAGCAGATCTGCAACGAGTGTCCGGTACGCAGGCCGTGCGCGGCATACGCCATGAGAACCGATGAACCACACGGTGTTTGGGGTGCGATGACAACGCGGGAGCGTCGAGTGGCCATGACACGCTCGCGACGCAAAGCCACCACGGCGGAGCGTGCTACATCTTGATCGACGGCAGCAGCCGCGTCAGATTCCAGAGTTGATTACGCCGGGCCGACAGGCTGGTAATCAGGAGCCCGCCCAGTGCGATGCAGAGCAGTGTGATCACCGACTGCCACAACCTGCCATCGATGCCGCCCAGAATCAGCTGGCGTAGTCCGTCGACGCCATACGTCATCGGATCGTATTTGTGCAGCACTTGGAAGGGTCTCGAGGTGGTTTCCACCGGATACATGCCGCCGGCGCTGACCAGCTGCAACATGAGTAGGGCCATGAGCAGCACCCGCCCGACGGCCGGACCCACCAGCGCGTTGATGGCCTGGGTAGCGGCAACGAACGCGAATGAGACCAGCACCATAAACGCGAGCATCGCGACGGGGTGCGCGGCGTGCATTCCGAGCGCGAATCGCACCACGCAGTACAGGATGATCGCCTGGAAGATTCCGATGGTGGCGGCGGGCAGATAGCTGGAGAGGGCCACCCGAATCGGCAGAACCTCCGCCGCAATCGCACGAGTCTGCAAGGGCCGCAATATCATCCACAGCACCAATGCGCCGAAGAACAACGCCAGCGTGACGAAGAACGGCGCCATGCCGGTTCCGAAGTTGGGTGCGGCGTTCTCATGCGAGGTCTCCAGATGCACCGGACCGCCGATGGTGTCGGCGATGGCGTCCTTCTGCTGGGCACTCCAGTTGGGCACCTGCTTGGCGCCTTCGGCGAGCTTGGTCGCCAGTTCGGCCGAGCCGGAACGCAGCTGTGCGGTACCCGATTTCAGTTGTTGCGCACCGTCGTCCATTTGGGCGATACCACCGGACAGTTGCGCGTTCCCGGTGGCCAGCTGCTGCGCGCCGTTACGCAGCTGGGTGAGCTTGTTGGTGAGCTCCTGGCCCTTGCCGCCGACCTGATCGAGCGCAGACTTCAGCGGGCTGCCGGGTCCGCGCAGCGTCTCGGTCATTGCGATCGACGCGTTCTCCGCGTCGGTCAGTTGCTGGCGAACCTGGGGTGTGAACTGATGCGCGCGTAACTGATCCTGTATCCCGCGCAACGTGTTCGCCGCCGGGTCCTGGCGTCCGGCCAGCTGGTCGATCACCGGGCTGAGTGCGTTGGCGGCGCTGTCCTGCGCCTTGGCGATGCCCTCGATCTGATCGTTGGCCTGCCGGAGCGCGTCGGTGCCCTGCTGAAGCTTGTCGGTGCTGCCGCCGATGTTCGCGACCGCCTTGCTGACGGTCAGCAGGGGATCGGTTGCCTGGTTGATGCCGTCGGAGAGCTGCTTGGCGCCGGTGGCCAGTTGTGCTGATCCGGGTCGGGCCGTGTGCAGCCCGTTGGCGAGCTGCCCGGCACCGTCGTCGACCTTGGCCGCGCCGTCTGCGAGTTTCTGGGCGCCGTCGGCGGCCTGCTGGATACCCGCGCCGGAGGAGACCACGACGGACAGAACCTGATTGACGGCCTGGCCGGATATGCGGGTCGAGACGGCATTGAGCACTTGGTCGATTGCGGTGCGGCCGATGCTCGAGGAGATGTAATTGTTGGCATCGTTGTAGACGGCGACCAGATTGGCCTGCTTCGGCTGACCGGTCAGTGGCGAGGCGATGGCCTCACTGAAATCGGGCGGTAGCTCCAACATGAAGTAGTACTTGCCGTGGTCAACTCCGGCACGCGCCTCATCGAGATTCAGGACGTGCCAGTCCATGCTGCCGTCAGCGGTGAGGCTCTTGGAGATCTCCTCGCCGATGTTCACCTGCTGGCCGGAAACAGTGGCGCCCTTGTCGGCGTTGACGAGGGCCACAGGCATCTTGTTGACGTGACCGAAGGGGTCCCAGTAGGCCCACAGATACAGCGCGCCGTATACCAGCGGCAGCAGCATGAGGACCACGATCGCGGCGCGGGTCATTCGGCTGCGGCCGAAACGCTTTATTTCTGAACCAAATGCGAGTCCAGCGAGCATGGGCTAGTCCCTCCCGGTGAGGATGCGATGGTCGTGCAAGTCGTGGATGGGCGCGTCGATACCCAGGGGGTTGGTCACCCCGACAACGATGGTGCGGTTCGCGGCGAGCGCACCGAGTCGTTCGACGGCCGTGGCCCGGCGGGAGTTGTCGCGGACCTGTTCCAGGTCGCCGATGACCAGGATGGGCCGGTCGGAGAGCAGTGCCAGCGTGATCCGCAGCAGGAACAGGTCGAGGTCAGACAGTTCGACGATGTACGTGCCCGCCGAAGGGGTGGGAAGCTCACCGAATACTTCGGCCAGTTTGTCGCGTCCGGTGTCGGCAGGGACCCGCGAGAACCACGGTGCCAGCCAGCGCACCTGCTCGGAGAGAACGGTCTGCACCGTCACGGTCTCTTCGAGCTCATCGATATCGGCGAAAGCAGCGATGGCACAGTGTCGGCGGATCGCCCGCGGATCGCTGTCACCCATCACGGTGACCGTGCCGTGGCTGGGCTTGAGTCGCCCGGCCAGCGCCAGTAGCAGTGTGTGCTGTCCGGGTCCACCGGGCATCTGAATGGCGTGGAACCCCGAGGTGAGTTCCAGGTCGATATCGGAGAAGAGCGGTCCATGTTCACCGTCCACGCCCAGCCCCGTGGTAGTGATCAGGGCCGAAGCACTCTCCGGGGGAGCGTCCTCTCCCGGCTCCTCGGGTAGCGCGGTATCCGATTCATCCGATGTGGTGTCCGGCTCGTCCTGTGCGTTCACGGGTTGCTCGTTTCAGATCGCTGACTGGCACGTCCATTCGATCAAACATCAGGTTGCCCGGGGAAATCAGTGTGATCTCGAATATTCGTGTGGCCGTGAGTGACATTCGCGGGCTCCTGCGGGCTACCCGATCAGCCGTGCTCGGGGCGATAGGGATCGCCGTCGAACCGTTCGAGGGTGACGAATTCCTCGATGGCGTTGCGTCGCAGCCTGGTCAGCTGCTTGATCGGCTTGCCGATGGGTAACACCGCGGCCACCGCATACGTTTCGGGAATACCCAATAGCCCACGTACTTTCGGCTCCTGTGCGACTGCCATGGTGGTGAGCGTTCCGCCGAAGCCTTCTGCTCGCGCGGCCAGCAGGATGTTCCATGCCAGCGGGTAGACCGATGCTCCGCTGATGACTCCGACGCGATTGAGCTCCTGATCCGTCGCGGCGACAAGCCGCAGGTCTACGCACACGACGAGGACGACTGACGCGGTGCGCAGCGTTTCGGCTACCGACGTGGGAACGGTGGTCGCATCGATGGTTTCCTGATCAACCTGCGTGGGGGTTACCGGATTCCACGGCGATTCTCCGGCCATGATCTGCGCGAAGTAGCGGCGTGCTCCTGGCTGCGCCGCGGCGATGAGGCCTTCACGGGTCTGCTGGTCCCGGACCACGATGACGTGACCGGCCTGCCGGTTTCCTCCGCTGGGTGCGAACCGGGCGTTTTCCAGAATACGGTCTAATACCTTGTCGGGCAGGGGTTCTCCGGTGAACTCACGTGCCGCGAACGTGGTGCGCATGACGTCGTAAAGCTCCATGGCGTCACTCTAGTCAGCGCGTGGCGGCTCACCGTTCGGAGTCGAGCACCGCCATCTGTGCTGCGGGGTAGCGGTCGCCGGCTACCTGTGCTGCGGGCACCGCGACTTCGATCCGATCCAGTTGATCGACCGTCAGCTCGAGAGTTGCCGCTCCCAGGGCTTCGGCCAGCCGGGTGCGGGTACGCGCGCCCACCAGCGGCACGATGTCGGCGCCGCGTGACCCCACCCAGGCGATCGCCGCTTGGGCCACCGTGACGTCAAGTTCCTGCGCTACTGAACGCAACGTCTCGACCAATGCCAGGTTGCGGTCCAGGTTGTCCTCGGCGAACCGGGGGCTCGCTTTTCGGAAATCGCCTTGCCCGCCACTGGATTTAGTCCAATGGCCGCTGATCAGTCCGCGGGCCAACACACCGTACGCGGTGACGCCGATTCCCAGCTCACGGCAGGTGTTCAAGATGTTGTTCTCGACACCGCGGGATACAAGGGAGTACTCGATCTGGAGGTCGTTGATGGGCCGGACTGCGGCTGCTCGGCGGATGGTCTTCGAGCCGACTTCTGATAATCCGATTCGACGCACGTATCCGGCATCGACGAGTTCACCGATTGCACCGATCGTGTCCTCGATAGGCACGGCCGGATCCAGCCGTGCGGGGCGGTAGATGTCGATGTGGTCGGTGCCCAGGCGCTGCAGCGAGTAGGCGACGGCGGCCTTCACTGCACAGGGACGCGCGTCGAACCCCGCCCAGGAGGTATCGGGCCCGAGTTGTGCGCCGAACTTCACGCTGAGCTGGTACTGGTCCCGGTGCACGGAGCGCAGCGCCTCGGCGATCAGCAGTTCGTTGTGTCCCATGCCGTAGAAGTCGGCGGTGTCGAGCAGAGTGATTCCGGCGTCGAGAGCGGCGTGCACGGTCGCAGTGGCCTCGTCGCGATCCGATACCCCGTACGCGCCCGACATGGCCATGCAGCCGAGGCCAAGCGCGGAAGTGGTCAGGGTGCCGATTGTCTTGGTCATCATGCTTGCCAGTGTTGGCCGGATCAGGCAGAACAACCACGGTGCGTCGAGCCAAGGACTGCCAGTCCCTGGCTGGCGCGCCGTTACCCGGCAACAATAGGGCGATGGATCGAGAGTCGCTGGCGGACTTCCTGCGCCGTCGCCGCGAGGCAGTGCAACCCGCGGAGGTCGGGTTGTCGGCCGGCTCACGCCGTCGGACCGCGGGCTTGCGGCGTGAGGAAGTAGCGCAGCTTACGGGGATGTCGGTCGACTACTACGGCAGGCTGGAACAGGCCCGCAGCGCCCAACCGTCCGAGCAGATGCTGCGTGCTCTCGCGCGAACCCTGCGTCTCACCGATGACGAGACCGATCATCTGTACCGGCTTGCCGGACATACGGCTCCGGACCGTGCCTGCGCCGCGTTGCATGTGCGTCCGGCGCTGCTCTTCGTGCTCGATCAGTTGCGAGATGCCGCCGCGTTGGTCTGCTCGGACACAGGGATCATGTTGGCGCAGAACGAGCTTTCGAAGCTGCTCTCGGGTGACCTCGTTACCGGAGAGGCCGGGTTGCAGTCCAGTCTGATCTGGCAGTGGTTTACCGATCCCCGGATACGTGAGCTGGCGCCGGAGGAGGATCACGAGGAGCATGGCCGCACGTTGGTGGCCGACTTACGCGCGGCCTGGGGGCGCAGGCGCGCCGACGCCGACATGCGTGAACTTGTCGAGAGCCTGCTGCAGCGCAGCCCCGAATTCGCCGGACTGTGGGAGCGGCACGAGGTAGCCGCACGGCGCATGCAGCGCAAGACATTTCTGACCCGGGTCGGCGCGATCACGCTGGACTGTGAGGTCCTCGCGACGGCAGATGGCCAGCTGTTAGTGGTACTCACCCCGCCCGCCGGGTCGTCGGCATTAGAGAGCCTGCGCCTGCTCGCCGTGGTCGGGGAGCAGACTCTGGATTAGGGACGCCGCT
>Ga0265327_10004271_pt1 | contig 12801 bp, 13 predicted proteins | sample 41621metaG_FD_202089 | JGI IMG/M metagenome (GOLD analysis project Ga0265327, IMG submission 202089) | Rhizosphere microbial communities from Carex aquatilis grown in University of Washington, Seatle, WA, United States - 4-16-21 metaG | ecosystem: Host-associated > Plants > Roots > Rhizosphere...
GCTCGGCCGCGGGCTGGTGAACGTCGGTTGGGATGTCTACGAAACCCTGGCCTTCAACGGCCGCATTCTGGCCGCCCTCGGCCGCGTCGCCGCCAACCCGCGCCGTTTCCGCTGGGCGCCGACGGTGGCGCTGGCGGAGCGGGCAGGGCTCGACGCCCTGCCGATCGTGGGGGTGACCTCGTTCTTCATCGGCGCGGTTGTAGGGCTGCTCGGCGCGCACATGCTGGCCCAGTTCGGGGCCCAGGTGTTCGCCGTGGAGCTGGTCGGCATCGCCGTGCTGCGCGAATTCGCGATCATCATCACCGCCGTGCTGCTGGCCGGCCGCTCGGCCTCTAGCTTCGCCGCCGAGATCGGCTCGATGAAGATGAACCAGGAGATCGACGCCATGCGGGTGATGGGCGTCGACCCGTTCGAGGCCCTGGTGCTGCCGCGGTTCATGGCCTTGCTGTTCACCATCCCCCTGTTGACCTTCGTGGCGGCCCTGGCCGGCCTGTTCGGCGGGATGGTGGTGGTGTGGGGCATGCTCGGCCTGTCGCCGGACTTCTTCCTCCAGCGCATCGTGGACGAGGTGGGCGCCAAGCAGTTCTTTATCGGCCTCAGCAAGAGCCCGGTGATGGCCATCGTCATCGCCGGCATCGGCTGCCGTCAGGGCATGGAGGTGGGCGGCGACGTGGAGTCCCTGGGCCGCAGGGTGACCTCGGCGGTGGTGCACGCGATCTTCGCGATCATCCTGATCGATGCGGTGTTCGCCGTGGTCTTCATGGAGGCCAATCTGTGAGCGCCCCCGCCGCCGCCCCCGGCGCCGTCGTGCGCCCGCGCCAATTGGTCCATCGCGACCGCCAGGCGCCGATCGAGGTCAAGGGACTGATTTCGGCCTTCGGCGACAGGGTGATCCACGACGGGGTCGATCTGACCGTGCGCTCGGGCGAGGTGCTGGGCGTGGTCGGCGGCTCGGGCGCAGGCAAGTCGGTGCTGCTCAACACCATCATCGGCCTCAAGCGTCCCGAGGGCGGCGAGGTCAAGGTGTTCGGCCAGGACATCAGCCGCGCCAGCGAGCACCAGATGGAGCAGATCGAGCAGCGCTGGGGCGTGCTGTTCCAGAACGGCGCCCTGTTCTCCAACCTCACCGTGCGCGAGAACGTCGCGGCGCCTTTCTTCGAGCACACCACCCTGTCCCGACCCGAGATCTACGAGCTGTCGGATCTCAAGATCGCCCTCACGGGCCTGCCCACCCACGCCGGCTCCCTGAAGCCGGCCGAGCTGTCGGGCGGCATGCGCAAGCGCGCGGCCCTGGCGCGGGCCCTGGCGCTCGATCCGGAGCTGCTGTTCCTCGACGAGCCGACGTCCGGGCTCGACCCCATCGGCGCGGGGGCCTTCGACGCGCTGATCCGCGACCTCTCCGACAGCCTGGGCCTGACCGTGTTCATGATCACCCACGACCTGGATTCCCTTTACGCCATCTGTGACCGGGTCGCGGTGCTGGCGGACAAGAAGGTGGTGGCCATCGGCCCCATCGAGGAGCTGAAGACGTCTCCTCATCCCTGGATCCAGGAATATTTCAACGGTCCCCGCGGACGCGTCGCGGCCGCCGGCGGGACCATCACGCAGGAACGCGCCGAATCCCTATCCCAGGACGCCTCCGAAAAGGCGCTGGGGACCGGGCCGGCCAAGACGCCAAAACACCCTGGGCAAGGAGCTCCCTGATGGAGAGAAACGCCAACTACGCGCTGGTGGGCTTCGCCTCGCTGGTCCTGTTCGTGGGGCTGGCCGCCTTCGTGCTGTGGCTGGCCCAGGTGCGCTTCGCCCGCGACTACGATCTCTACGATATCGTATTCGACGGGCCGGTGCGCGGCATCTCCCAGGGCGGCGAGGTGCACTTCAACGGCATCAAGGTGGGTGAGATCACGCGCATCGCGCTCGATCCCGCCAACGCCAGCCGGGTGATCTCGCGCATCAAGGTCACCTCGGACGTGCCGATCAAGACCGATTCCTTCGCCACCCTGGAGCCTCAGGGCGTGACGGGGGTCAACTACATCCAGATCACCGCCGGCACCAAGGCCCGGCCGTTCCTCAAGGACGTGACGCCCCACGGCCAGGTCCCCGTGATCCGCAGCCAGAAGAGCACACTGTCCGACCTGATCGAGGGCGGCGGCACCGTGCTGCAGCGAAGTATCGAGGCCCTGGACCGGGTCAACCGGGTGCTGTCGGACTCCAACATCCAGCAGGTCACCGGGATGCTGCAGGATCTGCACAGCGTGACCGCTGAGCTGAACTCGCGCAAATCGATCATCGCCGACGCCGACAAGGCGCTCGTGCAGGTCGACGCGACCCTGAAGAGAACCGACAAGCTGGTCGACTCGGCCAACAAGCTGGTCGACAGCGACGGCAAGCGCGCCCTGGCCAATCTGGCCGACGCGGCGGAATCCCTGAAGGCCACCTCGCAGAAGGCGCAAGCCCTGCTGGGCAGGCTCGAAGGCCCGACTACCGAGTTCGCCACCAACGGCCTGCCGCAATTGTCCTCCGCCATCGGAAGCCTGCAGACCGCCACCGAGTCCCTCAACCGCGTTCTCGACGAAGCCGAGCGCAGCCCCGGCGCCTTGATCTCCAAGCCGCCGGCCAAGGAAATCGAGGTCAAGCCGTGAGAGACAAGATGATCCTCGCCCGCAAGGCCGCCTTCGTCGCGTTGCTGGCGCCCCTGACGCTCGGCGGCTGCATCTCGCTGTTCCCCAAGACCGCGCCGGTACAGATGTACCGCTTCGGCGACCAGGCGCCGCCGCCTTCTGCGCCGGCTGCGGCGCCCGCCATGGTGTTCAAGGGGCCGACGGCGTTCCCGCCGGCCTCCCAGGGCGATCGTATCCTCACGGCCACGGGCGCCGAGAGCGCCTACATCGGCGGCGCCCGCTGGGTGGCGCCGGCGGCGACCCTGTTCGACGCGGCGGTGCTCAAGGCCTTCGACGCCCCCGGTTCTCCCAGGCTGGTCGAGCGCGGGGAGCCGCTGTCCGCCGCCAGCACACTGCGCCTCGACGTTCGCGCCTTCGAGGCCCGCTATCCGGGCCCGGTGGCGACGGTGCAGGTGCGCGCGGTGCTGATCCGCAACGCCGACCGCGCCCTGATCGCCGAGAAGATGTTCGACGCCGAGGTCCCGGCCGCCGACAATCGCCAGGGCGCCATCGTCGCCGCCTTCGACAAGGCGGTCGGCCAGGCGGTGTCAGGGGTGCGCGACTGGACGGCGGCTAACGCGCCGCGCTAGGCGGCGGCGACGGGCGCCTGTCTGCGGACCCGCAGCCCCATGCCCAGCGCGCCGATGCCGACCAGCATCAACGCCCAGGCGCCCGGCTCCGGTACGGCGGCGCCGGACACCTCGATGATGCCGGAATAGGTTTCCGAGTAGAGCGGCGGCGCGCCGATGTCCTCGGCCGGGACCACGCCCAGGAGGGCGAACTCATAGTCGCCCGCGGTCAGGGCCATGCTGAGGGAAATGGGCTGCGACCAGTCGGGGTTGTTGCTTCCGCCGTTGGACGCCGTCAGGGAGCAGCAGCTGCTGTAGAGCGGGTTGGTGAACCGCGAGTAGTTCAGCTGAAGCAGGTTCATCGCCGTCACGGCTCCGGGCGCGGCGGTGATGGTGACGGTCGCATCCGAGGCGAGGCTGAAGACATAGAGATTGTTGAAGCCGTGGTTGCTGCCGCCGGGGAAGGGAATGAAGTCCTCGTCGGCGGTGTCGAACGTCGAGGTCCCCGCCGTCAGGGTCCCGAAGTCGAACGGAGCGCCAAAGCCGCCGCCGGTATTCCCGCTATTGCCGGTGAAGGTGAATGTGGCCGCGCTGGCGGCCGAGGCCCAGCCCAGAACCAGGGCCATGAGAATTCCGGCGCCAATAGAACCCGCTCGCATCACGCCAACCTCCAGCACCGTTCGACCGGCCTCGCCACGCACCCAAACGTTCGATCATCGGATGTCGGGTAGGCGACAATAATCCGTTGGATAACGGGGTTCTACGCCACTCTCACCCTGGTTGATCATCGCGCGGTCCTTCCCATTGCCGTTCGGCGAACATCGTTAGACACTGCGCGCGGCGCGATGGCCGTATGGGAGGTCTGCATGCTCAGGGTTGCACTGTGCTTGGCGTTGGCGATGGCCGGCGCGCCTCTCGCCGCCTCGGCCGCGGCCCCAACCGCCGCCGACCCGTCCGCGGTCGGTGAATGGAGCGGCGCGCTACATCGCGGGGACAGCGCCTACCGCGTCAGGTTCCATGTCCAGACCGACCGGCGCGGCGGATTGACCGGAACCGTCTCCGGCCTCACCGGCGGCGCTTCGCCCGCCGCGCTCACCCGCGTGGAGAAGAGCGGCGACCGCCTGATCATCGATACCGCTGAGGGCGAGTACTCCGGCGTGTGGGACGGGGCCGCGTGGATCGGGTCGTGGAAGCAGGCCGACATGACCCTGCCCCTGTCCCTGCGCTGGGACGGCGACAATGCGATGCCCCGGCTGCGCGCCTCCCCGTCGCCGATCGTCCCGGTGCTGCCAGCCTATCCGCTCAACCCCGCCCCCTAGCCGGCAGCCCGCCATGAAGACCGCCGCTATTGTCTTCGCCCTGGCTGCGGCCCTGGCGCCCTCGGCCCTGGGCCAGGACGTCAGCGCGCTCAGCGTCGGCTACATCTGCGGCGCCGAGCGCCTGGACCATTCCCGCTCGGGTCCCCGGCGCCTGGAGATCGAGGCCGGCGTCGGCGCCGAGGGTTTCCCCGTGCGCACCACCAGCGCCGACGCCCAGCGCTGGTTCGACTACGGCGTCACCCTGTGGCACGCCTTCTATCACGACGACGCCAAGCGGGCCTTCGACCGGGCCGCGGCCGCCGATCCCGACTGCGCCATGTGCGCCTGGGGTCAGGCGCTGTCGCGCGGCCCCACCCAGAACTTCGACATCGACCCGCCTCAGGTGAAGGAAGCCGCCGCCCTCGCCGGCAAGGCCCTGGCCGCGGCCAAGACGCCGTTCGAACGGGCCCTTGCCCAGGCCATGGTCGCCCGCTACGCCGCCAAGCAGGACGCCGCCGCCGAGAAGGCCTTCGCCGACGCGGTGCTGAAGGCCGGCGAGATGCAGACCGACGCCCAGGACCTGCGCCTGATCGCCGCCGAGGCCCTGCTTACCGTCTGGCGGCGCGGCGACCGCGACGGCACGGCCGAACGCGCCATGGCCCTGGTCGAACCGATCCTGCAGCGCGAGCCCAACAACGTCGCGGCGATCCACTACTACATCCACGCCACCGAGTTCGCGGGCCGGGCCGAGCTGGCGCTGCCCTACGCCCGCCGCCTCGCGGACCTGGCGCCCAAGGCCAGCCATCTGGTGCACATGGCCTCGCACACCTACCTGCGAACCGGCTACTATGAGGATGCGGCCTCGACCAACGCCAAGGCCCTGGACGTCGACGCGATCCACGCCGACGCAATCAATCTTCCCGGCCCCCTCGGGGTGGCGGACTACTATCCGCACAATCTGCAGATGGGCGAGGCGGGCGCCTTGATGTCCGGCGACGGGGCACTGGCCGTGAAGTTCGCTGACCATGCGCCGATCGCCTTCCCGGCCAGCTCGCCGCGCTTCAATCCCTATGTGATCAGCCGCACCTGGATCGCCTACGGCCGCTACGCTCCGGATAAGGCCCTGGCCCTGCCGGCCCCGTCGACCACCGACTTCGCCAAGGCCATGTGGCGCTACGCCCGGGGCGAGGCCTACGCCGCCAAGGGCGAGGCCGCCGGACTGCATCGCGAGGCGGAGGCGCTCACGGCCCTCGTTCAACCGCACTTTTTTGGGCGGAAGCCGAAGGTGAACGGTTTCGAGCTGGGCCAGCTGCAACTCGCCCGCCAGGTGCTCGACGGCCGCGCCGCCATGCTCGAAGGCCGCACCGCCGACGCGGTCCGCATCTTCCGCGAGGCCGCCAGGCTGCAGGAGAGCTTCGGCGACTGGGGCGCCGATCCGCCGCCGTGGTGGTATCCGGTCCGCCGCAGCCTGGCCGCCGCCGAGCTGAAGCTGGGGCGGAGCGGCGACGCCGCCAATGACGCCCGCGAGAGCCTGCGCCGCTGGCCCCGCGACGGCCTGGCCGATCAGGTGCTGGCGGGCGCCGAGACCGCTCTCGGCCACGCCGCCGAAGCCGAACGCGCCACCGCCGACAGCCGCCAGCTCTGGCGCGGCGCCGCCCTGCCGCTCGACCTGATCTAGCGTCCGTTTCCGGACACCGCGAGCTCGCGCCATCGTCCTTGTCGCCCTCAAACCCTTGTGCGGGTTCGACTTTCTGTTTTCCCCAAAGGCCCCGATACTGCGATGGGCGCAGGTGGAGGAAGACATGCTGAGGCTGACCGACATCGCCAAGGTCTATGGCGACGGCAAGGTCAAGACGCGCGCCGTCAACGGCGTGTCGCTGGAGATCGGTCAGGGCGAGTTCGTGGCCCTGATGGGTCCGTCCGGCTGCGGCAAGTCGAGCCTGCTCAACCTGCTTGGCCTGATCGACACGCCCACCGAGGGCGGCTTCCTGTTCATGGGCGAGGAGATCTCCCGCGCCAACGAGAAGCGGCTGACCCAGCTGCAGCGCGAGTACACTGGCTTCGTGTTCCAGAACTTCAACCTGATCGAGGAGCTCAACGCGGCCGAGAACGTCGAGGTCGCCCTGATCTATCGCGGCGTGCCCGGCAAGGAGCGCAAGCAGCGGGTGGCCGAGGCGCTGGAGCAGGTCGGCCTCGGCGCCCAGGCGCGCCAGCATCCCGCCCGCCTGTCCGGCGGCCAGCAGCAGCGCGTGGCGGTGGCCCGGGCCCTGGTGTCGCGGCCCAGGCTGATCCTGGCCGACGAGCCCACGGGCAGCCTCGACACCGCCAACGGCGAGACGGTCATGGGTCTTCTGACGTCGGCGGTTGCGGGCGGGGCCACGGTGGTGATGGCCACCCACTCCCAGACCCAGGCGTCGAAGGCCCAGCGCGTCCTGCACATGCTCGACGGCCGCCTCGAAGGCGCGCCCGTGCTGCGTCCCCCTGTGCCCCGGACCTCGCCGGAGCCGGAATCGCGCGTCGCGGCCTTCCCGCTGCCTTGGCGGCGGCGGTCGTGAGGCTGGCGAAGTCTCATGCAGGACGCATCGCACCCGGTCTGGCCTGTTGCTTAGCCGATCAGGTTATCCCAGGCGGCCATCGCGCCCTCGACGGCGGCGAACAGCTGTTCACGGGAGGCCCCATCGCGGGCCTGGATCGGCATGCCCTGCGCCACCGCTGAATACAGTGAAGTCAGAGGTTCGAGGTCCAGGCCAGGCGGAAGGTCTCCCTCCGCTACTGCGCGTTCCAGACGCTCCCGGATCAGGCTGCGAACCCGGACCCGATAGGCGCGCATGCGGTCTTCGACCGCACGGCTGGCGGGCGCGCAGTTGATCGCGCCCAATTGCACCATGCATCCTCGCGGTGTGTCGCCACCGCAGAAAATATCGACCGAGGCGCGCAGCATGGCTTCGATCCCCTCGCGGGCGGTAGGAGCTAGCTCCAGCGCCCGCACCGGCCTCCGGCCAATCGTGGAGGCGTAGAGCTTCGCCGCTTCGAAGAACAGCGCCTCCTTAGAGCCGAACGCCGCGTAGAAGCTCGGCGGGCTGATGCCGCCCATCGCCAGCAGCAGGTCGTCGAGACTCGCGCCCTCGTAACCCTTTTCCCAGAATACCCGCGCCGCGCTCGCCAGCGCCTCGTCGCGGTCAAAGGCCCTGGGTCGTCCTCGTCTGGCCATGCTTCATAATTCCGTAGGTTAGATTACAAAATTGTTGACGCCGCTTCCGGCGCCGAAATATGTAAGAGAGACTATAAAATATTCCCAATTCTGCAAGGAGCCGCCCATGTCCCAATCGCCTGTTCTCGTCACTGGCGCCACCAGTTCCGTAGGCAGCGCGGCGATCCGCCAGCTCGCCGAGGCCGGCCGTCCCGTGCGCGCCTTGGTCCGCGACCGGTCCAAGGCGTCCCGCCTCGATCTCAGAGCGGAAGTCATCGTCGGCGACCTTGGCCGGCCGGACAGCCTTGGCCCTGCCTTCGAGGGCGTGGAACGGGTGTTAGTGATCAGCAACGGTTCAGATCTCGACCGGCTGGAGGCCAACGCCTACGAAGCCGCCAAACAGGCCGGCGCCCGCCACGTCGTCAAGCTGTCCGGCCTGGGCGCTGATTGGCCCCTGTATGAAGGCACGGTGTTTGCCCGATGGCACACCAAAAGCGAGGAAAGGCTCAAAGCGCTGGGACCGGCCTGGACGATACTTCGGCCATGCTTCTTCAACTCCAATGTGTTCGCGTTCGGCGCCATGGAAAGGGGCGGCTTTTTCTTGCCGGCCGGTCAGGGCAAGGAGGCCGTGATCGATCCGGTCGACATCGCGGCCGTCGCTGTGAAGGCTCTGACGGAGCCGGGCCACGATAGCCGAGTCTATGAACTCACCGGCCCCGAGCTGCTGGGGTTCGGAGAGCTGACGGAAAGGCTGGCTGCCTTCACGGGGGCCTCGCTGGTCTATGTCGACGTGCCGGAGGCTGCGGCGCGCGAGGGCCTGATTTCCGCCGGCATCCTGCCAGAGCACGCGGAGGTGATCATGCGCTATTTCTCCGCCATGCGGGAAGGACGGATGACGGTCCTGCCCACGGTGACCGAGGTGCTCGGCCGCCCGGCGCGGCGCTTCGACGACTGGCTCCAGGCGAACGCGGCGGAACTGGGCTCCGCCGGCAGAGCTGCCTGACCTAGTCCAGCCCCGCCTGACGGCGCGCGGCGATCAGGGTGTTGTCGAGCAGGCAGGCGATGGTCATGGGGCCGACGCCGCCCGGAACCGGCGTGATCGCGCCGGCCACGGCCTTGGCTTCCTCGAACGCCACGTCGCCGACGATCTTGCCCTTGCCGCCTTCTTCGGTCGGGGCCAGGCGGTTGATGCCGACGTCGATGACCACGGCGCCCGGCTTGATCCAGTCGCCCCGGACCATTTCGGGCCGGCCCACGGCGGCCACCAGGATATCGGCCTGGCGGCACACGCCCGGCAGGTCCTGGGTGCGCGAGTGGGCGATGGTCACGGTGCAGTCGGCCTGCAGCAGCAGCTGGGCCATGGGCTTGCCCATCAGGTTCGAGCGGCCGACGACGACGGCGGTCTTGCCCCTCAGGTCGCCGAGCACGTCCTTGATCATCATCATGCACCCCGACGGCGTGCAGGGCGCCAGCCCGGGCAGGCCGGAAGCCAGGCGGCCGGCGCTGATCACGGTCAGGCCGTCTACGTCCTTGTCCGGGTCGATGGCTGCGATCACCGGGGAGGGGTCCATGCCGCCCGGCAGGGGCAGCTGCACCAGGATGCCGTGGATGTTCTTGTCGGCGTTGAGCTTTTTCACCAGGGCCACGATCTCGTCCTGGCTGGCGTCGGGCGGCAGACGGTGTTCCTCGGAGTGCATGCCGGCGGCCTTGGTCTGTTCGCCCTTCGACTTGACGTAGATCTGGCTGGCGGGGTCCTCGCCCACCAGCACCACGGCCAGACCGGGCTGCACCCGGTGTAGGGCCTTGAGCTTGGCCACATCCTCGGCGATGCGGGCCCTAAGACCCGCGGCGAACGCCTTGCCGTCGATGATGCGCGCTTCCGTCATGTGACCTCCGAGTTGTGGGGGCGTCCTAAGGCGCGCGGCGGAGGGAGGCAAACAAAAAAGGCGGGCCCGGGGACCCGCCTTTCCAAGCGCCGTGAGGCCGCGATCACATCTTGTGGTCGGCCATGCAGCTGTACTGTTCGAGCGAGTAGCCGGGCTGCTTCTTCAGGGTGAAGGAAGCGGTCCAAGCCTTGGAGTAGAACTCCGGGTCGTCGATCTTGACCGTGCCGTTGATAGTGCTTCCGTCGGCCGAGAGGGTGTAGCGCTCTTCGGTGGACAGCTTCTCGCCGTGCGGCAGGCCGGAATAGTCGAGCCAGGTCTCGGCGTTGTATCCCCCCGCGTCGATCACCAGGGTCTTGCCGTCCCACTTGGCGGTGGGGTGGCCGAGCCAGATCGGGTCGGCCTCCGGATCGGTCTGGGCCCCGAAATAGGTGATGCGGAAGGTGTGGTTCGCCTGGTGCAGGAAATCCACGTGCTTGCCGTACTGCATGATGAGGAACGGGTACTTGGTGAACAGCAGGCGCGGTTCGCCGTGCATGAAGCAGCTGGCGAGAGGGTCCTTGCCCGCGGCCTTGTCGGCCTTGTTCTTGGCGTAGGCCTTCTTGCCGTCGGCGTTCAGCGGCGGGGCGCCGCCGGCGCTGGTCTTCAGCGCCGCTTCAGGCGTGGCGTTGATCCACTTGCCGGTCAGGTTCGGCACGCCCTTGGGCGTATCGGAGATCGCCGCGCCGCCAGTCGTCGCCACGCCCGCCTTGACGGGCGCCACGAGGGGCGCGGGCTTTACGGGAGCTCCGGCCTTGTCGGCTGGCTTGTCGGCGGCCAGGGCGGGCGCCGCGGCCAGAGCCAGGGCGAGCACGGCCGAGGCGGCGAGGGTGGTCTTCAGCATGGACTTGCTCATTTCGCCACCGTCAGGCCGTTCACCGACTTGTTGCGGTTGTTTTCTTCGCAGGTGTACTCGGTGATCTTGACGTCGCCGCGCCAGGGATAGAGGCGCTCGGCCGTCCACGGGTGGGTGTAGTGGTCCGGGTCGCTGATGGTGATCAGGTTGCGCAGCTCCACCCCGCCGTACTTGTTGGTGAACTTGGTGATCTCCTCGTGCACCTTCAGCTTCAGCCCGTGCGACAGGGATTCCTCGTCGATCTGGGTCTTGTCGTTGAAGTGGTCAGTGTCGATCACCAGGGTGTTGCCCTCCCAGTGGGCCACCGAATAGCCCATGTAGGTCAGGGGCGTGCCCTTGGGCGCGGCCTTCTGGTCCAGGTGGAAGTAGCGCACGTTGTGGGCCACTTCGTTCAGCATCACGATCTCGCCCGGCAGATAGTCGAACTGGACCGGGTAGGGCGAGGCCATCACCCGCGGCACGCCGTGCGGGAAGCAGTCGGTGGAGGCGTCGACGATCGGCGTCCCTTCCTCCTCCATCTTCAGGTGATGCGCGCGGCTGGCCGTCTCCAGCGGGGTCAGCGGCAGCAGGGCGGCGGCTTGGGCTGGAGTCTGCGGCGGATTGGTGACCGGGCGGAAGGTGCGGTCGTAGCCTCGGGTCCACCACACGCCCTGGAAGTCGCGCGGGTCGCTGGGCGCGGGGTTGGCGTTCCATTCCTTGGCCTGGTCGGCGTTGCGCTTCTCGGCGGCGGCCTGCTGTTCAGGCGAGGGCGGGCCGCGGCCGGGCCCTTGGGCCAGCGCCAGCGGCGCGGCCATCAGGGCGAGGGCGCACGCGCCCATTCCCAGTTTCGCCCAGTTGTCGGTCTTCACTTGTTCCTCCACTGCTCCCCCAAGAGCGTTTTCAGGCTTCTTGGCCAAGTTGCCGATAATCGCCCAAAGCGTGCAATTAGCGCGCACCCTAGCGATGCGATCCAGGCCTGGTCAACAGTCCCAAATGGTGAGACCGGACTGTCGCCATGCGGGTTTGCAGCCGTGTTTCAGACTCTCTCGGTCACACCTGTTCGATGAGTTGGCCGATTTCCTCGGCGGCCTCCTGCATCAGGGGCAGGAACTGGCCCATAAGGACCGTGTTCGACAATCGGTCGCGTTCGCCGCCGGCGTTGAGCGCGGCGATCACCCGGCCGCGGTGGTCGCGCACCGGCACGGCCATGGCGCGCAGGCCGAGGTCCAGCTCCTGATCGTTGATCGAGAAGCCGTTGCGGCCGGCTTCGCGCACCCGCTCCCGGATCTCTTTGGGATCGGTCTCGGTGAATGCGGTGAACTTGACCGGGGGGAAGGCGGCGATCACCGCCTCGACCTCGGCCTCGGGCAGGGCGGCCAGCAACACTCGGCCCATCGAAGTGCAGAAGGCGGGCACGCGCATGCCCACGGAGCCGCCCAGGGTGCGGGCGCGGCTCTTGCGCGAGAGAGAGGCGTAGACCACGTGGGCGCCGTCGAGCTTGCCCAGGGCCACGGTCTCGTCGAGCTGGTCGCGCAGGCGGTCGAGCACCACCTGCACCGAGCCTTCGGGACCCAGGCTGCGCAGATAGGCCCGGGCCAGCGGCAGGAAGCGCGACTCCAGCACATAGCCGGAGCCTTCCATGCGCACGTAGCCGATCTTCTCCAGGGTATAGAGGCAGCGGCGGGCGGTGGCGCGGGCCAGGCCGGTGGCCCGGGCGGCGTCCGACACGGTCAGCCGGGGACCGGCCCCGACGAAGGCCTGAAGCACCAGAAGGCCCCGCGCCAGAGAAAGCATGAAGTGGGGATCGCCGGAGAAGGCCTCCAGATCGCCGGCCGTCGGCGCATCCTTGGCGCCTGCGCCGGCCCGCAGGGTGACGGGCTTTTGCCCTTCGCTCATCGATGCTCCCTCGAACCCACGCCGCCAGCCTGTGCGGACATCGCCCACCCAGATCAAGCTCGGCCGCCCGTCAGATACCCTTGACGGCGCAACCCTGCAGCTTATATCTTGTGCGATAACAGGCCTCGATGGTGCGAATATCGCTCACCAGGGGGTCAGGTCAAGCCCATCGGTGGTGCAGATGGGCCTGGGAGGACGCGAACCGCGCCTTGTTCCGACCGGCCGCTCACCCAGCGGCCGTTCAGCTCCCAGACAACCACGGTGGAGTAGGGTTCGAACAAGTGGCCCGCGGGGCCCGGAGAGACGCAAGGAGCGTACGATGCAAGTTTCCAAGAAGATGCTGGCCCTGGCCGGCGTGGCGGTCGTTTCGCTGGCGTCCGCGCCGGCCTTCGCGCACCACTCGTTCGCGATGTTCGACAACCAGAAGAACG
>Ga0265327_10004272_pt1 | contig 12799 bp, 7 predicted proteins | sample 41621metaG_FD_202089 | JGI IMG/M metagenome (GOLD analysis project Ga0265327, IMG submission 202089) | Rhizosphere microbial communities from Carex aquatilis grown in University of Washington, Seatle, WA, United States - 4-16-21 metaG | ecosystem: Host-associated > Plants > Roots > Rhizosphere >...
CTCCTTGTGGCTTCAGGATCGCAGCGGAGCCGATCCGGAATACCTGGACCGGAACCTCAAAGCCTTCCTGACCGCAGCCCGCAAGCGACCAGAGTTGGCCGGCGTCACATCCCTGTTCAACACCGGGACGCCCCAGATACTCGCCGACGTGGACCGTGACAAGGCACTGAAGCAGGGGGTGGCGGTGGGCGATGTCTACCAGACGCTCCAGGCCTATCTCGGTGGTCTCTATTTGAACCAGTTCAACCGATTCGGTCGCCAGTGGCGCGTCTACCTTCAGGCCGAGGGCGATGAGCGCAAGAGCGTGGACGACATCGGCCGATTCCACGTGCGCAATGCCGATGGCACCATGCTGCCCCTCTCGGCCCTGGTCACGCCCCGCCGCATCTCCGGTCCGGAATACACCAACCGCTTCAACCTCATGCGCGCCGCGCAGGTGCTCGGGTCCGCGGCTCCGGGTTACAGCTCCGGTCAAGCCATGGCCGCTCTGGAACAGGTGGCCAAGGAAGTGCTGCCCCAGGACATGAGCTATGACTGGGCCGACCTCAGCTACCAGGAGAAGAAGGCGGAAGGCACCACGGGCCTGGTCTTCGGGCTCTCACTGGTGTTCGTGTTTCTCATCCTGGCGGCGCTATACGAAAGCTGGTCCCTGCCCTTCTCGGTGCTGCTCTCGGTACCCATTGCCATCTTCGGGGCCTTCCTGGGTCTCTGGCTCAGGAAATTCGATTTCGGCGTGTTCGCCCAGATCGGGCTGATCATGCTCATCGGCCTCTCCGCGAAGAACGCCATCCTCATCGTGGAGTTCGCCAAGGATGAAATGAGAAAGGGCCGGGGTCTGGTCGATGCGGCCCTTGAGGGCGCCAAGCTGCGCCTTCGTCCCATCCTCATGACCAGCTTCGCCTTCATCCTGGGCTGCGTGCCGCTCTGGACCGCATCAGGATCCGGCGCTGTCGCCCGCCGGATCCTGGGCACGGTGGTGATCGTGGGCATGCTGGCTGCAACCGTCATCGCCATCTTCGTCATACCGGTTCTGTTCGTGGTGGTGGAGCGCCTCTCTGGAACCAAAGAAGAACCGCCGCTCGACCCAGACCACTCCCCCGTGGAAGATGAGGCCTGAGGTGCGGCGACCCCTCCTTCCCCTCCTCGTGCTGGGCCTGGCCACGGGCTGCGCCCTCGGACCCAACTACCATCGACCACCGGTGTCTGTACCGGAGGGATTCCATGGTTCTACGCCTGCTGAGGCAGCGTCCTTCGCGGACCAGCCCTGGTGGGAAGTCTTCGGCGACGAGGCTCTGCAGGCCCTCATCACCCAAAGCCTGGAGCACAACTACGATGTGCGCACCGCCGTCTGGCGCGTGGAGGAATACCGCGCCCGGGCTGGCATCGAGCGCTCCGACTGGTTGCCCCAGATCACGCCCACAGCCATGTGGGAACGTGGCAGGCAGTCCACCTTCACTCCGGGTGGAGGCCAGACCGGCGCCATCTGGGACGTCCACGCATCCCTCTCCTGGGAGCTGGACCTCTGGGGTCGACTCCGACGGTTGAACGAAGGCGCCCGCGCCCAATACCTGGGAGCCAGGGAACAGCGCCGCGGCGTCTACCTTTCCACGGTGGCCCAGGTGGCTCAGGCCTACCTTGAGCTGCGGGAACTGGATGCCCGGCTGGACATCGCCAAGGCGACCACCGCTGCCTTCCAGGAAACCGCTGATCTGTTCCATCGACGCTTGGCCGGTGGTACCGCCTCCGCACTAGAGTCGGTGCGGGCCGAGGCCGCATTGGCTACAGCCGCGGCCTACATCCCCAATCTGGAACGCCAGATTCAGGCCCAGGAGAACCTGCTCTCCTTCCTGGTTGGACGCAATCCCGGCCCCATTCCCCGGGGGCTGGACCTGGGCGCTCAGGCGCTGCCCCCCCGAATTCCATCGGGACTGCCATCCAGCCTGTTGGAGCGTCGTCCCGATGTACAGGTTGCCGAGCAGGACCTCGTGGCGGCTAACGCTGCAGTCGGGGTCACCATGGCCGGCTACTTCCCGACCCTCAGCATTACGGGCCTGCTGGGTGGCGTGGCACCGCACGTAGGGGAACTCTTCGGGACCGGCAAGGAGTGGCTGGTGGCTCCTGGATTGTCAGGTCCATCCCTGCAGGGGCTGCGGCTGAAATACCAGAAGGAAGCCCGGGTGGCCCAATGGGAGCAATCGAAGGCACGCTACGAAGCCGTGGTAGCTGGTGCCTTCGGAGAAGTCTCCACCACCCTGACCGCCTACGAGAAGCTGGCCGAGGTTGAGGCAAGGCAGGCCCAGGCCGTGACTGCCTACAAGGAGGCCGTGCGCCTGGCAACGCTCCGTTACACGGCTGGACTCTCCAGCTATGTCGAAGTGCTTGATGCCCAGCAGCAGCTGTTCCCCGCCCAGAATGCCCTGTCTCAGGTCCGCCTTTCCCGCCTCCTGACCCTGGTCCAGCTCTACAAGGCCCTCGGGGGCGGATGGAAGCTCGACGATCCCAGGCGCCCCGTGGCAGTTGGCAGCAAGTAATGACGGAGGAGGATGCTCAAGGTGCCGGGGCCGGCTCCGGCAGCTCCCAGGCCTCCAGCTCTCGGGGTTTGACCGGGCCTGGGATCAGCTCCCGCAGCCAGAGGCGGATCTCATCCACCCCCTGGTTCTGGAGCGCGCAAGTCTGGACGGCGCCCGGGTGGTGCTTCTTCAGCTCTAGCTTCTGGGGCCGGTGCAGGCGATCCACCTGGTTGAGCACCAGGAGCCGGGGCTGGGCTTCGATGCCCTCGGGCTCGCAGCCGATCTCACGCAGGGTGGCGCCCACGACCTTGAGGTGATCCTCCAGGTCCGGGTGCGCCGCGTCAGCCACCACCAGGAGCGCGTCCGCGGTCCTGACCTCGCCCAGCGTGCTTCGGAAGGCGGCCACCAGCTGGTGGGGCAGCTTGCGGATGAACCCCACCGTGTCGGCCACCAGGCAGTGCTTGGGCTCCAGGCTGCCCTCGCCTGTCTCGGGGTTGAAGTCCTGGCCCAGCCAGGCCTTCCGGGTGGTGGTGTCGAGGGTGGCGAAGAGCAGGTCGCGGGGCTCGCCCTCCCCCGTGAGCGCCTTCAGCAGGCTGGTCTTCCCGGCATTGGTGTAGCCCACCAGAGCCACCCGCGGCAGGCCCTTGGGCCGGCCCTCGCGCTGAGTCTTGCGCACTTGCTCCAGGTGTGTGAGCTCTCGCTTGAGCTGACTGATGCGGGTGCGGATCATGCGGCGGTCCACCTCGATCTGGGTTTCACCCGGTCCACCCCGCAGACCGACGCCGCCGCCCTGGCGCTCCAAGTGGGTCCAGGCCCCCTTCAGGCGCGGTAGCTCATACTCGCACCGGGCCAGTTCCACCTGGGCCTTGGCCTCCCGCGTTTGGGCCCGCTGCTCGAAGATGCTGAGGATCAGACCCGTGCGATCCAGGCAGATGAGGCTCGTGAGCTTCTCGATGGCATTCACCTGGCTGCCTGTGAGTTCGTCATCGCAGATCAGGTGCCGCACATCCTGGCGCCGGGCCTCGTCGGCCAGGGCCTCCAGCTGGCCGGAGCCATAGAAGGTCTTGGGGGCGATCTGCGGGCGCTTCAGCACCCGTCGGGACTGGACTGTGAACCCGCAGCTCCGGGCCAGCTCGGCCAGTTCCAGCAGGTGATCCTGGACCCGGTCCTCTCGGTCTTCGGGGCCCTGGCGGGCGATGAGCAGGCAGCGGAGGGGGGTTTCGTCCATAAGGCAAAGCTGCCCGTCCCGACTTCAATAATCAAGCCCCTGCCCCTGGGGACGATGCAGAGGAGCGGGAGCCACCTCTTCATGGCGATGTTCGGGCTGAAAAAATCCAAGTCACCGGAAGGATCCGAGCTGATCCTGGCCTACTTCGAAGAGGTCCTGAGGCTGCGTGTCCCCCTGAATATTGTGGATGGCCGGGGACGGGCCGTCAGCGCCACCCTGGGCAGTGTCTCTGACGAGCGCCTCTCCATCTCGCCTCAGGGCCCCCTCACCGTGGACAAGGGTGCTGCGGTAGACATCTACTTCCTCCTGGACGGCCTGCGCTTCAAAGCCTCGTCCAAGCTGCAGGAGAACAAGCCGGGTTCCGTGGCCCTGGAATTGCCTTCGAACCTCAGCCTGGCCGAGCGCCGCAAGAAACCCCGGGCCCGCATCAACGCCCGGGAGGGCGCCACCGCCATCGCTCTGACGGGCCTGTTCGACGGCGTGGGCCTCAACGGCATCGTCGAGAACATCTCTGAAGGTGGCGTGTGCATCCGGGTTGAGAAGGTGATGGAGGTCAAAACCCAGCGCAAAATGCACATGGGTGCCAACGTGCTGGCCATCGGGCAGCCCCTGATGCTCATCAAGCTCACCAAGCTCCCCAAGTGCGCCCCCATCGAACTGGCCGGAACCGTGGCCTGGGTGGACGCCAGCCAGGGTCTGCTGGTGGGCGTCAGCTTCGAGAAGGGCAAAGAGGGGCTGCTCGGCCCCGTCCGCTCCCTGGTCTCCAGCCGCACGACCGCCATCCCCAGCAGCGTGCCGCCCAAGGCGCGGCGCCAACAGGAGACCGAGTCGGAAGCCGATGAACCCATCCATCGCCCTCCCCCGAGACGGGAGCCCGATCCCGTGTCCGAGGTGCCCTCTCCGGCTCCGGTCGCACCACCCCAGCCGCCTTCTCCACCCCCTGCCCAGTCCGAGCCACCGCACGAGCCCGAGCCTGCGGCAGCCACGCCGGTGGACGAGCGATCGCAGGCCCTCCTGCGCGTGAAGAAGCGCTCCCGCGGCATCCTCTTGGCCATGCCTTCAGGCCCCGACCGTGACGCCCTCTCCGCCTTCCTGGTGGAAGATGGCTACGGCCGCGTGCTGCTCACCGACACCCTCACCAATCTGCTGGAGCAGGTCGAAAAACCGGGCATCCACCTGATCTTTGTGGATGGTGGCGTGGCCGAGCTGCAGGACCTGGCCCTGGCTTCCCTGCTGCGGCACCGCCTCCAGGACGCCATGCCGCCCGTGGTCCTCGCCGAATTGTCCGTGGATGCAGAGCTGGTGCTCGGCGCTCAGGAGACCGGCGTGGCCCAGATCCTGGTGAAGCCCTATGAGCTCGATGGGGACTTCCTGCGCATGATCGAGGAGCACCTAGGCATCGCCTAGCTCCGGCTACTCTGGTGCCATGGCCTTGTTCGAACGCACCGTCGCCGACCGCTACCTGAAGACCCACCGCAAGGGGGCCTTCGTGCGCGTCATGGTGCGCTTCGCACGCGGCGGCACGGCTCTGGGCGTGTTTGCGATGGTGGTGACCCTGGCCGTGATGAACGGGTTCCGCGAAGAAATCCAGGCCACGCTCTTCAGCGCCACGGCCCACTTCACGGTATTCAACCTCGCCGGTGACATCCCGGATACCGAAGGCACCCTCCAGGCCATCCGCGCCGTGCCCGGCGTGCAGGCGGCCTCGCCCATCCGGCTAGAGAAGGGGCTGCTGCGCCGCACCGACAGCGAGATGCCACCCGAGGCCGTGGTGGTCAAGGCGGTGGATCCCGCCACGGCCCACGGCACTTCCAGCATCTTCGACTCCATGCAGCCCACGCCCATCGAGCGCCTGCAGGAAGGTGAGATCGTCCTGGGCCAGGAGCTGGCCACGCGCCTCGGCCTGCGCCTGGGCGACACCGTGGCCTTGATCTTCTTCCGGCCAGAGCTGGGGCTGGGAGGCAATCAGGGGAAGATTGCCGCCTTCCGGGTGGCTGGCACCTTCCGCACCCACAGTTCGGAATATGACAAGGCATGGGCCATCATCCACCTGGGGGACGCCATGCGGCTGGCCCGCAGCGAAGGCCGGGCCGAGATGATCGAGGTCCGCGCCAAGAGCATCGACGCCATCTCCGAGGTGAAGCCCCGCGTGCTGGAGGCCCTGGGCCCTGCCTACCAGGCCACCGACCTGCGCGACTCCAACAAGTCACTCTTCGCCGCGCTGACGGTGGAGAAGTGGGCCTTCGCCGCGATCCTCAGCCTCATCGTGCTGGTGGCCGCCTTCAACATCGTGGCCTCCCTGGTGCTGCTGGTGACGGAGAAGCGCCGCGACCTGGGTGTGTTGCTGGCCCTGGGCGCCACGCCCACCCAGATCCAGCGGCTCTTCGAACTGCAGGGCCTGCGTATCGGCGCTGTAGGCACGGCCTGGGGTCTGGGCACAAGCGTGCCGCTGTGCTTGGTCCTCGACCACTTCAAATTGCTGAAGCTGCCCGCCGCGGTCTACGACTTCATCACCTACATGCCCTTCCGGCTCAAGCTGCTGGACATCGTGCTGGTGGGACTCTTCCCCCTGCTGGTGTCCTGGCTGGCGGCGCGCTACCCCGCCAAGAAGGCCGCCTCCCTGGATCCCGTCGACGCGTTGAGGGCGGAATGATCGGACAGCCGCTTTCCATCCATGGCCTGCACAAGACCTACCCCGGCAACGCCCACCCGGTTTTCGATGGCTTCGATCTGGAGGTCGAGGCGGGCAGCCTCTGCGCCATCGTCGGCGTCTCAGGCGTGGGCAAGACCACGCTGCTGAACTGTGTGGCGGGCCTCGACCACTGGGAGGGCGGTAGCATCCGCGTGGGCTCGGAAGGCGTGCCCGAAGGCGCCGAGGCCCGTGCCCTCTTCCGCCGTCGCCGCGTGGGCCTGGCCTTCCAGCAGCCCCACCTGTTGCCGGAGTTCACCGTGCGGGAGAACCTGCGCATGCCGCTCCTGATCGAAGGCGAGGTCTCGGTGGACGCCGAGACCTGGATCGGCCAGCTACTGGCCACGGTGGGCCTGGGCGATCTGGGTGAGCGCCTGCCTGGCCAACTCTCCGGTGGGCAGGCCGCCCGGGCCGGACTGGCCCGCGCCCTGGTGCGCAAGCCCGCCCTCTGGCTGCTCGATGAGCCCACGGGCAACCTCGATCCCGCCACCGCCGAGGAGGTGTTCGGCTTCCTGCTGGGACTTCACGCGGAGCTGCGCCCCACGACGCTGCTGGTCACCCACAACCCAGGCTTGGCCGAGCGCTGCATGAGGACCGTGCGGCTCGGCTGAGCACCTTCAACCGGCCTCGCCATCACTGTTCAGCAGGGCCTGCCCGATGGCATTACAGAGCTCCTGCAGCCCGAAGGGTTTCTCCAGGAAGGCGTGGGGATGGTCGCCATGCTTACCGGCCATGACGCGGCCCTTGTCGTAGCCGCTGGCCATCACCACGGGGAGGGCCGGGTCCAGTTTCCGAAGCTCCGCCAGGGTTTCCCAGCCATCCATGCGGGGCATGGTGAGGTCCGTGATGACGCAGCGAATGTCGCGCTGGTGTTTTCGGAAAACCTCCAGCGCCTCCACACCATCCCGCGCGGTCAGCAGGTTGAAGCCCATCATCTCGATCAGGGCGCCCGTGGAATCCAGCAGGGTCTCGTCATCGTCCACCAGCAGGATCGTGCCGCCCCCCTCCGGCTGCAGGGACTGGGCCACCGGCTCGGGAAGGGCGGGCGCCGCGTCTGTCGAGCTTGGCAGGTAGACCCGGAAGGTGCTGCCCTGGCCCACCTGACTCTCCACGGTGATGGCGCCGCCGTGGGCCTGGACGATGCCAAGGATGACCGGCAGCCCCAGCCCCCGGCCGGAGAATTTGGTAGAGAAGAAAGGATCGAACAGATTCTCCATGTCCGCGGCCTCGATGCCGCAACCAGTGTCGGCCACCTCGAGGCAGACGTAGTCGGGGCCCTGGGCCTGCCAACCGATGGGGAAGCGGCGCTCCATCGGAATCTGGGAGGCCGCACAACTGCGCAGGCTGAGCCGGATGCGTCCACCCGCCTCGTTCATGGACTCGCACGCGTTGGTCACGAGGTTCGTGAGCACCTGCTGGAGGTGGTCGCCGTTGGCGTTGACCACCGGGCCAGGCCAGGGCACGTCGGTCTCGACGGTGATGGAGGGAGGCACGTTCCCCTGCAGGAAGGCCAAGCTGTCACGGATGATCTCCGACAGGTACCGGGGCTCGCCCTTGCCAACCGACTGGCCCAGATAGACGAGCATCAGCCGGCTCATCTCGGCAGCGCCCTCCGTGGCCAGCTTGGCCTGGGCGAGATATTTGGCCGGGTCCAGGTTCGGCGCCAGACCGCTCATCAGGTCCAGGTTCGCCATCACTGATTGCAGCTTATTGTTGAAGTGGTGGGCGATGGAGCCCGCCATGCGGCCGAGGCTCTCGGCTTTCTGGAGCTGCCGGTTCTGGGCTTCGAGCTGAGCCTTCTCGCCTTCGGATTTCTTGCGCTCCGTGATGTCGAAGAAACTCACCAGGCTGGCCCAAATGTGGCCCTGCTCATTGGTCACGGGCGTGCCAAAAGCCTCCAGCAGCGACGTGGTGCCGTCAGGGCGCTCGATGACCATGTCCTCCACGCGGGAAACCTTTCCTTCCAGGCCAAGTAGCAGCGGGAGCTCTTCCTGCGGATAAGGCTGACCTGTGCTCGATTTCCGGATCTTGTAGAGTTCCACCAGATCCGAACGACCGGACTCGGGCAGGATGCTGCGACCCAGCAGGCGGAGCGCTGTGGCATTGGCCACCAGGGGGCGGCCGGAGGGGGCTTCCACCATGAACACGCCCATGGGGAGGATGCGCAGCAGCGAGGCGAAGATCTCGTTTTGGCGTTTGAGGGCCGCGTCGCTGCGCCTCAGTTCGGCCTCGGCCTCCAGGCTCTCCGTGATGTCGTGGGCCACCCCCATGAAGCGGCTGTCGCCTTCGGGGGTGGTCAGCCGAGTGCCGTTCGCCCGGAACCAGCGCCAGGTTCCATTGGCATGGCGCACGCGGTAGTTGGGGCTCTCCTCGCCCTGCCCCGAAATCAGGACTCGTCCGAGATACTCGAAGCAGGCCTGGAAGTCATCCGGGTGCACGAAGGGTGCAAAGGGTTGCCCCAGGACGTCGCTCACCGGATACCCGAAGTGCCGCTCCCAGGCGGGCGAGACGAATAGGAAGGTCCCTTGTGCATCGAGGGTGAAGATCACATCTGAGGACTGCTCGACGTAGGTGCGGAACTTAGCCTCGCTCTCCTGCAGACGGAGCTCGCCTTCCTTTCGTTCCGTGATGTCACGGAACACGCCGATGGTGTGGACGGATTCACCGTTGGTTGAGCGGGGCGTCCCAGTGATCAGGATCGTGCGCAGGGTGCCATCGTCGCGACGGATCTGAACCTCGTAGGTGCTGTGGATGCCCTGGGCGCGCAGTTGGGTTTCCCTTCGCACAAGCTCTTGCTGATCTGGCGGCAGGAACTCTGTGACGGAGCGGCCCACCAGCTGGCCCGGCGCCGTCCCGAAGATCTCCTCCGCCACCTGGTTCACCACCAGGAACCTCTCATTCTCATCCACCACGGAGAAGCCCTCGCCCTGGCGCTCCAGCAGCTCGCGGTACATGCGCTCGGACTCGGCCAGGCGGGCCCGCTCGCGCTTCGAACCGGCCAGGATCACGCCCAGCATGAGGGCGCAGATCCCCAATGTTGTGGCGTATCCCGTGGAGAGGTCCACCATCCGCGCGGACTGACTGGTGAAGCGATGTGCCAGCTGCGGCCAGGCCTGCTCCGCCAGGTGCAGACCGATGATGTTTGCCACCATCAAGACCAGCAGTACGAACCGGAAGGCGCCTTCGAAGAACAGGACAAGGAACAGGGCCGCCGTGAAGAAGTACAGGCCGATGCTGCCGAGAGATCCGCCGTTGGGAAACCAGATGAGGTCCAGGCAGAGCACCACCGCGAGGAGCATGGTCTTCTTGAGGTAGTGCCCGTGCCGCGCCGCGCGGGCGATGGCCAGCGACACCGCCCCGAAGACCAGCACCACAGCATCCACCCAGTGACTCAGGTGCTGAAATTGGTTCAGCGGCACGATGACCAGAATCGAGAGCAGGCCGCCCAGAAGGCACAGCACCTGGAAGAATTGCTGCTCCATGGGAAGGGCTGAATCAGTCACTACCCGGGCTGCCCACTGCTTCCAGGAAGCATTCAAAGCGCACTCCCGTGTCCCCAACCAGAAGCGGCCTGGAAGGGCTGGCGCGGATTCCGGCATCCCATCGAGGTACAGGACGCTATTTGCCTGCCCTCAACCTGGCAACCTCGCCCCGTCACCGACCCTCCTTATGTGCGTGAACAAAGGAAGGTAGTCTCGAATTATTCATTCTGTCTAACAGCAATAATTGCCGATCACAGGCACTTTCAGCACAGCGCCACCCGGGCATCCAACTCCTTCTCCAGGACCCGAAGGATCTGGTCCATCGTCTTGCTGGCACCTTCGCCGGTCCCCCTTCTGCTGACGCCGTGCATAGTCATGGAATCATTTAGCTTCCGCAGACAAAAACGCGACAGGAAAGGGACGGCGCGATGATTTCCCGGTGTGCGCGATTCAATCGGCCCCAGGCAGTCGAACAGGGGGACAATGACGGGAATCACGCAGCGTTGCCAGCACTCGGACACCCGGCAGGGACACGGAAGGGGCAAGCATGGCCAAGACCATTTCGATCACCCTGAATGGCAAGCAGGTCAGCGTGGAAGCAGACGGCTCGCGCATGCTGGCCTACGTGTTGCGGGAGGACCTGCACCAGACCGGCACCAAGATCGGCTGCGGCCAGGGGCTCTGCGGTGCCTGCACCGTGCTGGTCAACGGCGAGGCGGTGCGGTCTTGCTCCACGCCGCTGGAAGCGGTGGCGGGCAAGGAGGTCACCACCATCGAAGGCCTGGGCCTCGCCGACAAGCTACATCCGGTGCAGGAGGCCTTCCTGGATCACCACGCCTTCCAGTGCGGCTTCTGCACACCAGGCATGATCCTCAGCGCATACGCACTGCTGAAGAAGACGCCAAAACCCGATCGCCGGCAGGTGGCCGAGGCCCTCGATGGCAATCTCTGCCGCTGCGGCGCCCACGTGCGGATCCTCGCTGCGGTCGAAGCCGCCGCCGCGAAGGGAGGTGCCCGATGAACCGGCGCGCCTTCCTCCAGGCCACCGGCGCGGTGGGCCTGTTCGTCAGTTTTCCCATCACCCTGCGGGGCCAGGAGCCCGAGAAGATCCCCAGCGAGGTGCCGGAGTATCCCAAAGACTTCAACGCCTACCTGAAGATCGGCCCCGATGGCCGCGTGGGCTGCTTCGTGGGCAAGATCGAGATGGGCCAGGGCAACATGACGGCCCTCGCCATGCTGGCCGCCGAGGAGTTGAATGTCTCCCTAGATCAGGTGGACATGCTCATGGGCGACACCGACCTCTGCCCCTGGGATGGCGGCACCTGGGGCTCGCTCAGCATCTGGCAGTTCGGCCCCGTGCTGCGCGGTGCCGCGGCGGAGACCAAGGCCGTGCTCATTCAGTTGGCCTCCGAACGCCTGGGCATCGCCGCCGAGCGCCTGCAGGTGAAGGACGGCGTGGTCTCGTCGCTGGGCGATGCCACCAAGCGCGTGTCCTACGGCGAGCTGGTTCAGGGTAAGCAGATCGAGCGGCACCTGAAGGATGTGAAGGTGAAGCCCGTGGCCGAATTCACCCTGGTGGGCAAGGAAGTGCCCCGCAAGGACGGCCGCCTGAAGGTTACGGGAGGTGCCAAGTACACCTCCGACATCGTGCCCGAAGGCACCATGCATGCCGCCATCCTGCGCCCCCCTGCGCACGGCGCGAAGCTGCTGAGTGTCGATGTCTCCGCCGCCGAGAAGCTGCCCGGCGTGAAGGTGATCCAGGCCGGCGACCTCGTGGCCGCGCTTCACGCGCGCAGCGATCTGGCCCGCGAGGCCCTCGGCCGCATCAAGGCCACCTTCCAGCCCTCACCCTCCACGCTCAGCAACGAGACCATCTTCGAGCACCTGCTGAAAGCCGCACCACCGGCCAAGCAGCTGGCCAAGAAGGGCGACCTGAAGGTCGGAGAGGCCGAGGCCATCCACACCGTGGAAGCCACCTACCTGGACAACTACATCGCCCATGCGCCCATGGAACCCCACACCGCCGTGGCGCAGTGGGACAAGGGCAAGCTCACGGTGTGGGCCTCCACCCAGGCGCCCTTCCTGCTGCGCGGCATGCTGGCCAAGGCCCACGGACTGGCGCCACGGCAGGTGCGCGTCATCACCCCCTTCGTGGGCGGCGGGTTCGGCGGCAAGGGCATGGCCCCGCAGGCGCTGGAAGCCGCACGACTCGCCAAGGTCGCAGGCTGTCCAGTGCAGGTGACCTGGACCCGGCAGGAGGAGTTCTTCCTCGACAGCTTCCGCCCTGCAGGCGTCATGAAGCTCCGCGCAGGCCTCACGAAGGACCACCGCATCGCCTTCTGGGACCACCAGGTCACGGCCGCCGGTGAATCCGAAGCCGAGACCATGTACGACATCCCGCACCAGCACGTGACGTCCGCCGGCACCTGGATGGGCGGCAACCCCGCAGGTCTCCACCCCTTCGCCATCGGCGCCTGGCGGGCCCCCGCGGCCAACAGCAACGTGTTCGCCAAGGAATCCCACATGGACACGCTGGCCGCCAAGGCCGGCATGGACCCACTGGAGTTCCGCCTCCGGCACCTGACGGATCCCCGCATGATCGCCGCGCTCAAGACCGTCGAGAAGGCCTTCGGTTGGAGCCGGAAGCCCGGCCCCACAGGCCGGGGCTTCGGCCTCGCCTGCGCGAACCACCGCGACACCATGGTGGCCGCCATGGCCGAGGTGGCCGTGGATAAGAAGACGGGCGTGGTGACAGTCAAGCGTGTGGTGATGGCGCAGGACATGGGCGTGGTCGTGCATCCCGACGGCGCCCGCCAGCAGGTCGAGGGCTGCGTCACCATGGGCCTCGGCTACAGCCTCTATGAGCAGATCCGCTTCAAGAACGGTCAGG
>Ga0265327_10004274_pt1 | contig 12796 bp, 9 predicted proteins | sample 41621metaG_FD_202089 | JGI IMG/M metagenome (GOLD analysis project Ga0265327, IMG submission 202089) | Rhizosphere microbial communities from Carex aquatilis grown in University of Washington, Seatle, WA, United States - 4-16-21 metaG | ecosystem: Host-associated > Plants > Roots > Rhizosphere >...
TCCTTGTCCGGATTGGCCGTAGGCACCATGTTGGCGTTGATGGCCGATACACCATCGGTTTTATACTTCGATAGTTGTAGGTTGAATGCAGTATTGTTTGCCTCACCGCCAAAGCCTGCGGACAAGCGTTGCGTATTCAGTGACCCTATGCCGCCGCTGACATTGAAAGCCGGATCGCCTTTGCCGCGCTTAGTGAATATCTGGATCACCCCGCCGATGGCTTCCGAGCCATACAGGCTGCTGACATTGCCACGCACCACTTCGATATGATCAATCTGATCGAGCATTAATTGATCAATGGCAGTCGCGCCGCTGGTGGCGGAGTTGATGCGCACGCCATCCAGCAATATCAAAGTATGGCTGGAGTTGGTGCCGCGCAAAAACAAACTGCTCGGCTGACCGATGCCGCCTGCTTGAGTTACCTCTACGCCTGCAAGGCTCTTCAATACGCCAGGCACGTCTACCGCTTGTGACTCCTGAATATCTTTCTGGCTGATGACGCTGACGTCATTGAGCGATTGTTTGAGGGGCTGTTCGATACGCGTGGCCGTCACCACGATTTCATCGAGCATGTCGCTGTTTGCCGCATAAGTCAGTGGAATTGCCGCGCACAAAAGGGCAGCGAGAAGTGACTGCTGTTTCATTGATATTTTCCTGAGTGAATTCCAAGGTTCCCCGTTGGAACGTTCAAATTCAGGAAATGCCGCAAATGATGGGAAGGGAGTGTCTGCCAAGCGATGGCCGAACGTACTACCGTCCATGCGCCGCCCGCAGCATTTCCTATCCATGTTCAAGGCCGGTATCCGGGCTCGCAAGTCTTGATTAGCCGCCTTCCCATGATTGCTCACAGTGGCATACTGGCCAATCCGCACTCGCTGACCGTTGCGGGGGCAGCACAGGTGTCGCACCTGTTTCCCGTTTAACTCGCTTGCAAGCAATCGAGCACCTTAAAACGGCGCGCATTGTAACAGATGAAAAGGCTACGCCGGGGGCAAACCCATCCCCTACTCCCGCCCTTCCGCCTGCTTCACCGCCCGACTCACGGTGGCGTAACTCACGCCGAAATGTTCGCCCACTTGGGCGAGCGTGTAGTGCCCACTCAAGTAAGCCTGAGCCATGCCTTCGTCGCGCGTTTTGTATCGCTCGGCAAAATGGCTCAACGGTTTTACCGGTGCCTGCTTTTGCTTTTTGGGAATGTCTTTAAGCGATTGCTCGGGATCGAGCTTGCATTGCATATCATTTACAAAATCGTCATCACCCAGAAAAATCTGGTTCTTCAACTGCTGCCAAGGCGACGGCTGCCCTTTGCCCGCCTGAACAAAATCGCGGTAGCGTTGTTGTGCGACGTTTTTAGTTTTGGCGAATCCGGCGAGTACCCAGTCGGCGGTCAAACAGGCATGGCTTTCGTCGTAACCAGCTGTAGCGCGATAGCTGCTCCAGCGCCACTCTTTGGCGCTGCGCACCATCTGCGCGCGTACCGGGTTCAACGCAATATAGCGCGCCAGTTCGAGCAAATAGGAATCTTTCTGTACCAAGATGGCTTTGAAGCGACCTTGAAACACATGGCCGACCCGCTGATGCTGCCGGTTGAAATACTGCGTGTAAGTGCCGTTGAGAAACTTCATGCCCTTGGACAAGGTCGGCGTACTGGTCTCGACCAGCAAATGGTAGTGATTGTCCATCAGGCAGTAAGAGTGACAATACCAGCCACAGCGCTCGACCGTGTTTTGCAGCAACGTCAAAAACTGCTGGCGGTCGGCATCATCGCGATAGATGTCTTCCCGCGCATTACCGCGCGCCGTCACATGATACAGCGCCCCGGCGAACTCGATACGTAAAGGCCTTGCCATCTGCGCCTCCGGTGTGGAATTGAAGATGTCGCAGAGTAAAACGAAAGGGGGATGGATGTCAAATGTAAGGCCTGACCCCGGCTTCGATGTTGAGAAACTTCATGCCCTTGGATAGGGTCGGCGTACTGGTCTCGACCAACAAATGATAGTGGTTGCCCATCAGGCAGTAAGCGTGGCAATACCAGCCGCAGCGCTCGACCGTGTTTTGCAGCAACGTCAAAAACTGCTGGCGGTCAGCATCATCGCGATAGATGTCTTCTCTCGCGTTGCCGCGCGCCGTCACATGATACAGCGCCCCGGCGAACTCGATACGTAAAGGCCTTGCCATTAGCGCCTCCGGTGTGGAATTGAAGATGTCGCAGAGTAAAACGAAAGGGCGGGGATGTCAAATGTAAGGCCTGACCCCGACTTGCGACTTGTACCTGCTAGGCAAATTCAAGTCGTAGAGGGCGTACCACGATTGGGTGACCTTACTATGTGACAATAAAAGACCTCGTTGTTAGACCCCGTTGTGACCCTCTGGATAACTACTGAAAATGAAATTCATCAAGCACATGGTGGTTTGTAGAGTCTACGTGAACCTCAAACGATTTTCCTCCGCCGGGCACTATTGATTTTTCGTCCTCCTTGTTTACGACCCAGAAAACCAAAAAGTTCTTCTCGCGTCGATTTAATTCAATTCGGTAGCTGCCCGCCGTCCAGTGTTTGGTTTTCTTTACATACTCCTCGACCGCAAGTTTGGAGTCTAGGTCTCCATTTGTGTTAGCTGCCACTATATTTTTCTCCTCGCCAGAGAGTGATGAACACGCCGCAAGACTTGAACCCAGCATCAGTACAAGATAAATTGCACATAGAATGTTTTGAATAATTTTCATGTTAGTGTTAGGGATAGCGCAGAAAATTGGGGTCAGGCCTTACATTTTACATTCATTCCTCGCCTCGGTACGCCATTCGCGAAAAACATTTGCGCCATTCGCGCCACAAAAAAACAAACCCGGCACAGAATTCGTGCCGGGTTTGTCTTGCATAAAGCCCCCCGCCTGTGCCGTTGACCCAATGTCTTGAACCTGGGTTCAAGTGGGCCGGTTTCCAGTTACATCAGGTACATCCGCGAGGGATGCGCACAACAGTAACATCGAGGATTGCAGCCTAAGCAAAGCTTATTGGTTCAAAGAATTATGAGCCTCACAAACACCGCAGGGGACAAACTTATTACCTTTAGAACAACTCATCCTGCTCCGCAAGCGTCGCATCGATAACGGCCTGCATGGAATTTATTCTACGCTTAAAGTCGCCCATGTCAAAACCATTTCCGAGGCGCGTGGTCAACAGTTCGTGGGCGATGTTCAGCGCGGCCATGATGGCGATGCGTTCGACCGTAACGACCTTGCCCTGATCGCGAATGTCGCGCATTTTTTTGTCCAGATACGCGACCGCTTCCAGCAGTTCCACGCGCTCATCCGGCGCGCATGCGATGCGGAAATCGCGATCAAGAATACTGACATCCAGCGTGTTCACCGCTTTGTCGCCGCTCATGTTTCTTCCTCGGGCATCTGCGCCAGCAGGCGTTCGATACGCGCACGCGCGTTGGATATCTTGTCCTCTGTTTGGCGGTCATGGCTCTGAGCCGCCGCCAATTCTTGGCGCAGCCGATGATTTTCTGCACGCAACTGCTGGCTCAATTGCACCAACTGCGTCAGTTTGCTTTCCAGCATGTTCATTTCTGTTTGCATGGGGCGAACTATAGTTTAGAAAAACCTGACAAGTCAAACGGTAGCGCGAATTTCTAAAAGCTGTTTGTAGTGCCAGATACAATGCGCCGCACATCCCGTCTGCTACAATGCATGCGGCTAAAATTTGGCGACCACGCAGCCGACGCACGGGGGGAACATGAAGCACTATTATTTTTTCTTGGCCGCGATTTTCTCGATCCCCGCGCTCGCCAACCCACCCGCCCCATCCATTCCGCTCAAGCAAAATCTGGCTGCGTTGGACTATTCCAGAGCGGGCAAACAGAGCGGGTGCGGACTGAGGATTACCGGGGAAACTGAGGGCGACTTATGGATCAATATCCTGCTCAGCGTATTTATGCAGGAAGCCGATGCGCCGGTGGGCATGTTCAAGGTCGTGGTCAAAAAAATAAACCTGCAAAACGGCGAGCCCGTGTTGCAGGACGGCAAGATCAGTTATTCCAGCCTAGGCAAAATTCATCAGGCCTGGATAAAAACCAGCTCCGGAATTCAACTCCAGCCTTATGCCAACGGGGCTTCGTCACACGGCGATGGCTACATGACCTCGGTAAGTTTCCCCAACGCGATGGATTTATTGAGCGCGATACCGCAGGCGCGTTTTCAGGTCGGGTTCAGCAAAAATGAAAGCCAGTCGGACGAGCTATTTGAATTCGACCAGCGCATCCCCCCTTCCGAAGCAGACAAATTGTCGGCGTGCATGAGAAATCTGCGCGACGCGATGGAACAGAAAAATGGCGGGGAAAAATTCTGATCGCGCTTCATGAATAGCTAGATGTCGTTTCTTTTCAAGCAGAAAAAACTTTGAATTTTTCGCTGCGGCGGCGGTGGTAAAATCCCGGCTGAAATTTTCAGCCTGCCGCCATGTCGCCACCCTCATTCATTCATCTGCGCCTGCACAGCGAATACTCTATCGCGGATGGCATCGTGCGCATTCCGGATGCCGTCGCCGCCGCCAAGCGCGACGCCATGCCTGCACTGGCATTGACCGACCTCAGCAATGTGTTTGGTCTGGTCAAGTTTTATCAGGAAGCGCGCAAGAGCGGCATCAAACCCGTGATCGGTTGCGACGTGTTTGTCAGCAACCCGGCAGAGCGCGAGCAGCCGTTCCGTTTGCTGCTGCTGTGCCAGTCCAATGCGGGCTATCTGCGCCTGTGCGATTTGCTCACGCGCGCGTATCGCGAGAACCAGTATCGCGGTCGCCCCGAAGTGCGCAAAGAGTGGTTGCGCGAAGGCAGCGATGGCCTGCTTGCCTTGTCCGGCGCGCATCTGGGCGAGGCGGGCGCGGCGCTGCTGAACGGCAACGGCGCCGCCGCGCGCCAGATCGCACAAGAATATGCCGGACTGTTTCCGGGACGCTTCTACATGGAGGTGCAACGCACCGGCGGTTTGGCGCGCGAAGAGGCGCACCTGCGCGACACCCTGCAATTGGCGGCAGAACTCGGCCTGCCGGTGGTGGCGACACATCCGGTGCAGTTCCTCAGCATCGACGACTACAAGGCGCACGAAACACGCGTGTGCATCGCCGAAGGCTATGTGCTGAACGACAAGCGCCGCGCCAAGGCGTTTACCGCACAGCAATATTTTAAGACGCAAGCCGAGATGGCCGCACTGTTTGCCGATCTGCCGGAAGCCTTGCAGAACAGCGTGGAAATCGCCAAGCGCTGCAACCTCACGCTGAAGCTGGGCAAGCCTCACCTGCCGGATTTTCCCACCCCCAACGGCGAGAGTCTGGAAGAATTCCTGCGCACGGAATCCGAGCGCGGCCTGCTGGAGCGCATGCTGCAACTGTTCCCGGACGAAGCCGCACGCGCGGCCAAGATGCAGGAATACAGCGAGCGCCTCGCATTCGAGGTCGCAACCATTATCAAGATGGGCTTCCCCGGCTACTTCCTGATCGTGGCCGACTTCATCCGCTGGGCAAAGAAGAACGGCGTACCGGTCGGCCCCGGTCGCGGCTCCGGCGCAGGTTCACTGGTGGCCTACAGCCTCGGCATCACCGACCTCGACCCCTTGCGTTACGCGCTGCTGTTCGAGCGCTTCCTCAACCCCGAGCGCGTGTCCATGCCCGACTTCGACGTGGACTTCTGTCAGGACGGGCGCGAGCGCGTAATCGGATACGTGCGGCAGAAATACGGCGCAAATTGCGTGTCGCAAATTGCCACCTTCGGCACCATGGCGTCCAAGTCGGTGGTGCGCGACGTCGGGCGCGTGCTGGATTTTCCTTACGGCCTGTGCGACCGCTTATCCAAACTGGTGCCACTGGAAGGCGTGAAGCCAGTATCGCTGCGCAAGGCGCGCGAGCTGGAACCGGAATTCAACGCGATCATCAACAGCGAAGAAGGCGTGGAAGAATTGCTGGAACTGGGCGAGCGTCTCGAAGACCTGACGCGCAATGTCGGCATGCACGCGGGCGGCGTATTGATCGCACCGGGCAAGCTCACCGACTTCTGCCCGCTGTATTGCGCCGAAGGCAGCGACAGCGTGGTAAGCCAGCTCGATAAGGACGACGTGGAAGCGGTCGGGCTGGTGAAGTTCGACTTTCTGGGGCTGCGCACGCTCACGATTATTGATTGGGCGGTGAAGTATGTGAACATGTTGCAAAGCGGGAGGAGTGCCGAAAGCGCTCCCTCACCCCAACCCTCTCCCGATGGGAGAGGGGGCGAACGTCCCTCGCTTGCGCTCGGGGACACTTTCAACATCGAAACCATCCCGCTCGACGACAAGCCCACTTACGAGCAGGTGTTCAAGAATGCGAACACCACTGCCGTATTCCAGTTTGAATCGCGCGGCATGAAGGACACGCTGGTGAAAGCCAAGCCGGACTGCCTGGAAGACCTGATCGCGTTGAATGCGCTGTACCGCCCCGGCCCGATGGATTACATCCCCAACTTCATCAACCGCAAGCACGGGCGCGAGAACGTGGTGATCCCGCACCCTTGCCTGGAACCGGTGCTCGCTACCACTTACGGTATCATGGTGTATCAGGAGCAAGTGATGCAGGCGGCGCAGGTGGCGGCGGGCTACAGTCTGGGCGGCGCGGATATGCTGCGCCGCGCGATGGGTAAAAAGAAAGCCGAGGAGATGGCCGAACAGCGCGCGATCTTCGTGGCAGGCGCGGCGAAAAACAACATCCCCGAGAATCAGGCGAACGAGATTTTCGACACCATGGAAAAGTTCGCCGGTTACGGCTTCAACAAGTCGCACGCCGCCGCCTACTCGCTGGTCGCCTACCAGACGGCCTACCTGAAGTGTCATCATCCCGCCGCATTCATGGCGGCCACGATGACCTCGGAAATGGACAACACCGACAAGGTGAGTTTCTTCTACCAAGATACGCTACAACAAGGCATCACCATTTTGCCGCCGGACGTCAACTCCTCCGGCTACCGCTTCGCTCCGGTGGACGAAAAGACCATGTCCTACGGTCTGGGCGCGATCAAGGGTACGGGCGAGGCCGCCATCGAAAACATCGCCGAGGCGCGCAAGAGCGGTCCGTTCAAAGAGCTGTTCGATTTCTGCCGCCGCGTGGACAAGCGCATCGTCAACCGCCGCGCCATCGAAGCGCTGATCCGCGGCGGCGCGTTCGACAAAATCTCCGACCACCGCTACCAGTTGATGGCTTCGCTCGACGCCGCGCTGGGCAGCGCCGAGCAACTTGCGCGCGCAGCCAACCAGAACAGCTTGTTCGGCGATGATCCCGGCGAAGCCATGCCGATCATGCTTGCCGACGTGCCGTATTGGAGCGTGCGCGAACGCCTGCAAAACGAAAAGCTCGCGCTGGGCTTCTATCTCAGCGGCCATCCTTATCAGGAATACGCAGCAGAGCTTGCGCAATTCATCAAACTGAAGCTCACCGACGTGACGCCGCAACTGGTCGGCCAGAGCAGCAACAACAGCGGCAATGGCAATGGCAACGGCTACGTCAAGCGCAACAGCGGGGTGCAAGTGGTGCTGGCAGGCATCGTGTCAAACATACGCATCCAGCAAACGCGGCGCGGGCGTATGGGCGTCATCATGCTGGATGATGGCAGCGCGCAAATCGAAGTGACCGTGTTCAACGAAATCTTCGAGGCCAGCCGCCCGTGGATACGCGAAGACGAATTATTGATCGTGCGCGGCAAGGCCAGCCTCGACGACTACTCCGGCAACATGCGCGTCACCGCCGAAGAGCTGTTCGACATCGCCTCGGCGCGCTCCACTTTTGCCAAGCATTTGGAACTGTCAATTTCTTCCGACAAGCGCATCGGCGTGGCACGCCTGAAAGAGTTGCTCACTCCCTATCGCGACGGCAAATGCCCGGTGGTGATCAACTTCAGCAACCTGATCGCCGACGCCCGCTTGCAACTGGGCGAAGCGTGGGGCGTCACCCTGCACAACGACTTGATGGATGGGTTGAATAAATTGCTGGGGGCGGGGAATGTGCGAGTTAACTATACGGGTTGATGGACGGTTTACTGCCGCGCTGTCGGCGCGGCGTTGTTCAGCGCGTGCAATAATTTGGCGAGCAGAATATCGCGATTAATAGGCTTTACCACAAAATCGCTGGCTCCCGCTTTCACGCAATCCATCACGGTCTGCCCATCGCTGCTACCGGTAATCATGATCACCGGCGTCTTGGAAAACAGGCTGTTCCTTTTTATGCGGCGCGTCACTTCCATGCCGTCCATGTCGGGCATCATGACATCCATCAGGATGACGTCCGGCTTGATTTTGCGCAGTATGCCCATGGTCTGCACGCCGTTGACGGCAAAGATCAGACGATAATTTTTCTCAGCCAACTGCACCCGAATCAGTTTGTGCTGGAACTCATCGTCGTCCACCACCAGCACCACAGGGCGCACCTCTTCCGCCATGGCGCTCAGGGCGCGCACCGATTCCAGTTGCGGCTCACATTCCTGTTTCAGTCCTTGCGCCCATTGCTGTAGCGGCTGAGCGGAACTGGCTGCGGCATTGAAATGTTGATGCACCTCTTCCTGCTTGAAACGGTTGATTTCATTTTTCAGCGTCTCCGGATTACCGCTCCCCGCCGGGCTTGCAACCAGCCTTTGCGAAAGACCGTCCAGCGCTGTGCCTATCCCCTGCCTGGCCTGTTCCATGGCCCGGTTGGCAGTCTCGATATGCTGGGTGCCTTGCGTCACTTGCTGATCGAGCTTGCCTTCCAGTTCCGCCAGATAGCGCGCATGAGCGGCAAATTCGCCCACGGAAGGCGCGCCGGGCTTGAGTGCCGACAGCTCGCGCAACGCGTAATGGACTGACATGAGCAAGCGCGAAGCATCGTAAGTCATCGGCCAGAACAGCACGTAATCGTCGAAATAATCCTTCATGCACAATTCGTACACCCGCTTCACTTCTTCCTTGCTGCACAAGATCACGGTGCGGTGCGGATGCTGCTGCAAGGTCTGGCTCTGCCGGTACAGGCCGAGATAATAAAGCTCGGATTTCGCCAGTTCGTTGAATGCCAGCACCAGCACATCGGGCTGATACTTGTCAAAATCCAATACAGCGAGCGCGGGCTCGGTGGAAACAAAAACATGTCCAAATTCAGGCTCAAGCAAATCCTTCACCAGCTTGGCATCGGTAGTGCTGTCCGTAGCAACCAGAATTCTGACTGAAGTTAAATCGTGGGTTTGCATGGCAACTGCCTCTTTATAGAATTTATCGCGTCCCATCAGGTGACATAACCTGATGTGCCAGTTTGTTGTCAATGGTCAGGTTCACGATGCGCCCCCGACGCCGCTCACTCGTTTCTGCCAGTCTGCGATCCAACCGGATAATTCGGCGGCGGGCATAGGTTGAGCAATAAAATAGCCTTGTGCGAGATCACATTCCGTACGGCACAACAAATTCCAATCCTCCAGACTCTCAACTCCGACCGCCACCGCTTGCACCCCCTGTTGCTTGGCCGCCGCCAAACTGGCGTTATATCGTGCGCGCAGCTCGCCGTTACTGGAAGCGCCATGCACTATACTGCGATCCAGCTTCAGCTCATCGCCCGGAATGTCGTGCATGCGAGAAGAGGGCGTGCGCCCGCTTCCAACATTATCGATGGCAAGACGAAAACGCTTCAAGCGCAGCCGGGTCAAGGTTTCCAGCGGTACGCGCAATTCATCCTGAAGCAGACTATCTGCCTTCACTTCCAAGGTGATCTGCTGCGGCGAAATACCCGCATGCGACGCCGCCCGCGTCAGGGAATCCGCGAATCCGGGCGACTCCAGATTGCGCATGGAAACATTGATCGACAACTGCAATAACAGCCCCGCTTTGTTCCATGCCTGCACCTGAGTGAGCGCGTTAACCAGCACCACGGTAGTCAGATCGTCAATCAGGCCGTACGCTTCCGCCACGCCGATAAATTGCTCGGGATGCAGCATGCCGTCCTCGGCATGATTCCAGCGCACCAACGTTTCTACCCCTACCATGCGTCCGGTCGCGACTTCCACTATGGGATGGTAGTAGTTGATCAGACTATCCTTGGCAATAGCGGCGCGCAATTCATCTGCGCCGTAAACCTTTGCGTCGCCCATTTTCGGAATAGCCCACTTATCCAGAATGGCCGCCAGCGCTTCCGTCGTGACCGGTTTGCTCAACCTGCCCAGCATGGGAATGCTATGCTCCTGCACCATTTTCTGCGCGGTCAGCAACACCCGCTCTCCCTCTCCGCTCACCAGAATAAGACTGCCCGCATAATGGCGCTCGGCCAGTTTGTGTACAAACTCAACCCCATCCATTTCCGGCATATTCAGATCCAGAAAAATCAAATCCGGCGCACCATCAGGATGGTCCAGTTGTTGTAGTGCGACCTGACCGTTATCGCATGAAGTGACAAAAATAAACCCGAGGTTGTGCAGCATGCGATCAAGCAGCTTGAGCATAAAGGGTTCGTCGTCGAGCACCAATAATCTTGCCGCATATTTTATTTTCATGCTTCGCCCCCAAGTTCATAATGCCTCTAAAAAAACAAATCTAATACGAATCCAGATAGCAACATACGGCTTGCACTTCCGCTTCGAAGGCGGGCATCAGCAGAGCCAGTTCCGCACCCTGCCCGGTCTTGCCCAAGCGTTCCATTTTTGCGCACAAATCCCCCAGTGCCAACGCGCCCACCGAACGGGCTGAAGACTTGAGTTTGTGCGCGGCGGCACCTGCCATCACCGGATTGTCATGGGTAATTGCGGAGCGCAATTCAAGTGCAATTTTATCCGCGCTGATGCGGAAGTCATGCAGAAATTCTGCGATGATCGCCGCGTCATCTACCACCAGCGCCTTGAGTACATTCACGTCTACCGGCGTCGCTGCCGGAGTGGGGAGATCGGGTGCTGCCTCAGCCACAGCTGGCAACCACTTCTCCAGCATTGCCTTAAGTGTCGTCAACTGCACGGGCTTGCTCAAATAATCATCCATACCGACGGAACGGCAACGTTCGGGTTCTTCCTTGAGCGCATTCGCGGTGAAGGCAATAATGGGGATGCGGCGCGCTGGAGATTGTACGGATTCGGCGGCGCGAATCGCTTCCGTCAACGCGTAGCCATCCATCTTCGGCATATGCAAATCCGTAATCAATATCGCGTAATCGCCGCTCTGCCAGCGCGCCAGCGCCTCGCTTCCGTTATCGGCCATATCCGCCGTTTGCCCCAGCAGCGTGAGCTGGTGCTGGATAACTTTCTGGTTGATCGCATTGTCTTCCGCAATCAAAATCAGCCGTCCCGCGCGGCGCGCCTCTTCGCGCGACATGGGCGTAAGTACGATTGGCGTGGTCTTGGCCCAATCGGGTGGGGCGAGCAGGCTTTGATCCACAACCTTTCCGGCGGCAAGCGCGACCGCTTTCAGGAACGTGCGGCGGCTCATGATATTGGCATCCACGGAAATATCCCCGTCCGCCTCCAGCCGACAACCGCGACGCCTGCCGCGCCCGATCACGACAAAGCGAACCTCCAGGTCGGGCCGCGCATGGGCCGCAACAAGTAACTCCTCCGGAGGCGATGTGGTGCGGCTCACGATATCGACAATCACGACGTTCTGTCCGGCGGGCCGCTGGCCGATCCAGCGTTGCGCGGCATCCGTGTCGTCCACCCGCGTTACCTGCGCGCCATCGTGCGCGAGATAACGCACCAGATCGCTGGCTATGGTTTGCGCATCGCCGACCACTAAGCAAGACAACCCGGCAAGCAAGGCGGGGGGACGCTCGGTGTCAGCGTCTGCGGACAAGATGGCAAAGGGCAAGCGCACCGTGAACTCCGCCCCTTTGTCGGGCGCGCTACGCACCGAAATTTCACCGTGCATCATGTTGGCCAACTGACGACTGATGGCCAGCCCCAGCCCGGTGCCGCCGAAGGTGCGGGTGGTAGTCGAGTCTGCCTGAGTGAACGGGGAGAATAGCCGCGCCTGCGTGGCGTCGTCGATACCGATGCCGTTGTCGGTCACGCAGAAATCGATCACTTGCTCGCCGGGTCTTGCCGTGGGTTTTTGTGTCACGCGCACCGACACCCGGGCTTGCCGTCCTTGGCCGCAGGAAAACTTGATGGCGTTGTTCGCCAGATTGATCAGTATTTGCCGTACCCGCACGGGATCACCCAATACGTCCGAGTGCAGCGCAGGATCGACAAACAGGGTCAGTTCCACATCTTTCTTCAGCGCCATATGATTCAGCGTTTCGCATACGCCCTCGACCAGAGTGTCGATGTTCATCGGCACGCTTTCGATATTGAGCTTGCCGGCCTCGATTTTGGAAAAGTCGAGGATGTCGTCAATGACCGCGAGCAAGGCGAACGCCGAGTCGTGAATGACATTAGCCATCTTGGTCTGCGCGTTATCGAGACTGCTCTGTTGCAGCACATCGATCATGCCGATCACGCCATTCATCGGCGTGCGGATCTCGTGGCTCATGGCGGCGAGGAAATTCGACTTGGCGCGGTTGGCCTGTTCGGCATTGAGTCGCGCCTGCTCCAGATCGGCCATGATGCGCTTGCGTTCGCGGATGTCGCGCAGGATGCCGGTGAAATACCGGTACCCCTGCACATAGTATTCGCTGACCGAAAGCTCGAGTGCAATGATCTCGCCGTTCTTGTGTTTGCCGACAATCTCGCGCCCGATACCGATGACGCGCGGCCTGTCGGTGCGGATATAATTCGTCAGATAACTGTCGTGGGCGGAGTGGTCGGGTTCGGGCATGAGCATGGCGATGTTCTGTCCGATCAC
>Ga0265327_10004275_pt1 | contig 12784 bp, 13 predicted proteins | sample 41621metaG_FD_202089 | JGI IMG/M metagenome (GOLD analysis project Ga0265327, IMG submission 202089) | Rhizosphere microbial communities from Carex aquatilis grown in University of Washington, Seatle, WA, United States - 4-16-21 metaG | ecosystem: Host-associated > Plants > Roots > Rhizosphere...
TTGGCGACCAGTGCCATGGCGTGTTACCGCTGGTTGTTGTTGCTGACCGTGGGACCCGAGCGGCGAAGGTTTTTTAGCGCCTCGGTTTGCTCCCGCACCGCCTCGGTATGCTCGCGCTGCGCGGCACGGATTTGCTTGAGGGCGTCGACCGGGTCGGCCCCGCGCGAGATCGCCCCCTGATACTGCCGCCGCAGGCCGGCACCGGTCGGGTCGCTCCCCTCGATTTGCTCGGTGTCGCGGTTGTAAATCTTCTGCGCGTCGGGGAACATGTTCAGCGCCGATTCCTCGGGCGTTTGCCCCTCCTTCGCCCCGAGCGTGCGATAGGTCAGCCGCCGCAGCCGTGCATAGGGCTTGGCCACGTACTGCACCACGGGATTGGATTGTGCAAACGAGGCGTCAAGGGCCGCATTAAAGACCTCGCCCCGCTGGGCCTCGTCGGGTTTGACCTTGGGGCGCAGGCTCCGCTGGTACTCGTTGAGCACCTCGCGCCCCTGGGCGGTGGCTGCGGCCTGTTGCACGGCTTCGGCCCCGGCACCGGCGCTGCTGCGCATTTGGTTGGCCAGATCCTTGATCGCGTCGGGGCGCAGCGTGCCCAGGGCGGTGGCGTTGCCAGGGATCACCCCCGCGGCCGCGTCTTTGTTCTCCAGCAGCATCCGCAGCCGCTCCTGGGGGCTGGCGGCATAAAACAGGCTCGTAGCGCGCCGCTGCGGCACGGTCAGGCCGTGCAGCTGATCGCGGGTGGCGCGGCGCTTTGGATCGGTCACCGCGGCCGTGATCTCCGAAACCAGCCGCGGATTGTCTTGGCTGGCCGCCTCCAGACCCAGACCCAGGGCACCCGCTTCGTCGGTGGCCCCGCTGGCGGCTAGGGTGCGTAGGTGTCCAAAGACCTTGGCGCTTTGCAGGGTGTCGGTTTGGCCGCGGGCCAGGCCGCGGAGTTTAATGGCCGCGTCGGCCACCTCGCTGGGGCTTTTGCCGGGCATGAATCCCGAAAGCTGGCCGGCCAGGTCGCCGAGGCTGTTTTTGTCCTCGGTCAGCGGGGCGACCTTGCCCAGCGCTTTGGCAATACCGATCCGCCGCTCCAGGCTGGCGTCGAGGGCCGATCCGCTCACGCCACCATAAAGGGCGATCATGTCGGACTTGCTGGTCCCCTTGACCGACCCCAGCTGGGCGGCCACTTCGGGCGCGCGGGCCGCATCCCCCGAGAGCTGGACGGTTTTAATGAATTCCTGATTGAGCTGTTTGGCCCGCTCCGCGCTTTGGGCCATTTTCTCGTTCCAGTCCTCATAGGCGCTCACCACCGCCTCGATCCCCTTGGTGATCGGGAAATAAGACAAGGCCAGGCTCTTGATCGAGCTGGCCTGCTCTTTGGCAAAGCCCATGATCTCGCTGTGATGCTTGCGCGATTCGCTGGCCCCCTCGGCCATCTGCTGCTTGAGCTTGAGATTCGCCGAGACAATCTGGTTATAGGCCTGCAGCAGTTTTTCCGGGTCGCCGGTGAAGGTGGTTGAGACAGTGCCCATAGTTTCCTAGCGCCTAACGGGTTGGCTGGCGACGGCGCGCCGCTGTTCGAGGGTGCGAATGTACAATTCTCCGCGGCTCGGCTGGTGCGTGGGCGTTAGACCGGCACACCAGGCCAGGCACTCCATCAGGCGGGCGGTGGCTCCGTTTTTTTTTGTGCGCTCCCGCTGGCATCCACCCCCAGGGCTTCCTCGACCAGCGGCACGTCCAGCAGGGCCTCACAGACCTGGCTCCAGTTGTCGCCATCGATCAGCCCCAGCAGCTGCTGCTCGATCGGCCCGATCCGGTATTGCATGCCCAGGGTCCGCACGGCCAGATCGGTGACCAGCTCCAGCTCGATCCCCGGGTGGTTTTCTCGGTCGAAAAAGTGATCCCACACGGCGGCCGATTTTTCCCACAGCTCGTCGGCCGATTGCTTGCGGGTGACCACGAACTGGCCGCGGCTGTCCCAGCCAAAGGCGCGGGGCAATTGGCTGCGCCCCATCTGGTCGCGCGCAAACGGCGAGCGGAGGATCGGCACGCGGTACTCCTGGCCGTCCCCCAGCCGCACGCGATGGCCGCGCGGCTGCTCGGGGATCAATAGCTCGGCCGGCGTGGGCGGAAACTCCTGGTCGATGCCCACCCAGCAATCGGCCCCGCAGGGTCGCTCGTGCCAGGTCTGCTGTTTGGGGAAGTAGCCCACCCGCAGCGGCACCGGGCAGCGCGCCGGCAGGGCCTGCACCATCAAACCCGATTGGCCCCCCGGTCCCGTGCCGCTGTAGGCAAACACGCTGGCCTCCGCCTGGGCATCGCGGATCGAGGCGAGCGCAGGCCCCGCCCCATGGGCCGCCAAAAATGCCGAGTCGAACCGATCCCCATTGAGGGCATCGGCCGCCGTGCAGCGCGGGAAAAAATAAACCAGGTTGGCCACGGGTGTCTCCAGGCTTTCGATCGACAATCAAACTGGGCCGGCCGCTTTAGGCGGTGGGCGGCGTGGTTTCGGTCGCTGCCGGATCGGCAGCCGGTGCAGCGGGTGCTGCTTCGCTCGGGGCTGCCGCCGGCTCGCTGGTCGGGGCCGGCTCCTCGGCGGGCGCTGCGGCGGGATCAGCAGGTGCGGCCACTTGCTCGGGGTGCAGGGCATCGACGGCCGAGACGGCCTCGGCGGCGGTGACCAGGGCGCCCATGGCCGCGTCGGTGGCTTTTTGAATTGCATCGGCGGCGCTGCCGTCGACCGATTGGCCGCTGGCCAGGTGGCTGACCAGAATCTCGGCCCCTTGGGCGGTGGCCAGGGCCTGCTCGGCTTGCGTCTGGGCCAGGCTGATCTTGACCAGGGCCAGCCGGTGCTCCTCGCTGCGGGCCCGCGCCACGGCGGCACTGAGCCGCTCGAACTGGGTCGAGCGCAGGCCGGCCACGTACTTGCTGGCGGCGCTTTGGGTGGTGCTGGTGACGGTGGCCACGGCAGCCACGGCGGCCGCGAATGCGGGGGTGTCGGTGTCGACTTCGTTAAACATCTTTTTGGTTTCCTTTGGCGGTTCGGGTGTGGGTCGATGGGCCGCGGGGGCGGCGGCGTGTTTTCCGTTTAGCTGATGGTGTCGGTGGTGGCAATCGTTAGCACGCTCGAGCTGGCCGAGGTGGTGCGCAGCAAGCAGCGCAGGCCCGCGGTGGCCGGGGCATTGCCGGCGCCGCTGACATTGTTGGGGACGATCTTGCCGGCGCTGGCCGTGAACGAGATATGCTGACTGCTGCCGTTGGCATAGAGCGAGCCGTCGGGATCGCGGCGGCGGAGGTAGACCACCAGGCTGCTGATCGCAGTCCCCAGCAGGCCGTAGCCGTCCCAGGCGTCGACCTGCAGCGTCTCGATCGTGACCACGGGGGCCCGCTGCTGCACGCCGCAAAAGCTGGTATACAGCTCGCCGCTGGCAGCCTCCTCGGTGGCGGTCAGCCCCAGGGAGATCGTGACTCGCTTGATTCCCGGCAGCTCGGTGCCGTTGACCTTGACCGGCCCGAGGGTGAAAAACTCGCTGCCCGAGGGGGTGCCCGCTAGCGCGATACTGCCGGCGGGGACCAGCGGGGCGTTGGTGCCGTTGTAAATCGGGCAGATCCGCCCCGAGAGCGTGGCGTCCTCGTCCTGGCCGGCGGAGACCTCGGTCCAGTAGACCGCGCCGCTGGCCATGCGGAACCGCTTATGCACGGTGCTGGCAGCGCTTTGCCGCTCGCCCAGGTTGGTGGCTTGCTTGTAATACAGGTCGGTATTGCCGGCCGATAGATCGGCCATGCCGCCGGCCCCGCACAGCGTGAGCATGGTTTTGACCTGGGGGGTCGAAAAACTCACATCGGGCTTGGCCCGTTTGTTGGCCACGAATAGCGGATCGGGATGGCCGCTGGCATAACCCATCAGGTCATCCAGGTTGGTGGCCGGCGTGCCGCTGGTCAGCTCCGATAGAAACTGGCCGCCGGGGAAATTCACCCCGTGCAAGACATACACATTGGATACGGTCACTGGGCTGGCCCTCCGATCGTGGTGGTGGTCGTTTCTTTGATCTTGGCGGCGCCGGCGGTATAGACGCGGTCGGCCGTCTCCTCGAGCTGGGCGATCTCATCCGCCGCCACGGCCGTGATCTCGGCCGCCTTGTCGGGCTGCTTGTAGTCTTTGCGGTAGGCGTACAGGTAGGTCGGGCCAAACATCCGCACGGTCGATTTAATGGCCGTGGCGGCGATGTCCTGATGCCCCAGCACGGCCCGCATCATCAGGCCGGTCCAGACGTCATCGACCACCGCACCGCCGATCAGCAGGGCCGCGCCTCGCTGGGCGGCGGCCGCTTTGGCGGCGATGGTTCGCGGGCTGCGGGGCTGATAGCCGTAGCGCTCCGCGGCCGGCGGCTCAAAATGCCGCGGCAGCATTTTTTCGGACCATTCGACCGCCTCGGCCTGATAGGTGTCGCGCAGGATCTCGGGATGGGCGCGGCGCATCGCAGACGGCGGGGGCGTCTCGATCAGCTTGATCAGAATGGGCATCACCATGGCGGCACCTAGTCCCAGTCGATGAAGCAAGACCATAGGAAATAACGGCCGCCGCTGTTTTCTTCCTCCGCCGAGGGGAGCACGATCGGCAGCTCCTGGCGTATGGCGTGGATGTTCAGATTGCTACTGGCCCCGGCGATGGCGATCAGATCGGTGAGCACTGCCCCGACCCAGTTGCCCATTTCGGTCTCGTCGTTGAGCAGATCATCGTGGCGGCTCTCGCCGGCCAGGATCAGGCGGAGCGACCCCGAGGGGCGAATGAAATTGATCGAGCCACCCGCCACTTGCCGCAGGGCGTAGTTGTCCCCCGGTGTGACCACGGCGCAGGGGAGCAGGTCGCGGATCCGGTCGTTGTCGATCACCGGCAGATAGATGCGGGCGCGGCACTGGGTGGCCGCGTCGGCGGCGTTGGTATCGATTCCGAAACGGGTTTGCAGGCTGGTGAACGTGGCCAGCGTGTCGGCCAGTTTGGCCAGCGGTTTCATATAGGGGCCGGTCGGCGTGATGGCGCTCATCGTTGCCCCCGGGCGCCCAGCCGCTGGAGTTTGGGACGGACAAAGCGCAGGTGCCAGCTGTGCGGGTGCTCTTCGATCACCTCGCCATTAAAAGCGTATGGCGTGTTGTCCGGGTCGCCGTCGGACGTGCGCTGCAGCTTGAGACCCTTGGCCGGCCAGGCGATGCCCCCCAGCGCGTGCGACTCGTCGCGGCCGACGCGCACCACCAGGCTATCGGTATTGGTTTCGCTGGTGGCGGTGGGCATGTCGCCACTGCTGCGGACCAGCTGCACGCGGACCGTGCGTGGCGTGTCAGTGCCGCTCCACACCTGCACATCCTCGGCGCGCAAGGAGAGCATGGTGCCGTAGAAAATCGACTTGGCCCAGTCCGCAAAGGCCACAGCGGTGACTCCCGAAAAGACCGCGCAAAACAACAGACGCAAAAAAACCGCCGGGCCGCTCCCTGCTGCCCGCCAGGGCGGGAGCGGCCGGCGGTCCGGTCGCTTAACCTTGGCGATAACGCAGCAGGATCCGCTCGATCGAGAGCGTGGCCACGCTGGCCGAGCTGGTCTTTTGCAGCTGGAAAAACGGTTGCAGACCGGGCAGGCCGTTGGCCAGAGCGTTGAGCGAAAAGAGCGTATTGGGGAAGCGCGGACGCAACAGCCCCTGACTATCCTCGCAGGAGAGCTTGATGTTGGCCTTGCCGCCCAACGATTGGCTGGGCTGCGATTGCGTCAGCACGCCGCTGGCAAAATCCATGCTGAAGCGCCGCACGGTGGTGCTGAGCGTGTCACCGCTGGCCGTTGCCGAGACCGTGGTGGTCCCGTCGCCGCTCAGCGCCTTGACGTTGTTATTGCCGGCGATTTGCCAGGCAATGTAGGTTGTCATGCTGCTGACCGTATCGTTGCGGGCACTTCCCAGACCGAAGCTGGCCGTGACGCTGGCCGGCAGGCTGGCCGAGAGCTTGCACCACACGTCGAAACTGAGCAGCTTGGAGATATCCAGACCGAGCTCGTCACCCCAATATAAGCAGATGTTTTGAACTTCGCTGGTGGCTTCCAGCGTGAGCTCCATGAACCCGTTATTGCTTTGTACGGTGGGCGTGCCGCTGCTGGCCGTGGTCTTTTTGGTGAACGGGCCATTGACCGTGGCGCCGTCGGCCACCGGCCGGTGCTTGCCCAGCCAGCGGTAGTCGAGCGTGAGGGCGTCTTTCGACATTGCAGAAACTCCCTATAAAAATGGCTTGTTGATTGGTCGGATGGTGTGAGCGTGCAGCACGCACCAGGGCACGGCGCTGGGGCGGTAGGTGGGCCGAAGCGCCGCGCCTGGCGTGCTTGGGTGGCTTAGCTGCCGGCGTTTTTCACGGCGCCGCGGTAGTTGCTGGCGGCCACGCCGAAGCGGCCTTCGATGTTGAAAACCTGGCAGTTGTTGCTGGGGTTGTAATAGGTGCGCGTCTTGCCACCTTGACCGTAGCCGGTTTGGAACATGTGGCAGACGGTCCAGGCCAGCGCCGGGTTGGCGAACATGTACCAGGCCAAGGTGTCGGCGTCGTCGAGCATCGGCTCAACGGCCACCTGCACCTTGCCGCGGAAGGTGTTGATGTTGGTGTCGACCACGGGCACCACGCCGTAGGGCTCGAACGTCTGTTCGGCGTTGGTTTCCAGGGTGGTGGGGACCAGGGCAATCGCCGGTCCGAAACGAGCGCGGCGGACGCCGCCGACTCCCTTCTGGGCCCGCATCAGCTGCCGCATGGTGGCGGCACTGGTTTGGCTGGGGGCGGCACCCGAGCCGCTGGCCACCAGGTTGCCGTGCGAAGCATGGAAGAGCGCAATGGTGTCGACCAGCGTGGGGTTGCCGGTGATCACGTTGACCGCCAGGCGGTTGATCGTGAGCTCGTGGGCAATCTGCTTGTCGGCGGCCATGGCGGCCCACGATTGCAGATCGTTGTTGAGGATCATCCGCGGGGTCATCTTCCAGTCGTCAGAATACTGATCGACCGAGATCCAGCTCACCTCTTCGGCGACGCTGGATTGCGTGGGATCCTTGCCATCCTCCAGCAGCGGCAGCTCGCCGCTGTTGCCCAGGCGGATGATGGTTTTGGGTTTGAAGTCGGGCACATCGTCCAGCCGCTGGGTCCACAGGGCATAGGTGGCCTGGGCGAATTCCATCGCCTCCCCCATGATCTTGCCGGCCAGCGCGCTGAGCGTGTTGGGGTACAAGCCGGGGGCGTTGTAGGAACCGTCATTGAACGCGGCCAGCGGCGTGAGCTCGCGGGGCGCCAGACCCAGAAACGCGGCGGCCACGTCCTCGGGGTCCATCTGGCTCGATCGATACCCCTTGGCGTCGATCGTGGCGGCGGCGATTTGCTGCAGGCTCATCCGCATGAACGGGCGAGCGGCAGCGCTGAGCGGCTTGGGCTCGGGCGCTTGGCGGCCGGGGGCCTGGCGGCCCTGGGCCGTGTGCTGGCCACTGGCTTGGATCCGGTGGTGCAGGGCCTCGATCGAGCCGGCCACGATCGTCTCCAGCGGGCTGCCGATCACCTCGGGTTGCGACGTCGACGGGCGGGACACCGGGCGGTGGCTGCTGGCCAGGCTGTCGGTCCAGGCAATCAATGCCGTTTGCAGCGGCGTGCCGTTGTCGATGGCCGCTTGCACGGTCGCGGCGTCGATCCCCAGCAACGTGCTGCGGGCCGACAATTCGCGGATCCGCTCGCGCTCGGCCAGGGCGCCCTGTTGGGCGGTCAGTCCGGTGGGTCCGGTCGGTTCGCCGTTTAGCACGGGGGGAGCTGCCGCCGGGGGTGCAGCAGCCGCAGCCGGCGCAGCAGCGGGAGCGGGGGCAGGAGCGGCAGGCGGATGCGCTGCCAGGTGGGCCAGCGCTTGCTGGTCGGTCTCGGCGGCCAGGCCTCGCGCGACCAAAAAGGTCGCCAGGGCGTGGCGGGTGTCGGCTTCGTTAGCTTCCACGCGGGCGAAACCGCGCGCAGCCAGGGCGGCCCGGATTTTTTCCCATTCATTCACGATAGTGGCCTCCGCGGGGGGTGCTTGATACTGGGCCGCGCGCCCCGCATAGCTGCGCGACTTATTGGTGGTTGGGTGGGTGGTTGGAGCGGCGGCCGCCAGCTCGGCGACGATCTCCTCGAGGGTGGCAATGCGGTCGACCATGCCGGCGGCCAGCGCCCGCGTGGCCACCATCACATCGCCTTGGCCATACTGCTGCTCGACGGTGGCGGCACTGGTGGAACGGTTGCGGGCCACGGCCGTGACAAAGGCTGCATACATGTCGTTAATGCGGCCTTGGATACTGGCCCGGGCCTGCTCGCTGAGCGGCTCATAGCTGTTGCCGTCGACCTTGTGCTTTCCGGCCGAAAAGACCGTTACGGTCGTGCCGGCTTCGGCATTGGCGCGGCTGTTTTCGCTTTGCACGTAGAGCACGCCGATGCTGCCGGTGGTGCTCGAGGGGCTGGCCACCACGCGATCGGCGGCACTGGCGATCCAGTAGGCGGCGCTGGTGGCCTGGTGGGCGACCACGGCGGTGATCGGCTTGGTGCCGCGGGCCGCAAAGATGGTGTTGGCCAGCTCGGCCGTGCCGGCCACCGTGCCGCCGGGGCTGTCGATCTCCAGCACGATGGCCGAGACATTGGGGTCCGAGAGGGCGGCTTGAAACTGCTGGGCGATCAGCTGCATGCTGCTGCCCCCCGAGACATTGAGCAGCATGTTGGCCTTGGCGGCCAGCAGTCCCGTAACAGGAACCACGGCCACACTGCCGATCATTTGGGTGGTGGGCTGTTGGCTTTCGCCAAAGGCTAGCGCCACGTCCTCGCGGCTGTACTCGCGGCCGGCGGCACGCAGATTGACGAAAGCCAGGATCTCGTCGAACTTGGCCGGGTCGATGGCCCAGCCGTTAGAGCAAAACGCGCTCAGTACGTGCCGCATCGCATGGTTGCGGAGCGCGGGGCGGGGCGTGATATCCGTGGGCAGGTTGATGGGCATGGCGGCTTAGTCCTCCTCGGGGGGCAGCGTGTTGTCGCTGGCCGGGCTGGGCTGGTCGGCCTGGCTGCGCTGTAGGCCCGAGAGGGCCCGCAGGGGATCGCCGGCACCCTTGGAAAAATCCAATTGCACGCCGTGGCGGGCGGCGAATTGGTCCTCGCGCTTGCGCTGCAGGATGTTGCGCCGCCAGTTTTTCCCCTCCAGGCCGCACTCGTCTTTTAGGGTCGAAAGGCCCATGCGGATCCGCGCGCCGCTGGCGTCGGTTTGGTCCAGCGGGTTGAGCTGGTCGCGCCCCGGGGGCTGCACGGTGATGCGGCTCCAGCGGTGCTGCTGGTCGCGGAATTGCTTGGCGGAGATCGTGGAAAACAGACCGAGCGCTGCGGCCATGCGGGTGTGCTCGCGGCGGACCGGTGCCACCACGCGGCGGCCGAACCGCTGCTGCAGCGGCAGGAAATAGGCCCGCTCTTCATTGGCGGCGCCGTGGGCGCTGGTAAAGCTGGTTTGGGAAAAGTCGCCGGTCAGGCTCAGATAACTGAGCCCGGCGCCCATGGCCTGCTCCTGCCGCATCAGCTGCATAAAGGGGCCGATTTGTCGCCCCGGTCGCTTGCTCTCGACCAGCTCCAGCTCGTCGTTTTTGCTGATCGTGGCCTTGGTGCCGGCGCCGAGTTTGACCAGCGGGTTGCCGTAGATATCGTTGTCTTGGCCGTTGTCGGCGAAGCCACCCAGGCCGCCGCTGTTGGGCATCTTGTCCACCTTGTGAACCATCACCAGCAGGGCCCCCAGGGCCGCGGCGGTCAGCTCGCTTCCCAGGAACCAGTCGACGTCGCGCGTAGCCCGCACCAGGGCATGGAACCAGCTGATGCCGCGGGTCGCGCTTTGGGTGAACGGCATGTAATAATGGATCACCCGCTCGGCCGGCACGCGGCTGCTGGTGGCGCACCATCCCTCGTCAGCGAACGGGTGGCAATCAAAGATCCAATAGGCGATTGCCCGGTTGTTGGCGTTGAGCTCCACGCCGCGCACAATCCGCACGCCGCGGTCGTCGGCCGGTTGTTCCTTGTTGGCGTCGAGCTGCTCGGGCTCCAGCAGCTGATAGGCCAGCGGCATGGTGCGGCCTGGGCTGCGGTCCATGCACTTGAGCAGGATCGCCTCCCCCTTCTCGATCACCTGGTCGTGGGCGTGCCACTGCAACTCGGGCCAGGCGTGGCGGCCTTCGATATCGGCCTCGTCGTCGGCCCAGCGGTCGAACCACTCGTCCGACTCAAAATTAAAATCGTCGATCGATTCGCCTTCGCCATCGACGGCGTCGGCATAGGTGGCGATGCCGGTGCGGATGATATGTTTGACTAACGCGCGCTTGGCCTGGCCCAGGCTGGGCTCGTTGCGGATCAGGTCGCCGATCCGCGCGGTGAGCAGGGGCCAGCTGTCGCGCAGGTAGCTATCGCCGGCGCGGCTGGCGGGGATCCAATTTCGGGTTTGGCTGTCGATTTGTGCCCCGCGGAAACCTTGTTGCCCGCGTGTTTCGCTATGGAAACCGCTGGCCACGGGTCCAAACACGTCGGCAAAATCTTGGGCGGTGGGGAGCGGCCCGGCGGGCGGGCGGGCCAGGCCGAGGCGCTGGGCCAGGCGGCCCGCCATGCTTGCTAGGCTGCCGGCCATTTAGTGCCCCCGATCACGCAGGGGAACCAGGCTGGCGAAGATCGCGCCGCCATTGTTGGCGCTGTTCACCTCGGTGATCAGCTCGGCGCGGAAGCTGCGGAGCTCCGAGAGGCTCATCCCTTTGAAGCGCTCCGAGCCCATCGACCACTCGTCGACGGCGCCGCCCGAGAGGCGGTCCTCGATCGCGGATTCGACCAGGGCCAGGAGGGTTGCGGGATCGCTCATGCCCCGGTTATCGCGCGGCAGCGCAAAACCGCGGGGGGGCAAACTTCCAGGGATTGGAAGGTGGGCGGGAAATTATTTCTTGGGAAATAATCCGTGGCTTAGGTGCCGGCGGGGATCCGCTCGGCGGTGCGGCCGGTTAGCTTTTCCCAGCGGGCGACGATTACGTCGACATACTGCGGGGCGATCTCCATCCCAAAGCACTTGCGCCCCAGCTGCTCGCAGGCGATCAGCGTGGTGCCAGAGCCGAGAAACGGATCGTAGACGATCTCACCTTTCCGAGACCCATCAGATATTGCCCGCGCCCACAATGCGACAGGCTTCATCGTTGGATGTTCTCGGCTGGCAGATGGACGGTCGCAAGGCCACACCGTGGTTCTAGTCCTGTCGGCGTTCTTGTGGCGATCGCCTGGAATCCATCCAAACAGTATTGGCTCGTGCTGGTAATGGTATTCACTGTGACCAAGCACCAGGCTGTTCTTTACCCACACCATGATCTGGCGGAGGATCCCACGGCGCTTCCAGTCGTCGGCGAACAGCAAATGCAACGGTCCCGGCGGGACCGTTGCATACCAGTAGGCACCAGGCCGACAAGATTGCTCTGCATTGTCAAACGCCAGCCGGATTAATTCACACAGCCCGGACTCATCGAGTGCATCGTTTTCGACAACAAGGGCGTCTTTCGTTTTTCCAACATAAGAAACACCATATGGCGGATCACTGAGCAGCATGTCGGCCTTGGCGCCGTCCATCAGCCGCTCGACGTCGGCGGGTTTGGTGCTGTCGCCGCACAGCACGCGGTGATCGCCCAGCAGGTACAGGTCGCCGGGGCGGGTGATCGGATCGGCGGGGGGCTCGGGGATCTCGTCGTCGATGGCGGTGCCGCCGCTGCCGTCGCCGGTGAGATCGCTGGGGATAATGCCGTGCTCCTCGGCCAGGGCGGTGAGCATGGCGGCCAGGTCCTGGCTCTCGACCTGCACGTCGCGCAGCAGCTCCTCGAGCTTGCCGCTGTCGGCGTCGGCCATCGCCCCCAGCGGATCGAACGTGAGCAGCAGCTTGTCGGCCTCGGCCTCGCTCAGATCCAAGATCAAGACCGGCACCAGCTGCTGTGGGGATTTACTGAGCCGCAGGTGGCCGTCGATCAGCTGCAGCGTGCCGTCGGGGAGCTCGCGGGCCAGTAGGGCGTCGGCATAGCCGATCTCTCCCAGTGCTGCGGTGAGGGCGGCCTGCTGCTGCGGTCCATGGGTCCGCCAGTTTTTCGGGTTGGGCTGCAGATCGCCGGCCGGCACGCGGCGCAGCTCACGGATTCGGTCGCGGATCTCAGGCATGGCGGGGGCTTGCTTTCCTTCGTTGTTTTCGCCGGATAAAGAGCAATGGCGGCGCGAAGTGGGTCACCGCGAACAGGTCGTACCGGTCGGCGTAACGTGACCGAAGCGCGGCAGCCGCTCCGGCCTCGCGTGCCCGCCGCATCAGATCTTCGGTGCCGTCGGTGCAGATCATCTTTATCAGCGCCTTGCCTCTTTCCGATGCGGGATCAATCCCCGTGCGGAATAGGTGCTCGTCAAGAAACGGGCCGAGCTCGGCCAGGCTGATCGATTGCTCCTCCACGTCGCGCATGCGAGATCCTTACCGTGCTGAATACTTGCCGCCGTCGGACTCGTCGAGGGCGTCGAGCAGCTGCGGCAGTTTGGGGCGGGGGACCTTGAGCGAGAAACTGCAGCCCTCGGCGGGGCAGTAGAACCGGGTAAAAAATGCCTCGGATCGGCGGGCCTTGAGGGCCAGCTGGTGATAGGGGCAAAAGTTTTGCCCCACGCGGCCACGGGGTGCGGGATCGGCGGTTGCCTCGGCCGGCGCCGTGGTGCGGACGCTGGTTGTATTGAAGGTGGGGACGGTGCTGGATTGGCCAGC
>Ga0265327_10004276_pt1 | contig 12783 bp, 8 predicted proteins | sample 41621metaG_FD_202089 | JGI IMG/M metagenome (GOLD analysis project Ga0265327, IMG submission 202089) | Rhizosphere microbial communities from Carex aquatilis grown in University of Washington, Seatle, WA, United States - 4-16-21 metaG | ecosystem: Host-associated > Plants > Roots > Rhizosphere >...
GCACGGCGGCCATAACTCCACCATCGACATGCATCTCCTGATAGAGGTTGCCGTCAACCTTTACATCGATCATAACCGGCGGGAAAGCGGCCGGAACTGCGGCAGAAGCCAGCATGATCTTACGGAATAGCTCCAATGCCTTTGGACTACCGCTGGCTGCAATTTTGGTCATGTTCCAAACCACCTGCTCATGCGCATCCAGGTTGGTAGTGATGATATACAGTAATCGTCCCCTACTGTATTCATGCGCAATCTCGTTTAATACGTCCTGTGTTACGAATTTTTCCGTCAGGCGTTTTAGCGGGGTAGTATCGGCCAAGGCTTCATCGAATATAGCGGCAAGGATATTCCGCCTTTCCAGGATTTCATCAGGCATGGTATTGGTATAGAATTCTTTAAGATGATCGTCATACCTGGATCCCAGAAATGCAAATGGAGCAATGAGAGCACCTGTACTAATGCCGGTGACCTGCTTGAATTGAGGTCGATTTCCCGCCGCAGTCCACCCATTCAAAAGGCCTGCAGTGAAAGCGCCTCGATCAGCGCCCCCAGATAGAGCAAGGTAGTTAGACGGCGGCAAGCTGTTGCCTTGCCCCTGTTGTGCGTGAAATGCTCGTTCTTTTTGGACGCTATCCAGCCCTTCCTTTTCCAATTCAGTCATTTCTTCTGTTTGCACCATGGAACGAATACCCGGCGGCAGACCAACAACTTCGGCTAACTTGATCGAAGCCTTAGGTACGGCTGGCTGACGGCTAAGCTGAGCATATTTCGCGACCCCGAGCACCGTCAATATAACCAGCACGCCAGACGCGAAGCCGAAAAAAAAATATCTTTTTATCATGATCCTCTTGCAACACTGTTTACCGAGAAATGGCCGTGCGGCAATGGTCTGTCTCCTCAGTACCCCCGCAACCTCCATAGCACAGCATATTGTGTTATATTTTAGAAGATAACACTAAATGCTGCAGCTATTTTTAATGAATTTACATTCTAGGACAGCCTCCTGGCCCGGCTGGTAGTCGTCTGGTTTTGTCATACACGGGTACGTTTAAACATACGACTGTTAATCTTTCAGTTAACACCCCCAGGCCCCTACCAATGTATGGCGAAGGCGGCGTATCCGGCCTTCCCTTGAGGGAAGTATTCGCCGGTCAAGATTAAAAAGAAAAAGCAAAACCGCTCCATGAAGATACAGTTGGCGAGTTAGCTGTCAACCCTGCGCTGGCTTGGCCATAGAAGGCTAGCTCGTCAGTAATGGACCAGACGAACCCGCCCCCAATAACGCTGTCGCCACCATACACGGAACCGGGTACAACATCGGCCGTCGGAACGCGAGTTGTGTTGTAGTAGCCGTGAATGAATACAGCAAAATCATCCGAATAGACTGAACGCTGGAAGGCCCAGCTGATAGTGTAATCCCAGCGGTTCATAGTTGCTGCTTGATCACTTTCAATAAGTTGCTGGGTACGACTGGCGCCGAATGTATAATTGAATGATACGTCAAAAGGCAAGGAGTTCTGGAACGTCACAGAAAAAGAGGGCTGGGTTCCAGCGTTTGTCTGAGCGTTTCCAAGTAGCTCCGTTTTTAGCAGCACTTCAAAACACATCGCGGGAATAAAATACTCCTCTATCTCATCAAACCCCTTGATTAAGGCGCCGAAAGTCAAAGGGGAAAAGTTAGCAGATGTATTGGGTTCATTGGACCAGGCTACCCCATCTCCCATAAGCCTTAACTCAATATCATCTGTCGCTCCATAGTGCACTAAATATGGCGTACTGAATTTGGATGTTCCCCCTGATGCGCTGGCGCTGTAAGCCCATGGTGAAACCTCAATATAAGCCATACCTTGCTTTAAGGTATCGGTATTTTCCGGAAAATTAGGTAGTTCCGGTCCTGGGGATTTGATACCGGCTGCAGCAACTGGATTTAGCATCCAAATACTGAACGTCAGAATACATGTTGTGGTAGCTTTGAGCTTCATTAGCCTATTTACGAAAAAATGTTTAGGGAGTCGCTGACTAAATCCTTCGACAGGCTCAGGAGAATGGCAAGTGGATATTTCCGTTCGTGGGCATAGCGCCCTGAAATGCGGGTGTAGAACTTGTCGCATCATGAAGGGAAGTGAATTATTCAGCGTTTCCCTAGAACGCAAAAGAAAATCCCGCCCAGCTTAAAATTGCGGTTGAATCCGTATTGATGCCCCCACTGATCTGGCCGTACAGCGCCAGACGATCCGAGACAGTGAGAATAAACCCGCCTCCAATTACCGATTGCCCTGTTGTGAGGACCACAGAAGGAGCCGAGTTTTCGGGAGGGGTTATAGTCAGCGTGTTGTACGCTCCATGGATAAACAACGCCAGGTCATCCCAAAAGAACTCCCGCTGCAAGGCCCATTGAAATTGAAACTGCCAATTCTCCTGGTTCAAGTTATTACGATTTCGAAAAGTACCTAAGGTGTAATTGAACTCAATGTCGGAAGGTAGGGTGTTGACGAAAGTGAATTGCAGTATGGGCTGTATGCCCCCTTGAGTATTGCTATTGCCTAGCAGATTCGTTGTGACGAGTGGCTCGAAGGCTATAGCCGGCAGGAAATATTCGGGCTGTTCATCCATGACATGGATGAGCGCCCCAAATGTAGGAGGCTCGAATCCGCGAAAGGTTTTATTCGTATCACTCCAAGTAAATCCGTTGTCGTATATCCGTAATTCGATGTCGTCGGTGAGTCCGTATTCCAACAAAAAGGGGGTATTGACCTTCCCATCTTCAGTCGCGCTGCTACCGACATAACCTGCGGAAATTTCGATATACCCATTGCCAGCCGGAAGTGTGTTCACATTTTCGGGGAATGTTGCAAGTTCAGGTCCAGGAGAGCGAATGTCGGGTTCAGACCGGCTCTGAGGCGAAAATAAACAAAGCATCATGATGAAAATCCCATACCAATGGAAGGGATTATGAATATGTCGACGCATAAGAAAAATAGATAGCCATTAATATCAGTAAGTTGTCAGTATGTAACTATTCAGCGAGTGCTTCTGAGCGCTGACCGAAGCTGGTCGGAAGTGAGGCAAGCCAGTCGAGACACGCTGCAAGTCCAACCTTGGAAGCTCTCTGCGCCCATCCATGGGCGCAGAAGGTCTCGCCTGACTCACCTCACTTCCTCTCAAGCGGGTACGCTGAATAGTTACGTCAGTATAAGATATCGGATTAACTCCGTAGCCGGTAGATGGCGTTGTTGATCCATAATTAATGTTATTACTTTTTACCTGGCAGGTTGCTGCAAAACACTACTAGTTACATGGCATTGCCATGTACATAGCCTAAAACATAAGTCGATAGAGCAACACCTACAGATTGTTGTGTGGATAAGCGCTTAACACTATATAGCTCCCTATTTCTGTGCGAACGCGCGGGAAGCCTGATAGCCAAACTACGGAGTAACATTATATGAATCGATTAATAACCGCTACCCAATCAATTACAGATTAGCCAGACATTCAGGATTATCAAAGCTTACAAAAAATATTAATTAGCCGATTCCTTGCACCTATTTCAAGCATTACTTATTAGTTGCTATAACCTGTGATCTTATTGAATTTGCGCATTGGTCGTTCTCATACAATATTGGCCTGGCAATAACTCACTTTTCCTTGTTTTTGCGATGCGATCATCACAGAGTTTGGCTGCCCCCCTTACAACGAAATAACAATTAATTATGCATATTGGCGTTTAATTGCAGCTGAGATATTATTCATTACATGATCATGAATATCCAAATTCATATTTACCATGATGCCATTAACTATTTCATCACACATAGTATCATACGGAATAATATCCACAACCATAGGTCCAGTATCTGTAGCTGACACCTCTATTCTATTTCCTATTTTCAAGTTCTCCCTGGTGAGCGTTATCGGCTGGTTATTATTATCTTTAACAACCAATACACTACTAAAACAATTCAGAATCTCAGTGTAACCACCTGCATGACTTTTATGATTGAACACAAAACCATAGTCTTTCTGATTAATTCTCAGCGCTTCCCACAGACTATCCTTATTAGCAACATTAATTTTATCAACATAATGAAGAACACGTTTCAATGACCTAATTTGATCTACATTCCTCAATGCTGCAAACTCAAGAACAGAAATAATGGCTGAAAATGATTTTGTGTATTTAGTGGACTTAAACCCGCTATTTCTATTTAAAAGAGAAATATAAAAGAAGCGTTCAACCAGCATTTTTAACTGAGAAACGGTCTTGCATACACGAAACCCGCTCATTATTAAATACATGACATATCGCTTTTCATCTCTTACATCAGCAGAAGCAACTCCTTTAAAAAGCTCAAACATGTGTTTTGACATTTTGTCAATCTCCTTATCAAATACGGCTGTTTGCGTTTTAAACTGAATGTTTGGGTTATCCGCTTTTACCAGTGCAGAAATATCCGCTCTTATTCCCGATTCAGACTTCGTTGTTGCTATATTATATTTTTTATGGGCGGCCACTTCCTTGCTTGCAATAGTTTCTGAAAGCGAATCAAGATCTATGCCTATAGTCGGAGACCATTCAGTATCAATCCGTGCTGCACTGTTAATAGCGCTCTCAAAAGATGATTTATGCGGCACAATCACATTGCATTTACTCTCATAATAGTCGAGCAAAGCCAATACTTTTTTAGGATGAAAAAAACCGTCCACACAGTCAGACCATAGAACTAAATCATGATCATTGCCGGAAAATGAGCCTTTATCGGATGATTCAATAAATATTGAAACCAAAATAGCAACTATTGACCCCATATCCAGGTAAATGCCAGGCATTGACTCCAGCAGCCCAACAGAATCAACAACAGTATTGACATTACCGAACGATTCAATATTACTTCTTCGTTTAGCACTAGAGCCATGTTCTATATTAGCAAGCGCCTTTGCAAATGTATCTTTACATTTATCCAATTTTTTTACTAATGGAACCTGATCTACATTAGGATGCATAGGGTAAAGCATATTTAATATACCAGTGGCTAAATTAAACCAGAAAATAGGGACATCGGTGCTCCTTTTATCAAATGCAAATGGACAGTATAATCGCGTATAAGTGGAATACCGTTTCCAGACTCGTTGCATTCCTCCGAAATCAATAATTGTTGCCAGATTGCCGTCAACCATGGTATTAGCTGGTTTAATGTCGCTATGGAAAAATCCGTTCAGATGTAGCAGTTTTATCTGTTTGAACACTTGAATAAGTATGGAAATATTATCCGCAATAGTATACTTTTTAACTTCCCACTCGCTGCCTCTTAGTTTAGGCATATACAAACAGAATCTAAATGCATTCCAATCCGGAGCATCCTTTGAATTACGGCAGGAGAAAAATACCGTGGTTTCTTTTTGACCATACACCACCATTTGATTAACCGCATCTACTAATGTATTACTTAAAAAAGATCCTGCATCTCCTCCTCTCTCCTTTAAACGCAACTTCGCCAAAACATATTCCTTATCCAAACTTATAAAAGTATTTGGAGGAGTACCATCGATCATATAAACCGTTTTATAAGAACCTTTGCCTAGTTGCTTTTTGGTCGGAATTTTATTTAATGGTGGTTGTTGCTGAGACTTAAGCGCTCTCGAGATGGTGCTCATTTTTGTAATTTTGTGAACATAAGCTGCTTCTAAAGCATTAAACTCTTCAATAGGTTGCTGACCAAAACTTTTAGGATTAATTATTTTAATGGTATAAGCTCTGTAACTCTTCATGATATTCTCCACAGTATCCAATTTAAAACGCAGAAAAGAAATCATAACGGCAATGGCTGCACTTTGTGAATAATCAAGTAATAACCGCTTCCCCCATTTTAAATAATTTCCATTCGTCCAGAGGCTGCCGAAGGATGCATTCTGAATCCGTTGTCTATTTTCGAAATATTAATATTTCTGATAAGGGTGCAACGCTTTTGACGCACCCGATAATGAACGTGAGTTTCTATAAAATCATACGGTTGACCCACACCACCACGGATTCAGGTGCATATAAAATCCTATAGCGTTGGTCCAATATACCGGCCTCTCAAAATGAGCAACCTTAAAGAAAACACCTTGCAGTTCAATCAGACATGAAATTTCGCTGATTGCAGTACTGACCACTTAAAATGCAGTCCGCCTCACTGAGCAATCACCCTGACGCCGCAGTGCATTCAGTATACCCAGGTAGTTGTCCCGTTAAAAATAAATATGAGCCTGATGCGCTTGCAACCGAATAAGGCATGGAGCCCGTATTATCCAAATTCTTTCTTTTTATTAAGGCCGCTACTAAAACCATACAAAGCCCCTGAAACTATCTGATTAGAAAATACGGAAAACATCCCTTTTATGGCCAACTGCATATCCCTGGTACACAACTTGCTCTTTCTGATCATTTCCAGGTTAGAGAGAAACTCTTTACTATATTGTCCTATTTCATATTCGACATCTACAAAATTACTAGCATTATATTTTTTCTTTTCATCTCCATTATACCGATCCTTTTCCTTTACATTGAAATAACGAAATGACAGTGCCATACATACTTTATGCAAAGGATAATGTTTAAGCTGTCTTGTGTCATTTTGAGATCGTATAGTATTTCGTTTAATCGTCTCATAAAACCCACTTACAGCCTTCTTTTCAAGCAAGTATTTAAGGTCGGCTCTTGTATAGTTTTTTGCATCCATTTTCCTGTATATTTTATTATTTATTTTATTTGCCTTACCAAAGTCAAAAGCCTTCAACAATACGCCATCCTTGTTTCTTATGACTTTTATATTACCCATATGCATGTCTCCGTGGGTAATTTTATTTAAATACAAATACTCGTGTATCTTTATTATCTGATGAACACATGAAACAAGCTCTACTTCTGTAGGCTTGTGATCATCCCAGGTTGAATCAGGGTACACGACAGGAATTATAAATTTATCAAGGGTAGTATGGTACTGAAGATCTTCTCTTGCCAAACGATCTTTATAACTACCATAGAGCGACACCCTCCTAACCTGCTTTAACTGGAGCCCTCTAATATTTTTATTTCCTTTATTCCCTTCATTATCAACAAAAGCCTTGAGATTTTCTTCATTCTCAGCATCATCGATAATTTCTTTCTGAAAAGATACATAGCCAAGGTCTTTATCACTATTATAATGAGAATATGTATTAGAATTACTGCCTAACCAGCCAGATACTCCATCCTCTCTTTTATAGTCTCCCTCAGCTGTTTTTTTGTTACCGGCTATAACTACACCATGGTCAGGGAAAAATTTCTTTTTATCGCCACCAGCGGCAAGGGAATAAACATCATTTTCTCTATTTGGCATTGCCCCAATAATACCGCCGGCAAGTTGCTCTAACATAGGATAAACTATATCATTCCTAAGTTCCAAGGCATGTTCATATGTGAATACCGGATGAACATTTTCAGGTATAGTAGCAAGCACCTCTTTAGGGTCATATTCTATGTATATATAACCACGAAACTCGTTAGCGCCGGCATTAACGCTTTTAATCTTATTGTTTATGTTTCCGGCAACATCCTTAATTAATCTGCCGTTTACCTTCATTATCATTGCCATGGAACACCTCCTAAAAGGGCGATTTTAAACTCCAAGCGCGACAGTAGTCGCACTCATGAGTTGCTTCATGTTTGTAGAATTAAGCGGCTCCTTTACTGAATTACATCGGCTTTTCAGGTCGTTCCTTGTATCTGTCTTTTAATTTCCTTATCAAGAGAGTTACTCCGGTTGTCCCAGATGTATTTTTCTGGCCCTGCGCAACAAGGTCGGATATAAATCTCCCAATCGATGAGGACATTTTCTCAAGATTATCCTTATGATCGTTCATTTCCCTTACCCCGGAACTTAACGCCTCAATCAGGAAAAAACCGAAAGAATTACTTCCGGAATTCAGTGTTTCACCTGAAAACGTCATTCCTCCAACTCGATTATGCACAATATAATCCCTCATGATGCTGTCAATTTTACCGAGCTTGTCTTTTTCATCTGTTTTTTTGTCATTCGCCAGCTCTTTTAATTTACCCTCAAGGGTCTCAACTCTGATGTAGCCATTGCCTGATTTTTTTTCCTTGTTTTTTTCCTTATATAAGTAACATGCGACCAATATTCTTTGACTAGCATACCTGTACACAACCTCACTATTATTAATTTCGGTAATCTTTAATAATCTATCCAGCTGCTTTATTAACGCATCAGTCGTGTCAGGGCTCTGCTTTTGTATGCTGTATCGCTTCCCATCGCCAGTAAGATTATAAATCCGTCCGCCAAACGTGATATTTGAAGAACTACATCCCAGGAACTGATAAAAGGCTTTGTATTTTTTGTCTAGTGTTTCCTTGGTAAGTGCGTTTTTAAGCGGGAATCCAGCATAATGAAAACTTATATGTAGAACAAGACCATTAGCCAAGGAATCCTGGCTTTCCTTATCGCAATGAGATAAATGCCCCTGTTTATGAAAAATGAATGGCCTGATATTTGGAGGCGCATTTGTTCCTATAGGAAGCGGGCACATTTGATTATATATTGTAGGTGCTTTTCCATGATATGTCCCTAAAGCAACCACGCATCGCTTAACCATGGAGCATTCGTGCATGGATTTTGCATGATGGTAAAATGTACCAATGTTCAGCTGCGTTTGATTGCCGGATACAGGCTCAATCGCCGCAATATATATACTGTAACGATGACTTGATAATTCATGAAGGAGCTTGGCGAACACAAATGTCATAACTGATCCTCGTGAAAATCCAGTAAGATATAGATTATGACGGTCTAAAATCGAATCACCCCAGAACTCATCCGGCGTACATTTTCTGAAATTGCTTTTTTCTGTAATATCCCCATCGGTTATAATGAATAAATTGACTCCGTTTTGCGCTGTACATGCATTTCTTTTTCCTTCCAAATTGGGAAATATATTTTTAATCATATTACTCAGGTACGGAGTTGCTTTGGTATTGGCTCCTCCTAGCGTGTGAGGTGCTATTCCATCCACCATGATCACCCGGTTAATATTATCCATTGACAGGTTTTTATTTTCATTAAATTCAAACTTTTCATAAAGAAAACGCGGTGCATCTTCTTCAAGACCACCGCCTTTGCGTGGATATTTATAATCATCCCCTGTTCCGCCAAAATAAATAAGTACATTCATATACATTAAACCGCATTTGATTTGATAGCTGTACAATCCAACGAATCCGGATTAGATAACGAGAAATCTTCACACGCAACCAGGCAGATAATGTGTGCCAGACCGTTTTAAACGTGATTCGTTACATATTAATTATTGATCAAGAACATTTAACATGGGTTCTTGTGCCGCAAATTTCGTATCTTTCAACTTAAGGAGGCGCTGATTAAGTCCTTCGACAGGCTTAAGAAGAACTCCAAATGGTTGTTTCTGTTTGTGGACGAAGCGCTGCGAATGCGCCAGAAGAGCTTTTCGAACCATGAACGGACTAACTATCAACTGAATAGTTGAAAACCAGGGATGTCAGAACGGTTACTGATCCAATCTTTTTGTAACTATTCAGCGTAACCGGCGAAGAGGAAGTGAGGAAAGTCAGGCGAGACCTTTTGCGCCCAGGGATGGGCGCAGAGAGCTTCCAGGGACGGACTTGCAGCGTGGTTAATATACCGACACGCTTCCGCGTGTCTCGACTGGCTTGCCTCACTTCCGATGACGGGCTTCGGCCAGCGCTCAAAAGCACTCGCTGAATAGTTACTCTTTTTTTTGACATTGTCTAATTCCATAAGTTCATTGAGCGGGGTTTCGCGACAAATGGCGACAACTATGGCTTCGGCGGCCCCGTTCGTCCCCGCTTTACTCGCAGGTGGAACTTCTCGCTCTCAGACGACTCGATGCTTATTCGCGGGCCTTGCAGGATTCCATCAGAATCTCCGCTCGGCACTAGCGCTTCCGGGGGACTCGACTCGGACTCGCTTCGCATAGATCCATGTTTCGTAGCAAACTCAGCAGCTATAGTAATCGCCGAATGATAGCTGTCCCTTTATTTACATTCCTGTTCAGGTTATCCCTCATACTGGAGCAACGGTAATAATTCGTCCATATGCGTAAATGATCTCACGCTCGGGACCTCAACTCGCGCATTATTGGCAAGCGGTGCGTATGCGAAGACTGTCATCCCGGCAGCAATTCCGGCTTTAATGCCCTTAACGCTGTCTTCCACCACAGCGCAACGCGCGGGATCGACCGCCATTGCCTTTGCCGCATGCAGAAATAGATCGGGTTCCGGCTTCCAGCTATCCAATTCATAAGCGCTAAAGATTCGGCCCCGAAAATAGGGAAGTAAACCGGTTGCGCGTAAACTGAGTTCAATCTTTTCGCGAGGGCCGCTGGACGCCACGCAAAACGGCAGATGCAAACCTTGCAGCACGGCTTTGACGCCGGGCATCGGCTTCAGAGATTCACTAAATACCGTTACCATCCGTGCGCGTAGCTCCCCGATAAAGTCGCCGGGCAAGCGCTTACCCAGGCGCTGTTCGATATATAACACTGTATCGGCCATTTTGCCGCCCCTGAACTGGGTCAGTGCCTCATCCAGCGACATGGATAAACCGAGTTCTGCAACATAATCGACGAGAATCTGATTACCCAGACGTTCACTATCGACCAGCGTGCCGTCGCTGTCAAAAATAACTGCATCGAAACGTGTTTTCATTTTCTCACTTAAAAGAAAAGGGAACCAGCGTTTCCGCTGGTTCCCTTTCTACATGGCGTTAGCGCTGACGAGTCAGAGCGAAGCCCGCGCGTCAGAACATACTCAAGCTGAAGCTTCGTCAACCAGCCTGCGGATCTGACGAGCCGCAAGCTCAGGATCTGCTGCGCCGGTAATGGCTCCACCGATAACGATGATGGACGGGCCGGCTTTGGCAACCTGCTGTACGGTGGACAAATTGATGCCGCCCGCTACAGAGATTTTAGCGTTCAGGTGCAGGTTGAGCAGCGCCTGCAGATCGGCAAACGGAGTTTGACCTGCAAGCTGCTGATCGATACCGGTGTGTATGCCGATAATATGCGCGCCTGCTTCGACCGCTTCACGTGCACGCTTCGGTTTGTCGGCAACATTGATCAAATCGACCTGCGCTTCTTTGCCATAAGCATTGGCAGCCTCGATTACGCCTTTGATAGTGCACAGATCGGCTGTTCCCAGTACCGTGGTGATATCGGCGCCTGCCTGGAAAAAAGGCTTCGCTTCATATGCGCCGGCATCCATGGTCTTCAGGTCGGCGAAAATGCGCTTGTTGTGAAACTGGCCTTTCAGATGTTTAACCAGACGCAGACCGTTGACCTTAAGGCAAGGCGTTCCAATTTCGATGATGTCGACATAAGGAGCCGCTTTTTCGGCCAGCGCTACGGTCTGTTCGTAATCCAGAGAATCGAGAGCCAACTGAATTAATGGTTTTGCCATGATATATCCTCCCACTTGTGATAGTTGTTAAAGATGCTGCACGCTTTTATACAGCATCTTTTCATTTATTTCTGATTTATGATGAAACGCCTTGATGATGGATTACTCAAGGTTGGCGTGACGTGTTCTCATTTCTTCTTCCGGGATGCCTTTCTCATGTATTACATGAGAAATGGTCGCTTCCAGGAATACCAGCGTCGACAACTCAAACGTAGTACCCATAGGCATGCCGACTACCTTACCGTACAGTTCAGGAGTTCCGATCTGGAATACGACTTTGGACATGTCACCCAGGGTCGATGAACCCTTGGTAGAAATCAGTGCAAGGTCGGCGCCCAGTTCTTTTGCACGTTTGGCAAAGGCGATCATCGTTTCCGTTTCACCTGAACCGGAAATCACCAGCAAAAGATCACCCTGGCGTATGCTCGGAGTTACGATTTCACCAACGACGAAAACCTCATAGCCGCCATGCATCAGTCTCATTGCAAAAAATTTCGCAACAAGACCCGAACGCCCGGCTCCGGCAACGAAAATACGTTTTGCTCCGTCCAGCAATGTGGTCAAAGACTTGTCATAGCTATCGTCGGTCGCCTTCAATATCCCCGAAATTTTGTCGAAGATAAGCTGCTGATGCATATTAAGCCCCTGCGCGGATAGCAACCGCTTCTACCAGCACGCTGATCTGGCGAGCAGCTTCGGCAGGAGATTTCGCTCCGGTGATGGCGCCGCCGATTACGATGATGGAGGGCTTGGTTGCCGCTACCTGCTCAACCGTGGACTGATTGATGCCGCCGGCAACCGATACCTTGACTTTCAGGCCCAGGGACAACAGAGCCTGCAGATCGGCAAACGGAGTTTTACCTGCCAGCTGCTGGTCGATACCGGTGTGAATACCGATGATGTGCGCACCCAGTCTGGCGGCTTCCTTGGCGACGTGAGCCTTGTCTTCCACGTTGATCAGATCGACCTGGGCTTGCTTGCCGTACTTGTTGGCGACATCGATAACGCCTTTAATGGTGCCGAAATCGGCAGTTCCCAGAACGGTGGTGATATCGGCACCGGCCTTGAAGAAAGGCTCTGCTTCGTAGTAGCCCGCATCCATGGTTTTGAGATCGGCGAAAACCAGCTTGTCGCGATGCTGTGTTCTAACGGCTCTGACGATGTCCAGACCGTTGTATTTAATGCATGGGGTTCCCAGCTCAATGATATCGACATAAGGCGCTGCAAGCTTGGCGAGCTTCAGGGTCTGCTCTTTATCCAGGGAGTCGAGTGCCAATTGAATTAATGGTCTT